>WBZM01002022.1_pt2 | contig 16112 bp, 19 predicted proteins | sample 5204271 | NCBI WGS metagenome assembly WBZM01 (sample SAMN12344346, study PRJNA552823) | activated sludge metagenome | biome: Activated sludge suspended growth; feature: Nitrification reactor; material: Wastewater; isolation source: activated sludge from nitrification reactor of wastewater...
GCGCCGTTCCATCAGCCAGGCGATGACCGCCCTGGTCAACGTCAACGAGCGGGCATTGAGCCTGGAAGACGCGCGGGAAAATGCCGACGCCCGGGCCAAGCTCGGGGCCTTCGCCACCCTGCACCTGAAGCAGTTGGAACGGAAGGCCAAAGAGGCGGAGGAGGAGTAGGCATGGCAACCAACGACAAGCCCCTCCTCGGACCCTGCGACTCCTACCAGGAAGAAAGTGCGCGGAGGCGCGCAGAGTATTGGAAAGCCGAGCAGATAGCGGCAAACAGAAAGATAGACGCAATGATGCCGGTTATAGCTGCCGCTCGTTGCATACGCCATTGGCACGATAGCGTGGATGGTGGCATGGTCGTAAGTGGAGAGCACGTTAGAGCCTTATGGGAGGCACTGGCGGATTATGACGAATTGGAGGGCAGCGATGGCCGCTAAACCCCTCCTCGGCCCTTGCGACAGCTACCAGCTTGAGCCCTTCGCCTACGAATGGGCCTGGGCCATGGCCCGGGCGCAGGAAAACAACAACTGGGCGCCGGAGGAGATCGCGGTCGCCAGTGACGTGGCGGACTGGAAAAGCCCGGACACCGACCCGAAGCATCGCCACCTGTTCCAATCGGTGATGGCGCAGCTCACGACCTTCGACATCGAGCGCGGGGACGACGCGGCGGAGACCTTCCTCTCGGTATTCCAGCCCGCGGAGGTTCGCCATTTTTTGAAGCGTTTGGTGTGGGAGGAGGCGCTGCACACCCGCAGCTACCGCTACGTCATCGAAAACCTGGGAATCCCCCTGACGATTTATGACCTCTGGAAGGAGGTGCCGGCCATGCGGGCGCGGGTGGAGATGGCCCAGGCGATCAGCAAGGACGTGGAGCTGATGACGGCGGTGAAGCGCTACTTTGCCGAGGAGCCGGACGCCACCGACCGGCGGGCGATTTTGCGCTCCCTGGTGTTCTGGTTCCTGATCTTCGAGGGCGTGTGGTTCTGGGTGTCACTGCTCGGCCCGGTGCAGCAGCTAGCGCGGCTGGGGGTCTTCCGGGGCGGGGCGGAGCAGTTCCAGTACATCGCCCGGGATGAACAGACCCATATCGGTTTCGGCATCGCCCTGATTCGGGAATACATGGCGCAATACCCGGACGCGGTGACCGAGGACAACGTGGCACGGATTCTGGACGACACCCGCCAGGCCCTGACCCTGGAGGGGGAGTACATCGCGTACTGCCTGAAGGACGGGCCGATTCTGGGCTACACGGCGGAGGACCACCTGGCGACCGCGCGCTTCTTCGCCAACATGCGCCTGGCCCAGGTCGGACTGCCCCAGCCCTTCGACACCCATGCCTATCACGCCTTCCCCTGGATGTCGGAACAGATGGAGCTGAAGAAGGAGAAAAACTTCTTCGAGACGCGGGTGACGGATTACCAGGCCGGCGGGGCCTTGCGCTTCGATGACCTGCCAGAGAGCGACGACCCGACCTGGGCGTATCCGTTGAAGGGCGCGGCGGGGTAGCGGCCATGCGGCAACTCGACAACAGCTATACCCGGTGCCGGGATGATTCCTGCCCCCTGCACGAGAACTGTTTGCGCTGGTTGCAGCGCGAAACAACCGGCTGGGTGCGCCTGAGCATGCAACTCCGGGAGCCGGGGGCCAGTAACTGCCTGTATCACATTCGACCGGATGACGACGCCGATGATTGACCCCGACAGCCCACGTTGCGGAGATCGCGCCTGCGTGGTGTGCCTGGATTGCCCCCTCTACGTCGACCCCGCCAGCCGGGAGCGGCGAATGCTGCGCTTCTCCCTGCGCCTGAACTGGGAGGCGCGGCTGGGCCCCTGCCTGGCCCGGCAGAAGCTGGAAGGGACCGGACTCTATGACCCGGACGACCCGGGTGCCCTGCAACCTTGACCCTGGAGGAGCGATCGCGATGAGCGCGTATTTCCATCACGACATGACCCGGTGCCATGACGCGGAGTGTGTCAGGGCCGGCGAGTGTGTGCGGTTTCTGACCCGCAAGGTCAAGGGCTGGGTGAGCCATGCCCTAAGCCTGCGAGAGGTGGGCGGGACCGGCGAGGGCTGCGAGTGGTATGTGCCGGAGAGTATCGGCGTGCGGCCCAACCCCAAGGCGGGCGGCGATGGCGCGGCACCCCGGGCGACCGGCCAACCGGCGGCGCGACTCGAGCCGGCGGTGCGGGCGCGGATTATCCAGTCACGGTGGGAAGACCCGGCCGTGACCGATTGGCAAGATTGATTGACACGATTGAGACGATTGAGGTTGAAACGATGAGCGAAGTTCTTCTCAGTGTGCGGGCGGCGATTCGGGCCCGGATTATTGACACGCTGTTTCAGCGACCGGGCAAGTGGCTGGCGACCAATGACTTGCTGGAGCTGATCGACGAGGCGGAAACCAGCGGCACCTTGGCCAGCCTATGCAGTGACCTGGTTAAGCAGGGGCGGCTGATGCGGGGGCCGAAGACCGTCAACAAGCAGGGCAAAAGTTGCAATACCTGGGGCCTGACTTATGCGGAGCGGTCGACCCTGTACGGGAAGGCGAAGAAGAAGGCGGAGGCCAAGGCCCGGGAGAATGTCATCGAGGCCCTGGAGGTGATGACGGCCAGGACGGCGGCGAAGGCGGAGCCCACGTTGTCGGAGGGCGCCAAGGCGACAGCAAAGGCATCGATGGCTGAGCCTAAAGTGACACCAAAAGCCCCGGCGGCGGTGGTTAAGGTGACGGCGGAAGCCCAGCTTGCCATTGGCACGGACCCGCAACCCCTCCCAGCACAGACCTTCGAGGACGAATCGCCCCTGCATCGCGCCACTCCGGCAACCGACCGCCCGGCGGCGGCGATGGATAACCCGGTGGCGCCGGCGGCGGCTGGCCCGGTGGCGCCGGCGGCCCCTGCCCCGGCGGACAGCCCCGAGGATGACGCGGCCCGGACGCGGCAGGCGCGGGAGGATCATGCCCTGGAAGACCAGGCCCTGGAGGAGATGACCCGGCTGTTGCAGGCCCGGGCGGCGGACCCCGGCCCGGACATCACCCTGCCGGTGATTCCGGATCGGTGGATGCCGGAGATCCGGGTCAAGCTGCTGGCGATGGAAGGCCCGGATACCGAGATCACCCTGCGGGTGATGACCGAAGGCATCGGCAGTTACTGGTCGATGAAGACCAGCCATCGGACGCCGATGGACCCCGAAGAGGCGGATTTCCTGCCCCTGCTCGGGCGCGGCCTGTGCGCGGTGATGGACACCATTTTCCCCCCGGAACAGCGGCTGGCGGTGGCGGCGCGGGAGACGGCGAAGGCGACCCGGCCCGACCCGGCAGGCGCGCGGATCTCCCGGCCGGCGGGCTTGGATGCGCCCAACCCCAACGCGGGCATGCCCTCGCCATCGCCTCGAGGCGAGTGCCCCACTCATGACTTTGACCCGGCTGCGGCGGCCTTTCGGACGGGCAACCTGGCCATCAACCCCATCGAACTCGCGGAGTAACCCATGAACCTGGCCATTTTGAAAGGGCGCCTTGGCGCCGACCCCGAGATCAGCTACACCCAATCGGCCAAGCAAAAGGCCATGCTGCGCCTGGCGACCAGCAAACGTTGGACCGACCAGGCCAGCGGGGAGAAGAAAGAGGCGACGCAGTGGCATCGCGTCATCGTGTGGGACCGCCTGGCGGAGATCGCCGGGCAGTACCTGGCCAAGGGTCGGGAGGTGCTGGTGACCGGGGAGATTCAGACCCGCCAGTATCAGGACAAAGAAGGACGCCAGGCCTACATCACCGAGATCGTGGCCCGGGAGTTGGAGCTGATCGGCGGAAGGGACGCGGGCCAGGCGGGCTATGCCCCAGCCGCGGCGGGCGCGACCACCCAGGCGGATGCCCATGCCCCTGCCGGTGGTCAGTACCAAGCCCATCAGCCGGCCCATCAGCCCTCCCAGGCCCCGGCTACGGCGTATGCCGGCGGCGGCTATGCCCAGCCTGCCGGCGGGGTGCCCTTTGATGACGATATCCCATTTTGAGGTTATCTATTAACCCATGAAATTATCCGACGAAATAGATGCCGTGGTGAGTTCAGCTATATCGGAAATAAGTGGGTTCTGTTCAAACGCGGAAATCAGAAACGAGTGCGAAAAAAAATGGCCGGAATCATTAAAAAGGTTTCCGCCAACGCCTTGCAGAATAGCAAAAAGCATGTCGCGACTCGGATTTGAAAGCTGGTACACCAGAACAGAGCGCGGTTGGATCATCAATCAATAACTATAGGCAGGTGACATCATGCCTCTCGACTTACCTATCGGCAGTTACATACTGCCCGAGGCCTTCGGCTACTCCCAGGACCGTATCGAGCAGGTCGACGGCTTCAACGCCAAAGGCAAGCCCCGGTGGGCGGTGCGCAGCAATGGCCTGTGCCTAAGCCGTAACTTGGAATGGGACCATGAGCCGGTGCCCAGTTCCAGCCTACGGACGGCGGAGTGGATGGCGACGCATCGTTATGACAGCGCGGAGGAGGCTTACAGCTACTGGAAGCGCTGGTCGCGGCGGGTGGAAGACGACGGCCATTAAGGCGCTGACCCGAGAGCAAAACCGACCAGCGATCACCAATAGATCACCAATAGATCACGAATAAGACACCAATAGACGCGGTAGGCATGAGAGCCGCGCGGTGTTTTATTCCCCTTCACGAGGATTGACCGATGACGACCCCGACCCCGACGGATGGACCCCTGGAGATTTCCGCCCCTCAACCCGAGTGGGCGGTGGCCCTGGAGCCCTTCGCCAGCATGCGCGGCGGCGCGACCAGCAGCCTACCGATTCTGGGCTGTTTCCTGCTCCAGTTCCTGCCTGATGACGAATGCCCCAGCCTGACCCGCACCGACCGGGAGCGGCAGTTGCGGCTGCGCCTGCCCCTGGGGCGCTTCACCTGCCGCGGGCGGGGGGAGTTGGCCATCGATGCCGGCAAGCTGACCAGCCTGATCAAGGCCCTGCCCCAGGGCGCGGATATCGCCCTCAAGGAAGGCCGGGGGCGGGTGAGCCTGACGGCGACCCGGGGCGGGCGGCGGGTGTCGCAGTTTCAGCTTGGGTATCTGCCGGGCAGTGACTTCCCGCTGATGTCAGCCCCCAGCGCCATGCCGTTGACGGCGGGCGGGGCGGACGCGGCGGCGGGAGCGGAGGGCGGCGCGGCCCAGGCCCCGCAACCGGGGGAGGCGCCGGTGACGCATACCGTGCTCGCCATTCCCGGGGACCGGCTGGCGAAGTGCATCGCCCAGGTCGCCTTCGCCATGGCCAAGGCCGATGTGCGCTATTACCTGAACGGCCTGCTCCTGGAGTGGCGGGCAAGTAGCCTGCTCCTGGTGGCGACCGATGGCTATCGCCTGGCCAACATCGGGACGATGGTCGGGGTGCAGGGTGGCGACGGGCAGGTCATCGTGCCCGCGGACACGGTGGCGGCCCTGGCTAAGCTGGGCCAGGAGGTGGGGGAGGAGGAGCTGCGGATCGAGATTGCCCCCAGCATGCTCCACGTCGAGACGGAGGACCGGGAGCTGATCAGCAAACTGATCGATGGCAAATACCCGGACTGGCGGCGGGTGGTGCCCCCGGTAAAACCCATGACCGTCAACTGGGTGCTGAGCTGCGATCAGCTGGCCAAGGCGCTGGCGAGGGTGCGGATTCTGGCCCATGAGCAATTCCACGGCGCGCGGTTTGAATGCACGGCGGATGAGCCGGATCTCCTCAAGATCAAGGCGGTGAATACCCAGCAGGACGAGGCGGAGGAGGTCCTTGTGCTGGGGCAGCCCGCGCGTTACCCGGTGTCGATCGGTTTCAACCTGGATCTGCTGCTCGGGGCGGTGACCGCCTGCCCGACGGAGACGATCAATCTTCAGGTCACGGATGGGTCAACGGCCGGGAAGCTGGTGCCCGGGACCTCGGTGGCGGATACCTTTGTTGAGGACCCGGAATGGGTGGTGATGCCCATGCTGCTTTGAGGGCGCGGTTTTGCTACTGCAATTTGTTCCCGGGCTTTTGCCCTTTGCCTTGAATGCGAGGTGCGACATGTTTCTGGTTACGGCTTATCAGACGTTTGTTCTGGGTGTGCTGTCCACGGCGGCCAATATCGTGACGATGTTGTTGCTGATCTATATCGCGGCGAAGATGAAATAGGGAGGACGACATGACTCAGTGGGATGCAGAAATACAGGAATTTGGTACGTTTATTGCCAAATTGATGAAGGCAAAATATCCAGAAATTGATGAGCGGAATTTAGAGGACAAGTGTCAAGCCATTTCGGAAATACTCCATGGGGCAATCAGACAATCTTATCTGATCGAATCAACTGGCCACATCGGGCGCTGGTACATTGACTACCGGGTTCGTGCTGTGTGACTGGGTGACGCATGACAACGCTCTTTGAGATGCCGATATCTAGCGAGACGCTGAGCTGCGAAGAGATTCAGGACATCACGGGCGCGGCGCGGAAGGCCGACCAGATCGGTTGGCTTGAGATGCACAACTGGCACTACTACCGCAACCGGGCCGGGGAGCCCATCGTCGGGCGGCTGTATGCCCGGTTGAAGCTGGCGGGCATCAACCCCCAGGCCATGGCGACCGGGCAGGCCTGGGAGCCGGATCTGTCTTATCTGGCCTGAAACCATAGGCCAAACCTATTGGCAGGCAGGCGGCCGGCTTGGCTAAGCTGACCGCATGCCTCGCCCCAAGAAGACCGCCAAGGACCTTCCGCCTCGCCTGCTGCGCAAAACCCGCCAGCTGGCCAGCGGCAAGCTATGGGTCGGCTACTACTACCAGGGCCGGGACGACAGCGGCCGGCGGGTGCAGATCCCCCTCGGCCCCGACCTGGCGGAGGCCAAGCGCAAATGGGCGGCGCTGGAAGCCAAGCCCACCCCGGCGGATGTCGGGACCATGGGCGCGGTGTTCGACCGTTTCGTGCGCGACATTCTCCCGACCAAGGCCCCGCGGACCCAGAAGGATTACCTGGCATACCTGCGCATGCTGCGCCCGGGTTTCGACCCCGCCCCGGTTGCTTCCCTGACCCCCCAGGCGATCATCGCCTATCGCGACCGGCGCGCGCGCACGGCCCCGGTGCGGGCGAATCGGGAGATCACCCTGCTCGGCTACGTCTATCAGTATGCCCGCGAGTGGGGCTATACCTCCCGCCCCAACCCGTGCCAGGGCCTGCACAAACTGCCCGAAACCCCGCGCGACTACTACCTGGCCGATGACGTGTGGGCGGCCATGCACGCTGCGGCGGTGCCGGAGCTGCGCGACGCCTTTGACCTGGCCTATCTGACCGGCCAGCGCCCGGCCGATGTGCTGCGCATGCGCCTGGCGGATGTGCGCGACAATGCCCTCGAAGTGCAGCAGGGCAAGACCAAGCGGAAGTTGCGCATTTTGCTGGACCGCGCGGACCAGACGCGCACGGAGCTGGGGGCCTTGATCGACCGCCTGCGGGCCAGGCAGGTTTCCGGGATCTCCGGCTGCCTGCTCCTGACTCCAGAGGGCAAGGCCCTGACCGGCCCGATGCTGCGCAAACGCTTTGAGACCTGCCGGGAGGCGGCGCGAGCCAAGGCCGAAGGCGCGGGCGACGCTGACCTGGCCGCGCGGATTGCCGCCTGCCAGTTTCGGGATATCCGCCCCAAGGCGGCCTCGGAGATCGCCAGCCTAGAAGCTGCCAGCCATTTGCTGGGGCATACCCAGGAAGAGATCACCAAGAAAATTTATGTACGTCGGGGGCGGGAAGTGCTGCCGGTTAAGTGAGTGGATTGCAGGGGGAAATACCTTAGAGGAAGGCCATCAATCGTTTCCGCAACCCTGTTTTGAACCCTGCCAAGTTATTGATCTAACAAGCGGCAATCAAGATAGGTTGCGGAAACGATTTAGACCTAAGGTACTGATAAACATGAAAAGAGCGGATGACTTGAAAACCGACGACCTCGCTAACTAACTAACTGAATCAGAAAAATAAAAAACGCAAAATTCCCGAGTTTCCGCAACCCGTTTCCGCAACCTGAGGCAAAATCAGCCGGACAACGGGCGCGAAAAACCTTTTGGTGAGGTGGCAGAGTGGCCGATTGCGCTGGTCTTGAAAACCAGAGAACCGCGAGGTTCCGTGGGTTCGACTCCCACCCTCACCGTCAATCCCATGGCCACTCCTGAACCGGGGGCGGCCGTAAAACCAGGGCCTGGGTCAGCTGCTGGCGGATGCGCCAGCTGTCGGCATGTTGCGCATGGCCAACCCAGGCATGCAGGGTGGCGTTGACCCGTTCCAGGGGGATGAGGCCTTGGTGGTAGGCTGATGCCAGGGCTTTGAGGTGACGGCGCATGCGCAGAATGCTGTCGCGTTTGAGGCGCCGATGATCGGGCCAAAGGCGAAAGCCTAGCCAGTCGATGGCGCGGCCTTGGTTGGGATGGCCGGTGGTGCCGGCAACGGGGAAGACCTGAGTTTTGCGGTTGAGGGTCAGGTGCAGGACATCGCAGCAGCTCGATGTCGCCATCAAGCTGCCGCAAACGCCGTTGCAACCCCAACTCTTCGGCGGGGGTGCGGTGGCGCGGGTATTTGCTGCAATAGAGCAGGCCCCGAAGGATTGACCACATGGCCAGGCGGATCTCCTGGCTCATGACGTGGCGCTCGGTGCGGGGGAAGTCTTTGAGGGCCAGATAGCCGTATTCGATCACCTCCTCCATTTTCTGCGCCACCAGGAGCGGTGGCGCGGCGGCCTTGGGCGGGACGATGGGGGCGCGGCGGGTCATGGCCTAGCGCCCTCCGCCGGCCCCGGCCGTGGCCGGCATGGTGGTAGGCCCAGGCGCGCGGTGGTCGGGGGCGGGCGAGGGCGCGGCGCGGCTATGGCACCTTGCCCGGCCCCGGATGGCGGCCCGGCCGTCGCCGGCCGGACAAGGGACAGGGGGAAAGGCGATCATGCGACGAAAGCCGGGCGCGCGCCGAAGTTCGGGCCCGTGTACGTACGCCCAAGGTGGAGGGCGACGGCGAACACCCCGGCACCGGCGGCAGTGAGCCAGTCGCCACCCCGGAACGGCAGGCGCTCCCCGGTAAGGGTGTGATAGATGTAATCGCCACCCAGGCCGGTGCTGGCCAGCGGATAGATGCCGTGGCGCTTGAGGACGACTAGGGCGTCAGCGTGAACGGGGGTGCTGCCGGGATTGGTCATGCCCGAGAAGGCGGCCCCTGAACCGACGACCAGGGTATAGGCGGCGGTGCCGCTGGCGGCGATTTTGACCGTGTTGGCACTGCCTGGAGCGACCAGGCTGCCGTCGCTGCCATCGATTGCCTTCCAGGCGGCGGACCCGGCGGCCATGTCGGTGGCGTTGAGGGCGGCATCGTTGTTTTCGATGACGTTGATTTCCCCCGCATTGAGACGCAGGCCCGGGGACCATTCCCAGACGTTGCCATTCAGGTCGGCGATGCCGTAAGGGGTGTAGTCATGACGCCAGGACAGGGGGCCGGAGCCGGTTAGGGTGCGGGCATCGCCCGAGGCAGTGCCCGGGGTGAGCTTATCCTGCCGGCGCCCGACCTCGCTGGTTTCCACGTTATCGCGGCCATAGTTGTTATTCCCGCGCGGTTGCAGGCCCGACTTGTAACAGATCGCCCCCTGCAAGGCCCACTCGATATTGCTCATCAGATGCCAGCCGGTGCCGTTGGCGCGGGCATAGGCGACGAAGTTGTCATGGTTGATGCTGTGGCTGGGATCGACGCCGGGCTGGCTGACCAGCTCGCCATTGAGGACCTTGCCGGGGTAGAGCGGCAGGTAGAGGGCGGACTTTTCCACCCCGCCGACGGTAAAGGCGGGGTGATTGCCGGCCCCCAGGCCCGCGTCGAGGGCGGAGTTGGCGGTCAAAGGCACGACGCGCATGAAGCAGGGCTGGCCCTTGGCGGTATAGAGCACGGTGTTGAGGCCCAGGGAGGCGGCCTCGACCTGGGCGCGGAGGGTATCGGGGACGTTGATGATCAGGGACATGTTGGGGACCTACGCAAATGTGAGGTGACAACCGGGCGGTGGTGGTGGGCAGGTGGCGGTTGGCAGGTGGCGCGACTGGCGAATGGCGGCGGCGCGGCCTAGCTTTCGGGCGCGGCGGGCTCTTCCAGGACCTGCCCGGCCTGATCGCGCTGCGTGGCGGCGTACAGGTAGGCGGAATAGAGCAGGCCGTAGAGGGCGGCGAAGGTGATGGTGCCGCCGGTGGCCTCCCCGGTGGCGGGGTCAAGGATGGGGATCTCCGCGGCCTCGTCGTACACGATGCGGCAGTGGCCGGTGGCCCAATGGCGGTTTTCTCCGCTGTCGGTGAGCATGGCGCGTTCCTCGAAGAAGGTGGCCTCGGGGACGGCGTTCAGGCGGTTGTCGACGACGATCTGGTAGGCGCGGGTCCATTCTTCGCCGATGACGGTGGCGGGCTGGTAATCGGGGGTGGGCATGGCGGTTCTCGGGATTGGGCAGGGGTATGGGTGGCGTTAGGGTGGCGAGAGGCGCGGGGCGGTCGGGACACTTATGGCGGGTGGCTTGCGTGGTAAGGGGCTGGCCGTAACAGGATGGGGGTTTAGAGGCTGGTTACGGACCCGCCGACGCACTTGATGCCGCTGGTGGTGATGCGGAAGACCTCAGACCCGGCCAAGGCGACGGACAGGGTATTGGCGGCGGATTGATACAGGCCGGCATTGCCGATGGTGATGGCGGGGGTAGCGGCGCTGCCCCCGATGAAGGCGGCGCGGCCGCCGGTGATGGCCTTGGCGACGACGCTGATCAGGTCGAGGGCGTAGGTCAGGACGGCGGTGGCGCTTTCGACGCCGTCGTCATAGGTGCCGAAAGCGGCATCCTGTACCGCGTTGCGCTTGGTTTCGAGGGCGATTTGGTCAAGCAGGTAGCCCAGTTGGCCAATCAAGCGGCTGTCGAGCAGGGGGTGCGGATCGGCGGCGGCGGCATGGGCGACGACGGAGGCGGTTTCCCCGCTGACGGTATCCAGGGCCTGTTCGATGGCGGCCTGGGTGGCAGTGGCCGAGCTTGCTTGAATGCCGGCGGCGGCGGCGCTACCCGCGGCGGCGGATGCGCTGGTGGCGGCGGCGGTGGCGGAGGACTCGGCAGAAGACTTGTCGCTGTTGACGGTGGTCGCGGTGCTGTTGGCTTGGCCGGCCCAGGTGTTGATTTCGGTCGCCAGGGTGGGCAGGGCGCCGAGGAAGGCGTCGGCCCGGGCGTCAAAGTTGGTCGGATCGGAGCGAGAGGGCGGGGTGGACAGGCTGGTGATGGTTTGGCTGATGGTCATGGGTCAATACCTGGTGGCGACGGATGGCTGGCGGTGGCGATGGGGAATCGCTGGCGATCGGGCGGCGGCTATGCGGTGGCGGCGTTTGGGCGGCGGTGGGGCTAAATCAGCGACTGCACATTGAGATTGCAGTAGGACATGCCGGGGTAACTGAGGGTCACGTCAAACTCTTCGTAAAAGCCGAAGATGAGCAACGAATCCCAGCGCTCATCGGCGTCGCTGTTGTTGAGGTCGTAGAGAACCGGGGTGGCGCGGTATTGGGCGAGGGTGCGACGCATCGCATCGACCTGGCCGGGGGGCAGGATGATTTGCACCCCGGCGCGGTCGGCATACTCGCGTTCCAGCAGGTAGGTGTTCCCGAAGGCGTCGGTTTCCTTGGTGCTGTAGTCTTCGATGCCCACGCTGGGGGTTTCGATGGTTTCGCCCAGATCGCGCCCGCGGCCGATGAGGAGTAGGCCTAGTCCGACGGTGCTGGCGGTGGCGCCAGTGAGGACGACGCGGACCTTGGTGTCGGCATAGAAAATTTGCGGGGTGACGGACAGGGCGGTGCGGACGCCGTTGTCGTCGCCAAAGAAGTAATCACTCCAGGCGGTGGCGTCCTCGGTCACGTCGAAGGTGGTGTCGTAAAACTCCTGATAGGTTTCATCGGCGCCCCGGTAAACGAGGATGCGGACGGTCAGGCAGCCTTGCAGGCGCAGCAAAGCGATTTGGTCGAAGAAGGCCCCGGGGGAGACGGTGATGTCGATTTCTTCTTCATCGGTGGTCAGGGTGCCGGTGCGATCATCAAAACAGGCGCGATCGTTGACCGGGCCTAGGTCGAGCCAGTCGGTGGTGCCGCCTACGGCGGGGGGTTGGCCGGTGTGGGCGGTCAGGGCTTCATAGGCGTGATAGACCAGGGTGGAGCTTGGGTTGTAATAGACCCGATTTCCGACCGAGTAAGCGGTTGCCACGTTCCAGGCGTCAAGCGTGACCCCGCCATATTGGTTAGCGGTGACCGAGGTGCTGTCGATGGTCAGGGCGAGGGGGGCGGTGACGCGCATCAGGATATGACCTCCACCTTTTGGCCGGTGACTTCGCGCTTGCGTTCTCGGCGGTTGTGGTCTTTGAGCTCGCCCACGGTTGCGGCGCCGATGGAGCGGTTTTCCGCGCGAAGGGCGGCGATTTCGCCTTGCAGTTCCGCCAGGGCGGCGCGGAGTTCGGCGGTTTCGGTAGTTTCTTCGCGCAGGTAGTTGACGACTGGCGCTGGCGATGTGCTGGGCTCGGAGAGGATGGCGGTGACCGAATTGCCATCACCCAGGGGGATGACCGCTTCGCGGCCGTGCAAGGTGACGGGGTAGCCGGATGATGGACCAGAAGCGATTCCTCCGGTGGCAAATTGGGTCATGCCAGAAATGCTGGCATTTTTTACCGCAGTGAAGCCGTAATAGAGGTTATTGTTGATGGCTTTAAGATATTGACCGAGGCCAAGATAGCCAGAGCCGCCGTTAAACAACGTATTTTTGGTATCCAGGGCGATTTGTGCGATGCCAGAACTGCCAGATTTCAGATAACCGCTATTGGTGCTAATGCTTGAGGTGTCGCCATCAATAGTGCTGAGGTAACTGTTGGTGGTTGCGAGGCGCGTATAGATATTATTGAGCACGGATTCAACGGTATCGACATGGCCGATCAGCGTATTACCCTGGGTTGAGGTGATGCCATTGCCGGAGCTTCCGCTGATATCGGCGGTGTTGGTAACGATGCTGGCCAGATAATCGGACAGGCGATCGGCGAAGTCGCCAAACAACGTATATTTGATGTCGAGCAGTATTTGCGCTATGGATATATTGTTGGCGGCGGTATTGGCGGCGATTGTTGAAAGATAGCCGGACAGGCCTCTGGCAAAATCGCCAAACAACGTATATTTGATATCCAGGAGAATTTGCGCCATGGACACGCCATTGACTGAAGTATTGTCTCTGATTTTATTTAGTGGGAATTGAAGACCGCTATTATCATCATTGACGCCGGTGTCAATGTTGTTGAGTTTGAAGTTGGCGGCCTCCTGCTGACTGATGAAGCCGTCGCCATTGGTGTCCGTGAGCGTGATGAGATTGCGCAATTGTTCATCAGTGGCGATGGATCCTAGCGCGGCTTTCAATTCGTCGAAATCAAGCAGGCCATCAAGGCTGGTGTCGAGCATGGTGAAATTATCCGCCAAGGCGATGGCGATGCCGAGGGGCAGACCCTCCAGGGCGTTGAGCATGCCGTCGGCGTTAAGATCAAGGATCGCCATGACGCGCTTGATTTCATCATTTGTTGCGATTGGCCCAAGTAGTCTGCTCAATTCGTCGTAGTCGATTAGGTTATCCAGATTGGCGTCAAGGCCTGCAAAGCCTTGGCTGAAGGTTTGCAATATCTCAAAGCGGAAGACTTCCAGCTCATCAAGGATGCCGTCGCCATTGCGGTCGACCAGGGCAATCAGTTCCCGGATCTGCTCCGCGTTGGCTATCCCTTTCAGGCCGATGACCAGTTCATCAAACGTCAGTAGCCCGTCAAGATTGAGATCAAGCGAATCAAAGGCGGGGTAAAGTTCCGCGGCAAGGGCAATGGGCAAGGCTTCCACGGCGTCAAGCAGGCCGTCTTGGTTGTCATCCAACAGCTGGAAAAGCCCGGCGAGATATTCGTCGGTGGCCAGAGGGCCAAGGGCGCGATCAAGCTCCGCATAGCTGAGTTTTCCATCCATGGTCGTATCCAGTTTGACCAGATATTCAATGGTGCTGAGTTGTAGCTCGCCAATTTTTTGCACAATGCTTTCGTAATTGTCTTCGATATAAGGCGGGATCTCCTTGATGCTGGGGACGATTTCAGTGATGGACTGTTTGAGCGCTTCGTCGCGCGTCTGCATGGCCGCGATGGCAGCGTCGACAGCGGCGGTGGCGTTTTGTAATAGGCCTGCGGTATCGGCGCCACTTTGGCCAATCGAGGTGATGATGGCCTCAAAATTGGGGTACATAGCCACTGGCAGATTTTTCAGGGCCTCAAGGTTTTGCTCCTCGATGGGGACCTGGGCGTCGACTAGGCTTTGCAAGGCGACGAGCTGGCCACGGGTGCGGCCCAGGTCACGCAGGTAGCTGATGCGATCGCCAAAAAGGGCGGCAGGGTCCTCGCTAAGCGTGGCGAGGGTGCGTTCCATGTCCGCGCTGGTGGGCATGGTTCCGGAGCGGGCGGCGGCGAGGGTGGCGGCCAATTCGTTTTGCGCGGCGCGGCGGGTTTGGCGGGTGGCCTCCGGGGTGGCGTTGATCAACTCGGTAATGCTTTGGATGGTATTGTCGATCGCGTCGCTCACGGCGCGAAGACCATCGATCAGTTCTTGAATGCCCGTGGCGGCCTCATCGGCGGCGAGGCGGGCATCTTCAAGCTGATAGACCCATTCCTGGAGTGCCCGCAGTTCGGGGGCGGTGCCTGCCAAGGCGAGGGCGCGCTGCGCGGCGCGGGCCTCGTCATCGCGGCCTAGATAGCCAAGGGCCTGGGTGGCCAGATCGGCGCGGGCGGCGTTGAGATTGGCGGCATCCTCGATCTGCCAGACCAGGGCGTAGACGCTGCGCAGGGCGGGGTCCATGGCGGCGGCTTCTAGGCGGCGGGCCAGGGCGGTGGCCTCGGCTTCCAGGCCCACGGCGGACAGGGCTTCTATCCATGCTTGGGCGACATTGTTGGCGACTGCATAGGCCTCTTCGGCGGCTTCCTGGAGCTGCTGCAATGCCTCATTCGCGGCGGCATTGGCTTCCTCGGCGGCCTGGCGGGCGGCGTCGTTGTAGGCGTTTAGGGCCTTGACTTCCTCGTCATAGGCGTCGCGGCGGGCGGTTTCCGCGGCCTGCCAGGTTTCGCGGCGTTGCCGTTCGGCGGCGGTGGCGTCTTCGTAAGCGTAGATTTGGCGCAATAGGACCCGCGTGAAGGCGTCGCTGGCGTTGGCCAACTCCATCTCGCGTCGAAGGCGCAGAGCGGTAGCGTCATCGCCCATGGCGGTGGCCAGCCGGATTTGCAGGTTGGTGATTTCCTCGGTTTTCTGCCGTGCGGCCTCCCGTGCGGCCGTTTCGTCTTCCAGGGCGTAGATTTGACGGAGGATGGCGCGGGCGGTGTCGTCGGCGGCGTTGGCCAACTCCAGCTCGCGTCGAAGGCGCAGAGCGGTAGCGTCATCGCCCATGGCGGTGGCCAGCCGGATTTGCAGGTTGGTGATTTCCTCGGATTTCTGCCGTGCGGCCTCCCGTGCGGCCGTTTCGTCTTCCAGGGCGTAGATTTGACGGAGGATGGCGCGGGCGGTGTCGTCGGCGGCGTTTTCAAGTTCCTGCTGGCGGCGCAGGGTTAGGGCAAGGCTTGCGTCGCCTTGGGCTTCGGCCAGGCGGATATTCAGCTCGGTGTAATCAATGATTTTGCTGGTGGTGTCGCCCAGGTCGCCAAAGACCAAGCCCAGTTCCTTGAGGTAGGCCGCTAAAATGGCCATCTGCTCTGCGGTTAAACCGCCTGAGTTGTAGAGATCCAGCAGCGCGTCGCGGTTTTTAGGTAGGGTCATCCCCCAGTCCTTAAAGACCGCTTCCAGCTCCCGGGTGGCCTTATCGACTTCGTCCACGCCCAGCAGCCAATCCGTAAACGCCTCCACCCCGTCATAGAGCAGGTCGAACTGCGGGGCCAGTTCCAGCAGGCCGGCATAAAGTTTACGGCCAGCTTCCGTAGTAAGGTCGATGGACCCAATCAGGTCTTCAAAGCCTTCACGGGTCTTCGGCAGGTCATCAAGTAGCTTGGCCAGGATGGCGGCGTTGGGATCGCCAGGGGTGGTAATGGTATCAATGATGGTGCCGCCCCCACCC
>WBZM01001774.1_pt2 | contig 16108 bp, 10 predicted proteins | sample 5204271 | NCBI WGS metagenome assembly WBZM01 (sample SAMN12344346, study PRJNA552823) | activated sludge metagenome | biome: Activated sludge suspended growth; feature: Nitrification reactor; material: Wastewater; isolation source: activated sludge from nitrification reactor of wastewater...
TCTATAATCGGTGGGCCAAATATTGAAGACAGAAATGTGGTCGGTGGGCTTACAGGGACAGCTATCAATTGGTACACTGGGGGAACGAATGCCCCAATTACTATTCAGAACAAAACTATATTGGGGTTGCTGCAGACGGAGTAACTCCTATAAACAATAGCGCAGTGGGCATACAGGTGTCGGCTGCTAATGGCACCACTATTCTTGATAATACAATTGTAAATAACACTAATGGCGGGGTTTCGATAAATAACATCAATAATGTAAAGCTTCAGGGAAATTACATAGGTACTACTGCCGCGGGTACAGTAATGAGAAACGGTAAGTATGGTGTATGGATTGGCGGTACTTCATCGGGCACACTGGTGGGTGGCACTGGCGTAGGGCAGAAAAATGTGATTTCGGGACACAACCTAGTAACCTCTGACATAGGAGTGCAAATAACAGGAACTACCACCAATACGACAGTGCAGGGCAATTATATAGGTGTGGGTCCTGATGGCGTAACTCGCATGCCGAATGGCAATGGTATTGGTGTGCAGGGTTCTTCGACAAATGTAACTATAGGTGGTAGTAGCTCTGCTGCCAGGAACATCGTAAGTGGTAATCAAAATAATGGAATAATAATAAATGGTGCCACAACAGGGAGTTCTGGTATAGCAGTGCAGGGCAATTATATAGGGTTGGATAAAAATGGGAATGCGGTTACAGGAGCGACAGGTTACGGTATAACATTTACAAGTCCCAATGGCGTACTGATTGGGGGAGCAGCTGCGGGCGAGGGTAATGTTATTAGCGGCAACCCTGCTATAGGATTATATTTTGCAGGTAATAATTTTGGTCAAAACGTAAATATATATGGCAATACAATTGGTTTGAAGCCAGATAATGAAACTACTGCCCCTAACGGGACGGGTATATCAACAGGTGCGATGAGTACGCCGCTTGGAAGTATACAGATAGGCGGAGCATCGGCAGGACAGGGTAATATTATTTCTGGCAATACAGCTAACGGCATTACACTTGCTAATTTTCAGTCAAGTGCTTTTCCGATGTCTATTAAAGGCAATAGAATTGGTCAAAGTATTAGTGGTGTTGCCAAACCAAACGGTACAGGCATTGGTTTTTATAATACGACACGTGGCGTTTTGGTGGGCGGAGTAGGGCCAGGCGAAGGTAATATCATTGCTAATAATACAGGTGTTGGCGTATCTATTGCTAGTAGTCCAACAATATCTAATATAACAGTGCGCGGCAATTCGATTTATTTAAATGGCAGTTTGGGTATTGATCTTTCAGGCAACAACGGTTCACCAGATGTATGGGATATCACCGACGCTGATACTGGCTCAAACGGTCTCCAGAACTTCGCTCGCCGCACCACTTTCACAAAATGCAACGGCACTACTACCGAAACGCGTACCGTGATTCGTTCGACTGCGAATACGACGTTTGACGTGGATTTTTATGCCAACCCAAGTGGACGCGACGTCTCGGGGTATGGTGAAGGCGAGCAGTATATAAGCTCAACGACTGTTACGACCGATAGCAATGGTTACGTGGCACTTACGCCGCCTGCGGCCACAAATCTTAGTATGACAGCTACCGACCCAAGCGGAAACACGAGTGAATTTAGCAACGAACGTACTGCAAGTGTAGGCAGCTGTACAGTGACAAACAAAACCACCAACGACACTACGCCAAGTCTAGCGGGTACACTTAGTGCCACAAATACCACACCAACCCTAAAAGTAACGGTAGACGGTCAGACAGTCAACGCAACAGTCAGTGGTACTAGCTGGACGCTCGCCGACAATACACTGAGCGCGCTTGCTGACGGGACCTACGACGTTACTACTACGTATACTGACCCCGAAACAACTATGACGACAAGTTATACCAAAGTCGGTGCACTGACTGTCGATAGTACTGTGCCGACCGCAAGTATTACCCGTAAATCTGGGCAAGCCAGCTATACGCAAACAAATAGCGCGTGGTTTACACTTACGCTTTCTGAAGCTGCAGCTACAGGTACGCTTACGGCTGCCGATATCGCACCAGGCACCACCACGGGTACCGTAACAACATTTACAAAGATTGATGATACGCACTACGAATTTGAAATAACAGGCATGACCAGCGGCAATACGGCCACACCTAGTATTGCGGCGGGAAAATTTACTGATGTCAATGGCAATGCCAATACTACGAGTACGGGCGACGCGAATAACTGGGTGCTGTACGATACAACAGCGCCAAATTTGTTTGCGGTCAATGTAGATATTACGGGCAGCTATAGCCTCAATAGCCCGCGCATTACGTGGTCTACCACCGACGATCAATCGGGAATTGACCACTATACAATTTCATACGATGGCGGCTCGTTTAGCACAGTCACTAGTCCGCAAACGCCCACCCTTGCCGCTGCGAGTTCGCATACTGTGACGGTTCGCGCCTACGACAAAGCAGGCAATGTGCGCGAAAAAACTATTCAGTATCCGCCAGTGGTGGTGATTACGGCACCGACGACGCTCAGTAAAAACGCTATTACTGATACGAGTATAGAAGTGCAAGGACCAGTCGGGATGGTGATCAATACGGTTACTATTTCTGGTGCGGGCAGTAGCGGTTTTACATGTGATACCTTACCAGGTACAGTGACAATTCGTTGTACAGGGGGGCAAATCATGAGTACAGGTACGCTTACTGTCACGGCGACCAGCGATGGCGGCGTAACGACTGACAACTCTCAAGCCTATGTTATCGATACAGTGAACCCGAGTGTTACCATCAACCAAAAATCTGGCCAAGCTGACCCGACGAATGTGAATAGCGCCACCTACCGTGTGGTATTTTCGGAAAATATCAACCCAGCGACGTTTACTGCCAGTGATCTTTCGGTGGCGGGGACGAGCGGTGCTATTACAAGCTTTACGAAAATCGATGACCGTACGTGGGAAGTAGAGATAACAGGCATGACTAGTGGCGATACTGCGCAACTAACACTGGCAGCAAGCAAGGTGCAAGACCCCGCAGGCAATGATAATACTGTTAGTACGAGCACTGATAATTCAGTAACGTACGACAACGTAAAGCCTACTATCACCATTAACAAAAAATCTGGCCAAGCTGACCCGACGAATGTGAACAGTGCGACATTCACCGTTATATCGAGCGAAGCATTGACGTCTTTAGATGCGTCAGACTTTACTACCAGCAATACAACAGGGAGTGTAACAACAGTTACGGCAATCAACGCCACCACATGGGAAGTAACGATTACGGGCATGACCAGCGGCGACAATGCAACGCTGACGATGACTGCAGGGGCCACAACCGACCTCGCAGGCAACGACAACATTGCTAGTACCAGTACCGACAATTTCGTGGCTTACGATTCGGTCGCCCCAACCATTGGCGTTACTGCGCAGGCAACCAACAACACATCGCCGCAAATAAAAGGTACCGTCAACGATTCCACCGCGACTATTATGGTAACGGTCAATGGCCAGGATTATCCCGCTACCAACAATGGCGACGGTACTTGGATGCTTGCGAGCGGAGCGATTAGTCCTGCACTGGGCGAAGCAACCTACGATGTTGTGGCAAAAGCAACCGATGCAGCGGGCAATAATGGCACCGATGCCACTCTGGATGAATTAGTAATCGACACTACGAGCCCTACAGGCACTATCGATACACTAGACCCAGGCATTAGCAACGCACCACAACTTACAGGTACGGTAAACGACCCATCGGCGACTATTTTGGTGACAGCCAATGGCAATACGTATACGGCTGCAAACCACGGGGACGGCACCTGGATGCTGGCTGCGGGTGCGATTAGCCCCGCGCTCGTGCCAGGCGATTATACAGCGACAGTGGTGTTTAAAGATGCAGCTACTAATACATCGAACGTGCAGACAACAATTACAGTTTTGCGTGGCGATGCCGATGTACCAACGGTTTCGTCAGTCAATTGGATTGGCGGTACACCAAAAATCACAGGAACCTACGACCAAGCTAATAGTCAGAGTCTGCGCGTACGGGTAAATGGTCTGTGGTATCGCCTTGGTACCGACCCACAACTAACAGTAAATGGAAATGCCTGGACATTAGACCTAACCAATATTCAGCCACCACTTGCAGCAGGAAGTTACGATGTAACAGTCGAAATCACCACGCGAAGCGGTGCGACGATTGCTGATACGAGCACTGCCGAACTAAAAGTGCTGGCACCGAATCCTGCAAATATCATCGGTAATCTCCTCGCACCACATTCAGGAGTAACGCTACTGAAAACCGCGATTCCACTGTTGCTGATCCCCGTCGTGATTATTTCAGCGATAACCACACTGTACGTATCTCGAAGGATATATCTTTATTATAGATAAATAAAGAACTAAGCGTCTGCTTAGCTTTTTTTGGTGCGGATAAGAGGGCTTGGCGCAGAAGCCAGCTTGCTGGCGCTAGCCCCGCTTTTTGCCTGGCAAAAATTGTGGAGGTTCATGGTTGAATTACAAAGTAAAAATAAAAACTAAAAAAATACTTAGTTTTTTAAAGTTGGTGAGTTTTTACGCCCACGCTAGAACCCATTTTAGCACCGAGTGCGAGAAATTAGATTTTCGGTGGGTCGCCCTCGACCCGACCCGCCGAACTGCTCCGCAGGAATTATTTTTTATTTGGGTTGAACGACGCTAATAAGCACAAGAGTCTATAAAGCTACAAGATGTTTGTTATAATTAAAAAGTCTTACTATCGTTAATAGACTAGGAGCCGACTTTTGCGGTTAGCCATCAAAAACGGCACCACATAAGCAGCTGGCTAACCCTAGTTTGTGAATGGTAGTAAGACACCTTGCGGTGTCGTTTTTAATTTTTAACTACATCTCGAGTTCAAGTAATGTATTATAAGAATAAGGAGTAATAAAATTATGGGTCAAAACCCACAACCACCAATTCAACCAGCGCAAACTACACCAATACAACAACCAGTGCCACAAGCACCCACACCACCCGTAGAGGTGGGTAAAAAGAAGTTGCCAAAATGGGCAAAGATTTTAATTATCGTTGGCTCAATAGTCTTAATAGCCTGTATCGGCGGTATTATCGCCGCCAGTGCTGTTCTGAAAAATAATGACAAAGAGGTGCAAGGCTTCCTAAGTGATATATACTCGTCTGACTACAATGCGGCCTATGGCTACTTCTCCCCTCAGCTCAAAAAAGTACAATCTCTAGATGTTTTTGAGGCTCAAGTACAAACATTAAAAACAGCGGGTGTTGACAGTAGTTGCCACACTGACTGGACAACCAATTCAGTATCATCAAGTACTGATACTGGCAATACTAAAGAGATTGGCGGAACTCTAGACTGCAACAAAGGTTCATTTAGCGCTAACTTTAAGCTTGTTAAGCAAAGTGATAGTTACAAACTTTACTCATACTCCATTCAACCCAAATAAAAAATAATTCCTGCGGAGCAGTTCGGTGAGTCGGGTCGGGGGCGACCCACCGAAAATCTCATTTCTCGCACTCGGTGCTAAAATGGGTTCTAGCGTGGGCGTAAAAACTCACCATTTTGGGAAAAGAACGGAAATTGCCGCCCTCTGGGGCGGTTTTTTCTCTGGCGGCGCGCAGCGCCAGCCAGCTGTTTTTCTGGGGGGAATGAGATTTGGAGCGCCAGCAAGCTGGCGCATTTTTTTGTTTTTGGTCGGCGTAGCCGACACGCTCCGCGTCGTGGTAAAATGGAATTGGACACAATCAATCAGTAAAACGGCGATATTTTTGGCTTATATAGCCGTCCCGTACAATGCAGTTTTACTGGATTGTGTCCAACGGGGCGGCTATTTAAGTTGAGGGGGTAACTATGAGAGAACTACTGGTAAATATAGAGCTGGTGTATTTCATCTATGTGCGTAAAAGCACCGATGTAGAGGACAAGCAAATACTGTCGGTCGCGGCACAAATAATAGAGCTAAAAGAATTTGCCAAGCGTATGGGCTTGCGTATCGCGGGCATAATTGTAGAAAAACAAACGGCGAAAAAGCCAGGACGCCCAAAGTTTAACAAAATGCTGGAGCGCATAGAAAACGGCGAAGCTAACGGCGTTTTAGCGTGGCTGCCCGACAGGTTGTCGCGTAACTCGATAGATAGCGGACGTGTCATTTATATGCTTGATGAAAACATCATCGCTGATCTAAAGTTCCCCCACTTTTGGTTTGAAAACACACCGCAGGGCAAATATATGCTGGCAAATGAGTTTAATTCGTCTAAACAGTATGTCGATAATCTATCGGTAAACACCAAGCGAGGACTGCGCCAGAAAGTGCGCGAGGGGCATTGTCCGCGCCTTGCGCCTGTTGGCTACATCAACGATGTGCGGACAAAAACAATCTGGGTAGACAAAAGCCGAGCGGAAATCGTGCGCCAGGCCTTTGAGTTATACGCCACAGGCACAAAAACACTGGACGACATCGCCGCTTTTCTGTACGCCAATGGCGTAAAGACGCGCGGACGGCGCAGGAAAAAGGGCGAGCCAAAGTCGGCGGGCGGCAAACAGTGGCACGCTTCGCGCGTCAAACGTATGCTGGCTGATGTGTTTTATTACGGGCATTTCAGGTATAACGGTGTGGTGTATGAGGGCAAGCATACGGGGATTGTCGACAAAGCGTTATTTGATAGAGTACAGCGTGTGCTTGCAGGGCGCGGGCGCGCCCAAAAGCAAGCCACCGCGCCGCAGCCGCTTAATCTATTGGTAAAGTGTGAGAATTGCGATTGTTTCGTAACTGGAGCGCACAAAATCAAGCGGCAGAAAAACGGTAATGTGCATGAGTACACCTATTATCGGTGTACTCATAAAAGCAAAAAGGTTGTGTGCGGAGAAAAAGAGGTGCGCGAATATATATTGGCTGGCGAGTTAGTGCCGATTTTGCAATCTTTTGCCTTGCCAAAAGATTGGCGCGACTATATGGCGTCAAGGCTGGAGCAAGACCGACAAACGCTAGAGGACGAGAGCAAAGCGACTATCGAGGCGTTGCGTGATGAACTGGACGCCATAGACGCGAAGCTCAAACGACTTTTTGATGTGTATTTAGAGGGCGATATTGAGCGCGAGGACTACAAAGACCGACAGGGCGAATTGATGAGCGAGAAAAAGTCGCTTGAGGGCAAAATCGAGCGCGTTTTGACAAACGCGGGCTACTGGATTGAACCTATGCAAAAATGGCTAGAAACTGCCGTTTCTATCTGTTCGATAGACGAAAAAGCCGAGCATAGCGAAATTGCGCGGGCTTTTCGCAAAATTGAAGGATTGAACCTAAAAATGAAAAACAAAAAAGTCGTCGCGGAACGCGACGCCAAATCTCATTCCCCCCAGAAAAACAGCTGGCTGGCGCTGCGCGCCGCCAGAGAAAAAACCGCCCGAATGGGCGGCAATTCCGAAAAAAGTTTCTCTGTGGTGCGGATAAGAGGACTTGAACCTCCACGTACTTGCGTACACTAGCACCTGAAGCTAGCGCGTCTACCAATTCCGCCACATCCGCATAAATTTGGGTATTAATGTTCTTTAGTCTACCGTCGCATTATAGACTAATGTCTGACTTATTGGCGGAACTGGTAGACGATGTCTACGATTTATTCTGGCATCGTTTCACGATGACCCGCCATATCCGCACAGTAAATCGTTGACAGTAAGTTTAGTGTATCCTAAGGATCTGCTTATGACGCGCGCGTCTACACATAAGCCGCCACATCCGTACAAAAACTTACTAACTTCTTTATTTTAATGCAAGCTGCGGATATTTTCTAGAGTGTTATTCGGTGTATTGCCGATCTAAAAAGCCACCGTATACTGACGGCCAGGTGTAGCACTCGCGGATTGTTTGGCAAACCGCACCGTCGTGTTTGGCGTATGACATAAAAATCTCTTGTTTGCGCTGTAGATCGTCGGCTACGACATTTTTGGGACGATTGGTAGCGGGATAGGCATGGTAGTAAACAACTTGTGGAGCGGGGAACCGTTCAAAGCCTTCCTCGATTGGCTCGGTCTTAATCTTTTCAACAACCTGGCGCACTAATGTGCCAACAGCGTTGTGGTCGCTGTGGTCGCGCGGCCGCACACCCGCATAGGTGCTTTGAGTATTTACTATATTGGTTTCAAATGATTCGATCAAAATCTGGACACTTTCTTGTAGTGACGCATAGGTATAGGCTGCAGCGCCATCAACAGATTGTACCTTCATATCTGGGGAGTGAGAGAATTTTTGCAGGCTAAAATGTTTGTTGGCGGGGAAGCCTTTGCCATTGACATTGCCTTCGGGAAGCCGAAGAAATACCAATGATACACGGCGTTCGAAACGGTGATCGCGTGGTGTGGAATAGGCAACGATCGCGCCTTCGCCAAGGTCGAGTGGTTCGGTCGTCCATTCATCTGAAAATCCGTACATTTTTGCGTAGGCAGATTGCGCGCCACGTTCGCGGCCAAGCCAATAAGGGTTGTTTTTGCCATTTCCGCCCGCATCGCCCGCCGTAACATACAATGTGCGCATGCAATCGGTGACTCCCAAAGAGTGCATAAGATTAGGGTTCATAAACAATATATCGTCGTCTTGGTGCGCAACAATATTTAGAGTTGTTTTACCTTCGCAAACTTTTTCGGCTGTTGCAAGATATTGCAGTGATTTTGGCAAATACGAAAGATCTACTACGTCATCGCTCGTATTGATGTGGGGCGTTTTATGTAGTTTTGTTGCGTCTCGTTCATAAAATAGCAGCAGTTCTTTGGGTTGGAGTTGAGTTCCGTCGACGACAATCGTGTTGTTAGGGATGCCATATTCTTTTACAATTTGTTCGTAGCTACACGATGGCGAAGCACGTTGTTGGCTTTCTATAGTAAGTAGGTACGCAAGACTAGTCTTTTTTGTATCAATCTTCCATGCATCGGTCGTAAGTGCTGTTCGTGGTGACGTACACGAACCCATCGGCATGATTTTGACAGATGGTTGCGCCTGATGAATCGGCAACGTGCGCCAGTAGTCGCCCACCAAAACATAGTGCGGCTGCTGCTTTATGGCATTGATCACAAACTGATTGTTTTGGGTAATGGTATGACGAGACTGTTTGGTGAGTACGGCTCTTTCGTATGCACCAGGGAGTGAAAAAACAATAGAAATAACAGACAGTAGTGCAATAACTGGCCAGAGTGTAGTTGTTTTTTGTTTGTAACGCGTGCCATAGAGCGCAATACCGATGATAGTGGCAAAGAACCCTATATACACATAACGGGCATCGACTGCGTAGGTGTGTTTGGTCGCTACAAATGCTATAAATGCTATGGCTGTCATACAAATCAGAAGCCAAAAACGTAGTTGTGTAGGAGCATATTGCTTGTTCCATGCTTTTGGAGCTTTTTTGCCCCAGAGATGCCGTATGAGATAGAATACTATTCCCAGTACAGCAGCAAAACGAGCGATGTATCCTAGCATGCCTAGCCAATTTACGGTTGAAATGGATTTTAGTGAAATGTCACGCCACGATGGAATATCGACAAACGGGTTGAGCCCGAGGTTAGTAAGTACTGCAGCTCCCGAAAAGAAGATAGCTTTTAGTTTGTCGACAAAGCTAAATGTTAGGTCGTACGGACCCAGCGCGGTTGTGCGTTCGATAGAGGTAATCCCCGAAATACCTATGCCCGCGATCAACAGTTTGGCAGCAACATATGCACCAATCGCTACGCCGAGCCAAACGAGCACGGGGCGAAGCTGTTCGCGTTTTTTGAAAAGAATTTGGTAGCCTAAATAAAACACGCCACCTCCGATAGCAAGGGGCGGAAATAGCATATCGGATGCAAAAAGAAGCGTTAGCAGTGCCCAGGCGCCAATACGCGCAAGTACTTTATGACGGGTAGTAGAAGTCGCCAGCCATAAAGCACCGAGCAGGAATATATATTCGATATTGCGTGTTGCCAGCATTGCTATATTGGTAGGTAGTAGCGCATTTATGTGTGGTTCGGCGGCAATAGGGAGCAAGATAGCTGCGACCAATAAATACAATGTACCGCGCACGGCGGGCCGTTTTTCGATACGGTGAATAAGAAACGCCAAAAAACCGACCGTTGCAAGGGTAACAAAAATAGTCATGCCAATAAACGCTACTTTGCTATAGCCTACTGCACTAATTAGCCAAAATAGCGGCCACTTTAGCAAAAAGGTATGGGCTTCGGGGAAGTGTGCTTGGCGAAAGTTGTCCCACGACGCGACAAGCCGCGGATCGACAAGTTCATCGGCATTACGAAAATGAATCAGTGCACTAAAGGCCGACCAATATATCGTAGTAGTGAGTAATATCGCTAGTGCCGTCCAGGCAAATGCTGGACGTTGCATTATTTTTAATAGCGTAGCGTGCCACTTTTGAGCTGGGCGCTGTGCCATAGGTGTTTATTTGTTTTTGCCCATAACATCAACAAGCACGCCCATGACTACCGCAATCACCAGCAAAATACCTGCAGCAAGACCTAGTTTTAGTAACCAATCAGTTACGTCACTCCAAGGTACAGCGTTAAATACGCCCAAAATTGCTAAAATTCCTGCAACCAGCGCATACATGCTAACGATCGCTACCGCAGCAGTTTTTGTATAGTGAATAGTTTGATTCATTTTTTAATAATTCCTCCACCTACAGTGTATCACGGGTTGTTAAGCAGTTGTATACTGATAATACGATGATAGAACACCCTACCCAAGACGTACGTAATGTTATGGACGAATTCAAGAATATGCCTCATGAAGAAATAGTGACTATCCTCGATACTAGGGGGATTGAACTAGAAATCGCTATAGAAAACACACTACGCGATTACAATATGGGGACAATCGTTCGAAATGCTAATGCATTTGGTGTGCGGACAGTGCACGTAATAGGTCGTAGACAATGGAATAAACGCGGGGCTATGGCGACAGATAAATACCTAACTATTGTGTATCATCAAACGGCTACTGATTTTGTGCAGGCTATGCGTAAGACGCCAAAGCAAATTGTTGCGATCGATATCACCAAAACCTCGCAGCCACTTAGTGCAACTGAGCTACCTAAAAACTGCGTGTTTGTTTTTGGCCAAGAAGGCCCAGGGCTTTCTGATACAATGCTCACGCAGGCAGATGCCGTGGCACATATCGAACAGCTGGGCAGTACGCGCAGTGTCAATGTAGGGGTGGCGGCAGGGATTGCTATGTATGAATGGCTGCGAAGAAATAAGTTGTAGAATGATAAAAAGTTTTCTATACTAATAAGTATGAAGATGATATGTAGTGTACCGTCTTTTGCATACGTATTTTTACGGCGTTCGGCAGTTGTCCGAGCGTTTTTCTTTTATATGGTACAGGAGAAAATGTATGGCAATCGATAGACCTCACCACGATTACCTGCATCCATTGCCCTATGCATTGGGCGTGGCAAAATATTTCGCGCTGAAAGCTATGCCAAGCAACCAGCTTGCTGAGCTTTTGGCATTACCACTTCATCCAGCTGCTGCCGAACGATGCTTAAGGCATAAGCAGGCTATGAAATTAGCAAGCAAGGTAATAAAAATAACGAACGATGATCGAGAACTGAATAGTAAGATAGCTGCATATGACGCGAGCTTAGCGCAGTCTCCAAATATAAAGCAGGCAACATTTCGTGTAAACAAAAAATTGCACGACACCTTTGGTAAGCCAGACAAAGGCTTGCGCATAGGCATACAGTTGGCTGTAGGGCCAGAATTACTACGGCGGATTATAAAAGAGCCGTTTTTTGACAAACAGGTCGATCAGCCACTTTTGGCAGTAGTGTCGTACAAAGACTCTGAACTACAGCAAACAAGCAATATGTCAGACATTCTAGATGAGATGGAAAAACGACTTGCCAACAAAAATCATCCATCTGTGCGTGGAAGCAAGGAGTTAGCGTCATTTGAGTATACATTCACCGATTTGGCGGTGCGTTCGTTGCAAACTAGGCGGTAAAATGCGAAAATAAGCAGTAATGACTTCACTTTCGACCACTCCCTATAAAGGCACCCGTGATTATTATCCCGAAGACAAGCGGGTCCAGAATTATATTTTTGCTGTTTGGAAAAAAACTGCTGAAAGATTTGGTTACGAAGAATACGGTGCACCAATGCTCGAACCCGTAGAAGTGTATGCGGCGAAAAGCGGCCAGGAACTTGTCGGTGAACAAACCTATCAATTTGCCGATCGTGGTGACCGTCAGGTGGCGATTCGGCCCGAGATGACACCAACAATTAGCCGAATGGTAGCAGGTCGTCGTCAGGAATTAGCATACCCAGCACGTCTCTATAGTGTGGCGAATTTTATGCGTTACGAGCGCCCGCAGCGTGGCCGTGAACGCGAATTTTGGCAGCTAAATGTTGATATGTTTGGTGGTGCAGGTGCTGCGGCAGACCTCGAGATTATTCAGTTTGGGGTGGAACTTATGCGTGCATTCGGTGCTCGCGATGACATGTACGTTGTAAAGGTAAACAACCGCGTGCTGATTGACGCCATGATGACCGACTTTTTGGGACTCGACACTGTACAGTCGCACCTTATGGTCAAACTTTTCGACCGCAAAAACAAAATCAGCAACGAAGAATTCCGCGACCAAGCGATCGAGATCTTCGGCACCGAAACAGCACCCGAAGGACTAAAAAAGATTGCCGAACTACTGCTCGCTAAGGACATAAAAGATATGCCAAAAGAAATTGCTGATCACCCCGCGCTTGTAGAGCTAAAACAATTGTTTAGCATGCTAAAAAAACTAGGCATCGCCAACGTCGTATTTGATGTTACGCTTATGCGTGGTTTTGACTACTACACGGGTACGGTCTTTGAATTTTTTGACACCAGTCCCGAAAACAATCGCTCGATGTTTGGCGGTGGTCGTTACGATGGGCTTGTAGGATTATTTGGCGCCGAGCCTATCAGTGCGGTCGGAATTGCCCCAGGGCTCTCTACCACAGAATTGTTTCTAGAATCGCACGGTCTTCTGCCCGTGCTACACACCAATACCGATGTATATATTATTGTGTTGGGTGATGATAGTGTTGTTGGTGCCCAAAAGCTTGCCCAAGAGCTGCGCAACGAAGGGGTGAATACCGAGCTTGACAGCACCTTGCGTAAAGTTGATAAGCAGATCAAAACTGCCTTAAAAAAGGGCGTTCCCTATGTTATATTTGTCGGCGAAAAAGAACTAAAAAGCGAAATTTACGCCTTCAAAGATCTAAAAACCAGCGAAGAGCAAAGCCTTAGTCCTGCCCGAATCGTTTCGGCAGTAAAAGACTATCGAAAGAAGAAACGTAGTTCGAAGATACTCGACGAAATTGATGGGCTAGCTGAGGCAATCGAGCAGGGGTAATAGGCCTGCTTATGCTTGCACATAGGCAAAAAACCTAGTATAATGCGCCTTACCAATAGTCTAGTGTACCAAGTAAAGTTTAAGACACTATAGACACATTGGAGCGGCCGATACCACCACTGGAGCAGACACTACTTGTTCGTGGCGGGAATCGCCATATTAACAAGTTGTTCTCTCTATAAGAAGCGTAACATCGGACGTTGCAATGTGTTTGTAGTTCTCGGGTGCTAGCCCAGGTCTTTTCAAGGGACCGTCTCTTGGAAAGTATGTCCTCGGAAGGAGGATCGCCATGCGATATGGCAAATTCAAAATGGGGGCAGGCGTGGCGATCCTCGCCACACTCGCTCTCGTACTTTCAGTGCTGGTGACGACACCAGCTTCGGCAAAGGTTGATATGCCTGTATCAACTTACCAAGAGATCCCAGCTGTCTATAGCGCTTCGTTCTCGAACGAAGCAGCTCCTCTATCTCCACCTGCAGGTTGGATGCGGGAGGTTTCGCAGTCGGGCTTCGTGATGGATCGAAGGTCAGATTGCGCAACTGCAACCGTGAAGGCCTACAATTTTCCCGCCGGAAGTGATTTCACTTTTGCAAGTATGGGATGGACATATGCCTTTCACCAGCCGTTCTCGGGTACTGTCACGATCGATTTCACCTTCATGAAGTCGAGCGAGATGAGCCCTATGTATGGCTGGGACTTTCAACCACCTAGTTTGTATGGCTTCAACGGCGCCGACGATCTCATTCAAAGCTGTCCGCCTGCACTGTCACCGCTACCAAAGGGTCAGACGGCCCAGCCTTCAACAGTGACGCCTGCGCAGTTTTGTGCCAAGTTTGGCAAGAAGGCTGTGAGGCTGAAGGGCAAGGCTCTGAAGCAGGCAAGGAAGTTCGGCAAGCTGACTTTTAAGTGCATGCCTGTCAGGAAAAAGCGGAAGAAGCAACCCCCGTCAATTACGTCACGCACTATGTCTTCGGGCATTTTGCGTGTCTCTGTCATGCTGCGCCAGTAGGGCGGCATGACAAAATAGAGAACAGCTATACCCGAACGAATTTCAACACTTAGATGTGAAATTCGTTCGGGCTGTTTTCTTTTGTCGTACAAAAATGACCGAGTATGATACCATAAGCAGTATGAAGTGGCGTGTAGCAAAGCATATGAATCGGACTATTGCGGGAGCTATGACTGTAGTTGGCATTGTAGTACTTATGGCGCATAGCGCTTTTGCAGCACTGCCACCAATCTCGGATACTTCGCCAAACAACAGTATTATTGGGAATGGTGCAATATGGCATAATGTGATCGCATCTAATCACGGCAATGTCCGCGACCTTGTATTTGCAGTTGATTATCCTGCAAGCGTAGTAGGGCAAAAAACCATCACATTAGTTAGTGGTAGCACCTGTAGCTTTAATTGGCTTCATGATCGACCTGCAGGTGACGGTGCAGGAAAAGTAAATACAAGAGGTAATCTTCATATGCTTGTAGATTACGGTACAAGTAATGGTAACCCATCCTTTAATACATACTGCAAGAATGGAGATTGGTATGCTACTCCTTCAGTCCTTACTCCTGATCTTGCGGGAGTTGGCGTCAGCCCTACTACAGGACTCAAAAGGGTAATACTTCGCATCAGTGCTAATAACATTAGCTCTGTGAATGGTCAAGGGAATGGAACTGCTTATAATGACGCATCAGCACGCTTTAAGATATATGCAGCAGGAGGTCAAATAGGGATAATAGGTTCAACAGATAAAAATAATAGCTTTGTCCCCACTACAGGCGGTGATGTCACGGCGTCATATCCATTTGGCCTACCGTGTTCTGGGAGTCCTGCTGGAAACTACACTCTATGGCTTTATGATGCCGACAATGGCAATCCAGGCTTGCAGCCAAAGGGTAGTAAGCTGAAGTTTTATATTAACAAGTATGATGCAAATAATAATTTTGTCGGTCGTGTCGGTATTTCAAATCGTCAGAATACAGATATTCTGGACAATAATGTTGCTAGGCCAAAAGATGGTACAAATGTGGATGCAGGAGTGTATTTATGGATGGAGCCGAATGCAAAATACGAGCTTGTCATAACCGATTGGTCATCCTATAATTTCATTTACCTGGGACTTCCTGGGGATGCGATCTATGGTGCGACCAACTTTACGTGTCCGAATTATACTCTTACTCCCGCGGTCAATATATCGCCAGCGCAAGTTGAAGCTGGGGAAGTGTTTAATGTCGGTGGATCTGTGAGCTACATGGGCAACGTATCTGCTGGGAATCACAGGTGGCTGATAAGGGAGTGGAAGACCTCAGTAGATGGAGTAACTATTCAGCGAGATATTTATGACACAACATCTGCTTTTCCTCCAAATCAAAACTGGAGCACAGCTTTTACTGTTCCAGACGCAGATAGGCCAGGTACACGGTATTGCTATGAAACGTATGTACTTGGTTGGTCGCTGGCTGATGGGAGTTGGAAAGGGAGTGGCCAGATGTGTACAGTCGTTGGCATCCGCCCCAAACTCCAAATCTGGGGCCACGACGCCCGCGTCGGCGGAAGCATCGTCGCTAGTCGGCCTAGCTATCGTGACAACAAATTCTACGGCAGCTGGGCAGAGTATGCTACCTTTACGGGTATTGAAACTAAACAATTTATGTCTGGTTCAGCACTGAGTGGCGGGGGTGCTCCAGGCGCTAACTACACGAAGCTAACCTTTGCAAAT
>WBZM01002385.1_pt1 | contig 16095 bp, 14 predicted proteins | sample 5204271 | NCBI WGS metagenome assembly WBZM01 (sample SAMN12344346, study PRJNA552823) | activated sludge metagenome | biome: Activated sludge suspended growth; feature: Nitrification reactor; material: Wastewater; isolation source: activated sludge from nitrification reactor of wastewater...
GCCGGTGTCGACCCCGGCGGGGATGTCGACCTGGTAGGTCTTCTCGGTGACCACACGGCCCTCGCCGTGGCAGGTGTGGCACGGGCTGGCGATCACCTGGCCGGCGCCGTTGCAGCGCGGGCACGCGGACGTGGTGACCATCTGCCCGAGCAGGCTCTGTCGCACCCGCTGCACCTGTCCACGGCCGTTGCACTCGCTGCACGTGACCGGTTTCGTGCCCTCGGCCGCGCCGGTGCCCTCGCACTCGTCGCAGCGCACGGCGGTACGGACGGTGACCGGCATGGTGGCCCCGAACACGGCCTGCTCGAGCGAGATGTCGGCCACGACCTCGAGGTCCTGCCCTCGCGGCGGACCGGCCGGCCCGCGGCCGCCGAACCCGCCGCCGGCACCGCCACCACCGAAGAAGGCGTCGAACAGGTCGCCGAGTCCGCCGCCGCCGAACATGTCGCCGAGGTTCGGCCCACCGTTGCCACCGACGCCGGCATCACCGAAGCGGTCGTAACGGGCACGTTGTTCGGGGTCGCTCAGCACCTCGTACGCCTTCGCGACGTGCTTGAACTGCTCTTCGGCCGCAGCGTCGCCCGGATTGGCATCGGGGTGCAGCTCACGGGCGCGCTTGCGGTACGCCTTCTTGATCTCGTCCGGGCTGGCCGTGCGCGCCACGCCGAGGAGTTCGTAGTAGTCGGCCACCTGTCAGCCCGCCCCTTCGCCGAGATGCCTGCCGAGTCGTTCACTGACCACCTCGACCGTGGCCAGCGCCTGTGGATAGTTCATGCGTGTGGGTCCGAGGACCCCGACGGTGCCGACGTGCTCGCCGTCGACCACCACGGGGGCGACCACCACCGAGCACGCTGCGAGCGGCTCGACACCGTGTTCGGCGCCGATCGCGACCGACAGTCCCCGATTGAGCACATCGCGCACGAGGGACACCATCACGAACTGCTGCTCGAGGGTGTGCAACACCTGGCGCACCGTGTCGACCGCGTCGAACGCCTGCGCCACCACCGCGGTGCCGCCGACGAACACCGGCTCGCGCTGACCGGCGCCGACGAGCGCGTCGACGGCCGCGGCGCAGATGACGTCGACGTCGGGATCGCCGCTCGACGGGGTCCAGCCGGGCTCGATCGCCCGACCGGTGAGCGTGCGGGCCAGGTGGGCGCTCGCCGAGCTGACCCGCAGCTCGGACATGTCGTGCTCGAACTCGATCGTCTCGTTCTCGACCGTGCCGTTCGACAGCACGGCCACGACGACCGCCACCCGCGCCGACAGACCGACGACCTGTACCGAGCGCACGACGGCCCGGTCGGCAGCGGGGCCGACCACGAGCGACGCGTGCCGGGTGAGCTGGGCCAGCAGGTCGGAGGTCTGGTGGAGCATCTCCTCGAGCCGGCCGTGGGCGGTGTCGAAGAAGTCGCCCACCCGCTGCGCGACGCCGGTGTCGAGCGGGCTGCTGCCGGCGAGGGTGTCGACGAAGAGCCGGTAGCCCTTGTCGGTCGGGATCCGGCCGGCCGACGTGTGCGGCTGCACCAGGTAGCCCTCTTGTTCGAGCACCGCCATCTCGTTGCGCACGGTGGCGGAGCTGACGCCCACGCCGGGCGCCTGGGCGATGTGCGTGGAGCCCACGGGCTGGGCCGTCGCGATGTACTCGTGCACGATCGCCCGCAGGATGGCTGTCTTGCGTTCGTCCAACATGTACGGGACCTCGAGATCGACTCGGGTTGAACGACTCGATGTGGCGGAGTCGGGTTCGGGAGTGCAGTGAAATCTAGCGACCTGCGGACCCGAGCGACCTGTACCGGCGCAGGGCTTCCTCACGCTCGGTGGCATGATCGACGATCGGGGCCGGGTAGCGGTCCGGTCGCAGCAGGCCCGGATCGTGGATCGTGCGGTCGTCGAGGTCGGCCAGTTCGGGCACCCATCGGCGCACGTAGTCGCCGCCTGGATCGAACTTCGCCGACTGGCCGTACGGGTTGAACACCCGGAAGTACGGCGCCGCATCGGTGCCCGTTCCGGCCGTCCACTGCCAGCCGTGCTGGTTCGACGCGAGGTCGCCGTCGACGAGCCAGCGCATGAAGTGCCGGGCACCCCACTGCCAGGGCAGGTGCAGGTCCTTCACCAGGTAGCTCGCGGTGATCATCCGCACCCGGTTGTGCATCCAGCCCGTGGCGCGCAGCTGGCGCATCCCGGCGTCGACGATCGGCACGCCGGTGCGACCGTCGCACCAGGCGGCGAAGCGCTCGCGCGCTCGGTCGTCGGTGTCGACGGGCATCGCGTCCATCTTCGGCTGCAGGTTCCGCCACGCCGTGTCGGGCCGCCGGTACAGCACGTCGGCGTAGAACTCGCGCCAGGCGAGCTCGCTGCGGAACACCTGGTGCGACCGCTGGTCGCCCAGGTCGTCGAGCAGCTGGCGAGGATGCAGCAGTCCCCAGCGCAGATACGGCGACAGCCGGCTCGTGCCCGGCTCGCCGGGGAGGTTGCGGCGGTCGTCGTATCGGTCGAGGCCGTCGCCGAGGAACGCCTGCCACTGCCGGTGCGCCGCAGCCTCGGTGGCCTCGGGCAGCGCGACGTCGCAGGGTTCGACGGTCGGTGGGCCGTCGCAGCGCACGTCGGGATGTCCGACCCAGCCGACCTCGCCCGGTGACGGGGTGTCGATCCGGTCGGCCCACCGCGGCTGCCCGATGGCGAGCCAGGCCCGCGAGAACGGCGTGAACACGGCGTACGAGGTGCCGTCCGCCTTGTTCACCGAGCCCGGGTCGACGGCGTAGTTGGAGCCGACCCCGCGCAGCGTGCGCCCGTCGACGGCGAGGCGCGCCGCGACCGCGGCGTCACGGCGGTGCCCGTACGGGCCGTGGTCGCGCGAGACCACCACCACGTCGGCGCCCACCTCGGCGGCGAACGCCGGCACCACGTCGACGGGGTCGCCGTGTCGGTACACCAGCGCGCCGCCGATGCGGTCGTCGAGCGCCTGCAGGGCCGACGTCATGAACGCACGTCGCGGCAGGCCCGCGGTGGCGAACGCCGGATCGACGACGAACAACGGCACCACGTCGCCGTGTGCGTGGGCGGCGGCGAGCGCCGGGTGATCGTTGAGGCGCAGGTCGCGCCGGAACCAGAGCACGGCACGAGGACGGGAGGACATCACCCCGAAGTGTCGACCACCGCGACCGGGGCTGTCGCATCCTGCGGACCGACACGGGTCACGTTCCGGTACGCCAGCGCGCCACCCGCCGCGCACAGCAGCGCGGTGACGCTGCCGTAGGCCAGGCTCCATTCGGCGCTCACGTCGTCGGCCACCCAGCCGGTGATCGGCGACCCGATCGGGGTGGTGCCGAGGAACGCGACCGCGCCGAGCGCCAGGATCCGGCCGCGCATGTGCGGCGGCGTGTCGAGCTGCGAGATGCCGTTCATCGAGGCGATGACGGCCGCACCAGCGGCTCCGAGCGGCAGGCTCGCCACGTACGCGACCCAGACGTTCGGCGACCACGACACGGCGAGACCGCTGATGCCGAGCACCACCAGCGCACCGAAGAAGAAGCGCATGTTCACCCTGGCCCGTCCGGCGGTGTACAGCGAGCCGAGCATGCTGCCCACGCTGGTCATCGTGAGCAGCCACCCGAAGAGCTTGCGGTCCCCGAACCGCACGTCGGCGAGCTTGAGCAACGAGACGCCGTAGTTGAACGCGAAGGTGCCGACGATCGTGAACACCACGAACAGCACGGCGAGCCGGCGGTTGCGGGCCACGAAGGCGATCGCCTCGCGCACGGGCCGGCCACCACGGGCCGCCGGTGGCGACGGGTGGAGGTCGGTCACGTCGGCCGTGGCGAGCGGCCACAGGATCGCGAGGAACGTGATGCCGTTGACGACGAACAGCCAGCCGGCGCCGAGCGGGTCGATCAGCGCGGCGGCGATCGCCGGTCCGAAGATGCGGCTGCCCGTCATCACCGCGGTGTTGAGGGCGAGCACGTTGGGGATGTCGTCGGGCTCGACCAGTTCGACCACGAAGCCGCGACGAGCCGGGTTGTCGAGCGCGCCGGCGACACCGAGCACGAGCGCCGCCAGGTACACGACCCACAACTCGGCGAGGCCGGCGATCTCGAGCACCCCGAGCACCACGGCCTGCACGCCCATCACCGACTGGGTGATCATCGCCATGCGCCGCTTGTCGACCCGGTCGGCCAGCGCGCCGGCCCACACGCCGAGCAGGAGCATCGGCAGGAACTGGGCCAGCAGCGTGATGCCGACGTCGGTGGCCTTGCCGGTGAGGTCGTACACGAGCAGGCTCATCGCCGTCGACTGGATCCACGTGCCGACGTTGCTGACCAGCAATCCGGCGAAGAACCGCCGAGCGTTGCGGGTGCGCAGCGACCGGAACGTCTGCGAGGCGGCCATCGACACCAGTTCTACCCTGGGTTCACGGGCCTCGCCCGGTCGGGGGTCGTAGGGTGCGGACGTGTCCGCCTCGCTCCCCCTCGCCGTCCTGCTGGTCCGTCACGGTGCGACCGAGTGGTCGGCGAACGGCCGGCACACGGGTCGCACCGACCTACCGCTCACGTCCGAGGGCCACGCGCAGGCCGACGCGCTGCAGCCGCTGCTCGCCCAGCTGATCTCGGACCGCACGCTCGTGGGCACCACCCCGCCGGTCGTGTTCACGAGCACGCTCGAGCGGGCCCGCGCCACCGCGGCGGGCGCGATGCCCGGCGTGGAGCCCGAGCCGACGCACCTGCTGCTCGAGGTGGACTACGGACGTTACGAGGGCATGCGGATCGACGAGATCCGGGCGCACGACCCGACGTGGAACGTGTTCACCAGCGGCTGCCCCGAGGGCGAGAACGTGCATCAGGTGGCCGCCCGCTGCGAGTCGTTCATCGCCAAGATCGAGCGCGTCGCTGCAGGCCGCGTGGTGGTGGCCTTCACGCACGGGCACTTCTCGCGCTTCCTCACCGCGCGCATGCTCGGCCTGCACGCCGCGTCGGGCGAGGCGTTCTGGAACGACACCGGCTCGGTCGCCGTGATCGACCAACGCCGCGGTTCGCTCGTGCTGACGGGCTGGAACGTCCGCCCGATGTGACGGCGTCCGCACGGCGACGAGCGCCGCGTGGTGCACCCATCGTTCGTCGCACCGATTCGCGAGGATGGGGCTGATGGTGGAACTGGTCGAGGGGGCGGACGCGCTCGTGCACGCGCTGCGCGGCCTCGGGGTCGATCGCAACGTGCCGGTCGCGGTCGCGCTCGTGCTCGACGCGCCTCGGGCGATCGCCGGGTTCGCCACCGCGACCGGGTCGGCGGCCATCTCCGGCACGGCCATCTCCGGCACGGCCATCTCCGGCACGGTCGACGACGTGGTGGCAGCGGTGGCCACGGCCGAGCGCGTGCTGCGGCCGCGCTGGGTGTGGTGGCAGCGCGAGCCGGCGGCGCTGCTCGTCCCGCACGGGATCCGCCTCGGCGCGTGCTGGGACCTCGCGGCGGTCCACCGGGTGATCCACGGCGGCTGGCGGGTCGACGAGGTGCGCATCTGGTGTGCGGCACGAGGGCTCGACCGCCGCAACGCACCGGTGTCGGGGCAGCTCGACCTCGGGTCGGGCGACGCCGGCGACGGGCCCCATCCGGCGGTGCGAGCCGACGGCCACCTCCGGGCCGAGTGGGTGGAAGGGGCCTGGCGCGATCGGGCCGCGGCCGCGGCGCAGTGGGCCGAGCTCGCACTGCAGGTCCAGCAGTGGCAGGTCGATCGGCTCGCCGGCCTCCCCGCTGCGGGCGACGCGATGTCCCTCGCCCGCTCGGAGTCGGCGGCCGAGATCATCTGTGCGGAGCTCGAGCACGACGGACTGCCGATCGATCTCGCGGTGGCCGACGAGCTGATCACGTCGATGGCGGGCGCCCGGCCGACGTCCGAGGCCGAGGCGAACCGACGGCGCGCCGAGCGCGATGCCGAGGTGCTTCGCCATCTGCCGGACGGTCCGGCGGTCGATCTGCGGAACCCGGCTGATGTGAAGGCGATGCTGCGCCGCGTCGGCATCGACGTGCCCGACACCCGTGCGTGGCGCCTCGAGGCGATGCGCGAGGTGCACCCGGTGGTCGACGCGCTGCTGCAGTGGCGCAAGGCCGAGCGGATCGCCACCACGTTCGGCCACGGCTGGCTCGACCAGCACGTGGGCGACGACGGTCGGTTGCGAGGTGCGTGGAGCAGCACCGACGGTGCCGCCGGCCGGATGACCGCGCAGGCGGGCCTGCACAACCTGCCGGCCGAACTGCGGCCGGCCGTCCGAGCCGACGCCGGCTGGGCCTTCGTGCAAGCCGATCTCGGCCAGATCGAACCACGCGTGCTGGCGGCCGTGTCGGGCGACCGGGCGCTCGTGCAGGCCACCGCCGCCGACGACCTGTACCGCCCGGTGGCCGATCGGTTGCGGGTGGAACGTCCGATCGCGAAGGTGGCCGTGCTGGCGGCGATGTACGGCCAGACCAGCGGCACCGCAGGCCAGGCGCTGCAGGGCATGGAGCGCGCCTACCCGGTGGCGATGCAGTACCTGAAGGACGCCGATCGGGCCGGACGCGAGGGACGCGAGCTGCGCACCTTCGGCGGGCGGCTGATCCCGATGTACGAGACGGTGGCCGAGCGCGATCGCGATCCCGACGAGGTCGTCGACGACCGCTCGGTGTCGGCCGCGCTCGCGGCCCGCGGCCGCTACGCGCGCAACGCCACGGTGCAGGGCGCTGCGGCAGAGCTGTTCAAGGCCTGGGCGGCCACGGTGCGGGCCCGGCTGACGGGCACCCAGGCGCGCATCGTCCTGTGCCTGCACGACGAGCTGATCCTGCACGTCCCCGAGGCCGACGCCGAACGCGTCGCCGCCACGGTGACCGCCTGCCTCGACGAGGCGTCGGGCAGGTGGTTCCGTGGCAGCGGCGTGCGGTTCGTCACCGACGTGCAGGTCGTGCAGAGCTGGGCCGACGCCAAGGGCTGACGCGCACAGCGGGACGGGAACGCCCATCCCGGGCGTTCCCGTCCCACCGACGTCAGCCGCCGTAGGTGAAGCCGAGCGGCAGGAAGCTCGCCTCCTGGGTGCCGGCGACCTGCACCAGGTCGCCACTCCCCTGCCCGATCCAGCACCCGTTCACCGAGGCGGTGCAGATCGTGAACCACGTGGAGGCCGGACGGTCGTAGTGGCCGAAGTCCACGTCGACGATCGGCGCAGACGTGCCGTTCTCCGGCACCCGGACGGTCAGTTCCTCGTCGCTCGCCAGATCGCGGACGAGGAGGCGCTGCCCGTCGCCGCAGGTGAGCTGGAGCGCCACCGACGAGTCCCCGATCCACGGGCCGATGAACCGCGACCACTTCGTGCCACGAGCGACGCAGTCGTCGGCGAACACGTCGAGCTCGTCACCCGACTCGACGTCGAAGAAGCGGAAGCCGGGATCGTCGGTCGTCCCGACCGCGAGGAAGCGACCATCGGCCGAGAACGTGAGGTCGGTGATCTCGACACCTGAGATGAACAGCTCCTTCCGCTCGCGACTCGCCTCGTTCGGCCGGGCCGCGTCGAAGACGGCGACGGAGAAGGCACCCCGCTGCGGACTCGACCCATCGGCGAGCGTCCCGTCCTCGCAGCCGGTGGACGTCGTCACCAGCCACCTGCCGTCGGGGCTGATCGCGATCGACGAGACGCGCTGGGGCAACACGCCTGTCGCGCCGGGTGCACCGGTGACGACGAGCGTGCTCTGCCCGCACCGATCGAAGCGCTGCAGCGTCGTGGGCGCGAAGAGATCGAGGTCGGTCACCTCCGAGGGCAGCGACTCGACGGTGTAGGTCACGTCGCCCACCTGCCAGTCCGTGGTGAACCACTCCGCCCCGTCATCGCGACGGGTGCCCTGGAGGAGGCTCCGGCCGAGCAGCGCGTCCTGCGCGGCTCGCGAGGCGTCGGCGTCCATCGGCTCGGCGCCGAGCACCTTGCCGGTGACCGGATCGACCAGTGTCTGGTCGCCGTCGGCGAACGCGACGGGCGTGGCCGCGGTGTACACGGCCGACGGCTGACCGGCCGCGTTCGGCGGCACCTCGACGGAGGTGGTCGGCGAACTGCTGTCGGGCGGTGGTTCGGTGCTCGACGACACCGGTTCGTCGGTGGTGGACGGCACGGTGCTCGCGACGACGGTGGTCTCGGGCGACTCGACGGTGCTGACGGTGGCGGGCACCACCGTGTTCTCGTCGCCGCCGCGCAGGGCCATGGTGCCGATCGCGACGAGGGCGATGACGGCGGTGCCGGCCGCGCCGGCGCGTACCGCCTGGTGACGCTGTTTGGCCTTGGCCACGCGGGCGAGGCCGTCGGCCGGGGCCGGGCGGCGCAGGTCGGCACCGGCGGTGCGGGCGAGGGCGTCGATGCGCGCGTCGGCATCGCGGTCGGGGGTGTCAGGGGTGTCAGGGGTGTCAGGGGTGTCAGGGGTGGCGGTCATGTCAGGCTCCCAGCTGGGTGGCGAGCGCGGCGCGCGCTCGGGTGAGGTCCGATCGCACGGTCCCTTCCGGGACCGCGAGGATGGATGCCACCTCGGCCACCGAGCGGTCGCCTGCGTAGTGCAGGACCATCACCATCCGGGGCCGTTCGGGGAGCTGACGCACCGCCGCCCAGAACGCGAGCGAGTCGGGCGACGGGCCCGGCGACGCCGGCTCCTCCCGCCGCAACCTCGCCAGGTACGCCGCTTCGGTGCGGCGTCGCCGCCACCAGCTGGTGCAGGCGTTCAGGAGCACCCGGTGGGCCCAGCCACCGGGACGCTCGAGGCGCTGCACCTTGGACCACCGGACGAGCGACTTGACCATGGTGTCCTGCGTGAGGTCCTCGGCCGACTCGTGCGAGCCGACGAGTGCCGTCGCGACCGCGACGAGGCACGGGTACTCGCGGCGGTAGAACTCGTCGAACGGCACGCGCAGGTCGAGGGTGACCTCGGCTTCGGCCATGGTGATCGCTCCGGGGTGGGGCTGGTGGAGGGTCAGTGTTGCATCCATCACCCCGACACACGTGTGAGCCCCCGATCGCGCTGCACGACCTCGAGAAGAACTCGAACGTCGCGGGTGATCGATCAGTCGTCGAGTTTGAGGGCGCTGATGAAGACGTCGCCGGGCACCTCGACCCGACCGATCGACTTCATCTTCTTCTTGCCCTCTTTCTGCTTCTCGAGCAGCTTGCGCTTGCGGGTGATGTCGCCGCCGTAGCACTTGGCGAGCACGTCCTTGCGCTTGGCCTTCACCGTCTCGCGGGCGATGATCTTGCCGCCGATGGCCGCCTGGATCGGCACGTCGAACATCTGGCGCGGGATGAGCTCCTTGAGCTTCTCGCACATCCGACTGCCGTAGGCGAAGGCCTTGTCGCGGTGCACGATCGTGCTGAACGCGTCGGCCGGGATGCTGTTGAGCAGCAGATCGACCTTGACGAGGTTGCTGCGCTCGTAGCCGTGCAGCTCGTAGTCGAGCGACGCGTACCCCTGGGTACGGCTCTTCATCTGGTCGAAGAAGTCGACGACCACCTCGGCGAGCGGGATCTTGTAGTGCAGCTCGACCCGCTCGGGCGAGAGGTACTCGAGCTTCACCATGTCGCCGCGACGGCCCTGGCAGAGCTCCATGAGCGTGCCCGTGTACTCCTTCGGCGTGATGATGCTCACGCGGAAGTAGGGCTCCTCGATGTAGTCGATGCTCTGCGGTGACGGCAGGTCGGCCGGGTTGTCGACCAGCTCCATCTCGCCGTTGGTCTTGTGCACCCGGTACTCGACCGACGGGGCGGTCGCGATGAGCGCGAGGTTGAACTCGCGCTCGAGCCGCTCCTTCACGATCTCCATGTGCAGCAGGCCGAGGAAGCCGCAGCGGAAGCCGAAGCCGAGCGCACCGGACGACTCGGGCTCGTAGGTGATCGACGCGTCGTTGAGCTTCAGCTTCTGCAGGCTCTCGCGCAGGTTCTCGAAGTCGTCGCCGTCGATCGGGTACAGGCCGCAGAACACCATCGGCTTGGGGTCGCGGTAACCGGGCAGCGGCTCCGACGCGCCGTGGTTGGCCGTGGTGACGGTCTCGCCCGAACGGGCCTCGGCGACGTCCTTGATGCCGGCGATCAGGTACCCCACCTCACCGGGACCGAGCTCGGGCAGCGGGGTGGTCGCCGGACGCCGGGCGCCGATCTCGATGATCTCGTGGAGGGCGCCGGTCTGCATGAACTTGAGCCGACTGCCGCTCGTCATCTTCCCGTTCATCACGCGGATCGAGCTGACCACGCCCCGGTACTGGTCGAACTGGCTGTCGAAGATCAGCGCCTGCAGCGGTGCGTCCGGGTCGCCCGTCGGTGCCGGGATGCGTTCGCAGACCGCGTCGAGCAACTCGTCGACACCCTGGCCGGTCTTGGCGGAGATGCGCAGGATGTCCTCCGCCGGGATGCCGAGCACCTGCTCGATCTCACCCGCGTACCGGTCCGGGTCGGCGGCGGGCAGATCGATCTTGTTGAGCACCGCCACGATCTCGAGGTCGTTCTCGAGCGCCAGATAGCAGTTGGCCAGGGTCTGGGCCTCGATCCCCTGGGCTGCGTCGACCACCAGCACCACGCCCTCGCAGGCGGCGAGCGAGCGGCTCACCTCGTAGCCGAAGTCGACGTGACCAGGGGTGTCGATCAGGTGGAGGGTGTGGCCCTTCCACTCGACGCGCACGTTCTGCGCCTTGATCGTGATGCCCCGCTCGCGCTCGAGGTCCATCGAGTCGAGGTACTGGCTGCGCATGTCGCGCGAGTCGACCGCCTTGGTGATCTCGAGGATCCGATCCGACAGCGTGGACTTGCCGTGGTCGATGTGCGCGATGATCGAGAAGTTGCGGATCTTGGCGATGTCCATCAGCGTCCAGGCGTGGTCCGGGCAGGTCGAGGGGGTGCGACGGCGCGACAGCGACGTTCCTGCGGGGTGTGGTGACTCTACCGGTCGCTGATATCATCCAGGGCTGCTTTGCGAGCGTCCCGGCGATCACCCAGGTGACGGGACGAGCGCAGCACCGATCGAGGAGACACACGAACCACCATGGCCAACATCAAGAGCCAGAAGAAGCGCATTCTCACCAACGCCAAGGCGGCCGCCCGCAACAAGGCCGTGAAGAGCGAGCTCAAGACGCGCAGCAAGAACGCGCTCAAGGCCGCCGGCACCGACGAGTCGGCCGAGGCCCTGCGCCTCGCCGTCAAGCGCCTCGACATGGCCGCCGCCAAGGGTGTCATCCACAAGAACCAGGCCGCTCGCCGCAAGAGCCGCCTGATGAAGAAGCTCAACGCCGCCGGCTGACGCCGGTCGAGACGTATCCACGATCGTCGCACGAGCCCGGGCCGTCCGCCCGGGCTCGTGCCGTTTTCCCCCGAGCGCAGGACGGCAGCGCCCAGGATGGTCCGATCCGTCCCGGACCCGCTAGCGGCGGGCGGGAGAGGCACCGCCGGCGAGCTTCGACAGCCGTGCGACCAGCACCTCCATCACCAACGACTCCGGCCAGTCCTTGGCACCTCGCAGGTCGAGGTCGGCCTGGGCGAGCAACCCGATCGCACGGGTGACGCCGGTGCCCGACAACCTGCGGTACTGATCGAGCGCCTTGCGCGCCGGGAACCCGGGCTTGATCCCGAGCACCGCTGCCGCCGACGCCTCGTCGCGAGCGTCGGCACCGTCGAGCTTCAGCAGCTTCGTGTAGTGGCCGTGCAGGATCGCCATCACCTGCAGCGGATGCCGACCGCCGGCCGAGGTCATGCGGTGCAGCAACTCGAGCGAACGCGTCGTGTCGCCCCGATCGATGGCATCGGTGAGATCCCACGGCGGCACACCGCCCGCCTCACCGAGGAACGGACGCACCTCGTCGAGGCGCAGCTTGCCGGACGTGCCATAGGTGCTGACGAGCGTGTCGACCACGCCCTGGAGCCGACCCGCGTCCTCCCCCATCCACGCACCGATCGCCTGCAGCGCCTGCGCGTCGACCCGCAGGCCGGAGGCGACGAACTGCTGCTCGATCCAAGCCGTGCGGTCCTTCGCCTTCGACGGCGGATTGGTGTCGACCGTGAGCGCGCCGGCCGCCTTGATCGCGTCGGCCAACGCCTTCGCGATCCGGCCGCCTCCGGCGACGAGGACCAGATGGGTGGTCGGCAGCGGGTCGGACAGATACGCCACGAGCGGTGCGACGTCGTCGGCGTTGAACCGGCCGATCTCGCGCGCCACCACCACGCGGTGGTCGGTGAGGAACGGCGGCGTCTGCGCGGCGTCGACCACGGCGCGGAGCTCGTAGTCGGCGGTGTCGAACTCGTCGACCATGAGCGAACGGTCGCCGGTGCCGACGAGGCGGTGCACGAGCTCGCTCAGCCCCGACAGCACCAGCGACTCGTCGTCGCCCGACAGCAGGTGGACGGTCATGCCGGGATGCTCGCTGGCTCGCTCATGAGGGCCCCATCATGCCCGCGGGGCGCGACGCGTCGCACGTCCGTCGCGGCGGGGGCCCGGGCATCGCGGCACGCGCCGCTACGCTGCTCGTCGATGTCCCCCCGGCCCTCGCTCCACGCGAAGGTGGCCCTCGGCCTGGCGGTCCTCGCCGGCGCCGCGTGGATCGTGGCCCGCGACGACGGCGCCACCGACGACCCGTTCGTGCAGGTGATCGACGACACCGACAGCGACGACACGGTCGCCCCCACCGATGCCACCGGACCGACCGAGGGGTCCGAGGTGCGCTTGCCCGAGCTCACGCTGGTCGACCTCGCCGGGCGGACGGTCACGACCTCGTCGTTGACCGGCACGCCCCTCGTCGTGAACTTCTGGTTCGTCAGCTGCCCGCCGTGCCGCGGTGAGATGCCCGAGTTCGCCGAGGTGGCCCGCAGGCTCGATGGCCAGGTGCGCTTCGTCGGCGTCGACCCGTTCGACGACGGCGAGGAGATGCAGGCCTTCGTCGACGAGCTCGGCGTCGGCTACGAACAGCTGCGCGACGTCGATGGCACCCTCACGGGCGAGCTCGGCATCACCAGCTTCCCGACCACGCTCTTCGTCCGCGCCGACGGCGTCGTCACGGCCGGCTACCTCGGCGCGCTCGACGCCGACGGCCTCGAACGCATGCTGCGCGACGAACTCGGCGTCGGCTGAGCGCCGCCCCCGCAGCCGGCAGCGGGTGCGGCGGCCTGGATCTCCCGGCGTTCGGATCAGCTCGAGCAGCTGTCGCGTCACGACCCGCCGTCGTCGACGAGCTCGATCGCCGCCCCGGCCGCGCGATGCGGTCGCCACCACCACGCGGCGAGCGACACCTGCGCCGCCCACACCGCGATCGCCGTGATGCCCCGCGGCGAGAGGTGATCGACGACGAGCGCCACGGTCGACACCCAGTGGGTCCCGAGCGACGCCGGCAACATGGCGACCCGGGCGACGGCCACCGGCAACCACGACGCCACCAGCGCGGTGGGGATGCCGACGAGCATCACCATGCCGGCGACCGGGACGGCGAGCAGGTTGGCCACCACGCCGAGCGCCGGCAGCCGACCGAAGACCAGCAGGCTCGGCAACGCGACGCCGACCTGCGCACCGACGGTGATCCCGACCGGTTCGGCCAGCCACGCAGGGCCTCGCCAGCGCGCCGACAGCCGGGGTCCGAGCACCGACACGCCGGCCGTCGCGCCGCACGAGAGCCAGAACGCCACCGACCACACCAGCAACGGGTCGACCAGCACCAGGCCGCCGATCGTGAGCGCGAGCAACCTCGGGACCGATCGGTCGCGGCCGAGCGCGAACGCGAGCGCGCCGATCGACGCCATGAGCCCGGCTCGCAACACGCTCGGCTCGGCACGGGTGAGCACCACGAACCAGGCGATCAGCGCCCACGTCGCGCCGAGCCGCCACCACGGTCGGAGCCGACGGAGCAGGACGCCCGCCGCTGCCACGAGATACGAAACGTTCTGCCCGGAGACCGCGGTGAGGTGCGACAGCCCGACCGCACGGAAGCGGTCGACCACCACGTCGGACTCACGTGCGTCGTCGCCGACGACGAGCCCCGTGAACAACGCGGCGTCGTCGGCATCCATCACCGTCTCGGCGGCGAGCCGGAGTCGTCCGCGCACCCGGTTCGCGGCACGGTCGACCGCAGCGCCCGGACGATGCCCGCCGACGCGGTCGAGTTCGAGGCGCCCCACGACGTGGCGCACCTGCAGCCACCGATCGCCGGCGCCGAGCGGGTGTCGGTGTCCCTCGATCCAGACACGCTCGCCCGCCTGCAGCCGCTCGAGCCGCCGCCGTACCGAGCCGTAGCCGACGGCACGGAACCGCTCACCGTCGAGTTCGAGCAGCACCGACGTGCCGGCCCCGAGCGGTGCGGGATCGGACCGCAACCAGGCCCACCCGGCGAACCCACCGAGGTGACGCGGCGCCGCGTCGTGCCAGGCCCGCGACGAGGACAGACCGCCGAGACACACCAGCACCGCCACCGCGGCCGCGAGACCCCGAGCAGGGTGCAGCAGACGGGCGGTCGACCACCCGAGCGCCACGATCGCGACCAGGCCCGGTCGCCACCCGCACCAGACGCCGAGCACGGTGCCCGCCGCCGCGAACGCGACGAGCGCGTCCGACGGCGGGCCCTGCCACCGATCTCGGGGTGTGGTCTCGTACGCTTCGCTCATGGACCCGCAGCGCCCCGCACGAGGCTCGGGCGCGCTCTCCGGGCTCGAGGCGCTCGATCAGCAGCGACGTCGCGCACCCGCCGCGCCGGCCCCCGCCGATGCCGCGTCCGACCCGGTGTGGCAGGGCGCCTCGACCGCGACCACCGCGCCGCCGCACGCACGAGCGCCCCAGCATCCCGATCCGCGCGTCGAGGCACCGATCGTGCAGTCGTGGGGGCATCCGGGTGCCCGTCAGCGCATCCGCCGTCGTGGGCCGTTCGTCGCCCTGGTCGTCCCGGCCGCGCTGGGCGTCGCGGCGCTGATCGTGCTGCGGGGCAGCACCAGCACCGGCACGGGCGTCGGCGGGTTCGCGCTGTCGCTGATGGCCGCTCCCCTGCTGCCGGCGTTCGGGGCACCGCTGCGCACGGGCTCGGGTGCGGTGACGGGCGCCGTGGTCGCGAGCGCGGCGCTGTGGTTCGTGCTCGGATCGTTCGCGGCCCGCCGCAGCACACGGTCGGTCGATGCCGGCTGGGGTCGGTTCTGGGGCGAGTTCCTGTGGCTGAGCGCCTGCGTGTGGATGGGTGCGGTGCTCGCCGAGGTGGCCGCCAACCTGGTGCTCGGACGCATCCTCGTCTGACCGGGACGGCCCGGCGGTCGGTCGCGGTCACAACGTCACCAGGCCGCGCAGCGCCTCGAGCTTCGCCGGACCGATGCCGCGCACGTCGGCCAGCCCGTCGATCGAGCTGAACGGACCGTGCTGCTCGCGATGAGCCACGATCGCCGCCGCGGTGCTCGGTCCGATACCCGGGAGCTCGTCGAGCTCGTCGACGCCCGCCGTGTTGATCGACACGGGCGCCGGCGGCCCGGTCGAACCGTTCGCATCCGACGAACCCGACGAACCCGACGAGCCCGACGAGCCCGAGACGCCGGCGGGCACGGTGAGGCCCTCGTCGGTGCTCGGCACGTACACCCGGTCGCCGTCGTGCACGGGCGCCGCCAGGTTGAGCGCGTCGGCGTCGGCGTCGGGTGCGAGGCCACCGGCGGCGATCACGGCGTCGTCGACACGGGCACCGCTCGGCAACCGGTGCACCCCGGGCACGAGCACCGCGCCGGCGACGTGCACCACGAGGACGGTCGGTGCCGCCGGACCGGTGGCGTCGTCGACGCCGGCCGCGTCTGCCGGGTCTGCCGGGTCTGCCGGGTCTGCCGGGTCTGCCGGATCGGCGCCGGGCACCGAGCCGCCCGGTGATGCGCCGGCGGACGAGGTCGTCGGCGGGCCCGAGGTCGCCCCGGCACCGGCGGTGAGGGGCAGCGAATCCTCGACCGGGGCGGGCGGCGGGACCACCAACCAGTACCCGCCGGCACCGACGAGCGCGATCGACACGCCGACCGCCAGCAGCCGTCCGACACCGAACCACTCGACCCGGTCGCGGAGCCGCTCGACGACCGACCGGTGGGGCGCGGGACGTGGGACGAGCTCGTCCACGGGACACCTCCG
>WBZM01000237.1_pt3 | contig 16093 bp, 14 predicted proteins | sample 5204271 | NCBI WGS metagenome assembly WBZM01 (sample SAMN12344346, study PRJNA552823) | activated sludge metagenome | biome: Activated sludge suspended growth; feature: Nitrification reactor; material: Wastewater; isolation source: activated sludge from nitrification reactor of wastewater...
GAGGTGGCTGCTGCCGACGTGATCCATGCCGGCACCGCGCTGGTCGATGGGCAGTTGGTCACCGCTGGTGGTCGGGTGCTGGCCGTGACCGCCTTTGGGTCGGATCTGCCCCAGGCTCGCCAGCGTGCCTATGCAGGTGTGCAAAAGATCAACTTCGATGGTGCCCAGTGGCGCACCGACATTGCCGAGAAGGCTGCGACCGCAGCAGGGGAGAACGAGTAGTCATGCAGAATGTCCTGGCCAGCCGCTATGCCGGTGCCGACCTCGCCCAGATCTGGTCACCCGAACACAAGGTCGTGCTCGAACGCCAACTCTGGTTGGCCGTGCTCCGAGCCCAGCGCGATCTGGGCATCGAGGTGCCCGATGGGGTCATCGAGGCCTATCAGCAAGTGATCGAGCAGGTCGATCTGGACTCCATCGCGGCCCGCGAGCGGATCACCCGCCATGACGTGAAGGCCCGGATCGAGGAGTTCGCCGCCATCGCCGGCCACGAACACATCCACAAGGGGATGACCTCTCGAGATCTGACCGAAAATGTCGAACAACTGCAGATCAGACAGTCCCTGGAGTTGATCCGACACCGGATGGTGGCCACCCTGGCCCGCCTGGGCCGCTTGGCCGTCGAGCACGAGACCACCGTGATGGCTGGGCGCTCCCACAACGTGGCCGCTCAGGCCACCACCCTGGGCAAACGCTTCGCGACTGTCGCCGACGAGATGATGATCGCGATGGATCGGCTCGACGACCTGCTGTCCCGCTATCCGCTGCGCGGCATCAAGGGGCCGATGGGCACCGCTCAGGACATGCTCGACCTGCTCGATGGCGATGAGTCCAAACTGGCCGATCTCGAGCAGCGGGTGGCCGCCCACCTGGGGTTTGCGCAGGTGCTCACCTCGGTCGGTCAGGTCTACCCACGGTCGTTGGATTTCGACGTACTCTCCGCGCTGGTGCAGATCGTGTCCGGACCCTCCAATCTGGCCACCACGATCCGGCTGATGGCTGGCATCGAACTGGTCACCGAGGGCTTCAAGGAGGGCCAGGTCGGCTCCTCGGCGATGCCGCACAAGATGAACACTCGTTCCTGCGAGCGGGTCAACGGGCTGGCGGTGATCACCCGCGGCTATCTCTCCATGGTCGGCGAGCTCGCCGGTGACCAGTGGAACGAGGGTGACGTCTCGTGCTCCGTCGTACGACGGGTGGCGCTGCCGGATGCCTTCTTCGCAGCTGACGGCCTGTTCCAGACCTTCCTGACCGTGCTCGATGAGTTTGGCGCCTTCCCCGCGGTGATCCAGCGCGAACTCGATCGCTATCTGCCCTTCCTGACCACGACCAAGATCCTGATGGCCGCGGTGCGCAATGGTGTGGGTCGCGAGGAGGCTCACGAAGCGATCAAGGAGCATGCGGTGGCGGTGGCTCTGGAGATGCGTCAGGGGCGCGCCGAGAACGATCTCTTCGATCGCCTGGCCGCTGACACCAGGCTCGGCTTGTCGCGCTCCGCGATCGATGCTCTGGTCGCCGATCCCCTGGAGTTCACCGGCGCTGCCCGGGCTCAGGTGCAGGCCGTCGTACGCCGGATCGAAGCGGTGGTGGCTGCTGATCCGGTGGGAGCAAAATATGCGCCGGGCGCAATACGTTGACCATATTTATGACGAAATGTCCCAATTGCTATTAGGGTATAGCCAGTTGCGGTCGTAGAGGCCGTGTCGGGAAAGCAGCGCCCCCCTCCAGCCAACGGCCTGCCGACCGATGCTCCTCTTGCACAAGTTGCCGCAGCAACGTGGGTGGGACCGGGTTTCGGTGCGCGGTCCCACCCACGTTCCCTCATCGAGGTCATTTGTAGGCTGAGGGGGTGTTGAACATCCCGCCAGCGCCGCAGTTGCCCGGAGCCGTCCACATCCATTCCGGCAAGGTGCGCGATCTCTATCGCACCGACGATGGTCGCTTGCTGATGGTGGCCAGTGACCGGATCTCCGCCTTTGACCATGTCCTGGAGACCACCATCCCCGACAAGGGTCGGATCCTCACCCAGATGTCGTTGTGGTGGTTTGAGCAGTTGGCCGACCTGGTGCCCAATCACGTGCTCTCCACCGAAGTGCCCGCTGCCGTGGCCGGTCGGGCAGTGCTGTGCGAGGAACTGGCCATGTTTCCGGTCGAGTGCGTGGCTCGGGGCTATCTGACCGGCTCCGGGCTGCTCGACTATCAGGCCGATGGTGCCGTCTGTGGCATCGAGTTGCCCGCCGGACTGGTGGAGTCGAGCCGCCTGCCCGAGGCGATCTTCACTCCTGCCACCAAGGCGGACCTGGGCGATCACGATGAAAATGTCGACTATGCGGCCGTGGTGTCCGCGGTTGGTCCCGAGATCGCGGCTCGCCTTCGTGACCTCACCCTGGCGATCTACGGTCGCGCCGAATCGATCGCCCAGGAGCGCGGCATCATCCTGGCCGATACCAAGTTCGAGTTCGGGGCTCGTGCCGACGGCACCATCGTGCTGGCTGATGAGGTGTTGACTCCGGACAGCTCGCGCTTCTGGCCGGCAGTCGACTGGCAACCCGGACGAGTGCAGGCCTCCTATGACAAGCAGATCGTGCGCAACTGGCTGCTCTCTACCGAGTCTGGTTGGGACAAGTCCAGCGACCTGCCGCCACCGCCTCTGCCGGCTGACGTGGTGGAGCGCACCCGGGCGCGCTATCTGGAAGCCTACGAATTGCTCACCGGGCAGGCCTTTTCCTGAGCCGACCATGACACCAGCGCGCAGTGGTGAGCGGGTGCCGGAGAAAAAGAAACACCTCCAGCATCTCCCGCCACGCGCTGGGATTGAGTAGGTTGGCAAGTCCAAACCCGCTCGGATGGAGGCAACCCCTTGTTCAACCTGTCGATCTTCCTTGAAGACAGCGCCCGCAACTACCCCGCCCGCGATGCCATCGTCTTCGGTGACCTGCGGCTCAACTACCAGATGCTGAACGGTGCGGCCAATCAGGTGGCGAACCTGTTGGTGTCGAAGGGGATCCAGCCGGGTGACAAGGTCGCGCTGACCTGCGCCAACCTGCCCTACTTCCCGATCATCTACTACGGCATCCTCAAGGCCGGAGCGGTCGTCGTACCGATGAATGTGCTCAACAAGGCCAGGGAAAACACCTACTACCTGGAGGACTCCGGGGCCAAGGCATATTTCTGTTTCGAGGGCACCCCCGACCTGCCGATGGGCAAGGAGGGCAAGGAGGGCTTTGACGCTGCTCCCGGTTGCATCGACTTCTTCTTGATCACCGTTGACCCGGCCGCTGCGCCAGCAGGCATCACCACTTATGCCCAGGCGACCAAGGACCAGTCGCCGGTCTTCGAGAGCCATGTGGGTGCCGAGACCGACACCGCGGTCATCCTCTACACCTCCGGTACGACGGGCCAGCCCAAGGGCGCCGAACTCACCCACAGCAACCTGGTGATGAACGCACTGGTCTGCAACCGCCTCCACGAGAGCAAGATCGCCGACGAAGTGCACCTGATCACGCTGCCGCTCTTCCACTCCTTCGGTTCGACGGTGCAGATGAACGCCGGCTTCTCGATGGCCGCCACCCTGGTGCTCTTGCCCCGCTTCGATGGTGAACAGGCATTGCGCTTGATGGAGCAGGAAGAGGTGACCATCTTCGCCGGGGTGCCGACGATGTGGTGGGGACTGCTGGGTGCGATGACGGAAAATCCCGACATCGATGTTGCCAAGATCGCCGGCAATCTCCGCAAGGGCATCTCTGGTGGGGCCTCGCTGCCGGTGGAGATCATCAAGGACGTGCAGGCCAAGCTCGGCGTCACCATCCTGGAGGGCTATGGCCTCTCCGAGACGGCGCCGGTGGCCACCTTCAGTGATCCCTTCCGTGACCCGCGTCCCGGTTCGATCGGCATCCCGATCTTCGGGGTCGAGGTGAAACTGATCAATGACGACTGGTCAACGGTTGAGGGAGCCGACAATATCGGTGAGATCGCCATCCGCGGACACAACATCATGAAGGGCTATCTCAACCGACCCGAGGCCACCGCCGAAGTGATGAACAACGGTTGGTTCCGCACCGGTGACCTGGCCCGTCGTGACGAGGACGGCTTCTACTACATCGTTGATCGGTCCAAGGACATGATCATCCGGGGTGGCTACAACGTCTATCCGCGCGAGATCGAGGAAGTCCTGATGACCCACCCCGACGTCTCCCTGGCTGCGGTGATCGGCGTACCCCACGAGAGTCACGGCGAGGAGATCAAGGCGTTCATCATCAAGAACCCCGGAGCCACCGTCACCGAGGACGAATTGATCGCCTGGGGCAAGGAGCAGATGGCTTCCTACAAATACCCACGTCTGGTGGAGTTCAAGGATGCCCTGCCGATGACCGCGACCGGCAAGATCCTCAAGCGCGAGTTGGCCTAGGCGAAGGGATTTGGCAGCGCGCCGGGCAGCCCCGCCAGCAGAGTGCGGGCCTGCTCGGCGTGTTTGTGCTCCACGAGCACCTCGTACTTCGTGGCCACCACCTGCTGGATCGAGCTGAAGTCGCGACGCCCGCGGGTCATCGCATAACCGACCAGGCCGAAGATCAGACCGAAGGCTGCGCCCATCAGCATCGTGGTGAGGATGATCTGCAGTGACTCGCCCTTGGTGAAGATCGAGAAGAGCAGGCCGATGAACAGGCCCATCCACAGACCGCTCATCAACCCGCCCACGGCGACCTTGCCGGTGGTCAGCCGACCGGTGATCCGCTCGATCTGCTTGAGGTCGGTGCCGACGATCATGCAGTTCTGCACCGGGAACTCACTGTCGGAGAGGAAATCGACGGTGCGCTGGGCGTCGACATATTTTTCGTAGATGGCCAGGGACTGAGGGAACTCCAGGGAGAGCAGGGCGGAGGTGTCGATCCCGGCGCTCATCCTGGGGTTGTTGAACTGCGACATGCCTCCACAATGCCATCGAGGTGGTTGCCGAGGCCACCGGGGTTGCACCGCCGGGGTGGACACTAGACTGTGGGAGTCCACCAGACCTGACCCCGTGATGGGGCTCGACCCAGGAGTGCCTGTGGCCCGCGTAGTAGTCGACGTCATGCCGAAGCCCGAGATTCTTGATCCGCAGGGCAAGGCGGTGCAGGGGGCGCTGCCGCGCCTGGGGTTCACCGGAGTTGCCGATGTCCGTCAGGGTAAGCGCTTCGAGCTCGAACTCGACGGCGAGATCACCGAGGAGCGTCTGGAGCAGGTGCGCCAGATGGCCCAGACCCTGCTCTCCAATCCGGTGATCGAGGACTACGAAGTGCGAGTCGTCTCGTGAAGATCGGCGTGGTCACCTTCCCGGGTTCGCTCGACGACGTCGACGCGGCCCGGGCAGTGCGGATTGCCGGTGGCGAGGCAGTTGCGCTGTGGCACGGCGACGCCGACCTCAAGGGAGTCGATGCGGTCGTGCTGCCCGGGGGCTTCTCCTATGGCGACTATCTGCGCTGCGGCGCGATCGCTCGTTTTGCCCCGGTGATGAGCCAGGTGATTGCCCGAGCCAACGAGGGCCTGCCGGTGTTGGGCATCTGCAATGGCTTCCAGATCCTGTGCGAATCCCACCTGCTGCCCGGAGCGCTGATCCGCAATGACCATCGCAAGTTCGGTTGCCTGGACCAACGGGTGGTGATCCGCAACAACACCACTCCGTGGACCTCTGCCTATGAGATCGGCCAGGAGATCACCATCGTGTTGAAAAACGGTGAGGGTTCCTATGTCGCTGACGAGGCCACCCTCGATCGCCTGGAGGGTGAGGGCCGGGTGGTGGCGACCTATGTCGACAATCCCAACGGCTCCCAGCGCCAGATTGCCGGCATCACCAACGACCGTGGCAATGTCGTCGGGTTGATGCCCCATCCCGAGCACGCTGTCGAGGACCTCTGTGGTCCCGGCACCGACGGCCTGGGTTTCTTCACCTCGATCCTGGACTCGCTGGTCACCCACTGACTTGCCGACACGGCGCAAACCCGCACCCGGATCCCCTGGGAGTTTTCACACTGCGTATGACGCAAGCATTGTGGTGAGCTACTTCGTCCGAGCTCCCGCAGAGCGGTGACTCATGACGGGATCACCAATGGTGCTTCGAAGAGTTCACCGACAGGTATCCAGCCACCGGTCGCGGTCTGAAATTCAGGCCAGGCGAGGACGACCCGGTCGGGTACGAGTCATGGTGTCCATGGGAATCTCGGGTACCAGAACCTTCCATCCACTACGAGGCCCTCTACCCGCGTCCGGATGCCGCGCCACCTGGCCAGCGCTTCGAGAACTGCAAGACGCTGGCTGCATGAACCTCGGCCACGGTCTAGGTTAGTGACTCGGTACCGAACCGTGGTGATTTGCATCCCTCCGTCGCAGATGCAGATACTGCACCGTCCAACCGGGCGTAGACTCAGCGCATGTCGTTGAGCGAATCCGAGCTCTATGAGGCGGGGATGTCCCTGCCTCCCAACGTGCGCAAGCACGTGGCGCTGAGACTGCTTGAATCTGTCGATCCAGACCAAGCATTCAGTGCGGCAGCCGAGGGGTGGCTCCGGTCTGAAGCCGCTGCCGCGTACGACGCGTTAAAGGCCGATCGGGCGCGGGCGATCCCGGCCGAGGATGTCAGAACTGGCTTAGAGGCCAAGTGGGCCGCCCGTTCATGACGGGCCGCATCAACTACACCCCCGAAGCGCAGCAGCAACTCAATGAAATAGACGACTGGATTACGAAGACAGCGTCTGCCGAGATTGCTCAACGCTTCGTTTCCGCGATCCTCGATCACATCGAGACCATCGTGATATTTCCGCTGTCCGGCCGAGCGCGTGACGACGTACGACCGGGCATGCGGACGACCACATTCAGGAAGAGAACCCTCATCGCCTATGAGGTCACTGAGTCATCCGATGAGCCCGTGGTCAACATCATCGGTGTCTTCCATGGCGGCCAGGACTGGGAGGCCACACTCGATGAGCCTGAGACTGGCAGTTCCCGCTAACGTCATACGAATTGTGGGTTCAAGGCCACTGTGATGTCTCAGGACCTCGGTAACACTTTGATCGGTTTTCGTTGATGATTGATGATGGCCAGCGTTCCGTCGGATTTCAGCGGCCGGGTGGCGTCGTACGAGCGTTGCCGACCAGGCCGAGTTGCACCCGCAGGCTCCACCAGTCTGCCGGGGTGAACCGCTTCTGCACCCGGTGCCGGTTTGCCCGTTGGAAACTCTTGACCGCCCTGGTGGTGATCGGACCCCAGGTGCCAGTTGGTTCGGCATTGAAATAGCCGCGCAATTTCAGGCCGCACTGCAAGGGTTTGATCATGGCCCGGTTGCGCTTGGGTCCGGTCCGCGGGTACTTCGCCTTCAGCACGGTCTGGCTGGTGCAGGTCGCGGAGACATTGGTTGCCGTCGGAGTGCGGACCCCGCCCAGTTGCAGGTAGTTGTTGTCGATATTGATCGTTACCCCACCCCAGGTCTCGTTGTGGCCACCGCGATATTGGTGCACCCGCGCGCTGGGAACCCAACCGTCGGGGCGGACATATTTGGAGTTGGCGTCGGCGATGCCATTCCAGTCGGCGATCCAGAGGATGTCAGGCATGGTGATGGTGTTGCCCGGGGTGACCCGGGCGTTGTCGAGCAGTTTGATGCCCGAGCCGCCCGAGGAGTAGACCCCCGAGGTGTAGCCATTGGCATGCAATTGCTCGGTGAAGGCACCCAACATGGCCAGAGCCGATCCATTGCAGGATGCGCTGGCGTTGATATTCCACGCCTCCAGGTCATAGAAGATCGTGCTGCCCCTGGACAGGCCGAGTGCCTGGGAAGCGGCGGTGGCGATATTGGCCTCGTTGACTCCCTGGGCCCGGGCGGCGGCGTAATTGTTGGTCGGGCTGGACTTGATCACACCCTCCTGCAAGTAGCGATCCCGGGTGGTGCAGGAGGCCTGCACGCCCAGGTGGATCGGTAGCAGTTTCCACCCCTTGGCCAACTGGGTGGCCACCCAGGTCGGAGTGAGATTTGGTTGCGCCTTGCAGGCCCGGGACTGTCCCGACTGATAGATGCCCACGGCTCGGTATGGCGAACTGGCCAGCCAGGCATCCATCGCCGATTGGGTGGGGGCATTGCACTGGTCGAAGCCCTTGCCGGTGAAGGCGCCTGGAGTGACCGGATTGACCGCTGCCGGACGAGCGGGAACCGCCGGAGTGGCGGTAGCGGGAGGCAGCAACATCAGACTGCCAAGGAGCGCGAAGGTGGCGGCGTACACCAGGGCAGCACGGCCAGATCGATGGCCGGTCGCGTGGGGAAGCATGGGTGTTCCTAACCGTCGTGGAAACTCGGACCGCGCCACCTTAACCACATTCGTCACACCCGTAACAGGGGATTGGGATAACTACAAATGTGTAGTTTGTGACCCCGCGCGGGAGCGGTGTCAAGACCGTGTCGGTGGACCTCGAAGTGGCTCACTAGACTCGGGCAGCGTGAGCCTGGATACCGTCGTCGCAGCCGCCCTTGACCCCGATCGTGAACAGCCCTGGGCCGAACTCGGGCTCAAGGAGGACGAATACGCCAGGATCAGGGAGATCCTGGGTCGACGCCCCACCGCGAGTGAGTTGGCGATGTATTCGGTGATGTGGAGTGAGCACTGCTCCTACAAGTCCTCCAAGGTGCACCTCAAGCAGTTCTCCGAGATACCCCAGGAGACCCCGGTCGGCAAGATGCTGGCTGGCATCGGCGAGAACGCCGGGGTGATCGACATCGGCCAGGGCTATGCAGTCACCTTCAAGGTGGAGAGCCACAACCATCCGTCGTACGTCGAGCCCTACCAGGGAGCGGCCACCGGCATCGGTGGCATCGTGCGCGACATCCTGGCCATGGGTGCGCGCCCGGTTGCGGTGATGGACCCGCTGCGTTTCGGACCTCTTGATGCCGAGGACACCCACCGGGTGCTGCCCGGCATCGTGGCCGGCGTCGGTGGCTATGGCAACTGTCTGGGCCTGCCCAATATCGGTGGTGAGGCCGTCTTCGACGAGACCTACCTGGGCAACCCGTTGGTCAATGCGCTGTGTGTCGGCGTGCTCCGCCACGAGGACCTGCACCTGGCCAAGGCTTCGGGTGCCGGCAACAAGGTGATCCTGTACGGCGCTCGCACCGGCGGCGACGGCATCGGCGGCGTCTCGATCCTGGCCAGCGAGACCTTCGACGAGGAGGGTCCCGCCAAGCGCCCGAGCGTTCAGGTCGGCGACCCGTTCATGGAGAAGCTGCTGATCGAGTGCACCCTGGAGTTGTTCCGGGCCGAACTCATCTCAGGCATCCAGGACCTCGGTGGGGCTGGTCTCTCGTGTGCCACCTCTGAACTGGCGTCCGCTGGCGACGGCGGCATGCACGTCGAGCTCGACACCGTGCCGCTGCGCGACCAGAGTCTCTCTCCCGAAGAGATCCTGATGAGCGAATCCCAGGAACGCATGATGGCGATCGTCGAACCCGCCGACGTGGATGCCTTCATGGCGATCTGCCAGAAGTGGGATGTCGAGGCGGTCGTGATCGGTGAGGTCACCGATACCAACCGCCTCTCGATCACCTGGCACGGCGAGGAGGTCGTCGACGTACCCCCGGAGTCGGTGGCTCACGACGGACCCACCTATCACCGCCCCTTCGCCCGTCCCGATTGGCAGGACGCTTTGCAGGCCGACGGCGCCGAGGCTTTGGCGCGTCCCGGCACCGGCGCGGAGTTGCGGGAAACTCTGCTGCGCATGGTCGCCTCGCCCAATCTCTGCGACCGTTCCTGGATCACCGACCAGTACGACCGTTACGTGCAGGGCAACACCGTGCTGGCCCAACCCAGCGACGCCGGCATGATCCGCGTCGACGACGACACCAACCTCGGGGTCGCCATCTCCACCGACTGCAACGGCCGCTTCGCCAAGCTCGACCCCTACGCCGGAGCCCAGCTGGCGCTCGCGGAGTCCTATCGCAATGTGTCGGCCTCCGGCGCCTCGCCGTTGGCGATCAGCGACTGCCTCAACTTCGGTTCCCCCGAGGACCCGGCGGTGATGTGGCAATTCGCCCAGGCCTGCAACGGTCTCAAGGACGCCTGCCTCGAACTCGGCATCCCCGTCACCGGCGGCAATGTCTCCCTCTACAACCAGACCGGGGAAACCGCGATCCTGCCGACCCCGGTCGTGGCCGTGCTCGGTGTCATCGACGACGTCACCAAGCGCACGCCCACCGGTTTCGTCGCCGAGGGCGATCACATCTTCCTGCTCGGCACCACCCGCGAGGAGTTCTCCGGCAGCGAATGGGCACACGTCGTACACGGGCACCTCGGTGGGCAGCCGCCCGCACTGGATCTGGCTGCCGAGAAGGCTCTCTCCGATGTGCTCGTCAACGCGGTCGGCGTCATCTCCTCCGCGCACGATCTCTCCGACGGCGGCCTCGCCCAGGCCCTCGCCGAATCGTGCCTGCGCAACGACATCGGCGCCGAGGTCACGCTTTCCGGGGACGCCTTCGTGGAGTTGTTCAGCGAGTCCGCATCCCGCTGCGTCGTCACGGTGGCCCCCGAAAACGAAGCTGAGCTGTTGGCCCTGGCCAAGACCCACGGGGTGCCCGTGATCAAGCTCGGTCGTACTGGCGGCGGCGCGCTCGCCGTGGCGTCGTACTTCGACGTCGACCTGGCCACCCTCCGCTCCGCCTGGACCGCAACCCTGCCCGCCGTACTCTCCTGATGTTTGTCACAGGCGCCACATGTTTCCCATGGGACCATGGGAAACTGCCACTCTCAACGGGTTGCAAACCATTGAACGTGGAGGTTTCCCATGGTCCCATGGGAAACCGGATCGCCCCATGGCCCGCCAGCTGAAGCCGGCCGAGCCGGCAGAGGTACGACGCGAGCTTGCGGCGGGCGAGGCGGGTGACAGGCGGCTTCTGGTCAAGCACTTCCTGGCGCTGTTGCAGGCAAAGGTTCCGGGGGCCTCGGTGGAGGTGCGGGTGCCGCCGTACGCCGCGGTGCAGGTGATCGAGGGGGTGCGGCACACCAGGGGTACTCCGCCGGCAGTGATCGAGACCGATGCGATGACCTGGATCGCGCTCAGTACCGGGGCGTTGCAGTGGGCCGAGGCAATCGACCAGGGGTTGGTTTACGCCTCGGGGGAGCGGACGGATCTGAGCGGGTTGCTGCCCCTCGTCGGTCCCGAGGATGCGTGAACCATGGCGAACCTGACACCATGGACATGTGCGCCGCATCGTCCAGAGCCAGAAACTGCAAAACGTCCGCTATGACGTCCGGGGTCCGATCCTGACCGAGGCCAACCGCCTGGAGGCTGAGGGTCACCGCATCCTGAAGCTCAATATTGGCAACACTGCGCCCTTCGGTTTCGAGGCGCCCGAAGCGATCCTGGCCGACATGATCCATCACCTGCCCGACGCGCAGGGTTACTCCGATTCGCGCGGCATCTATTCGGCTCGCACCGCGGTTTCGCAGTACTACCAGTCCCGCGGCCTCAAGGACACCCAGGTCGAGGATGTCTACATCGGCAACGGCGTCTCCGAGCTGATCAGCATGGTGTTGCAGGCCTTCGTCGATGATGGCAACGAGATCCTGGTCCCCGCGCCCGATTACCCCCTGTGGACCGGTGCCGTTTCGCTCTCCGGCGGTACGCCGGTGCACTACCGCTGCGATGAGGACAACGGCTGGAACCCAGACCTGGCCGATATCGAGTCGAGGATCACCGAGAACACCCACGCCCTGGTGATCATCAACCCCAACAACCCCACCGGCGCGGTCTACAGCGAGGAGATCGTCAAGGGACTGGTCGATATCGCGCGCCGGCATCAGCTGGTGATTTTCAGTGATGAGATCTACGAGAAGATCCTGTACGACGACGCGCGCCACCACCACGCAGCGACCTACGCCGGGGATGACGTGCTCTGCCTGACCTTCTCGGGGCTCTCCAAGGCCTATCGGGTCTGCGGCTATCGAGCCGGGTGGGTGATGATCTCCGGGCCCAAGGAGATCGCCAGTGACTTCCTGGAGGGCCTGACCCTGATCGCCAACATGCGGATGTGCTCAAATGTGCCCGCCCAACACGCGATCCAGACCGCGCTCGGGGGCTACCAGTCGATCGAGGAATTGATCTGCCCGGGTGGGCGCTTCTATGAACAGATCAAGCTGGCCGACCGACTGCTCAATGACATCCCCGGGGTCTCCAATGTGACCCCGCAGGGTGCGTTGTACTGCTTCCCACGGCTCGATCCAGATGTCTATCCGATCGAGAACGACGAGGAGTTTGTGCTCGATCTATTGCGCAGCAAGAAACTCCTGGTCACCCATGGCACCGGATTCAACTGGCCCAAACCCGATCACTTCCGGGTCGTCTGCCTGCCTGATGAGGAGTTGCTGGAGGAGGCCATCGGTCGGATCGCCGACCACCTGGCCACCATGCGCTGACCGGGCTCCCGGCGTAGTCTCCACCCATGGAGACAAGCGAACTTCGTGAGCGTCTGAATGCGCTGATGCCCGGCGTACGCCGTGACCTGGAGGACCTGGTCCGGATCCAATCGGTTTCGGCTGATCCGCAACGGGTCGGTGAGGTGCAGCGCAGCGCCGAGGCGGTCGCGGCACTCCTGCGCGCTGAGGGGTTTCAGGACGTGCAGGTGGTCACCGCCAATGACGACGGGATCGCGCCAGCGGTGCTGGGTCGGATCCCGGCCAGGCCGGGTCAACCGACCGTGTTGCTCTACGCCCACCACGACGTACAACCGGAGAACGACCCGGCTGACTGGGACTCCCCGCCGTGGGAGCCCACCGAGCGCAATGGTCGGCTCTACGGGCGCGGCGCCGCCGACGACAAGGCCGGGATCATGGCCCATCTCGCGGCGATCCGCACCCTGGGCGAGGACCTGAGGGTCGGTGTCACGGTCTTCATCGAGGGTGAGGAGGAGGTCGCCTCGGCCACCCTGCCGGACCTGCTGGCCCAGCATCGTGACTACCTGTCCTGCGACACCATCGTGATCGCCGACTCCGGCAACTGGGATATCGGCGTACCTGCTCTGACCACCACCCTGCGCGGGATGATCCGCTGCGATCTGGAGGTGCGCACCATGACCCATGCGGTGCACTCGGGCATGTGGGGCGGGTTGGTGCCTGACGCGCTGATGACCCTGTCCAGGGTGATCTCCAGCCTGTACGACGAGCACGGCGGCGTCGCGGTCGCCGGTCTCCAGTCGGGGCCGGCAGCGGATGTGGACTATCCAGAGGAAAGGCTGCGGGCCGAGTCCGGGGCGCTGCCGCAGGTGCGGTGGATCGGATCAGGAAGCGCGGTTGAGCGGATGTGGACCCAACCGGCGATCACCATCACCGGGATCGATGCGCCCCGGGTGGCCGGCGCCAGCAACACCCTGACCCCGGTGGCCCGGGCCAAGGTCACCATCCGGCTCGCGCCGGGTGACTCAACGGCCAATGCCTTCGCCTGCCTGGAGCGCCATCTGGAGCAGCATGTTCCGTTCGGGGCGGCGTACTCCCTGGAGTTGTGTGACAGTGGTGAACCGACCTCGATCGACGCCACCGGGCCCGCCTATGACGCCGCCCGAGCAGCGTTCACCGAGGCCTGGGATGGCACCGAGCCCATCGATATGGGGGTCGGTGGGTCGATCCCGTTCATTGCGGAGTTCCTGGAGTGCTTCCCGGGTGCGAGCGTGTTGGTCACCGGCATCGAGGACCCCGACACCCGGGCCCACGGCGCCAACGAGGGGCTGCACCTGGCTGAGTTCGAGCGGGCCTGCCTGGCCGAGGCGCTGCTGTTGGACAAGTTGGCCAACTGACCAGTGCAGTGTGACTACTTCGATGCCGGGGTGTGTCGTTCCTGCACCCTGATGGGCACGCCGTACGCCGAGCAACTCACCGCCCTTGGAGGCCGGACCCGCGAGGTGCTGCGCGAGGTGATCTCCCCGGAGGCCTGGCTGCCCGCAGTGGCAAACGCCGAGGCGGGCTTTCGTAACAAGGCCAAGCTCGTGGTCGGTGGTCGCCGGGGAGCGCCCACGCTGGGCATCCTCGATGGCTCCGGCAACGGGGTGGATCTGCGGCACTGTGGCCTCTATGAACCCGGGTTGGCGGAGGCGGTGCTGGCCTTTGCTGATTTCGTCGGCGCCGCCGGGTTCACGCCGTACGACGTGAGCACGCGCAGCGGCGAACTGAAGCACCTGATCCTCACCCATTCACCGAACGGCGAACTGATGGCCAGGTTCGTGTTCCGGTCCGAGGGTCAGATCCGCAAACTGGCGGACCGGTTGGGGGAGCTCCCGGGGAACACCAGGGTGGTCACGGCCAACCTGCAACCAGAGCACAAGGCGGTGCTGGAGGGCGAACAGGAGCTGGTGTTGTCCGAGCAGACCCATCTGCCGATGCCGGTCAACGATGTGGTGTTGCGACTTGGCCCGAGGTCCTTCTTTCAGACCAGCACCCCGATGGCTGCTCGGCTCTATGCGACGGCGCGGGAGTGGGTGGCCGGGATTGAGCCAACCCGGGTGGCCGATCTCTACTGTGGTGTTGGAGGTTTTGCCCACCATCTGGCGGCTCCGGGCCGAGAGGTGCAGGGGGTGGAGTTGTCGGCAGAAGCGGTGAAAAGTGCCCGTTTGGTGGGGACCCCCGGGGTGAGCTTCGCGGTCGCCGACGCTGATCGGATGGAGGTGCCCGAGGTGGACCTGGTGGTGGTGAACCCTCCGCGTCGCGGCATCGGTGAGTTGGCGCAAACCCTTGAGGGCTCCGGAGTGGAGCGGATCATCTACTCCAGTTGCAACCCCCGGTCCCTGGCCGCGGACCTCGCGCGGTTGGCGTCGTACGAGGTGGAAAGGGCGCAACTGTTCGACATGTTCCCCCAAACCGAGCATGCCGAGGTCCTGGTCTCCCTCAGATTGATTTGAGCCTTCTTAGGTGGATTAGACCGGAATTTCGAGACTGGTCGTTTTAGCGTCACAAACCCCTTCTGAGCCGGTTACACCCGTGAGAAGGGTATTTCCACTAGTTGAGGGGGTCCAATGAGATTCCAGAAATCACGGTCTGAACACTCCGATGGGGGTTCACGACGAGAGCGCAGCCTGCTGGCTCGGATAGCCGCATTGATCGCCATGATGGCGATGGTGCTGGCACCAGCCCTGGTAGGAGTTTCGGCTTCAGCTGACACTGGTGGTTCTGGTGGCGGCGACGGCGGTTCCGGCGGTGGCTCCGGCAGCGGCCGCGAAAAAGTCTACTTGGATGTCTATGACCATGTTTCGGTCGAGGTCGATCCAATCACCGGTCAGAGGCCTGCGGGACAGGGCTGGGGACAGGACTCGATTGACTACTTCGTCAATCGGGCCAATTCCCGGCTCTCAACCGCTCCCCGTGAACCTGGCACCGGCAACAACGGTTTTGGATCCGGTCGGTGGGAGGGATTCTCCAACTCCCACAAGTTCGGCAATGGGATGACCCTGGTGCAGATGATCAATCATCAGTGCACCCAGGCGATCAACGAAGCCGTCAGTCGAAACCCGCAGGCCACTTCAGCCAGGGTGGTCTCCCTGCAATTCTCCTTCTCCATTGAAGGCGGAAATATGGGTACCTGGCTTCAGCCGGATTGGTACTACATCATCACTCCGTCGTTCGTGCACTACCCGCACTGGCGCGACACCCTGGATGAGGTTCCTGCCAACGGATACGCCGGCAAGAAGATCGGCACCTGGACCGATGAGAAGGGTGATCTGGTCGCCGACAGTGACGGTGACAACAACTACACAAATGGTGAATACATCAATGCCGCGGATCTGGATCCTTCCGCTCAGCCAACCGCGGCTATTCGATCAGAGTTGGATCAGGCCATTGAGATGGCCTGGGATGCTGCTCAGCCGAACACCCACTACAGCTCGGCCAGGATGGTTTCCTGCGTGGCCATGAATGACCGTGAGCCCGAGGGACTCATCCCCAATCCGGTGATCGACGTATCCAAGAACGCCGAGGACATCAATGGAGCCTTCGAGCGGGAGACGCTGGCTGCTCCCGGGCCGCAGAACGTGAGCGTCACCTTCAGCAATACCGGTGATGAGAATCTGAAGGACCTGACGTTTGCTGACAACACCACTTCT
>WBZM01002386.1_pt1 | contig 16093 bp, 15 predicted proteins | sample 5204271 | NCBI WGS metagenome assembly WBZM01 (sample SAMN12344346, study PRJNA552823) | activated sludge metagenome | biome: Activated sludge suspended growth; feature: Nitrification reactor; material: Wastewater; isolation source: activated sludge from nitrification reactor of wastewater...
AGTCGACGATGCGGATGGCGCCGCCGTGCTTGTCCTCGAGAATGGTTTCGAGCACGGCGGTGTTGCGCTCGTAGGAGGACCGCGATGCGACCTGGTCGTGCAGCACGACGTCGCAAAACCCTTTCTCCTCATTGCCCGACAGGAGGCGACAGAAGACCGGATCGCTGTCGAAGCGCGGAAAGCACCACCAGACGATGCGCGCTTGCGGGTCCACGAGCGCCGCCACGCGGCAATTGCCGATGAGCGCCAGATCGAGAGGTTGGGCGTTTTTCATGCGCGCTTCGCTTTCGTCCGCGCGGCCAGCCGCTCCAGCCAGGCGCGTACATCGGATGGCGAGGCGAACGCCCCGTCGGCGCCTTCCAGCATCTGGCCGACAGAATAGGCGTGGCCCCCGAAGGCCTTGGCCGCCGCCATGCCCGCTATGTCGGTCACATCGTCCCCGATGAACACGGGAGCGCGGCCGGCAAAAGGGACGGTTTGCATGAAGGCGCTCACCGCATCGCCTTTGGTCGTCGAGGGCGATTTGATCTCGAAGACGCAATGCCCCCGCAGAATCGCCAGCGCGGGCGCCGCCGCGTCCCGCAGCGCGTCGCTCAGTTCCGTCCACAGCGCCGATTCGCGCTCCTGCGCCGCCCGCCAGTGCACGGCCAGCGCCTTGCCCTTGTTCTCGAGGAACACGCCGGGGTGGCGTCGCGCCACGGCTGCGATCGCGCGGACGATGGGCGCGGGAATATCGGGCGCGTCGCCTTCGAGAATGGGAGCGTGTGGCGAGCGCCGGAGCTGCGCGCCGTGGATGCCGCTTGCGGGCAGCCGCAGCGGGGCGAAAAGCCGGTCGATGTCTTCGATGCGTCGCCCGCTGACGACGGCCAGCGCGCCTTGCAGGGCGAAGTACAATTCGTCCAGTACAGTAAGTAAAAACCGCGACGCCCGAGCGTGTTCTGGCCGGGCCGCGATGTCGAGTAATGTCCCGTCTGCGTCGATGAATAAGCAAAACTCATCGAGCGAGAGATTTAATTCTGGCGTTTCAAACATGAGCGGCGCCGCGGATTCACCCCCCGCTCAGCGGAGACTTTAGCAATGGGACTGGACTAACTCAATGCATTCCTTTCGGTTCCTCGGACGGCCCAGATAGACACGGCCTCCGGCCGTCCCTATCTTGGCCGTAGTCCTTGATTTCACACGGTGCAGCGGCGGTCGCCTTGCGTTTCCCCTTTCCCGTTCTGGTCTGCGACGTCGGCGGCACTAATCTGCGGGTCGCGCTCTGCCGCGCGCCGGGCGATCCGCCGGAGATCGTCCTCAAGGACCGCACGGCGGCGTTCGCGGGCCTGGACGCCGCGCTCGCCGCGGCCGCGAAGGCCGGAGGCGTCGCGCCGCGCTCCGTGCTCGTCTGCGCCGCGGGCCCGGTCGACGGCGCGCGGGTGCGCCTGACCAACGCCGACTGGGCGATCGAGGGCGCCGACATCGCCCGCCGGCTTGGGCTGGAACAGGGGCTTCTGCTCAACGATTTCGAGGCGCAGGCCGTCGCCCTGCCGCATCTGACAGACGCGATGACGCGCGGGATTTGCCCGGGCGTGGCGCGGCCCGAAGCGCCCCGGCTCGTGCTCGGCCCCGGCACGGGCCTCGGCGCCGCGGCGCTGCTGCGCGCCGGCGGCCGCTGGATCGTGGCGACGACAGAAGCTGGCCACGCCGATTTCGGGCCGTCCTGTGCGGCGGAAGAAGTTTTCTGGCCGCATCTCGAGCGGGTGGACGGCCGCGTGACTTTCGAGAGCATTCTGTCGGGGCCGGGCCTTGCGCGCCTGCACGCTGCGCTGCGCGCCTCGCGCGGGCTCGGCCCGGCGGCCGCCGACGCCGCCGCGGTGGAGGCGGCCGCGCGCGCGGGCGAGCCCGTCGCGGCCGCCACAATTCGTCTTTTCTGGCGTCTTGTCGCGCGCTGCGCCGGCGATCTCGCGCTGATCTTCCTGGCGCGCGGCGGCGTGACTCTTGCCGGCGGCGTGTTGCCGCGCCTTGTAGACTGGCTCGATGCGGCCGACTTTCGCCGCGCCTTCACCGCCAAGGCGCCGATGCAGGCGCTCCTTGTCGATACGCCAGTGCGCTTGATCGTGAATTCCGACGCCGCGCTTGCGGGCATGGCCGCGCTTGCGGCCGCGCCCGGCGCTTATGCAATCGATTATGAGGCGCGCGTCTGGCGCCCCTGAGCCGCGTTCAGGCGGCGTTCGGAGTCGGCGACCGCACCAGGATCGAATAGAGCGCCGACGGGTCGCGCGTGGAGCGCAGCGTCGTCACGAGACTCTGGTTGCGCAGCACGCGGGCGGCGCGCGACAGCGCGTTCAGATGGTCGGCGCCCGCGTTCTCCGGCGCCACCAGCAGGAAGATGAGGTCCACGGGCGCATCGTCCAGCGCCTCGAAATCGATCGGCTTCTCCAGCCGCGCGAACACGCCGAAGATGCGGGTGCATTTGGCAAGCTTGCCGTGCGGGATCGCAATGCCGCCGCCGATGCCGGTCGAGCCAAGGCGCTCGCGCTGGATCAGCGCGTCGAGAACCTCGCGCGAGTCGATGCCCGACAGTTCGGCAGCCTTTTCGCTGAGTTCAATCAGCGCCTGCTTCTTGCTGTTTGCCTTGAGCGACGCAATGACCGCCTGCGGGGCAATGAGATCGTTGAGCGACATCATCCGCATCTGTCCTGTTCTCGCCGCCCGCCTTCACCGAACTTCGGGGCGGCGGCGTCGATCACGCTTACGCGACCCACTCAATCGCCAACGCGATCGACGCAATAACCATGCCGTGCCTTTGCAGCTAGGACGAAGCCTTCGCCTTGTCGTCGCCGGCCGGGTCCAGCCAACCAATATTGCCGTCGCTACGGCGATAAATGACATTCACGCGGCCCGTCGCCGCATGACGGAAAGGCAGGACCGTCACGCCGGTCATGTCCAGTTCCATGACGGCGGCGGCGATGGTCATCGCGCCGAGCCGCGTGGTCGTCTCGGCAATGACGGTCGGCGCGAAATCGTGCTCGGCCGGCGCTTCGGTCTCCTGGTCCGGCGCTTCCAGCACGTAGCTGGCGACGGTGACGCCGCCTGCATCGGCGCGGTCGTGCTTGCGCTCCTTGATCCGGCTCTTGTAGCGGCGCAGACGCTTCTCGATGCGGTCGGCCGCCTGATCGAAACAGGCGTAGGGCTCCTGCGCCCGGCCGTCGGCCTGCACCGTCACGCCGTTCTTGAGATGCAGCGTGCAATCGGCCCGGAAGCCCGAACCCTCGGGCGCGATGGTGACGTGGCCGCTCGGCTCGCCGTCGAAATACTTGCCCGCGGCAGTGGCGAGCTTGCCCTGCACATGCGTGCGCAAGGCTTCGCCGATGTTCATGTTCTTGCCCGATACCCGCAACGACATCTGTTCCTCGGTCTGCTTCTGTTTCGTCGGCTGATTATTGGTTCGATGGTCCGGCGGCGTTCGGTCAGGATGGCTGGCGGCGAGCGGAAAACCGTTAGAAGCGCGCGCGGGCGAAGTCAACCGTCGCCGCGCTCTGTGGAAAACTGTTATAAATCAAATGTTTACACATGTACCATTCCCGGGGTCAGGCCGGTTGCGCCGCAAGAGCCGCTTTTTCCCGCCGCCTCTCGACCGAGGAGGGGATGCGCAGGCTCTCGCGATATTTCGCCACCGTCCGCCGGGCGATATCGATATTGGCGTCCTTGAGCCGCGTGACAATGGCGTCGTCGGACAGAACCGCGTCGGCGGCCTCCTGATCGATCATCTGCTTGATGCGGAAGCGCACGGCTTCCGCCGAATGCGCCTCGCCGCCGGCCTGGGCCGCGATGGAGGCCGTGAAGAAGTACTTCATTTCGAACAGGCCGCGCGGGGTCGCCATGTATTTGTTCGAGGTGACGCGCGAAACGGTCGATTCGTGCATGCCGATGGCGTCGGCAATCGTGCGCAGGTTCAGCGGCCGCAGATGCTCCACGCCATGGGCGAGAAATCCGTCCTGCTGGCGCACGATCTCGCTGGCGACCTTGAGGATGGTGCGCGCCCGCTGCTCCAGGCTCTTGGTCAGCCAGTTGGCGTTCTGCAGGCAATTCGTCAGGAACGACTTGTCGGTCTCGTTGATCCGCGCGGCGTTCACGGTCGCCGCATAGGTCTGGTTGACGAGCACGCGCGGAAGGACGTCGGCGTTCAACTCTACCCGCCAGCCGCCATCCGCCGCGGCCTTCACGATCACGTCGGGAGCGACGGGCTGCAGCGTCTCGCCGCCAAAAGCGCGACCGGGCTTGGGGTCGAGCCGCCGGATTTCGGCGACCATGTCGAGGAGGTCCTCGTCGTCGACGCCGCAGAGGCGCCGCAGCGTCGCGAATTCGCGCCTGGCGAGCAGCGGCAGATTGGCGATCAGCGCCTGCATCGCCGGATCGTAGCGGTCACGCTCGATCAACTGGATCGCCAGACATTCGGCGAGGTCGCGCGCGCCGACGCCCGAGGGGTCGAATGTCTGGATCGTCTTCAGCGCCCGCTCGACCCGCGCCAGCGGCGCGCCCAGCCGGTCGGCCGTCTCGGCGAGGTCGTCGCGGAAGTAGCCGGCCTCGTCGAGACTGTCGATCAGCGCGCGGCCGATAAGCCGGTCGGTCGCATCAGCGCAGGCCACGTTGAGCTGCTCCGCCAAATGTTCGGCGAGCGTTGGCTTGGCCGCCACGTAGGCTTCGAGATTGGGCGCCTCGCCGTCGCCGGCCGCCCCGCCGCCGCCAGCTCCGCCAGACCAGGCGTCGGCCGAGAGGCCGGACTCCTCGTTGCTGGTTGTCGGCACCGCAGGCGTCGGCGGCGCGTCGGCGTCGAAAGCATTGGAGACGTCGGTCCCGAGATCGGCCGACAATTGCGCGCTGTCGACGGCAAGGTCCGAGCCCGCCCAGTCCGGCGCCTCGGAGGCCTCGACGCCCTGCGCCTGTTCAGCCTCGGCAAAACGGTCGATCGCGGGCGCGGCCTCCGGCCCCGGATCGCGATCCTCGGCGCGTTCCAGCAGGGGATTGCGGTCGAGCTCGTCCTGGACGAAGGCGGCGAGTTCGAGATGCGAGAATTGCAGCAGCTTGATCGCCTGCAGCAGTTGCGGCGTCATCACCAGGGCCTGGCCCTGCCGCATCATCAGCCGCGTGGATAAAGCCATTCGCACCACTCGAAACCGCCCCGGCCCGCTTGTGGACCGAGGCATTGCTGCGCCGCACAATAATATACGGCCCGCTTTTTGCTTCAAGCATTTTAGCCGATGGCGGGGCGCTGGAAAGCCGCCCTGTGGATTACCGCGCGACGGGGTTAAGAGGCCCTGTCCTGAACCGGCTAAAGCCCTGTATGCGCGATGTAACTGCGGTTATGCGTCGGGCTGATGAGGATCTCGTTGACGCAGACATGCTGCGGCGCCTCCGCCACATAGACGATAATCCCGGCCACATCGTCCGCCTGCAGCATCCGGGCCTGCTCCTGCGCCGTCGGGACGACAGGCCGCGATTTCAGGATCGGCGTCGCCACCTCGCCCGGACACACGCAGCAGGCGCGAAGGTTGTGCCTGGCGTTCTCCATGTTGAAGGATTCGGTCAGCGCCACCACCGCGTGCTTGGAGGCGACATAGGCCGGCCCGGTCAGCGGCGACACGAACTTGCCGGCCCAGGACGAGACATTGACGATCGTGCCTTCCCCTTGCGCCTTCATCGCCGGCAGCACGGCCCGCATGCAGTACATCAGCCCGTCGAGGTTGATGCCGATGACCTGGTCCCACCCTTCGTTCGTGACGTCGGGCCAGTTGCGGGCGCGGACGTTCACGCCGGCGGAATTCACGAGAAGGTCGATGCGGCCGAACTTCTGGAGAATGGCGCTTGCGGCGGTTTCGACGGCCGCCGCGTCGGACACGTCGAGCGGCGCCGACATCAGGCGCGCCTTGTCGCCGCCCCTGGCGACCGCGCTCGCGATGGCCGCGTCCACATTCTCCGCCCGCCGCGACGTCACGGCGACCGACCAGCCGCGCGCCGCCAGCATTTCCACGCAGGCCTGCCCGATGCCCGTTCCGCCGCCCGTCACCCAGGCCACGCGTCCCTTGCCGCTCATTCCGTCCTCCCGCTCGTCGCCGCGAGGATGGCATGGGCGTTGCCGTCGACCAAGATCGCGGGGCGGCAGGGCGGCCATGCAGGAGCGGCCCTCATGACAAAGAGCCCGGCTCGAGGGCCGGGCTCCGATGGTCTGGCGTCGTCTCGCTCAGTACTTGGCGACGACGGGGGCCGCTGCGAAGCCGCCGAGCTTCCAGTTCAGGCCGAGGCGCGTGGTCCACGTTCCGACGCTCCTGACCTCGAGCGCCTGGACCATAGGGCCAATAGGGGCGGCGTTGATGGTGCCGCCGCCCCCGACGGGCAGGCCGGCATAACGGGCGTACAGCAATTCGCTGCGGATGCTCAGGCCGTCGCTGATCGGATATTCGCCGCCCAGGCCCGCCGTCCAACCGAGCTTGGTTCCCGATGCGGAGCCGTCGACAGCGCCGACGATCGGGAACACTGTGTTGCCGGAAGTCCAGCCGATGCGCGCGGCCATGCCGGCGTACGCCACGCCGCCCGTGACATAGGTGAGCGCGCCGTTGCCCATGGCGTAGCCGAGGCGCAGGCGCGTCGAGCCGTACCAGTCCTGCCCGTAACGGATGCTGCCGCCCAGTCCCTGGCCGAAGCCCGGCTGAATATCCGTGAAATTCGCGCTGCCGCGGGTCTTTGAACCGCCCCATTGCAGGTCGGTCTCGACGCCGGCGACGATGTGGTTGGCGAATTCGTAATTGTAGCCGGCCTGGCCGCCGAACGAGAAGCCGGTCATGCCGAGCTTCGTGTGAATGCCCTGGGCCTCGAAGCCGAAGACCGTCGGCTGGAACTGGTTGAGCTGCGATTCGAGCATGCTCGCGCCATAGCCGCCGTTCAGGCCGAGATAGAAACCGGTCCATACCGGACGCGGGCCGGGAACGTCGGCGAACAGCCCGAGCGGGCCGCCGCCGGTGGAGGCGATAACGGGCGCGCCGAACTTGTAGTTGACGCCGCTGCGCAGCGTGTGGACGCCGACGGCGCTCGAGGCGATCGGGCCGGTTCCGGAGGCGCCGAACAGCGGATTGTGCAGGGTCGGCAGGACGTAGGAGGCGCCGCCATACTGCGCGTAGAGATATTCCGTCTTGAAAGTCAGGTTGCCGCCGAGCGCATATTCGAAGCCTGCGCCGAGCGTCCAGCCGAGCTTCACCGACGAGCCCGAGCCGTTGACGATCGAGGTGTTGCCGATGGCGAATGCGTCGGTCGACCAGCGCGTCGAGCCCGCAATCGCCGCATAGGCGAGACCGCCGGTGATGTAGGGCAGGAAGCGCGGCGTGACGGCGTAGCCGAGACGCAGGCGCGTCGAGCCCTGCCAGTCGAGGCCGAAGCGCGCCACGCCGCTCACCGTGTTGAAGAAGCCGGGGACGATGTCGACGTAGTCGGCGTGGCCGCTCTGGCGCAGGACGCCGACCGAAAGGTCGGTCTCGACGCCGATCACCACGCGGTTGGCCAGTTGCCAGTTGTAGCCGGCCTGCGCGCCGATGAAGAGGTCGCCGAACGGCAGCCTGGACGTCAAAGTCTGGAATTCCGGGGCGCCGACGCCGGCAGGCGCGAAGAAGGAGCGGGTCGACGTGACGTCGCCCGCCGAAGTGCCGGAATTCAGGCCGATGTAGAACCCGGTCCAGGTCAGGATCGGCGAGCACGGCCGCCTTGCGGCTCGGAAGATCCGCCGCCGCGGCGGCGCCGGCGAGAACAAGAGCCGTCAGGGCGACGCCCGACGCGAGAACGAAACTGCGAGACATGGACAACCCCCGGCGACTGCGTCTTCAGCTAACCGGCCGTGTCCTTCCCGGGCAACGGAAACATTGCGTGAGCTAAACCATTGGGAGCAATTTACATTTCCGCTGTGGCGCTTCGGCCACATTTGACGTTGCAGCGCGATCACATACGGAAATCGTCGCCGAGATAGAAGCGCCGCACGTTCGGGTCGGCGACGATCGCCTCGGGCGGTCCCTCGGTCAGAATGCGGCCCGCGTGGACGATATAGGCGCGGTCCGTCATGCCGAGCGTCTCTCGCACGGAATGGTCGGTGATGAGCACGCCGATGCCGCGATGCTTGAGGTGGCGCACCAGCCCCTGAATGTCGGCCACCGCGATCGGGTCGATGCCGGCGAAGGGCTCGTCGAGCAGCATGAAGGAGGGATGGCCGGCAAGCGCCCGCGCTATTTCGCAGCGCCGCCGCTCGCCGCCCGACAGCGCCACCGAATTCACCTTGCGCAGCCGCTTGATGTCGAATTCCTCAAGCAGCGCCTCGAGTTCGTCCGCGCGTTTGGCGGGATCGGGCTGCGCGATCTCGAGCACGGCGCGGATATTGTCCTCGACACTCAGGCCCCGGAAAATAGAAGGCTCCTGCGGCAGATAGCCGATGCCGAGCCGCGCGCGGCGGTACATGGGAAGCATGGTCACGTCGTGGCCGTCGAGCTCGATGAGCCCGGCGTCGGGGCGGATCAGGCCGGTGATCATGTAGAACAGCGTCGTCTTGCCCGCGCCGTTCGGCCCGAGCAGTCCGACCACCTCGCCGCGACGCAGGTACAGGCTCACGTCCTCGATCACCCGCCGGCCCTTGTAGGACTTGCCGAGATGATGGATGCCGAGCACGTCCTCTTCGGTCGGGACGTCCAGCGAGCGCTCGACCGGCGCAGGCGCGCCTTCGTAGCCGTCGTCCGGAAATTCGCGCGCGCGCCGGCCGCCGGGCAGCAGTCCCTTCACGCGCGCCACGAGACCCGCGACAAGGCCTGCGCGCGCTGGCGCGGCGCGACCCTCATCCGAAGACGGCGGGTGAAGAGGGGCGTGCAAGTCGTAAGCGCCTCTGGTTTCTGATGCACAGGGCGTAGCCTGCGCCGCGCGCCCTTGCAACGGGCGCCGATGGCGGGGCCTGCGGCCGACGGGCGATTATCGCTCCGCCGCCGGCTTTTCCCCGCTCTTCTCTGCGCCCTTCTTGCCGCCCTCGTTCTCCTTGGGCGTCAGCACCGTGCGGGCGCGGCCCGTGACGGTCGCGCGATTGGTGGCGAGGTCGTAGATGAGCTTGTCTCCCTGCGTGACGGTCGTGCCCTGCGTGAAGGTGACGTTGCCGATCAGGTACCATTTGTTTTCCTGCCGGTCGTAGACGCCGCTGTCGCCGGTTCCGACCTTGTCCTTCTGGGCCACGGTGACCGGGCCCTTCATCTCGACGCGGCGCACGCTGGAATCGGACGAGCCCGCCGCGCCCTTGTCGAGATAGATGATCATGACTGCGCCGCGCACCTTGGTCGGTCCCTGCGTGGCGAGCACGTTGCCCGTGTAGACGAGCTTGTTTTCCTTCTCGAAGAACTCGAGCTTGCCCGCGTCCACAGTGTAGGGGTCCCTGGCGCTGGCGCCGGGCAGCATGGCCGCGCTGGCGGGCGCGGCGGCGATCGCCAGGGCGGTTGCAACGGTCAGAAGTCTCACTGCGAGCTCTCCGCGTCGGCGGGCGCATCGGGCGTATTGTCACGGAATTCCGAGCGCACCGGGCCGGCGAATTCGAGTTTGCGGGCGCTTTCCTCGAACGTGGCGCCTGCCGCGTTGATCCGGCCGTTGGGCAGGTCCACGACCACCGGCTGGCGCGATTCGATGCTGGAGGCGCGCATGTCCACGGCCGCATGGGTCAGCTTCATGTCATACTGGCCCTCGCTGCGCACCCGCACCGCGCCGGTCAGTTCGAGCTTGTCCGTCTCGGCGTCGTAGTGGCCCTTGGCGGCCTGGATCGCCGTAGTCGAACCATCCTTTACGCCAAGCTTGGCGTCGACATTGTCGAGTTCGAACACTTTCGGCCGCCGCGTGTCCTGCACGACTGAATTGGCCTTGATTTCGTAGGGCTGGCCGTCGGCGCGATACCCCGACAGCCGCGGCCGGTCCATCTTGATGCGCGTGCCCTCGAGCCCGACGCTGGCGACCGAGAAGCCGCCGATCTGCAGGCGGCGCAGAGGATCGAAGGCGAGAATGAAGCCGATCAGCCCGATCGCGCCGACGCAGACCGCGATGATCGCGCGGCGCAGGAACTGGACCCGCGCCGTATGCCGGCCCGCATCGACGAAGGCGGCCGGCCGCCGTCCGCCGAAATCGGCGAAAGACGATCGCTCCTCGTATTGCGGCGACGTGTCGGACATCAGAGTTTCGGTCCCAGCGGGCGCGCGGCTTGCGCGCGCTCTTACAAGGCATCGCTTTGGCGAAGTTAAGGCCGCAGCGTGAAATAATTCCTTATTCGTGACTGAATATGTCGGTCTCGGGCCAGCCCATCAAGTCGAGCCGGGCCCGCGTCGGCAGGAAGCCGAAGCAGGCCGCCGCCACCTCCGTTCGGCCCTCCCGCGCCAGCATGGCCTCCAGCTTTTCGCGCACGGCGTGCAGGTGCAGCACGTCGGAGGCGGCATAGGCGAGCTGGGCGTCGCTGAGCGTGTCCGCGCCCCAGTCCGAGGATTGCTGCTGCTTGGAAATTTCCACGCCGAGCAGTTCGCGCAGAAGGTCCTTCAGCCCGTGCCGGTCGGTGTAGGTGCGCGCGAGCTTCGAGGCGATCTTGGTGCAGTAGACGGGCGCCGGCATCACGCCGAACCGCTTGTAGAGCGCCGCCAGGTCGAAACGGGCGAAGTGGAAGATCTTGGTGACGCTCGCGTCGGCGAGCAGCGCTTCCAGCCGCGGCGCGCGTGTCTGGTCGCGGGCGATACGCACGACGTCCGCCGTGCCGTCGCCGCGCGAAAGCTGCACGACGCACAGCCGGTCGCGGTGCGGCTGCAGGCCCATCGTCTCCGTGTCGATGGCCACCGACACGCCGAACGTGACGCCGGCCGGCAGGTCGCCTTCGTGATAGCGGATGGTCATGATCAGCCCCGGTCTGGATGGTCGCGGTCTAGCAGCGACGTCGCGGATTGTCGAATGGCGGCCCGGGCGGGCGGAAATTGTCTTTGCGCGCCGGCCTTCGCATTATGCGCGAGAGGAAGCGGGCGCCGCGGGAGAGAAAATGCCGAAGAAGAATGTGCTCTTCATCATGTGCGACCAGCTTCGATTTGATTATCTCGGCTGCGCCGGCCATCCCTTCCTGAAGACGCCGAACATCGACGCCCTGGCCGCGCGCGGCGTGCGCTTCACGCGCGCCTACGTGCAGTCGCCGGTCTGCGGCCCCTCGCGCATGAGCTATTACACCGGCCGCTACATGCGCTCGCACGGCGCGAACTGGAACGGTTTTCCGCTGCGCATCGGCGAGCCGACGCTCGGCGACCACCTGCGCAAGCTGGGCGTGCGCACGGCGTTGGTCGGCAAGACGCACATGACCTCGGACGACGAGGGCATGCAGCGGCTCGGCATCGCGCAGGGCTCCACCATCGGCGTGCTGGCGTCCGAATGCGGCTTCGAGCCCTTCGATCGCGACGACGGCCTGCATCCCTCGGGCCGCAGGAGCAAGAGCGCGCCCTTCAATGAATATCTGAAATCGAAAGGCTACGACGGCGAGAACCCCTGGGAGACCTGGGCCAATTCCGGGGAGGCGCCGGACGGGTCGCAGGAGAACGGCTGGCTGCTCGTCCATGCCGACAAGCAGACGCGCGCGCCTGACGAAGACACCGAAACGCCCTGGACGACGCGCGAGGCCATGCGCTTCATCGACGAGGCGGAGGGCAAGGGCGAGAGCTGGTGCCTCCACCTCTCCTACATCAAGCCGCACTGGCCTTATATCGCGCCCGCCCCCTATCACGACATGTTCGGCGCGGCGGACGTCATGCCCGCGGTCCGCAGCGAGAGCGAGCGCGGCAACGATGTCCACCCCGTCTATCGCGCCTTCATGGACCTGCGGGTGTCCCGCAATTTCTCGCGCGACGAGGTGCGCGAGCGCGTCATCCCGACCTACATGGGGCTCATCAGGCAGATCGACGATCAGCTTGGGATCCTGTTCGGGTTCCTGAAGGAGCGCGGACTCGAGGAGAACACGCTGATCGTCTTCACCTCCGATCACGGCGATTATCTCGGCGACCACTGGCTCGGCGAAAAGGACCTGTTTCACGAGGTCTCCGTGAAGGCGCCGATGATCGTCGTCGATCCCTCCGCAGCGGCGAATTCGACCCGCGGGACGGTCTGCGACGCGTTGGTCGAGGCGATCGACCTCACGCCGACATTCATCGAATATTTCGGCGGGGTCGTGCCGCGCCACATCGTGGAAGGGCGCTCCCTCGCCCCGTTCCTGCGCGGCGAGAAGCCGGCAGGCTGGCGATCCCATGTGTTCAGCGAATACGATTATTCCATGCAGGACGTGCGCGGAGCCCTCGGCCTGCCGGTCGACAAGTGCCATCTGTTCATGGTCTTCGACGGCCGCTGGAAATATGTGCACGCGCCGGGCTTCCGGCCCATGCTCTACGATCTCGAGACCGATCCGCAGGAGTTTCACGACCGCGGCGCAGATCCCGCCTGCGCGGCGGTGTGCGCCCGGATGCGCGAGGCCCTGCTCGACTGGGCGCTGACCGATCACAGCCGCATCACCACGCCCGATGCGCGAATCGAGGGCTACAGCTCGGCCCTCCAACTCAAGAGCGGCATTTACATCGGCTATTGGGACGAGGCCGAGGTGGCCGAGGCGCGGCGCAGGTACGGCCTCGATTGACAGCGCGAACTCGGGAATGCGGTGGCGGTCCCGAAGGGATTCGAACCCCTGACCTTCGGTTTAGGAAACCGCTGCTCTATCCTGCTGAGCTACGGGACCGGCGACGCCTGTCTTGCCGCAATTCGTCGCAAAAGCAAAGACGGGCGCCGCGCGCTCGGAGACGTTCATGGTTCGCTTGCTGAAATCCTTCCTTGCGGGCTTCGCCGGAACGCTTGCGCAGATGACGCTGAGCTTCCTCAAGGCGCGCCTGGGCATATTGCCGGAATTCCAGCCTTACGAGCATTTCCAGCGCGCGCTGAAGGCGCTGACCGGCGCCTCGATCTCGCCGTGGGCCGCCTATGCGCTGACATTCGTGAACGGCGCGCTGATCTGGGGCTTCGTCTTCGCGCGCCTCTATCGGCGGCTGCCGGGCCGAACGCCGCTGCGCAAGGGGCTTGTCTTCGCCCTGGTCGCATGGGTCGGATCAGGCCTCGTCCTTCTTCCCTTCATGGGGCTTGGGCCGTTCGCCCTCGGCGTCGGGCTCGGAATTCGCCCGGCCGTGTTCATGGCGCTCGGGCTCAGCGTGTATTCCTGCGTGATGAGCGTCGCCTATCATCTGCTGGTCGGCGACGAGACGCGCGACTCCGCGCGCCCTTGACGCGCGCGCCCTCCACCGCAATCTTGTCCGACCAAAACGGGAGACAATGATGAAGGCCGCCGTCCTCACCGAGATCAACAAGCCGCTCGAACTTCTCGATCTCGAACTCGATCCGCCGAAGGCCGGCGAAGCCCGCGTGAAAATGAAGGCGACCGGCGTGTGCATGTCCGACTGGCACATGATGAACGGCGACTGGCCGGCGAAACTGCCGCTCGTGCCGGGTCACGAGGCGGCGGGAATCGTCACCGAGGTCGGCCCCGGCCCTTCGCACGTCTCGGTCGGCGACCACGTCATTTTCTCGTTTTCGTCGCATTGCGGGCACTGCCGCTACTGCAATTCCGGCAAGTCGGTGCTCTGCAACGGCCATTCCGCGCCGGGCTTCCTGATGCCCGACGGCACGACGCGCCTGAAGTTCAAGGCCGAACCCGTCTACCAGATGGCGCGCATCGGCACGTTTCGCGAGGAGGTCGTCTGCTCGCTCGAAAACCTCGTGCCGATCCGCAAGGACCTGCCGTGGACAATCGCCGCCATCATCGGCTGCTCCGTGGCCACCGGCGTCGGCGCGGTCTATCGCGCGGCGAAGGTGGAGGCGGGGTCGAGCGTCGTCGTCGTGGGCTGCGGCGGCGTCGGCCTGAACATCGTGCAGGGTGCGAAGCTCGTCGGCGCCGGCAAGATCATCGCGGTCGACCTGCTCGACAACAAGCTGGACTACGCCAAGCAATTCGGCGCGACGCACACGATCAACGGCAAGACCGAGAATGTCGTGAAGCGCGTGCGCGAAATCACCGGCGGCGGCGCCGATTACGCCTTCGACGCAATCGGCTCGGAAGCGACCGTGCTGCAGATCGTCGACTGCCTGTGCGCCGGCGGCCGCGCGACGATGGTCGGCATTCCCTCGGTGCAGGTGAAGGCCGGCATTTCGCCGGCCTCGATGGTCTTTCAGGAGAAGACGCTGGCCTCGTCCTTCTACGGCTCTATCCAGCCCGACATCGACTTCCCGATCCTCGCCGATCTCTACATGGACAAGAAGCTCGACCTCGATTCGCTGATCTCGCGCACGTACCGGCTGGAAGAGATCAACGAGGGCTTCGAGCAATTGCGCAAGGGCGGCGTGGCGCGCGGCGTGGTCGTGTTCGACTGAGTCGACGCCAATAAAAAGGACCGCGAGCCTTCAGGCTCGCAGTCCTTTGAAAACCCGAAGCGAGCCTGAGGGCTCGCGGTCCGGTCAATCCTTCGCGCGCTCGACGTAGGAGCCGTCTTCCGTCTGGATCACAACGCGCGTGCCGACCTGGATGTGCGGCGGCACCATGGTCTTGGCGCCGTTCGACAGGATCGCCGGCTTGTAGGAGGAGGACGCCGTCTGGTTCTTGATCGCCGGCTCGGTCTCGGTGATCTCGAGCGTCACGCGCGCCGGCAACTGGATGGCGACCGCATTGCCGTTGAACATCGACAGGATGACCTTCATGCCTTCCTGCAGGAAGACCGCCTGGTCGCCGATCGTGTCCTTGGTGACGATCACCTGCTCGTAGTTCTCGTCGTTCATGAACGTGTAGCCGTCGCCGTCCTGATAGAGATACGAGAAGTCGTGATCTTCCACGAAGGCGCGCTCGACCTGCTCGGTCGTCTTGTAGCGGTTCGACACCTTCACGCCGTCGGAGAGGCGGCGCATGTCGATCTGGGTCGTGGGCGTTCCCTTGCCGGGATGGAAGCTTTCGGCGGTCAGGACGACATAGAGCTGGCCGTCCTCGTGCTCGATGATGTTGCCCTTGCGGATGGAAGAGGCGATGACTCTCATTTGCGTCCTCGATTGATGGTCGCGGGCGCCCGGACTATGGTCCGCCGGACTTCAGGGGATCGCCCGTAAGCGATCCGGCCTGCCGCAACGCATAAGAATGGTCTGATGCACGAAGCTTCGCCCTGGTGGGCGCCGCACGTTTACGCCGATCGCCGTGATTTCCTCAAGGCGCGCGGGCGGATTGCTAATGCCTGCCGCGCCTTTTTTCAAGCCGAGGGCTTCGAGGAGGTCGAGACCGCCTGCCTGCAGGTCTCGCCCGGCAACGAGACGCACCTGTCGGCCTTCGCCACGGAGCTCATCGCCGGCGACGGCGCGCGGTCGCAACTCTACCTGCATACCTCGCCGGAATTCGCCTGCAAGAAGCTGCTGGCGGCGGGCGAGGAACGGATATTCACCTTCGCCCGCGCCTTCCGGAACCGCGAGCGCTCCGCGCTCCACCATCCCGAATTCACGATGCTGGAATGGTATCGCGCCGGCGCGCCCTATGCGGCGATCATGGCCGATTGCGTGGCGCTGGCGCGGGCGGCGGCGGAGGCGGCCGGCCGTGGGGCGCTGACGTTTCGCGGCCGGACGGCGGACCCTTTCGCGGCGCCCGAAGTCCTGACCGTGGCCGAGGCCTTCGCTCGTTTCGCCGGCCTTGATCTCCTGGCGGCGCTGGAGGACCGCGGCGCATTGGCGAAAGCCGCGGCGGCGCTCTCCATCCGGGTGGCGGCGGACGACGACTGGTCGGACCTGTTCTCGAAAATCCTGAACGTGCACATCGAGCCGGAACTCGGGCGCGGCCGCCTGACGCTTCTCACCGAATATCCTGCCCGCGAGGCGGCGCTGGCGCGGCTGAAGCCCGGCGATCCCAAGGTTTCCGAGCGTTTCGAAATGTACGCCTGCGGCGTGGAGCTGGCGAACGGCTTCGGGGAACTGGCCGATCCCGCCGAGCAGCGGGCGCGTTTCGAGGCCTCGATGGCCGAGAAGCAGAGGCGCT
>WBZM01002387.1_pt1 | contig 16091 bp, 13 predicted proteins | sample 5204271 | NCBI WGS metagenome assembly WBZM01 (sample SAMN12344346, study PRJNA552823) | activated sludge metagenome | biome: Activated sludge suspended growth; feature: Nitrification reactor; material: Wastewater; isolation source: activated sludge from nitrification reactor of wastewater...
CGTTGTAGAAGGCGTGCGACTGGTCGAGATGTGCGGCGCGCACCGAGAGATCCCAGGCGTATACCTGGTAGATTAGCGTCAGCGGGCGGCGCTCTTTGGTGGCTGCCGCTTGCCAGGTCTGCTTGTTGATCTTCTCCAGGCGTAGCGCTTGCCCAGACGACTCGGCACGGATCGCCACGACATGGCGCGCAAAGTCGCGAATCATGTAGCTGCCGGGAATCCAGGCCGGGAGAGCGAAACCTTGACCACCCACCGCGGGGTTGCGCAGCGTACAGCGAATTTCGAACAGATGCGCGTGCACATTGCTCGGCTGAATGCGGTAGAGGATGGGTGCGGCTGGCATGCCGTTGCTTCGTCTGGCGTCGCTGATGGATTCTCCCGGGCATGTCGCGCCGGTGAGCGACGCAGCAAACCCTTGCCGACAGGCGGGGAGAGGGGACGGTCATCGCTCTGTCCATCCAGAATGCCTGGCGAAAGTCGTGACCTGTACGCGAATTGTAAGGCATCCGCGCGGTCGAACGGCGAGCGCTGCGGGTACTGCGCTTCGCGCGTTCACTCGTCTGGCGCAGCGGAGGTCGAGAGCGGGCGGCTGATCGCGCGTAAACCATGCATGGGTCATTGCTTGGTTTCGCGCGCAAGTCGTGCCACAATCATGAGCCCCGGGTGCTCACCCGACAAACGACTCGTATTTTGGAGAGGAAGGAGAAACCCATGAAGAAGAATATGACGCGCCAGGTGCTGGCGCTCGCGTTAGCTACTGGCATGCTGTCGGCAACACCGCTGCTGGCCCAGGAACTCACCGGTACACTGAAGAAGATCAAGGATACCGGGATCATTGCCCTGGGCCATCGCGAATCGTCGATCCCCTTTTCGTATTACGACGACAAGCAGCAGGTCATCGGCTACTCGCATGAGCTGATGCTCAAGGTCGTCGATGCGGTGAAGACCGAACTCAAGATGGCCAAGCTCGACACCAAGCTGATGCCGGTCACCTCGGCCAACCGCATCACGCTGGTACAAAACGGTTCAGTCGATATCGAATGCGGCTCGACGACGAACAATACCGAACGTCAAAAGCAGGTCAGCTTCTCGAACAGCATTTTCGCCATCGGGACGCGTCTGATGACGAAGACGAATTCCGGCATCAAGGATTTTCCGGACCTGGCTGGCAAGAACGTCGTGACGACCGCCGGGACGACTTCCGAGCGCCTTCTGCGCCGGATGAACGAAGAGAAGCAGATGAAGATGAACGTGATCAGCGCCAAGGACCACGGCGAATCGTTCCTGACGCTGGAAACCGGTCGCGCGGTCGCTTTCATGATGGACGACGCGCTGCTCTACGGCGAAATGGCCAAGGCCAAACGCGCCAGCGACTGGGCGGTGGTCGGCACACCGCAATCTTTCGAGGCGTATGGCTGCATGATGCGCAAGGATGATCCGGCGTTCAAGAAGGTTGTCGACGCGGCGTTGGCCAAGGCGATGACCTCGGGTGAAGCGGAGAAGATCTACGCCAAATGGTTCCTGCAGCCGATTCCGCCGAAAGGTCTGAACCTCAACTTCCCGCTTTCCGATGTCGTGAAAGCGCTCTACAAGGCGCCTAACGACAAAGCCTTCGACTGATGGCTTATAACTGGAACTGGGGCGTTTTTCTGCAGCCGACGGCGACGGGCGACGATACCTATCTTGGCTGGATGTTCTATGGCTTCAAGATGACCATCGCCCTGTCGCTCTCCGCCTGGCTGATTGCCCTGGCGGTGGGCGCGGTGGTCGGCATCCTGCGCACGGTGCCGAACAAATTGCTGGCAGGAATCGCCACTGCCTATGTCGAGGTCTTCCGCAACATTCCACTGCTCGTGCAGCTTTTTCTCTGGTATTTCGTCATGCCCGAGCTGCTGCCTGAGCAACTCGGCAATGCCTTCAAGCAGACCAACCCGATACTCCAGCAGTTTCTCGCCTCGATGGTTTGCCTTGCCTTGTTTACCAGCGCGCGGGTGGCTGAACAGGTTCGTTCGGGAATCAATTCGCTGCCGCCGGGGCAGAAGAACGCCGGACTGGCGATGGGCTTCACGCTGGCGCAGACCTATCGCCATGTTCTACTGCCGATGGCCGTCCGTCTGATCGTTCCCCCGCTGACGTCCGAGTTCCTCAACATCTTCAAGAACTCGGCGGTCTGCTCGACGATCGGTCTCCTTGAACTGGCGGCGCAGGGCCGGCAACTCGTCGACTACACGGCGCAGCCTTATGAGTCGTTCATCGCGGTCACCCTTGCCTACCTGACGATCAACGTCGTCGTCATGTTCGGCATGCGCTGGGTCGAAGCGCGCGTGCGCGTCCCGGGCTACATCGGAGCTAAGTGAGATGCACGAATTCGATTGGTCGTCGATTCCCAACGCGCTGCCGTTTCTCTGGGACGGGATGAAGATTTCGCTGGAGATTACGCTCAGCGCGGTTGTTTTCGGCATCGTCTGGGGTACCCTGCTGGCGCTCATGCGCCTGTCGTCGGTCAGCGTTCTCTCCTGGTTTGCCGCTGCCTACGTCAATCTCTTCCGCGCGGTGCCGTTGGTCATGGTGCTGCTGTGGTTCTTCCTCATCGTCCCGCACCTGCTTGAAAGGCTTTTCGGTCTGCCGCCGGGGTCGGACGTGCGTCTGGCTTCGGCGATCGCCGGTTTTGCCCTGTTCGAAGCCGCGTACTATTCCGAGATCATTCGCGCCGGGATACAGTCGGTGCCCAAGGGCCAGATGGCTGCGGCGAGTGCGCTCGGCATGACCTACGGCCAGTCGATGCGCCTGGTCGTCCTGCCGCAGGCTTTTCGCAACATGGTGCCGCTGCTGCTGACGCAGGGGATCATCCTCTTCCAGGATACGTCCCTGGTCTATGTGTCGGCGCTCGCCGACTTTTTCGGAGCGGCTTACAAGGTGGGCGATCGCGATGGCCGGCTGGTTGAACTGCTGCTCTTTGCCGGCGTGGTCTATTTCATCATCTGTTTTGCCGCATCAAGACTGGTTCGCCATTTCCAGAACCGGCTGAAAACCGCGTGAGCGGTTGCGGCAGCGCGGACGCAAGGAGTATTCGATGATTTCGATGAACAAGGTCAGCAAGCATTTCGGCACGTTCCAGGTGCTCACTGACTGTACGACGCAGGTCCACAAGGGAGAAGTGATCGTAGTCTGTGGGCCTTCGGGTTCGGGCAAGTCGACGCTGATCAAATGCGTCAATGGGCTGGAGCCTTTCCAGAGTGGGGAGATCATCGTCAACGGCGTATCGGTCGGCGATCCGAAAACCAACCTGTCCAAGCTGCGGTCGACGGTCGGCATGGTCTTCCAGAACTTCGAGCTCTTCCCGCACATGAAAATCATCGACAACCTGTGCATTGCCCAGGTCAAGGTACTCGGTCGCAGCCTCGAACAGGCGCGCGAGAAGGGGAGCAAGCTGCTGGAGCGCGTTGGCTTGCGCGAACAGGCGGAAAAGTTCCCGGGCCAGCTTTCCGGCGGACAGCAGCAACGCGTGGCCATTGCCCGGGCGCTGGCGATGGACCCGATCTGCATGCTGTTCGACGAGCCGACCTCGGCACTCGACCCGGAAATGGTCAACGAGGTGCTCGACGTGATGACCGAACTGGCGCAGGAAGGGATGACGATGATGTGCGTGACGCATGAAATGGGTTTTGCCCGGCGCGTCGCCAGTCGGGTGATCTTCATGGACCAGGGGCGTATCGTCGAAGACGACAGCAAGGAGGCGTTTTTCCAGAATCCCCGTTCGGAGCGTGCGCAACAGTTTCTCGCCAAGATTCTTCACCACTGACCCGCGCGGGAGGCGTGCGCCATGGCAGCGTTCAGCGAATCGATCGTCACCCTGCGCGGCAATCTGCGTGAGGTCGCCGACCGTCACAAGTTATCGACGGGAGTGCGCGAATTCCTCGACACCTACTTCGCCGATGTCGAGCTGACCGATGCCGGTGATGCCAGCCCGGAAGGACTTCTCGGCGCGGCCGTACAGCATTTCCGCCTGGGCGAGGAACGCCAGCCGGGCGAGGCCCGCGTCATGCTGTACACGCCGGACTTCGATCGCCACGGCTGGCATTCGCCGCATACCGTGCTGGATGTCGTCACCGACGATGTCCCGTTCCTGGTCGACTCGATCACGATGGTCGTCTACCGCCATGGTCTGGCCATCCATCGCCTCCTGCATCCCTTGCTCGGCGCGCTGCGCAGCGACGGCGGCCGGCTGCAGCGTACCCGACCGCGCGGCAGCGAGGGAACTCAGGCCGAGTCGTGGATACACCTGGAAATCGATCGCGTCGGCGCTGACGCCTTGCCCGCTTTGCGCGAGGAAATCGTCGCCGTGCTCGCCGATGTGCGCAGCGCGGTCGACGACGGCGCGGCGATGTATCAGCGCATGCATGCAGCGCGCGACGAAGTGGCCGTTTCGGCCGCGTTCGAGCGCGATGAAACGGCCGCCTACCTGGCCTGGGTGGTCGCCAACAATTTCGTTTTTCTGGGCAGTGCGGATTACCAGTCGGTGGCCGGTGAAAGCGTTCTCGTGCGCGTCGCCGATAGCGGCCTGGGAATCCTGCGCGATGTCGCGCATCCGCGCTTCGGTCGCTGCCTGAGCGGAATTCCAGGCGCGATCGCTGAACTCGGCAAAGATCCGGCGGCGGTGATTCTGGTCAAGGCGGATACGCGCTCGACCGTGCATCGTTCGGCGTACCTCGATTTCATCGGCGTCAAACGCTTTGCCGAGGACGGCAGGATCATCGGGCTACGCGCTTTCGTCGGGCTATACACGGCGCAGGTCTACCACGTAGCGGCGACTGACATTCCGCTCCTGCGGCGCAAACTGTCGGCAGTCGTCGAGGCGATTGGTTTTCTGCCGCGCAGCCATCGCGACAAGACGCTGGTCAACGTGCTCCAGACGTACCCGCGCGACGAATTGATCGAAATCGCGCGCGACGACCTGGTGCGCATTGCGCGTGGCATCGTCTCTCTGCACGAGCGCGAACAGGTGCGCGTCTTCCTGCGCAATGACGCATGGGGGCGCTACGTTTCGGCGATGGTATACATGCCGCGCGACCATTTCGACACGACCGTCCGGCGGCGGATTTCGGCGCTCCTGCAGGATACCCTGGCGGCCGATCAGGTCGATTACTTCGTGATGCTCGGCGAATCGCGGCTGGCGCGCCTGCATTTCATCGCTCGCACGCCTTTCGGTACGCGCTATCAGTACGACGGCGAGGCCATCGAACGTCAGGTTGCCCGCATCGTGCGCGGGTGGACCGACGAGTTGAAGCAGAACCTCGTCGCGCATTACGGCGAGGAACACGGCAATCGCTTGCTGCGCCGCTACGCCGGCGAGTTGCCCCTGTCCTATCAGGAATGCGTCACGCCGGCGGGCGCGGTATCCGACCTCGAGCGCCTCGAAACGGCCGAGCGCAGCGGTCAGGTCGAGGTCAAGCTGAGCAACGCGCCGGGCGACGACGCCTCGCACCAGCGTCTGAAGCTTTTTCGTCGTGGCCGTCCGCGGCCCTTGTCGACCATCCTGCCGATGCTCGAGAACATGGGTCTGACGGTGCTCTCCGAGCAGCCGTTCTCGTTGCCGGCGAGTGACCTGCAGATCGCCGACTTTGCCGTTCAGTTGCCGCAGGCGGCGACGCTTGACGACGAAGCCACGCGCCGGGCCTTCGTCGAGCTGCTCGAAGCCTTGCTTCGCGAGCAGGCCGAAAACGACGGTTTCAACCGTCTGGCGCTGCTTGCCGGAATTGATCGCCGGCAGATCGGCATCCTGCGCGCGTACAGCCGCTACCTTCGGCAGACCGGTCTGCCGTTCAGCCAGACTTCGGTCGAGCGCTGTCTGGCGGCGCATTTCCGCATTGCCCGCCATCTCGTCGAACTGTTCGCGGCGCTCTTTGCAGCGCAGGCCGACGAGCAGCGCGCGGCGGCACTGAGCGACGAACTGAACGCTGCCCTGTTGCAGGTGAGCAATCCCGACGACGACCGCATCCTTGCCGCGCTGCATACCGTGATCCAGGCGACTTTGCGCACGAACGCCTATCAGACCGACGCCAGCGGTCGGGCAAAGGACTACCTGTCGTTCAAGTTGTCCTCGCGCGACATACCTTTCCTGCCCGCGCCGGTGCCACTGTACGAGATCTTCGTCTATAGCGAACGCGTCGAAGGCGTTCATCTGCGCGGGGCGCGTGTGGCGCGTGGTGGCTTGCGCTGGTCGGATCGCATGGAAGACTTCCGCACCGAGGTGCTCGGGCTGGTCAAGGCGCAGATGGTAAAGAACGCGGTGATCGTTCCGCTGGGTTCGAAAGGGGGTTTCGTCTGCAAGCGGCTGCCGCCGGCGAACGAACGCGAGGCGGTGCTCGCCGAGGGCGTCGCGTGTTATTCGCTGTTCATCCGCGGCCTGCTCGACCTGACCGACAATCTGGTCGACGGCAAGGTCGTCGCGCCGTCCGGCGTGCGTCGCCGCGACGGCGACGACCCTTACCTGGTCGTCGCTGCCGACAAGGGTACGGCGACTTTCTCCGACATTGCCAACGGGATTGCGGTCGATTACGGATTCTGGCTCGGCGACGCGTTTGCCTCCGGCGGTTCGGCCGGCTACGACCACAAGAAGATGGGCATCACCGCGCGCGGCGCGTGGGAGGCGGTCAAGCGGCATTTTCGCGAGCTCGGCGTCGATATCCAGCAACAGCCGTTCACCGTCATCGGCATTGGCGACATGTCGGGCGACGTCTTCGGCAACGGCATGTTGTTGTCGCGCGAGATTCGGCTGTTGGCAGCTTTCGACCATCGGCACATCTTCGTCGACCCGCAGCCCGACGCCGAGCGCAGCTTTGCCGAGCGCCAGCGACTGTTTGCCCTGCCGCGCTCATCGTGGGCGGACTACGATCGGGCGCTGATCTCCAGCGGCGGTGGCGTCTGGCCGCGCGACAGCAAGTCGATCCGCCTGTCGCGCGAGATGCGCGCCTGGCTGCGCTGCGACGCGCTGCAGATGACCCCGCCGGAACTGATCCGGGCCATTCTGCAGGCCAAGTGCGATCTGCTTTACAACGGCGGCATCGGGACTTACGTCAAGGCCAGCGGGCAAAGCCATCAGGAAGCGAGTGACCGGGCGAACGACGTGCTGCGCATCGACGGCAACCAGCTGCAGGCGCGCGTCGTCGGCGAAGGCGGCAACCTGGGAATCACGCAAAGGGGAAGAATCGAGTACGCGCTGAACGGTGGCCGCATCTTTACCGACGCGATCGACAACTCGGCGGGCGTCGACTGCTCGGACCACGAAGTGAATATCAAGATTCTCCTCTCCGGACTCGTGGCGCGCGGCGACATGACCGCCAAACAGCGCGACGCCCTGCTGGCCTCGATGACCGACGAGGTCGGCCAACTCGTCCTCGCCGATAATCGCCAGCAGACGCTGGCCATCGCGCTGGAAGCAGCGGCGGGGGTCGAACTGATCGAAGTTCACGGTCGCTTGATCCGCAATCTCGAAGCGCGCGGGGCCCTGCACCGCGCCATCGAATGTCTGCCGGACGACAAGGGTCTGGGCGAGCGCGCGCAGCAGAAGCGTGGCTTGACCGCACCGGAAATTGCCGTGCTGCTGGCCTATACCAAGATTTCGCTAAAAGAGGATCTCCTGGCGTCGTCGTTGCCGGACAGCGAAGAGGTGCACGAATTGCTCGTGAACTACTTCCCGGGCGTCCTGATCGAGCATTGCCGCGATCTCTTGCCCAGGCATCCGCTGCGGCGAGACATCACGACGACGCAACTGGTCAATCTGATGGTCAATCGCATGGGAACCACTTTCGTCATGCGGATCGGCGACGAGACGGCTGCGTCGGCGGCCGAAGTGGCCGCTGCCTGGTATGCGACGAACCGCGTGCTCGCGGCAGAAGAGATCTGGCACGAGCTCGAGCGCCTCGATGGCCTGCTGCCGGCAAGTAGGCAGATGGAACTGATGGCAAACCTGCGGGCAATGACCGGGCAGGTGACGCGTCTGTTGCTTGTCCGCCTGCGCTCCGGCGTGGCCCTGGGCCAGATCATCGACGACTACCGCCAGTCGGCGGCCGAGGTCATCGCCGAGCTGCGCGGCGCGCGGCGCGGCGTCGAAGCGATCACCGCGCTGATCGAGCAGCGTGCAGCGGTGATTGCGGTCATCGAACTGGTCAACCTGACGCACATTACCGGCCATTCTCTGGGCGAAGTGAAGCGAGGGCTCGAACGACTTGCCGAGCAACTTGATCTCGACTGGCTGGCGGCGGCGATCGGTCGTCTGCCGGCGGGCAATCGCTGGCAGGCAAGAGCCCGTTCGCAACTGGCGGCCGACCTTGCCGCGCTGCGCCAGCACCTCCTCCGGCAAGTCCTGGCCGACGCGCAACCGCCGACCGACAGGGCAGGCGCCGTGGTCGACGAACTCAAAGGTAGCGAGCCGCAGGACCTGGCGATGCTCTCGGCCGGGCTGGCCGAGATTCGCCGGCTGGTGGTCGCCTGAGGCGTTCGCCGAGGCGCTGAAGAGGCGGCGGCGAGGTGCCCGGCGGCACCTCAAGCGCCCGCCGAGGAGGCCGGACGACGGCTGTAATTATGAATTTCGCCGGCAAAGAAGTGCCCGCTTGTAGTAAGATCCAGCGCTAGTGGCGAAGCCTCGAGTGCCGCTCGCCAGCTCCTTCAGGATCATTGATGACGCTGCCCCCGCCCACCGCCGAACGTACCCTCAAGCATGTGCGCAGCGTGCAGCTTGGTGGCTACAAGCGGAGCGACGGACGCTGGGACATCGAGGCACGTCTGACCGATGTCAAAGATCAGGACTACCTCTTGTCGTCAGGTTTGCGCAAGCGGGGCGAGGCCGTGCATGACATGTGGCTGCGGGTGACCATCGACTCGCGAATGGGCATCGTCGACGCCGTGGCCAGCACTGATGCCATGCCGTATGTCGGCCATTGTGATCGCATCACGCCGGCCTACCGGCAACTGATCGGCCTCAACCTCTTTCATGGTTTCCGCACGGCGGTCAAGACACTGTTTCGCAGCACGCGCGGCTGCTCGCACCTGAGTGAGTTGGCAATGTTCCTGCCCACCGCTGCGCTGCAGACTTTCGCCAGCGACGTGCCGGACAACGACGACAGCGGACACAAACCCTATCAGCTCGATCGCTGCCACGCGCTGGAGTCCCATTCAGACGCGGTACGCCAGTACTATCCACGTTGGTACCGCGGCCAGAAGCCGGGGTAGGAAATTCTGCCCTGCGGTTCATTACGTTTCGCAACCTTAACTCAAGCAAGGAAAGCGCATGAAAATTCACGAATATCAGGGCAAGGAACTCCTGAAGAAATTCGGCGTTGTCGTTCCGCGCGGGGTGTTCTGTCCGACCGTCGAAGACGCGGTCAAGGCAGCCGAGACCCTGGGCGGCAAAGTCTGGGTCGTGAAGGCTCAGATTCACGCCGGCGGGCGCGGCAAAGGCGGCGGCGTCAAGGTGGCCAAATCGCTCGACGAGGTGCGGCAGTATGCGAACCAGATTCTCGGCATGCAGCTCGTCACCCACCAGAGCGGACCGCAGGGCCAGAAGGTGCGGCGTTTGCTGATCGAGGAAGGGGCAGACATCCGCAAGGAATACTATGTGGCGGCGCTGACCGACCGCGCGACGCAGACGGTTGCCATGATGGCATCGTCGGAAGGCGGCATGGATATCGAGGAAGTCGCGCACAAGACACCCGAGAAAATCATCAAGGTCTTCGTCGACCCCGAGGACGGACTGACCGACGCGCAGGCGGGGCAACTCGCCGACGGTATCGGCGTACCGGCCGAATCGCGCGACAAGGCCGTGGCAACATTCAAAGCGCTCTTCAAGTGCTACATGGAGACCGACGCTTCGCTGGCCGAGATCAATCCGCTGATTCTTGAAGGGAACGGCAACATCAAGGCGCTCGACGCCAAGTTCAATTTCGACTCCAATGCGCTCTATCGGCAACCGGAGATCGTTTCCTACCGCGATCTCGACGAAGAAGATCCGGACGAACTCGAAGCCTCGAAGTTCGACCTCTCGTATATTTCGCTCGACGGCAACATCGGGTGTCTGGTCAACGGCGCAGGCTTGGCGATGGCGACGATGGACACGATCAAGTTCTTCGGTGCCGAACCGGCTAACTTCCTTGATGTCGGCGGCGGCGCAACCACGGAAAAGGTCACCGAGGCCTTCCAGATCATGCTGCGCAACCCCAAGGTCAAGGGGATTCTGGTCAACATCTTCGGTGGCATCATGCGCTGCGACACGATTGCCACTGGTGTCGTTGCCGCGGCGCGCGAAACGCACCTCTCGGTTCCGCTGGTCGTGCGCATGAAGGGGACCAACGAGGATATCGGCAAGAAGATCCTGAGTGAATCCGGCCTGCCGATCATCACCGCTGATTCAATGGCGGAAGCCGCCACCAAGATCGTCGCTGCGGTCAGTTAAGGAGCCACCATGTCGATTCTGATTAACAAAGACACCAAGATCATCACCCAGGGGATCACCGGCAAGACCGGGCAGTTTCACACCGAAAAATGCCAGGAATACGCCAATGGCAAGAACTGCTTCGTCGCCGGGGTGAACCCGAAGAAAGCCGGCGAGAGCATCTTCGGCATTCCGATTTACGCGTCGGTCAAGGAAGCCGCCGCGCAGACCGGCGCCACCGTCTCGGTGATCTACGTTCCACCACCCGGTGCGGCAGCGGCGATCTGGGAAGCGGTCGAAGCCGACCTCGACCTGGTGATCTGCATCACCGAAGGGATTCCGGTACGCGACATGCTGGTTGTGCGCAACAAGATGAAGAAGCGCGAAGCCGCTGGCGGCAAGAAGACCTTGCTGTTGGGCCCGAACTGCCCTGGACTGATCACGCCCGACGAAGTCAAGATTGGCATCATGCCGGGTCACATCCATCGCAAGGGGCGCATCGGCGTCGTTTCCCGCTCGGGTACGCTGACCTACGAAGCGGTCGGCCAGTTGACCGAGATTGGCCTTGGTCAGTCGTCGGCGGTCGGTATCGGTGGTGACCCGATCAACGGCCTGAAGCATATCGAGATCATGCGGCTCTTCAACGACGACCCGGATACCGATGCAGTGATCATGATCGGCGAGATCGGCGGTCCTGATGAAGCAAACGCCGCGTTGTGGTGCAAGGCCAACATGAAGAAACCGGTCGTCGGCTTCATTGCCGGCGTCACGGCACCCGCCGGCAAGCGGATGGGCCACGCCGGCGCGCTGATTTCCGGCGGTGCCGATACCGCCGAAGCCAAACTGGCGATCATGGAAGAGTGCGGTTTCACGGTGACCCGCGATCCTTCGGAAATGGCCAAACTGATCAAGTCGATGATCTGAGCCCGTTGCCTGCAGTGCAGAGTTGGGGAAAAGAGGGCAGACGATCGTCTGCCCTCTTTGTTTGCTCTTGGCGAGCAGAGTTTTGCCGGTAAAATCAGGGCTGCGCCAGTTCATCGACGGCCTGCCTGGCGAGCCCCCGAAGCAGCAGCCATCACAGTGTCAAAACCATGAGGAGAGAATGGCGCTATTTCTGACTGAAAGCGATGTCGCACAATTGTTGACGATGCCGCTCGCGCTGGAAGCGGTGGAAGCCGCGCACCGTGCCTTGGCTGCGGGGCGCGCGGTCGACGTGCCGCGCCAGCGCACGCGTCTGCCGCAGACCACGCTGCATGTTCTGCAAGGAGCACTGCCCGATTTCGGGGTAATTGGCTACAAGGCCTACACGAGCAATCGCTCGGGAGTGCGCTTTCTCGTCCATCTGTACGACGCCTCGAACGGCAGCCTGCGCGCCGTGCTCGAGGCCGACCGCCTGGGCATGATGCGCACCGCCGCTGCCTCCGGCGTCGCGACGCGCTGCCTGGCGCGGCCGGAGGCGCGCGTGCTCGGAATGTTTGGCACCGGTTGGCAGGCCGAAGGCCATCTCGAGGCGATTGCCGCGGTACGTGCGCTCGACCGGGTCAAGGTCTATTCGCGCAACGCAGAACGACTGCAGAACTTTTGTCGACGAATGTCGGAGCGCCTGGGGCTCGAGGTGCGAGCGGCAGCGTCACCGGAAGACGTGGTGCGCGGCAGTGATCTGGTGAGCACGGTGACGACTGCCGCCAGTCCGCTGTTCGGTGGCGACTGGCTGGCGCCAGGAACGCACATCAACGCGGCCGGATCGAATTCGCTGATCAGGCGCGAGCTCGGTGAAGACGTGCTGAAACGCTGTTCGGCGATTGTCGTCGATAGCGTCGAAACGGCGCTGCGCGAAGCCGGCGATCTGTTGCCCTGGCTGGAGAAGGGTCGCCTGCATGTCGGCCAGTTGCGCGACCTTGGTCAGGTGCTCGCCGGGCGTCAGCCCGCGCGGACGACCGTCGACGAGATCACCTTGTTCGAATCGCAAGGCCTGGCCGTGCAGGACCTGGCCCTGGCTGCTCGCCTGGAGAGCCTCGCACGTACGCGCGGTCTGGGCAGCGAACTGCCGTATGGAGCCTAGCCGTGCCCAACAGCCTGTCCGGTGCGCTTGAGGTTGCCGTCCAGACGGACCCCGGATTGGTCAGAGGACACAATGAAGACGCCGTCTTTGCTGACGCTGGTCGTGGGCTGGCGATTCTCGCCGACGGCATGGGCGGCTACAGCGCCGGGGAGGTGGCGAGCAGCATGGCCACCAAGCTCCTGTCTTCCCGCCTTGAAGCTGCCTTCAAGTCGGTTCCGGCGCACACGCGGGACGGCAGGACAGGGCAGCCGTTTGCCCACAGTTGCCTGGTGCAGCAGATTGCCGCGGTCAATTCAGCGATCTATCGAGCCGCAGAAAGCCAGGTCCAACTCGTTGGTATGGGAACTACGCTAGTCGCCGTCGTGTTTTGCGACAACAAGCTGGTCGTCGCGCATGTGGGAGACTCGCGTCTATACTGTCTACGGGGCGGGAGCTTCGCCGCCATGACACGCGATCATTCGCTGCTGCAGGAGCAGATCGACAGCGGCCTGATTTCGGTCGAGGAGGCGCGCCACTCGATCAACAAAAACCTCGTGACGCGAGCGGTTGGCGTGGACCCGGAGGTTGATGTGGAGATCCATCTTTACCCGGTGCAACCTGGCGACCTTTATCTTCTTTGTTCCGACGGGCTTTACGATATGGTGGACGACCCGGAAATCCACCGTACGCTCGAGACATATGGCGCGAATCCCGATCTGGCGGCCCGCCAGCTCATCCGCACCGCGAACGACAATGGCGGCGAAGACAATGTCTCGGTCGTCGTGGTCAAGGTCTTGCGCGAGTTTCCTGCTGGCAGCGCTTGCTGGTGGAAACCGTGGTCGTGGTTTAGATAAGGAAGAAGCAAACAATGGCAAAGCTCGTACTCAGCATGGACGGCCTGGTTCTCAAGGAGATCCCTCTGCGCAAGGAGCGCATGAGCATCGGGCGTAAGGCACATAACGACATACAGATCGACAACATGGCGATCAGCGGCGAACATGCGGCCGTCGTCACGATCCTCAACGACTCCTTCCTGGAAGACCTGAACAGCACCAACGGAACGATGGTGAACGGCCAACCGATCAAGAAACATTTTCTGAAGGATGGCGACGTCATCGAACTTGGCAAGTACAAGATGAAGTATCTGCTCGCCCCGCCAAGTCAGGAGAAAGCGGATTACGACGGGCGTATGCCGGTCGACACGGTCCCCGTGCCGGAGCTGAGCAAGGCGAGCGATCCGGTCGGTTCGGCGCCGCGCTTCGAGTTGCCGTCCTCGCCGGTGCCGCCGGCCGCCATCCAGTTGCTCAGTGGTTCAAACACCGGCCGCGAACTTCAACTGACCAAGACGTTGACCACGCTCGGCAAGCCGGGCGTGCAGGTCGCCGTCATCGCCCGGCGTCCGCATGGCTACTTCCTGACGCACGTCGAAGGAGCGGCATATCCTTTGCTCAACGGCAAGGCGATCGATGCGCAAGCGCGGCGGCTCGAAGATCACGATGTGATCGAGATTGCCGGCGTCAAGATGGAATTCTTTCTCAAGGTCTGATGTCGTCTGCTCGGTCTGCCCGCCTGTCTGCGGGTGTTCTCGCCAACGTGCGCTAGGAAGGAACACGATGGAAGCCGTGGGGCCCGCATGAAGGTTACGGTTCTCGGCTGCAGCGGCGGAATCGGCGGCGCGCAGTTGCGGACGACGTCGATTCTGGTCGATCATGATCTGCTGATCGACGCCGGAACCGGCGTTGCCGATCTCCCGCTCGCCGATCTGGCGCTCATCGATCACGTTTTCTTGACGCATTCGCATCTCGATCACATCGCAGCGTTGCCGCTCTTGATCGATTCCGTCAGCGATCTGCGCAGCAAACCGGTGACCGTGCATGCGACCGCGGCGACCATCGACATTCTCGTCCGGCACGTCTTCAACTGGTCGATCTGGCCGGATTTCAACGCTATCCCGGACCGGGAACGCGCGCTCATGCAGTATCAGTCGATCAGTATCGGCCAGTCGGTTCGCCTGGGGACACGGACGATCACCGCGCTGCCCGCCGAACACACGGTTCCGGCGGTCGGATACCAGCTCGACTCGGGCGCTGGCAGCCTGGTCTTCACCGGCGATACGACGAGCAACGCCGCCTTCTGGCCGATCGTCAATGCCATCGCCAACCTGCGCTACCTGCTCATCGAAACTGCTTTTCCAGATGAGGAAAAGGTGCTGGCCGAGGTCTCCAAACACCTCTGCCCAAGCATGCTGGCCAGCGAGTTGCGCCGCTTGCGGCTTGCGCCAGAAATTTATATCAGCCACTTGAAACCGGGCCAGATCGAGTTGACGATGTCCGAAATCGAGGCCGCCGTGAGCGAATTCAAGCCCAGGATGCTGCGCCACGGCCAGGTTTTCGAGCTCTGAGCGTTCCCGCAAGCAGCCCCGGAAACTGACAATTTTTGTCCGGTTGCTGACGCAAACCGCCACTACCGGCTCTCCCGCACCCGACGATACGCGCTTTTCCAGCGATTTCACACCTGGCACGAAACTTGATTCAATCAATGCAACGGAGCGTCCGTTGCATTTTCTGGAAGGAGTTCAATCGATGAAAAAGCTGCAAAAGGGATTTACCTTGATCGAGCTGATGATCGTCGTCGCGATCATCGGTATTCTGGCGGCGATCGCCGTTCCGCAGTATACAAATTACACCCGCAATACCGAGGACAAAGCCGCTCAGGCTGACAATCGGAATGCACTTACCGGTATTCAGGTTGCTGCCAGTACGCGGTAACTTGCTCGCGTGCGATTATTGGAGAATTTAATGAAAAAGTGCATTCTTTCGACGCTGTTCGTCGGCGCGGTTCTCGTTTCTTCGGGGGCGCTCGCGGTTGACACCGCGATTTGTTCAGGCGCTACAACCGCCGGTGATGGAGTAACACCGGCGAGTGGTTCAGCAGGTGTGAACTTTATGGTTCGGCCGATTCCACTGAAGTGTTCGGCGAACGTTTGGCTCCAAGGTACGGATGGCACGGGTGGCGCGTGGTACGCTTTGGGCTCGGCGTCAGTAAAAGGTCGAACGAGCTACAAAAGTAATACCAACGGCGGCGCGGTGAGCGCTCACACGTTTTGCGCCGTTGCGGGGAGCTGTACCACTACCGACGCAACCGCGGCTCGCACCCAGGCCAACACCGAGGCCGCGGCTAGCAGTAGCTGAGAGCCGCGTCGTTTGTCGTAACGTAACCGTTCGCACCCCCCTGGCCACCGCCACCGTCGTGCTCGACGAATCAACACCTTGCCACGGAGCAGGAGGCAACAAGGCAGGGGGGTGTGAACGGTTACGTCGTAACACTTGGGCGCGGTGGACCCGCGCCTCTTCAGCGCTGGGTTGACGGATGCTCCAGATATTTTTCTCGTCGTGGCGCTCGGGCTTTCGCAACAAAACCTTGTTCTCCGTGTTCGCCCTGGGTGTTGCCCTGGTCGTGCTGGCCAACCTGTCTGCATCGTTTTCTCCGCGTCAGCCGCTCACCGTCTCACTTGATGTCGGACTGTCCGGGCTGCGCTTCAGCTTGGTTCTTTTTTCCATTACTCTCGTGCAGGACCTGGTAGGCCGCGAAATCGAGCGTAAGTCAGTGATTCTTATCCTG
>WBZM01002389.1_pt1 | contig 16082 bp, 14 predicted proteins | sample 5204271 | NCBI WGS metagenome assembly WBZM01 (sample SAMN12344346, study PRJNA552823) | activated sludge metagenome | biome: Activated sludge suspended growth; feature: Nitrification reactor; material: Wastewater; isolation source: activated sludge from nitrification reactor of wastewater...
GCGCGAGCCGGAAATATGCGATTGCCTTATTGGAACACATGGATGAATTGCGAATAACGCGTCGAAATGGAGATGTTCGGCTCCCCGCTCGCCCTTTGAAGGGCTAATCACACCGCCAGCCCTCTTCACCTACTTGACATATAGTATGGGGGGTACTATCATTATGTCATGTGTTAACGGCACAGAGATTTGTGCTGGTTCGTCCTATTCAACAATTAGACAATTCACTTGTACCGTGGGATATAAGTATCTACAGGAGCAGCTTCAATGGACAGGTGGCATGCATTCGGAAGAGTACGATTCGTTCTTGTAGGGTTTTTTCTTTCCGCCTTCATCTTGGTCGCCCTGAGCAGCAGCTCACTAAACCTGAGCGCCCAAGGCGGCGCATGGGAAGGAAAATATTGGAACAACCGGAACTTGTCCGGCAACCCGACTTTGACTAGACAGGACGGAAGCATCAACTTCGATTGGGGCGGTGGCTCTCCCGCGGCCGAGATCGCTGCTGATAACTTCTCCGCCCAATGGACACAAACGGCCAACCTGCCGGCCGGCACCTATCGCTTCTCGGCTTCTACCGATGACGGCATGCGTGTCTGGATTGACAACGTCATGATCATTGACTCCTGGTTTGATAGCCAGTTGCATACGATCACGGCCGACGTCTATTTGGGAGCCGGCAATCACACGATTGTCGTTCACTACTATGAAGCCGGTGGTATGGCTGTAGCCAAAATGAATTACGTTCTGATCGGCGGCCAAACACCTCCTCCCGTAACCGATCAAGCCTGGTACAACGAGTACTTTGCCAACACCAACCTGAGCGGCACGCCTACACTGACAGGCACGACATCGGCCGTGAACTTCAATTGGGGGTTCGCATCACCGGCCCCTGGCTTTCCAGCGGACTTCTTTTCAGTCCGCTGGGTAAGAAATCTCGCCCTGGAAGCCGGACGCTATCGTTTCACGGTGACGTCGGACGACGGTGTCCGTGTGTGGGTTAATAACAACCTGATTATCGATCAATGGCGTACGCAGGCGGCCACCACTTTTAATGCTGAGATCGATCTCCCGGGCGCCAGTATTCCGGTAAAGGTTGAATATTACGAGAACACGGAACGAGCCCAGGTTGCCCTCAACTGGGCAAAAATTTCGTCACCGCCTACCCAACCGGTAGGAGCCTATCGTGCGGAATATTTCAGCAATGCTTCGTTGTCCGGTTCGCCTGTGCTGGTGCGCGATGAAGCGGCCGTCAACTATAACTGGGGGCATGGTTCGCCTGCGGCCCAGGTTCCCGTGGATCGTTTTTCCGCCCGGTGGACCGCCACCTTGAGCCTCACACCTGGTCGCTACCGTTTTTCGGCATCCAGTGATGACGGTGTTCGCGTGTGGGTCAATAACCAGCTTCTCATCGACGCGTGGTTTGATCAACCCGTTCGCACATTTACTGGCGAATACGACGTCTCAGGCGCTGTTCCGGTACGAATCGAATACTATGAGAACACCAATCTGGCCGAGATGCGGTTCTCCTATTCCCTGGTATCCGGCCAACCGGGAACGGGCGGCCCCTATCCGGGAACAGCCACGGTCACGTCCTACCGCTTAAACGTCCGCCGCGGTCCCGGCACGAACTTCGCTATCATTACGAAGCTCAACACGGGCAACGTCGTCAACCTCACAGGCTACCGAAATGGTGATGCGACTTGGGTTCAGGTCGCCCTGCCCAACGGGACGACCGGTTGGGTGAGCGCGCTCTACATTCGATCCAGTGTACCGATCAGCAGCCTGACACCGATTACCGGCACAACTCCACCGCCCACGCCGCCGCCGTCGGGTGCCACGGGAACTGTGATAACCGGCGCGCTCAACGTTCGAACAGGGCCGACTGTTGGCCACCCGGCATTTACGACGATCAGCAATGGAGCGACCGTAACGCTTCTGGGGCGCAATGCCGATGGATCCTGGGTAAAAGTTATCTTGCGAGACGGCCGCCAGGGATGGGTCAACGCCTCCTTCCTGAGCACCACCGTACCGGTTGGTAATCTTCCGGTGCTGAATCTTTGATAACTTGCCCGAATAACCGATAATCGATCATAAGCCTCCTCGCCACCCCGCGGGGAGGCTTTTCTGTATTGGCTCTGCGGCACGCGAGGACTACAATACAGACAGTTGTATTATCTCACATTCTATCCCACTGAGTCTGATTCATGTTTTCCTTCGAATTTCCCCCATTAACCAACGATGTCATTATTGGGGCTACGCTCATCTTCTTTTTGCGCGTCTTTGGTATCGCCGTGAGCACCCTTAGAGTGCTGATTATGATGCGCGGCAAGAAGGCGGCCGCGTTTGTGGCCGGGTTCTTTGAAGTTCTGACTTACGTCATCGCCATTGGTGAAGTGGTCAATAATCTCGATAATATTTGGAACGTTCTGGGCTACTGCCTTGGGTTTTCTGTCGGCACAGTCGCGGGCATGTATCTGGATGAGCGTACTGCCTCAGGATTCGCCAACGTCCGAATTATTTCGCGCTATAAAGCCCAAAGCATTGTCGACGAGATCCATAAATCGGGCTTTGGCGCAACCGTCGGCTGGGGGCATGGACGGGGTGGGACTGTGGGGATGATCGTCGCGGTGGTTAGAAGAAAGGAAGTAGATAAGATATGCACAATAGCCGAAAACGTCGATCCGAACGCGTTTATCACTATTGAAGATACCAGGACTGTGCGGCGCGGATACTTGCAAATGAGTCATCAAGAGAGATGAGCCGGCCAACCATAATTAGAGGTGAGTATGTCAAAAATTACTCTTCTAGACGGAACCATAAAATTGTCCATTTTTTATGATCCTTCTGATCGGGAGTTCGAAGATGACATCTGCTTCTGCTTTGAGGAAGATTGTCCTGAGAACGAAAAACTGTTTAAGGTGGATGAGACCAGCTTCTATATCACGCCCAAACAGGCGGCCCTGATCGCGCTGGAACTCAACCGGGCCATCAAAGATCAGCGCGCGGATTTGCCGACAACGGTTGATTAGCCGGCGCCGATACCGAAGCCGCCATCAACTGACCTGTGGAGGTATCATGAGGAAACGAGGATAAAAGGATGAGCCGTAAAAAAGTAACCGTGATCGATTTCCAGACCCGGAAGCAGCGTGGCGAACCGATCAGCATGCTGACCGCGTATGACTACACAGGCGCGCTCCTGGTTGATCAGGCCGAGATCGACGTCATCCTTATTGGCGACTCGCTTGGGATGGTCATGATGGGCCTGGAAAGCACCGTTCCGGTTACAATGGAAGAGATGCTCCACCACTGCCGCGCCGTCGCTCGTGGCGCAAAATATGCCCATTTGGTGGGCGATCTGCCCTTCCTGTCCTATCAGGTTGACACAAAGAAAGCCATACACAATGCCGGCCGTCTTCTGAAGGAAGGCAACGTCGATAGCGTGAAACTGGAAGGCGGCCGCGAGATGGGTGGAACGGTTAAAGCGATCGTGTCCGCGGGAATCGCGGTAATGGGCCACATCGGTCTGACCCCTCAATCAGTCAGCAAACTAGGCGGATTCAAGACACAGGGCAGGACCGCCACCGCTGCCAAACGACTGGTCGATGATGCCCTGGCGTTGGAGGACGCCGGTTGCTATGCGATCGTCCTGGAAGCCGTACCCGCGCCGGTTGCCGCGGCCATTACCGAGAAATTGCGGATCCCTACCATCGGGATTGGAGCCGGACCGAATTGTGATGGGCAGGTGCTGGTTTATCACGACGTTCTCGGGTTATATGACAAAGTGCAGCCGCGCTTTGTAAAGGAGTATGCCCGGCTTCAACAACCGATTATTGAGGCGTTCCGGGCCTTTCGAAGTGAAGTCGAAGGACGCAGCTTCCCGGACGAAGCACATTCGTTTTCCATGAGCGCGGAAGAGTTGGAGGCATTCAATCAAAGTCTGGAAGGATAGCCACCGATGAAAATTGGGGTGGTCGGTATTGGCGCGCTCGGCTGTCTGCTCGGAGCCTATTTGGAGAATGTCGGGGACGTCACCTTGATCGGTCATTGGCCTGAACAGGTAGCCTCAATCCACCGAAGCGGGTTATGGGTAGCACATCCGGATGGCACGAGCAGCCATCACATGCCCAGGATTACGGACAGCCCATCGGCTGTAGGTCTGGTTGACGTCGCTCTGGTAGTCGTAAAGAGCCGGCAAACCCAGGAGGCGGCCCGGATTGTAGGTCAAATTCTAAGGCCCGACGGTTTGACTATCACTCTCCAAAACGGTCTGAATAATTGCGCCACGCTACGCGGCGTTCTCGGCGAAGAGCGGGTCACGCTGGGGGTCACGTCACAAGGAGCGACGGTGTTGGGCGTTGCCCAAATTCGTCATGCCGGCCATGGACCGACCTATTTCGGACGGGATCGGATGCTCGGTGGGGCACAGATATCACGCTTGACGAAGGTTGTCGATTTGTTCAACGAAGCGGGGCTTGAGTCCTGCGTAGTCGACGATACAGATGGTCTTGTGTGGGGCAAATTGGCCGTCAATGCGGCTATTAACCCTCTGACCGCTCTGTTACGCGTGCCGAACGGCTTCCTGATAGAGTACGAGTCGCTGATGGAAATCATGGCGCGCGCCGCCCGTGAAGTCGCGGCCGTGGCCGAAGCTCAGGGAATTACACTCCCCTTCCCCGACGCGGCCGAACGGGCGCTGTCAGTGGCCCGTGGTACGTCCACGAATCGCTCCTCCATGCTTCAAGATGTTGACCGTGGCGCTCCAACTGAGGTTGAAGCCATCTGTGGCGCTGTCGCCCGTATCGCCAGGGACCTTGGAATATCTACCCCTGTCAACGTCCGCTTGTGCCGACTGGTAAGACAAGTCGAAAACGGCCAACCACCATTATTAGAACAAGGCGATGTAGAAGGCCTACTACGCCTGCTAAACATAGAGTAACTGGTAGAAAAAGATGAAGATTGCTAGCACGATTGAAGACGTTCAGTCGATTCGTCGTCTATACGGCGTTGAAAGCCTGGGTCTGGTGCCCACAATGGGATATTTACATGCTGGTCATCTGGAATTGGTCCGACGAGCGCGCGCCGGTAATGAGCACGTGGCCGTAACCATTTACGTCAATCCCAAGCAATTTGGGGCGACAGAAGATTTGAGCCGCTATCCCCGCGATCTGGAAAGAGACCTGGATTTATTGCGAAATGAGGGAGTGGATTTCGTATTCACTCCATCCGACGAGGCCATGTATCCCAATGATTACCAGACGATCGTCCGGGTCACTCAAGTAACGCAACCCCTGGAAGGAGCGCGGCGGCCCACCCACTTTGAGGGGGTCACAACGGTCGTAGCGAAGCTTTTTAACATCACCCAGCCGACAAGAGCTTATTTTGGCCAAAAAGACGCGCAGCAGGTAGCCGTCATTAAACAAATGGTTCGGGATTTGAATTTCAATTTAGAGATCGTGGTCTGCCCGACGGTGAGAGAAGAAGACGGTCTGGCGATGAGCTCGCGGAACAAATATCTATCGGCCGAGCAGCGCCCCGCAGCCACCACCCTGTATCGAGCGTGGCAACAAGCTCAGGCGGCATGGGAGAATGGCGAACGGGAAAGTGATGTCCTTCGCCAGACCATGATGGACGTATTTTCGACAGAACCACTGGCCCGCGTCGATTACGTCAGTGTTGCCGAGCCTGTATCACTACGCGAATTTAAGGGTATTATTCCTGTTGAGCAGAGCGCGCTTCTTTCAATGGCCGTATTCTTTGGGCAAACCCGGCTCATCGACAATGTCCTTTTGATGCCGGTGGACGACTGATGGGTGACGCGATTGTGATTCCTGCAGAGGTGGCAAGGGCGCTTAGGGAGGCTCGGCAAGTCGTCGCTTTGACCGGCGCAGGCATCTCGGCCGAGAGCGGTGTGCCAACATTCAGAGACGCCCAAACCGGACTGTGGGCAAAATATGACCCGCAGGAACTAGCCACTCCTCAGTCTTTCAGGCGCAACCCCAAGCTGGTGTGGGATTGGTATGCCTGGCGACGAGAACTTGTCGCTGCGGCCGAACCTAACCCAGGGCATTTCGCTCTGGCCGAGATCGAAAGGCGTGTTCCGCAATTCACTCTCATTACCCAAAATGTCGACAGTCTGCACCAGAAAGCCGGTAACATCGCGGTTATCGAATTGCATGGCAACATTTCCCGAATCAAGTGCTATGAAGAAGATAGGATTGTCGACCATTGGCAGGAGCCTGATGGAGATGATCACCCGCGTTGCCCCCATTGCGGCGGTATGTTGCGACCCGATGTCGTCTGGTTCGGCGAGATGTTGCCTGCGGCAGCCCTGCGGCAGGCCATCAACGCTTCTCGCTCGGCCGATTTTTTCCTGACCATCGGCACGTCCGGCATTGTTCAACCGGCGGCTTCCTTACCTTTCGAGGCAATCGAGAATGGGGCGATAATCGTCGAAATAAATCCCAGCGAAACACCTTTATCCGCGTGGATGCATCACGCATTACGCGGGCCTTCGGGAGTCATTCTCCCGGCGCTTATCGCTGCGGCATGGCCTGAATTTATTGTATAAAAGTAAAAATATGTATTGATAGGCATGATTGTCTGACCCTCAATTGGCCTCAAACAATCTGCTCTGTTATTATCATCTTACTCCTTCCGTCAGGTTGTATGTATGACTGACTCCCAACACTCAACACCGATTAACCCCCATCTTCTTGAAATTTTGCGTTGTCCTGTGGCCGTGCGCGCTGGGGCCAATTCCAACGATCCAGGCCGGCTACGCCTTGTCGCCGATCACTGGTTAGTATGTGATGAATCGGGCATGAAATATCCGATCCGGAATGGGATACCTATTATGTTAATCGAGGAGGGGGAAAAGTGGCTCGACACGGCCGAGGTGGATTTGCCTATTCCGCCGCCGGGATAACGCTCTAAAATGGCGGCTAGACTATGAAGACGATTTTGCAAATCGAGGATAACTTCGCCAATCGTCGTTTGGTGGAGCGCGTACTCGAACCTTTTGCCTACCGGCTGCTGCACGCTTCGGACGGCCAATCCGGAATCGATACGGCGCTTCAGGAATCGCCCGATCTGATATTACTCGATATGGGACTGCCGGATATGGATGGTCAAACGCTCGTCTCAATTCTGAGGGAAACACCAGCTCTGGCCAAGGTTCCGATTGTTGCACTGACGGCTTGGCCGGAAAGCATTGCTGGCGAGATGGCGATTCGCTACGGCTGTGACGGCTGCATTACCAAACCAATCAACGTCGCCGAATTCGGCCGGCAAATCGAAGCTTACCTGGCACGTTAACCGACCAGCGTCTGCAAGACCCACGTTATCTGAAATGATCCTTCTACCGGCCAGCGATTTTTCGATAGAAGAACTTACCAGAGCTTATAACCAAACCCGAACCGACTATCTAATTCCTATGCCCATGAACCCCGGCCGATTGCAGGAGTACATCACTCTGTATGATGTCAATATGCCGGCCTCTCGGGTGGCGGTTATCGATAAGGCGATCGTCGGGTTAGGCATGTTAGGCTCTCGGTCGGGGATGGGCTGGATCACTAGACTCGGGGTGTTGCCTGAAGGTCGCCGCCGTGGCGTCGGCAGTTCCATCCTGCAAGCTCTCATCGATCAGGCCAGGACGCTTGAACTCTCCAATATTTGGTTAGAAGTTATAAGTGGCAACATCCCAGCCCATGAATTATTCATAAAATACAATTTTAAAGAAACGCGAGAATTAATTGTCGCCCGGCGCTCCCCGATTACGGCGCGCAACATGTCCGCCGTCAAGGACGCTCGCAAAGTTCGCTACCTGCAGCACGATGAGGTGGTCGAGTTGCACTGCCAGCGCCGGCAGCGCATGAACTGGCTCAATAGTGTGGAAACGATGAAAAATGTTCGGCGGCTGGCCAATACGCCATTCACCGACGGACCGGAATATCCACAACATGAGCTTGCTCATCTCTCCGGCATTTTCGTGGAATTCCAGAATGGTTCTTATGGGTGGGTAACTTATCAAGCCACGACACTGCAACTTAAGCGTATTAGTGTCGAGGTGATCAGCGACGAGCCGGCGCGAACCACCTCAGTGCTTTTGGAATTGTTACACCGGCTTCATTCATCGCAGGACGCAGTCATCGAGAATATTCCTGATGATGAGTGTTGGACCGGATATAAACAGGCTGGTTATTTCGAGGTCTTCCGCCGAATCGAAATGGTCCGCGAGTCGGCCAAGTTGTAAACCCAAGTCATTACGAGGATCAAATGATTGCCCCTGAAGCTGTTTTTGAAGCGGCCCAGCAGATCGCGGGCAAGGCTCACCGTACGCCTGTACTTACGTCCCAAACCCTGGATGACCGGACGGGATTTCGCCTATTTTTCAAATGCGAGAATTTCCAGCGCGTGGGAGCGTTCAAATTTCGTGGAGCTTACAATGCTATCAGCCGGCTGAGTCCCACCGAACAAGCAGCGGGCGTCATCACCCACTCTAGCGGTAATCACGCTCAGGGTGTCGCCCTCGCTGCCAAGTTACTTGGGGTGAAGGCTACTGTGGTGATGCCACAGGACGCACCGCCAAATAAACGGGCCGCCACCGAGGGTTATGGCGCGGACATCGTCTCTTGTGACGCAATGGTCAGGGAGGAGGTCACTGCCCAGCTGATCGCCGAACATGGCTACACACTCATTCATCCCTACGATAATGATCATATCATCGCCGGACAGGGCACAGCGGCTCTGGAACTTTTTGAAGATACCGGCCAACTCGATTTCCTGTTTGTGCCGGTTGGCGGCGGTGGACTAATAAGCGGCAGCGCGCTGGCCGCGCAACTGCTTTCCCCACGTTGCCGTGTCGTCGGCGTTGAACCGGAGTTGGGCGCCGACGCGGGGCGATCTTGGCGAACTGGGGAGATCTATAAACTCCCCCAGGTGCCCGATACGATTGCTGACGGATTGCGGACGAGGGCCATCGGCCACCGTAACATCGAGATTATGCAGCGCTACGTCAGCGACATGACAAGCGCCGGAGAATCAGAAATCCTCGATGCGCTGGAGTTCATTTGGGGTCGCCTGAAAATTATTGTCGAACCCAGTTCGGCCGTCGCGCTAGCTCCGATATTAGCCGGGAATTATTCGTTACCGCCGGCCGCACGAATTGGTATCTTGCTCAGTGGCGGGAATGTGAATGTTGCCGGCTGTGGTTTCCTGGCTCGCCCCAATCCCGGAAAGGCGCATAACCCGGAAGCAGCAACGCCAATCAGAATCAGCCCCGCTCCGGCTCGATCCAGAAGGCCTTCACGCATCCTTGTTTGCGCTCCGGTAGCATCCGCGGCGTTGGAAACCCTGCAAACCGTGGGAGAGGTAGACTATGATTATGATGCCGATGAGGATGCGCTTATTTCGCGGATCGGTGACTATCATGCATTGATCGCCAGTCCAAACCAGCACATCAACTCGCATATCATCAAATACGGCTACAATTTAAAGGCTATCGGTTCACTGGACGGGAATCTGAACAAGATAGATGTCAGCGCAGCTCGCGCGCTCGGCATTGAGATTTGCTATGCCCCCGATAACCGATCAATCACAATCGCGGAGCATACAGTCGGCCGCCTGTTGGCGCTGGCCGATCGGTTTTCAAATGGCTGGCTGGCCGGTAAAACGCTGGGCATTATCGGATTCGGCCTGGTGGGGCGACAGGTCGCCCGCCGTGCAGCCGCGTTCGACATGCGTATCCTGGTCAATCAACCGCGACTAACCCCCGAACTGGCATTGGAAGAAGGCGTCGAGGTGACCGACCTCGTCGACCTGTTACAGCAGTCCGACTATATCAGTCTGCACGTTCCCTTCAGCGAAGAAACGGAAGCGATCATCGGCGAAGAGGAATTGAGTTTGATGAAACCAAGTGCCCTGCTCGTAAATATGGGACACACCGATTTGGTGGATGAAGCCTCTCTCCTTCGTGCTCTGGAGTCTGGCACGGTAGCAGGCGCGGCACTCTCCACATTACCACCCGTCATCACCAACCCCTCTGCCCTGTCGGCGACATTGCGCCGCCATGAGCGCGTGATCGTCGCACCGCACATTGCCTCATTGCTCGACCACAAGCAGCGTGATAGCTCGCTGGATGTGGCACGCCAGATTGTGGCGGCCATGTCGCATCGCCGGGCGAGTGAAACGCTCGACCTCGAAGTTGTGCCGATCGAGCAGATTGTTCCGCATGAATTCATCGATATGAAACGCGTCGCCCGGCTTGTAGAACGACTTGAGGAAGACGGTCGGCTCGTCAATCCGCCGGTGACGACTTATTGGAAAAACCGCTATATCATCCTCGATGGAGCGACGCGTTACAGCGCCTTGCGCCAACTCGGTTTCCCATATGCGATTGTTCAGGTGGTGGACAAGGATCAAGCGGGATTTCAACTCCACACGTGGTACCACGCCATCTCGGCCGAGGCAACCCAAACGGCCCAACCCGGCTTCGATAAGCTCATCGTAGAATTGCTAAATATCAAGGGGCTACGCCTGCGCCCCATTAATCCGGACGAAACCCAGGCAGAGCTGATAAAGGCCGATTCTTTGTGCTACTTCATCGACCACCATGGCGGGCTAACACTAGCCGAAATCGCGCCCGGTTTCCCCAAACTCGCGGTCATGAATGCCCTCGTTGATACCTATAATGCATGGGGGATTGTCGAACGAACCCTGCTCACCGACCTCGAACGATTAACGGCTCAGTTCCCGCGTCTTGTGGCTGTCGCTGTCTATCCTCAATTTCAACCGGAGGACGTGTTCGATGCCGCGGCTGAAGGGAGCTTCCTTCCCGCCGGGTTGACGCGCTTCGTTATTCCAGGCCGAATCCTTCGTCTGAATGCTGATCTGAAGAGACTGCGTCTGGATGAGCCACTTGTGGAAAAGCGCGCCTGGTTCAATGATTTCCTTACAGGCAAGCTTTCCCGCAGCCGTCTGCGTGTCTATCAGGAACCGGTTGTACTTCTCGATGAATAGCGTAATCAAGGCCATCATCTTTGATGTCGGTGGCGTACTGGTGCGCACCTTGGACCATTCCGGCCGCCAGGCATGGGAGCATCAACTAGGCTTGCCGCCCGGTGCAGCAGAAGCGATCGTTCTCAACAGCGATATGGGTCACCGGGCGCAGCGCGGGGAAATCACTTCTGAGGCGTTATGGGCGTGGGTTGGCGATTATCTCAAGCTGGGTCCCGATCTGCCTCAATTCCGCCATGACTTTTGGCGCGGCGACTTCGTCGATGGCAATCTGGTCGAATTGGTCCGCCGCCTTCGCCGGACTCATGTACTGGCAATCATTAGTAACGCGACCGACGCATTGCATGAGACTTTGGCCGCTTATAATCTGGCGGACGAATTTGATCTAATCGTCGGGTCGGCTTATGAGGGGATTATGAAGCCGAACCCGGTTATCTACCAGCGAACCCTTTATAGGCTTGCTTGCCCGCCCGAAACCGCCGTTTTCATTGATGATGCCCCCGCCAACGTTGCCGGCGCTCAGGCAATAGGAATGAATGCAATTCTCTTTGGCCCGGCGATTGACCTGGCGGCCGAACTCGTAGGTCTGGGGGTTCAGTTTGATAGCTGAGAGAATTCGAACATCACTCCGATGCCGGTCTCTCGGCGACAACCTTTTCAGTTAATACTACGGATCCACTGGTGAAACGCAGTTTGGCAATTTCCGCGTTGGCCCCATTTGTGTCAGGAATGAAAGCTGCCAGCATTGCAACTCTGACGCCGGTTTCCTCGGCCGTATACAGTTCGGCCGGATAGGTAGCAATCGTTTGGCCATCCCTGTCCACAAGTTGCACCTGATAGGGACTATCGGCTAATAACCCTGTTGCGAGCCGATGGTAATCAGTCGTTCCCAGTGACGCCAGATCATAATCTTTGAGGATTGTGGTAACGAATGTACCTTCTCCGGTAACACCGGATTGACCGCCGCGCAGTGATTGGTCATAAAAGAGGGCTTCGTAGGTGTAGTCCGACACCCATTCCGGGCCACAATAACTCATAATGTCGTGGGTCGAGTCCGGATCCAACAGCGTTTCGTCGGACGTATCCACGCCAAACACACCAATCGAGGCATTAGCATAAGGAAAATATGGATCGACGCCGCTCGGATTGCCGCATGGCGCGTGGTGACGCCCCAAATTATGGCCGATCTCATGGGCGGCCGATGTGGCCGTGGCCGGTCCCATGTCGAGTCCAATGGATACCCGCTGCCCGATCCACCCCAGACCGCTGACACCACCGGAAAACCAACCGTCACCACCAGACGTGGTATTGGGGATCAATCCATAATAAATGTGGGATGAACCTTGGCCGGCTTCATTGGCCCATACCTGAGTGACTTCCTCAAGCAACCGTCCCCAATCCTCACCCTGGCGCAAATCACCAGTAAAGTTCAATGGCGCGTGAATGTTGACCCTGATCTCGCTAATTGGAAACGCCGACAGCAACCAGTCGCTGATAGGATCATACCCCGGCTGGGTGAAAGTTTTACCGGTCACCGTATCAACGTAATTGATAGGCACAATGGTTAGGCTGAGAGGGGCTACGTCCTGGAACTGGAAGGTAGAACGTAACGTGTTATTCCCTTCACTAAACTCCGGCACTGAATCGCCGGTGTCAATCGTCGCGGTCAGTACCAATTGACCGGAAAGCCAATCGACGGGCAAGTCCAGATTAAACGTTGAGTCCATATCCTCGGGCATCGGGTTGGCAGAGACTATCTGCAATGGAGAGTTAATGGAACCAATTAACTGACCATTTCGCGAAGCGTCGACACGAATGCGAGCGGAGGGAATCGGACCAATAGAATCGGATGCCTGCGCGTAAATCCTCAGAATGGCAGGCTTGCGGGCGATCAGGGTAACATCGTTCGATTGGCTTTGTACCGACTGGTACAAGCCCATGTGAACAACTTCTAGATCAGTCGTGGGTTGCGGAGAGCGAATAGGGATAATGGGAAGATACACATTGTTGGCTATGTTACGTTGCGGTGCAGCCGTTGCGATCCCCTTGTTGAAATATCCAATGGAGGCCATTCCCAGCACCAACACAACAAAGACTAACAGCCTCGATGCACGCTCTCGCATAGATTTCTCCGTGTTCTGTTCTGGTACGATGGCCGGCAGCAGACCGGGGAATCACAATGCTCCAAACCCCCCACACCTGCAAGAAAACCTGACAGCATCAGAATGGCGGGCCTACTCGTACTTTGCTCATGTTAGTGGCCGTAAATTAAAATCCGCGTTACAGAAAAACTGTAACGCGGATTACACTTGGAAATGAGCGCGGAGATGAGGATAAAATTAATGACACATTGCTACGATGCTGGTTGCGCCTCGGTTTGGTGCGTCTCGATGGGCATAGTGTGCTCACAAACCGTACACTTAGCTATCTCTTTATTCTCCTGAACCATGACGCCGTTACACACAGGGCACGGAGTTGTAAGCGGTTTTTTCCAATTGGTCCATTCGCAATTCGGGTAATTGCTGCATCCGTAGAAAACGCGACCACGTTTTGACCGCTTCTCTATCAGATCGTTGCCACAATTCGGGCAGGTGACACCGACCTTCACCAGAATTTGTTCGGTATAGCGGCAATTCGGGTAGTGGCTACAGCCGATAAACCGGCCGAACCGCCCCTGCCGGAAGACAAGGGGATGACCGCTCAGTGGGCAATCCCGCCCCACATATTCCGGTTCTCTCTTCAAGTCCAATTTAGGAAGGGCCTCATCCGCTCTGGCCAAATCCTGAGCAAACTGTTGGTAAAATTCTCCAATGACAGGAACCCAGGCCTTACCTTCGGCGATCTCATCCAGTTCATCTTCCATTCGGGCTGTAAAATCGAGGGAGACAACATCGGGAAAGTATTGCACGAGCATGTCGTTGACGATCCCCCCGATCTCCGTCGGTCGCAATCTTTTCTGTTCCTGATCAACGTACCCACGATTTTGAATGGTGGAGATGATCGAGGCGTAGGTCGATGGGCGGCCGATGCCATTCTCCTCTAATGCCTTCACCAGGGATGCCTCGGAATATCGTGGAGGCGGTTGCGTAAAATGCTGCTCGGGCAGCAGTTTTAGCAAATCCAGCGGCTCACCGGTCACAAGATCGGATGGGATTTGCGGCGCATCTATATCTTGTTCGGTTTCTTCGTCGGGATCTTCAGTTCCATATACAGCCAGGAAACCGCGAAAGGTCAAGGTAGAACCGGAAGCCCGGAAAAGGTAAGGGCGTTCCTCGAAGGGCACTGCGGCCGGCCCAGCCCACAACTCGGCCGATACCGTGTCATAGATCGCCGGCGCCATTTGGCTAGCGACAAATCGCTCCCAAATGAGTTTGTAAAGTCGGAATTGATCCTTGGACAAGTGTGGTTTTACGGCGGCCGGGGTGCGAGCCACGCCCGTCGGCCGAATCGCCTCATGGGCTTCCTGGGCGGTTTTGGATCGCGTTTTGTAGACTGGCGGTTTATCCGGCAGGTATTCAGCGCCGTACGTCTCCCCGATATAATCGCGGGCCTGTTCCTGGGCTATGCCGGCCACGGTTACACTGTCCGTACGCATATAGGTGATGAGACCCGTGTCACCTTCTTCCCCGATGTCAACGCCTTCGTAGAGTTCCTGAGCGATGCGCATTGTCCGCGTCGTGCCAAGTCCAAGCCGCCGGGATGCCTCCTGCTGCAAGGTACTTGTAGTGAACGGCGCTGTCGGACGGCGCGTTCGGGTTCCCAGATTGACGTCACCCACATCCCATTTTGCCGCGCCGAGTGCTTCCACGTGTGGGCGCACCGCGTCTTCGCCGCCCAATTCGGGTTCCACGCCATTGATTCGATGCAAGCGTCCGATGAAGTAGGGACGACGGTTGCCATTTCCCCGCGGATCGACGCGAAATTTAGTCTGACTCAGTTCGGCATCTATCGTCCAGTATTCTTCGGTGTTGAACGCGTCAATCTCTCGTTCCCGCTCGACAACGAGGCGTACTGCAACCGATTGAACGCGACCCGCCGACAAGCGGCCGTGAATCTTCCGCCATAATAGAGGACTGAGCTGGTAACCAACCAGACGATCAAGAACCCGGCGCGCTTGCTGAGCCTCGACACGGTCCATATCGATGTCTCGCGGCTGCTCAAACGCAGCCCGAATCGCCGGCTGGGTTATCTCCTGAAAGACGACCCGCTTGGTCCGTGCCGGATCCATCTCAGCCGCTTCCATCACGTGCCAGGCGATGGCCTCACCCTCCCGATCAGGGTCAGTAGCCAGGAAAATTTCTGACGACCGGGCGGCGGCCTCTTTGAGTTCCTTAACCAGGGCACGCTTCTCATTGGGCACTCGATATTCCGGCGCAAAGTCATTTTCGATATCCACACTTAGGCGCGATTTTAATAGATCGCGCACGTGCCCAAGGCTGGATTTGACCACGTAACCACGGCCCAGATAGCGGCCGATCGTCTTAGCTTTTGCCGGTGACTCCACAACCACCAGCTTATCGCCCCGTCCCATTGAAGATTTAGGCGTCTTTTTTGAAGTGGTTCCTTGCTTTTTAGTCGTTCCCTTCTTTTTGGAAGGTGAAGGTTTGCTGTTCTTGGGGGCGACTATGGCTGGCTTCGGTAAAGAGTCATGCGCCGGGGTACGGCCTTGCTTGTAAATAGTGCCGCTACAGACGGGGCACTTGCCGCGAGTACCGGGGGAACCGTTGGCAGCCCATTCCGGCGTAGCTTCCAGCATTAATCGCTTCTCTCTGCATTTTAGGCAATAGCCTGTGATTTCTTCGTTACTCATTCGGTTTGTTAACCCAGCCTAGCTGTAGGATTCCAACTCGGTATCCTGCAACTTATCGATAACACTCTTGACCAGAGGGATGCGATCTTTGTGGACAACCAGAATAGCGTCATCGGTATTGACTACTATCATACCTTCCAGCCCGACGGCCACGACCAGTTTGTCCGCTTCGTAGTTATAAATAAGGCAATCTTCTGACGCGGTGTCTACTACCTGTCCTTTCGTGACATTGGCCTGATTTGACGGGTTGATGGCTTCC
>WBZM01002281.1_pt1 | contig 16074 bp, 9 predicted proteins | sample 5204271 | NCBI WGS metagenome assembly WBZM01 (sample SAMN12344346, study PRJNA552823) | activated sludge metagenome | biome: Activated sludge suspended growth; feature: Nitrification reactor; material: Wastewater; isolation source: activated sludge from nitrification reactor of wastewater treatment...
GTTTAGCCGAAAAGCGTGTTATGGAAGTAGCGACCGATATCGCAGCTATCGTTCCTGCTTCAACACTACAGGAAGTGTTACGTACAATTCACGACAGTGATGAATCGATTGAAGTGTTGTTCGACGATATCCAAGTTCGTTTTCGTGTTGGCGATAATGAGATTACTAGTCGTTTAATCGACGGTAACTTCCCTGATTATCGGCAACTAATTCCGAAAAGTAACGAAGTTACTGCGACGATCGATAAAAGTGATTTTGGCAGGATTGTAAAGATCGCTGCACTGTTTGCCCGCGACGCGGGTGGCGCAATTACCTTATCGGTCAATGCCGAAGAAAAGCAATTGACAATTCACTCCATCGCTTCAGAGATTGGTGAAAACTCATCTGTCGTGAGTGTTGATGGCGCGACAAGCGACGGGTCGATTACTCTTAATGCCCGCTATATTAATGACATGCTTTCGGTGATATCTTCGAAATCTGTAACAGTAGGCTTCTCGGGCTCCCTCGCTCCAAGTGTATTCACCCCCGCTACGAAAAAGAAGGATTACCTACATATTATTATGCCTATTAAGGGGTAGTAGTATGTATCTTGCTCGCTCCATCACCAGAAAATGAGAGTTCTTTGATCGTGTCATTTTCTAAGCTCAATTTTGTATTGAAGATATGCTTCCTATTTATTTTTGAAATAAATGTGTAGGTGTCTACCTCGCCAACTGAATGTTCTATACTTCTTGTATCTATAGATACTTCAGTAAATCTCTCTTTATCAATATATGATGATGACAGCTTGGTCTTTAAGGACTGAACAATTCCAAATGAAACACCCCTGTTGGTTAATTCGTCAAAACCTAAAAAAGTTGCTACATAGGGTTGATTATATTTTTCGGGTGTTCGATCCTTAGGATTGTACGTAGTTTCACCATTAAAAGGATCGGTATATTTATTATCTGGATTAGTTAAAGGTAATAAAATAAAGAAGAACCCAGTTATAACTAAAATCGTTATGATAAAAACTAAAATTTTATTTTTTTGAAAAAAAGTATACAACATAAGTTGATCCCCTATCTCTTACTTTGATATGGCTACTATATTACCTGCATTTGCGGTTCCAAGTATATCTGTTGGCTCCCATTCTTTCTTGCTGTTATTCTGACCTGTTGACCCATTCGAATCAGCCACAAGCCACTTACCAGAGCTGGTAACTCCACGAATAGCTATATAATGCCCTGCGGAAGTGAAAGGTGCTTTTCCTGTCCCAGAAGTAATAACCATACCTCCCGCCTGAAGTACCTTATTTATTTCAACGACTGAGTTGGTGATATTTTTTGATTTTAAACCCCAGTGTTCGGCGAGAATTGGAGCAAGGGACCAACTCGATCCTTGTCCTGGAACGTATATATTCTTTTCATTAGCATAAGTGACAGTCTCTATAGGGGTGACACTTTTCCCTGTCAGTGCGGTGATGATTGTCGCCATTGCTGTCGGTCCACACCCTGAACTCTTTACCGTACTCGTACCGTATGGTTTACTGGCCCATTTTTGATCTTCTTGATTATACACCGTTACACCATCTATCGAACTAAAAGCTTGTGTGCCACTGTCGGGTGCACAAGTGTCTGTTGTCTTCGGGGTGTCCAGTGAAGTTTCAGGTACGGGTGATCCACTGAATTTTGTAAAAACATCTTTTGCTTTAGGCTCCCTTGAATCCTTAAAGTGCTGAACATTTGATGGGTATTTATCAGGATCCCCTTTTATGGTGGCTACTTCGAAATACCGTCCCCAGTACCATGTAAGGTGGGAGATGTCTTGCTCGGAATTCTTTTTTATTCCATCAATCTGGCCACGTTCGGTAGCCTCTTTCCACAAATAATTTAACTGAGCGTCAAGTGTCCAGGGGTCCATATTCTTCCCTTTTGCCCAATTTACCAATCCAGCCCATCGACTATTGGCGCTCCATTGAGCGATACCATAGTAGCTACTTCCATTCTTTGCTTTAGGATCTAACCCAGACTCTGCGAGTAAGTTACCGATAATTCCTGCGGCTTGTTCGTTTGATAGTCCTTTTTGTTTTAAAAAGTTCCAAGCTTTCTCCGTATTATCGTTTCCTTGTAGGGCGACATTTCCTGTGGTTACATCTGAACCTTGGGCGGAAGATCCTAGGCTGGTCACTGATGACCCCTTGCCATTATTAACCACAGGCCAACCATCTTGATAGGTAATAGGGTCGATCATTAACATACGATTTGAGTTATCGTTTCCATAAAATCCGTGATAAACAATCCAAGTGGTACCGCTAATATCTTTTACAACAGAGTTATGACCAGGATCTTTTGTTTTTCCAGACCCTTCAAGGATTGGTCGTAGACTGTTATTAGGTTGATACCCTTCATTTACTTTTTGTGATTTTGCAACAACGACTCGGTATGGTACCCCTCCTGCTCTCCAGTCACCCTCTGAATACATTAGATAATACCAGCCATTATATTTCTCTACCCAAGACCCCTCGATAGTTGTATTACCACCAACCTTACCTTTTGTTAGTAGATCCTTCGATTCTCCCTTTAGTGTAATCACTTCACCTGAGATTGATAGTTCAATAACGCGAAGTGTGCCACCGCCCCAGAACAACCAGACTCTACTATCGTCATCAACGAAAATATGTGAATCAATAGCATAACTGGGTGGTAGAGGTAGCTTGCCTTTGTACTTATACGGACCATCAACTTTATCGCTAACAGCGTAACCTATCGAAGGTTTGCCTGCCCCACCCACTTCGGGTGTTCCACTAGGGATGGTGTAGGTAAGGAAGTATTTTGACCCAACCTTCGCAACATCAGGTGCCCATTTTGCACCACCAGCTTCATTAGGAGAACCTTTTAGATTCCAATCTTTAGAGATTTTACTCCAACTAACTAAATTATCAGATCGAAGCAATATGCCGCCACTTCCAAAGACGTAATATTTATTATCATCACCAACAATCGTGGAAGGGTCATGGACCTGTTCCTTTTTATAAACAGGATTAGAATACTCAGGTACGTTTCCACCTTCCAGTTTATTGTTTTGCGGATCGGCCGAACAGCTATTACTACTTGGGTCGTAGAATAGGATATCATTATCTGAATAGAATCTTGAGTTATTTACTGCCAGTGCTGGTGTCGATGTGATGCTATATATAACCATTCCCGCTAATGAAATAATGATTTTTAACTTACGCATCATAAATGTCCTTGCATTCAAACGGTGCATAGATCATATCTGAGTCTTTTGGACAAAGTATATCTATATAGTCATTTTCATCATCACGACTAATACTAACAACATATGTTCGCTTTATATTTGGTATATCAACCAAGAAACGAACCGCGGTTCCAGTTTGAGAAGGTATATCTACATAAGAGTTTTTTCTAATAGTTGCGTTGTACGTAACCTGCTTTCCATTTGAGAGATTTTTTATTTTATTAAAAATACTCGATGAAATAGATTTGAACGAAAGTTTTGATACTGTGCTTTCGTACTCACTCTGGTTATCTATAATTAGCTTCATGTCAGATGCGTCACTTTGATTGATTATCGAAACAGTTTCATTTTTTTGACCTAAAAATGAATATAATATCAACATAATCAATATGATAAATCCCCCAGCAGCTAAATATCTGATATTGATTTTCATTTATAGTCAACCTCGGTGTGTGCAAAAGTAAAGTGCATTGATCGTTGTTTGGCAACCGAGATCGTTCTAGTTCCATATTTTTTAGGTGTTATATTATATTCCTCTACAACGATCGAGCCATCTGCGTTTACTTTAGATACCATACCGGTGTGACCTGTTCCAGTTGAATTATCTGAAGAGAAAACAGAGTTTACCGCAGGTATAGTATCTTTTTTATAATTGTATGGAGGATTGCTTAATGTTCTTGTTACTACACCACCGTTACCAAGTGTTCCAAATTTATTTTTATCAATATGTTTCTTTAATCGATACTTTACAAAACTTACACACTGGCCGTCACACGGTGCACCAAGTGAGTTTCCCGATTTACATGCTTGCCCAAAATCATCACCATCAATTGATCCCCCTGCTGCCACCACTGATTCTGAAGCCGATGCCGAATTTGATCCAACACCAGGTATCTCTAAAGTGACATATGCAGGGCTGTGGTCGGTTCCTGTCTTGGTTGCGCTTCCTTTATCTAAATGCTTCCAGTTACTAGCCTTGATGCCCTTATCGGATGAAACGTAGATTTGGTCAAAAGGAATGAGGTTGGCGTTGTTTGTAGGACATTTTTCTGTTGCGGCGACATTTCGTGCCAAGTCGGAGGCATTTATAAGTATTCCACCAGTTAATTCACAGTATGCGCCACCCTTAGATTTTGGTCCAGCAGTTCCATTATCACTCGAACCTTCGTATTCTTGATTACCACTACGGTTGAAATCTCCCGTGATAATAATAGTACTATCGGGGCCTGCAACACTTTGTGCCCATTGTAGAGCCATCTTTGCGTTGTGTATTCTTACACCAGGCCCTGCGTACCTACCTCTAGGAGAGTGAATTGAAAGCACGTAAATACTTTTACTGCTATCGCTTGTCGGTTTTAACTGAACCCATGGGAATGCTTTATCGCCCTTTGCGGGAGTTCCGTCATTTCCAACCATATCAAATGAATCGGGTAGCCTGCCACTTGAAGCAAGTGTGAATGTAGAGCTGTTCCATAAAATTGCACGACCTTTATCTTTTGATAGTATTTGGGGCGGGTTACCTGTAGGTGTAGGGTAACTACTATAGCCAGTTGCTGATGTGATTGCCGCGAGGGTGTTCCTGGTTACTTCTTGGGCACCTATAATATCTAGTTGTTGACCTAACGATCCTTTAATAACACTCGATATAATCGATCCCTTCTTGTTGGAGTTTTCAATAGGGCAGCCATTGTTTTCTTCATGACAGAAGTTATATGAGGCCACCCCTATTGTTGAACCACCAGTAGAGCTTGATGTATTCGATGATTCGTCTTCATCAGATCCGTCAAGAATATCACTCACGTGCTTATCGTATTGGTAAATAAACTGCGCTGCACGTTTTTTGTTTTCGATAGTACACCCTCCTACCGATTCAAGATCCCCTTCACTGCAATCAGAGCGCACGCCGGCAATATCACCATCTTCCTTCCAGTTTCCCGTGTCTTCGTCTAAGTCGTCGGCAACTTCATCGTACACGCTATCTATCGATGCGCCTGCATATTCTGCGGGAATACCAACACAAGGGTAGCCAGAGGCATTGATTGCTATGTCGTCTTGTATGTCGAACATATCCCCATGATCACAACGTTTTTTGGCAGCCTCCGCTGCCTGGTCGTCACTTGCTTTAGCGGCGGGTGTTAATAAACTACTTGGCGTATTGAGCATAAGTGATCCAGCCGCTGATAGTGATGTGGATGGGTTGCTATTTAAAACTCCTCGTAGGGAAAGATTAGAAACGATACTCCCTAGAAATGTGTACTGACTTGATACATCAAAAGGACTGAGGGTCGCAATTGCCTCCTCTCTGTACTCGTTATCTACACTTGCCATAAGTTTGCTAAATCCACCAACCTGACCCTTTTTTAGTACTGCCGAGCCACCCGCAAGACCGCTTCTGGAGAAGTAGGCTAACATACCAACACCAAGCGCATCACCAAGCTTCTCTCCTCGTGCACCTTCAGTGTAGTTTCCTGCAAACTTTGAGCCCAAGCGAAAAGCTTCATCAGCAATAGTGTTGGTGATACCAGTCTCTTCTGCGATTGCCAGTACACCCTCAACAGCTCCTAGGGCCATAGCAGCCTTTCCAGCACCTTTTACCGCACCAATAAAAATAGCTCCCACGCCAGCTGTTCCAACACTAATAGCCCCTTCGATAGCACTTACGGCTATCATTGCTTCTGGACTTAATATTTTATTACATACTCCTTTACTCTTTGCATTTAATTGGTTTGCACCTTGTATAGCTGGTGAGCTATATGCCTCATAGCCTGGAGCATATTTTGACTTTGCTGTTTTCCCAGAGTTGACACCGATAGCGTTTAGAAGGATTGGTGAGTCGAGTGCAGACTTACCCTTTACAGTTTCTGTTAATTTACCGCCAATTGCTGACATTTCATCTGGCTTAATATCCATCGCTTTTGCTTTTCCTGCGGGAGATAAGGTCATATCATTGACTAGTGCTAATATTTGAACCAGTTGTATAGCACGATATGCACCAGCTATAAACCCAGGCATACTTACGGTGGTACAGTAAGCGGCTCCAGCCATCAATATAGGGTCACCACCTGTTTTTTTAACTTTCTCACCCGTTTTATTGAAAATATTTTTAAATCTATCCCTAAAACTCTCTTTAGAGGCATTAGGCTGTTCACCTGAGGATGGCTTTAGCCTCTCATCTAACTTCTCATCGATATTAGTCTTGTTTATCTTCTCATCGTCAGAAGCAATACCACCATTGCGTTTAAACTTAAACTTATCATAAAATATCTTTTTTATGTCTTTCCCTACCCAACTTAAGTAGCGCATATTGTATGCCTTTTTAAACGTACTTCGTAGAATAGGATTTTTTCTATATTCAGTTGCAAATTCGCCTGCTGGTATTACGCGTTTACCGTTCGGGGATTTGGGATCTGGTATTTCATATTTTGCTGGGTTTTTATCTGCATACCCACTTTTTGTATCAATTTCAATCTTTTTCCCGTCTGCATCTATTGGATGAATACCTTGTGCTGCCATATTAGCAAGCATCTTATTTGGCATGCGTCCCATTTTGCACTTGTACTTACTTACATTACAAGCACTAGTGTCTCTTGAAAACTTCTTATCTATCCACGCGCTCAATCGGCGGGTTAGCATGCTGCTACGAGAGTCGTTAGTACTTACACCGTTTTCTGAAAGGTGTATAAGTAAAGAAAATGGCGATAACATTGACGTCAAGAGTATTCCGACTATACCTAGCCCTCCGAAAAGGCTTGTTGCGGCTCCTTTTCGACTTTTTCCAAAATTAACTAAAGTAGATGAGAGCGACTGTCTTTTTTCACCACCTGGTTTCCAAAACCCCTGTCTGCCCGACTCCTCTTCAGAACCTGCTAGTTTTTCGGAACTATTTTTTGGGTCGTTGGCGTAAGCCTGGGCTTGGTCGATACCGCTGTTTGCGTATGGGTCTTCGCCTGCGCTTTTTTCAGCACCCTGAAGATCGGGGTGTGAATTAAACATCTCGTCCGCTCGTTGATCGATTTGGTCTTCGCGCTTTGGCTTGGTGTCTACTGCCATGACGGTGCTCTACCCTGGGTAGCCTCCGGGATTTGCGCTTTGCGCGCCTGCTTGGTTTACAGGGAGGGGTTCTTGCTGTTTTAGTACGGGCGTAGTACTGACAAGTTGCTGCTCGGTTTCGCTTGGGACGATCTGAATGTGAACGTGGTTTTGGCCTGCGAAAAACAGCCCTTGGCCTACGGGGAAGTTCGCTAGGCGTTTGCGCTCTTCCTCTGTCAGTTTAAACACGTCTGCCAATACATCGACGGCACTCGACGATTGCTTCAAAAGTAGCTGCATCGAACTGTTCGCCACGATGGCGCGACCCATTTTGCTGCCCATAAAATCTTCGACGTCTTGGGTGATGGTAGTCAGGCCTAAGCCATATTTACGAGCGCGTTTGGCCAGGCTAAATAGGAAGTTAGCACTATCGTCGTATTTCATTAGCTGCCAGGCTTCGTCGACGATCAGCATGCGCTTTTTTTGTTCGCTACGAGTAATATTCCAGATGTGGCTGAGTACGATATACATCGCCACAGGCCGCAGTTCATCTTCGAGGTCGCGGATGTTAAACACCACCATATTGTTATTGATGTCGATGTTGCTCTGTTGGCTAAAGATACCCGCAAATGTCCCACTGGTGTATTTGCGCAGGCGCTGTGCGAGTTGTGGCCCCGTGCCGCCCATGTGGAGCAACGTGTCGTACAGGTCGCTGATGGTTGGCGGGGTGCTGTTGTGCGTTAGTGGGTCGCTAGTGATGCCCGCACGAGCATAGGTATCGATCAGGCCTTGGTCGAGATCGGCTTCTTCGGCAGGTGTCAGTCCCGCCATAATTTGCCCATTGGCGGCCATCTGCGAACCGCCGAGCATTAACCGCAACAACCCGTGTAGTGTCACGAGATTGGCGCGCAACGCATCGTCGGCGTCTTCGGTGTCGATGACTTTTGGTAGGTCGAACGGGTTAATACGTGTGTCGCTGTTGAGGCTCAGTCGGATATAACTCCCGCCCACCGCGTCGGACAGTTTGGCGTATTCGTTTTCGGGGTCGATGATCAGAATATCGGAGCCTGTCATCATGCTGCGCAGCGCTTCGAGCTTAACAGTAAACGATTTACCCGCACCCGACTTTGCAAATACTACCATATTGGCGTTTTCGAGTTTAAAGCGGTCGAAGATCACCAGGCCGTTGTTGTGCATATTGATCCCGTACAAAATCCCACTGTTGTCGGTCAGGTCGGCACTGGTAAATGGGAATGAAGTGCTAATCGCGCCTGTGTTCATATTGCGGCGAATCTGCAATTGGTCGGCCATTTGCGGCAAGGTGCTGTTCATCCCCTGCTCTTGCTGGCTGCTAGCAACTTTGCTAAACACCAGTTGTTGGCCAAAAATAGTTTCGATTTTGTGCTGTACAAAGCTGAGTTCGTCGAGACTATCGGCATAAATTGTCACATACAGGCCGTAGCGGAAAAAGCGCTCGGCACCTACCTGCAACTGGTCGCGCAGCTCTTCGGCGTCTTGGATTGCGGCCTCGAGTCCTGGGTCGCGGGTTTTGCCCTTTTCGGCGTTGATGGTCATGCTGGCTTCGAGCTGAGTTACCTTTTTGCGGAGGTTTTGCATCACCACTTGGGTGTCGACGGGGTAAATAAACATGCTGATATCGAGCACTTCGTCGATATTGATAATACTACTTAGCCAGCCTGTGTAGATTTCACGCGGGTAGCCGTAGACGTAAATTGTGCGCCCATACTTGGTGCCTAGGCGAAAATAACTGCTATGAATTTCGATACTGCTCGGGGCGATGAGGTCGCGCAGTGTGGTGATGCCTTTTAGAAATGCCTGTTCTACTTCGGCTTGTTCGCGCGCCTGCTGTTGGGCGGCAATATCTATCGGGTCGAGCTTCTTTTTGGCCATTACTGTGCTCCTCCTGCTGGCGCGGGGCCTTTACGGACGTAGGTACTAGTAACGTTTTCGAAACTGCCAAGCGGCTGGCGCACAGCGGTGTCGGGGTTGTAGACGTTGTAATATAGCTCACCGAGCTCTTTAGTGTTGAGCTGTACACACTGCACGCCCATCTGGAATAGGCCACTCATCACCAAATCGGTGCGGTTTTTTATCTCGTCGCGGGCTTTTTCGTAGCTAGCTTGGTCGATGCGGGTTGGGCCGTTTTGTGGTTTGGCAAATATCTTCGAGAAAAATCCTTTGGTTTGGTCGGTGATTTTGTTTAGGTCACCCGTGGTAAAATACGGCACCACGATAAAAAAGCTTTTGTCCATAATATTGGCTTCTTGGCTAAGAGCGTCAATAAAATTGATGTAATCATCCATCAGGACATTTAGTAGCATGTTATCTTGCGAACGGCGCAGCGCCACGAGCTTGTCGATGTAGGGCCCGATATCGACGCGTTGGGAGCGAATGAAGATTTGAATGTCGAAATGGAGTGAATTCAGAAAGTTTTGGTAGCTGTATTCTACCCCTTCGCGTTCGCGCGAGCTCATCAGATCGAAGTTGATCGATTTGCAGGCAACAACAGCCCGAAAACTGCCATCTTTCATAATTACCATGCCGTCACGAATTTCAGATATTAGCAATGTATTTTGGGTACTGTTGGGGTTGGGGCCTTTAGCGGGAGCACCTTTTGCGGGAGTTGGAGCGCCCGTAGCGCCTTCCGAACCGACAGCGGCCATCTGTGTGGCGGTGGGCATAGCAGGCATACCCCCTACAGGCTGCTGTGGTGGCATATTTGGCACTGGCGGCTGAGCCTGAGTATTTGGCTGCACTCTTCTTTTCCCACTCCTTAGTTATCTCAGAGAGATCACAACTTCGTCGCTTGGTAGCGATTCTTTGGCTTCGATTCGCTTAGCCTCACGCGATATGGTCTCTATCGATAAATCGGTATTATTTGCAAGATTCATTATATCAGGAGACACGGTATCGGCGCTAGAGGGTTCGGGCGCGGTTTGTATGGGTTGCGCAGCTTGCGGTGCGGGGGTTTGCTCGGAAAGCGGTTGCAGCATGGTTTGGTTCATGGTTGGGTATGGGTTCATCTCAAGGCGGATGGCTGATTCATCGAGTTGCTGTTGAGCTGTAGGCTGCTGAGGTGGTGCTATGGGCTGTGGCGTGTCAAACTGTGGTGGCGCGAGCTGTTGCTGGAGTTCTGGAGTAAGCCCTGGAACCAAAGCCTGGTAAGGGTCTGGAGCTTGTATGTTTTGTTGCGGCGGCATGACTTGTGGTTGAATTACATCCTGCGCTTGGGACTGTGGCTGCGCGGCCTGCTGTTGCATTTGGTTGATAAGGTCCTGGCGGTAGCGGGCGTTAGTTTGTGCTAGCTGGTCGTTGATCATACTAGCAGTGCGTCCTGTGGTGTCGAGCACGTCTTCGGTTTGCTGCGCTTCAAAATACATATCGGGGTTCATAGCGCTGTTTGGCGTAGCCACAGGTCCTGCTACGCCACGCACTGCCCACCCCTGGCTGTCAACGATATCGGCGAGGTACGATAGTCGTTGTTCGGCTTCGCTTTGTGAAAGATCTTTGGTCCGCTGCACTTCTACTACTTTTGGTGCGGTAATTTCTATTAGCTGGTCGCGACCATCGGGGTCCCACAGGCGCTTGCGCGGTTTGATATAAAACGACACGATTGCCGCCAGATAGGTTTCCATAGGCTGGTCTTTGCGCAGTGGCAGTGCCAGTGCGCCAAAAAAGATAATAATTGGTAGTACAACTACTGCTAGGCCAATGAATATCTGCGATAGTCCCCAGCCAATCGCTACCGCCGCTGCTACAATGATCAGATAAATAAACTGCCGAAAACTAAACGGCCCGAGCAGCTTATCATCGGCTTCAACATCTTGGGGGACTTTGTAGGTTGCCATTGCTTATTAGTATAGCATTCGCTTGTGGTCTATTTCATTAAGTAATTAAACAGGAGGAGTTTCTGTATCTGGAAACGGTAAATTAAGTCCAAGGCTAGCAGCAACTCGGTTAGCTTCTTGTCGAGCATCTGTTTTTGTCTTTGCTCGAACTTCTGGTGTATTGTTGATATCCTCAAAAGCCCCTTGCAGATTACTCATGCCAACACTACCTAAGGCAGTTCTGCCTTCATCTGTACTAACAAGTTTACGGATTGCCGCTCGGTCATCTGGATCCATACTTTGCCACTCGGTACCCGACATCTTGCGCTGTACGCGTGTAATAAGTTGTTGTTCATGCGTTCCGTATTGAGCAGTGGTGTAGTCACCTCTCCGTATTGCTGTTTTCGCAGTATCTCCATAGGCGAAAGGTACACGGCTCATATCTTCTGATATTTGCATTAACATACTGCTACGCACACTTTTCTCCTCCTCATTACTGCCAGGAAGACTGCCTACCGCATCAACAAAGCTATGTAGATCTTTCATCGGTGCCGTTTTCATATACATCCCAGCCGCTGCAGCTCGACGTTCTTCTGATTGTGTTGGATCAAGAGCGATTTGCCGTAGTGTTGGTTGTCCGTCTGGTCCTGGTGCATCCGGCAATAAGTTGCCACTTGCATCGTACTGGTCGCTAACGGTTTTAGACATGGTTGTCTGCTCCGACTTTACGTTTTTGTTAAATTCATCAATCATTGTTTGTGTTGCTGCTGCTTTTGCTCGCTGTTCGCCAAATTTATCTATTCCGCCAGCAGTTACAGCTAGACCAGATGTATCATCAGTAATTTTTTTTGCATATTCTACAGTTGCCACACCGGCTGCCGCACTAGCTCTTTGTGTCTGTACGCGCTGCTGTATGTCGGTATCTGTAAGTACCTGGGCTTCAGCTGTGTATTCGGGATGAAGTTGGGAGCCTTTTTCGGTTTTTAGTTCTGACATCAATGCCTCTGTCGTTTTTTCAGCCGCCCCCAACCTACCTTGTGCTACGGCTGAGCTCACCGTGAGTGCTTCACCCACTGCCGACTGAACAAATGCGGTACTCGCGTCTGTTTCGGTTATTTTCAGTCTAGCATCGGCAGACTTCTCGCTCTGGGATATACGTTGACCTTCATGAGATGAGAGTGCGATATCCTCAACTACCTTACCTTGTACGGTAGCTTGACGTTTTGCATTAATTGCATCAGAGCGAGCGCTTTTCCCAGCATCTGATTGCAGGTAGATTGTTTCGGCATCGCTATCAACGGCCTGGATTAAGTCATCGACTCCCTTTTCTCGTTGCTCAAGCTGCTGCCCTTGTTCAGACTGCTTTGCCGCAAGTGTTGTTCCTTTGTCGGCTATACCTGCGCTTTTCTCGGCATTCTTACGGTTGACAGAAAAAACCTGTCCATCGGCGGACTCTAGATAGTTTGTTTTTTGATCTGCCTTTTCTCTGGCTAGCTGATCTTCGATGGATTGACGTGTACTTGCGCGTGCTTGTCCCATCTGCGATCTTTGATAGCTGAGCTCTGCATCGTTCTTTGTATTTTCTAGTTCGTCTTCGGCATCTCGCCCTTCTCTGAATTGCGAACGGTTTCGATTGATATAAGCAGAAGTTGCTTTGTTTCTATGAAGATCTTCGACGTGTTTTAAGGCTAGCCCGGAATCTACCACTCTAGTATGTAGGTCAACATTTGCCTCTAGATGCTTCTTTTTTACCTCGTTCTCCAGCTCCCTTCCTGTTAGCTGTGCCGTCTCTTGTGCATCTATGGCTTTTGCACGGTAGCCTCGCACTCCTGTATTGGTATTGCCAAATGTATCAACATCTGCATCTCTCCTTTTCTGAATCGCCTCGCGTTTTTGCTCACTGGCAATTCGGCCTCTCCGCAAGAAAGACCCTCTTCCTATACCTGTCTTATTTACAGCTCGAATGTCTCGATTATTCTTTATCCTTCCCGCAGTAGCCTCTGCTCGTTTTCGCAACGCATCAATTGGTCCGCGATTTGGATTATTCACAATGCCACCAAAACGATTTAGTAGACCTCCTGCCGTTTTCATAATCACTGGGGTAATGGCTAAGGGAATAATTGCAACTGATGCACCCATGAGCTGAATAGTCCAACTATCTGGGCGACTATTCATGATTATGTGTGATGCAAGAGCAGATCCTCCAAAGATCACAGCTATAAGTGGATACATGAGAAGCATTGTTTTAAATAGGTCGAACCACCGTTTAAACCACTCCTGGGTATTTGGTAGTAGGTATGCAACAAATGCAAAAGGAGCTAAAGCAACGAGTACTATAATTAATGCCTGTCTGAGAGTTAACACCAAAAACGCAGTAACAATGGCAAGCAGAACGGTTGGAAGAAGAATGATAATGCTACCAAGCGCTAGGTAACTTCCAACACCAACAAGTGAGAACGCAAGAACTGGTCCGACGATACCCTGCCAGCCTCCGCCATCAGACGAAAAATTACTCGAAAATTGTGGACTAGCAAGAATCGATCCTTGGGAGTCTGTGAGTAGTCCGCGTAAAGAGGCTCCTGTAATGTTTGAGACATCTATCATAATGGCACAAAGCCAGTACGAAGAATTCACGAGTATTGCTGCGAGAATAATCCTCGGTAGAAGTTTCTTTACGCCGTAGTTGCTAAACATGCCAGAACCTTGGCTGGCGCCAGTGATTTGAGTATATATTACAACTAGAAAGGCAATAATGAAAGCTACATTTGCAATATTTCGCATAGCTTGCCATGACTCGTAAAGACCCTGGGAAGCACCTGTGGTTGTAAGTGGCTGAACAACTAACATGTCTTCAACAATGGTGTAGGTTTCGTCTACCATTTTTGCGAGTACGTTGAAGACGGGACAGATGATCCACCCAAGGCCATCGATAGCACAGGAAGTTTTTTCGTCGGTACTACTTGAAGAACTGTTCCCTGCCGCCGCCGCAGTATTTTCATTCTTTTTTGCATCTTCTGGGTGTTTTTTTACCCAAGTTTTGTAGTCGGCCGAGTTGTCGCGTGTCATTTTGGCCATTTCATGACAACGCAGGTCTTTAGCATTGTTGGCATCGCCACCTTGATCGTAGTAGATGTCGTCAACTAGTGAATCCTCATCTCGATCGGGGTTACCTAACGGATAGTTCTTGCTTTTGTCAATAGTGCCGTCACTCTTGACTATATCAATACTTACTATATCTTTATTGCTTACGTTCCCCGAACCTGTGCCTGTACTTTCAATTGTCTTATTGCTACCACAGAAAACTTCTAAAGAGCGCTTACCTATTAGGTACAGTAAGGATTTGTAAGAATAATCAGGGCCATTATTGTTATTGATATCAAACGCGGGACGATCTTTGGATCCTTCACTCTCCAAAGCTTTGGTGAGTGCTCTTTGAAATACATCACCTCCACCACCATCAAACTCTATTTTTTCAGAGCGCTCGCAGTCAATGGGGTCACTAGGTTTTATTCTACTACCTTCACCTGAGCCTAGTGCGCGATTCATTGCACAGATAAGCTTCATTGGATTATCAAAACCAAATAACTTTGCGCCGCGGACAAAGATACTGCCATCTGTACAATTTACAGTGCCATCATTATCATCTCCTCCGTCCATTCCTGGGGCAAGGTAGCCGAAACCTTTCTTCTGCTGCGTACTTATACCCTCAAATGACTTAATGCTAAGCTTGCCATTATTGATATCAGAAGCAGAGATAGACTCATCGTCAGATACGTCAACCCCAAACCAGGGGTTGTAAAAGCAAGCGCGCATACCACGATAGTACAGCCATCTTTCGAGCTGATCCGAGGGATTTGCTTGGATGGCATTGACGGAAGCGACAGGTACGATAATTTGCACAAACAACAAACACCCAACAAAAACCAACGAAATAAATTTTCGGGAGAGTTTTTGATGTTTCTTGGCTAGCCCACTCATCTACATAAGCACTTTCATGTTTATTTTAACATGAAAGTGCTTATACTTCTTGCAATCAACAAGCTATTAAGTAACTTACGTAATCCTTCGATCGGTATAGCGCTGTCGTTCATCGACATTGATAGGAGCACGGAATACCTTTTCGTCTGGTCGGTTGGTGGGTTTGACGATCTCATTGTCTTTGCCAACTGCGAACAATGCGTTTCCGCTTGCATCGCGCCCTTTGAGGTAACTTGGATCAACCTTGGCTACCATTTCATTCATAACACCACGACTTCGCTCTTCAATCTGACCCTTGTATGACGGGTGAGTCTGTGCGCCTGTAACGGCCGCGATAAGTGAATTCTTATAGATCTCTTTCTTCTCTGGGCTGAGTTTTTCGTACTCGCCATCTGGTTTGCGCATGTCTTCGAGGAAGATCATTAGTTCATCGACATCGTACTTCATGATACTTTCAGGTTTGAACTTACCGCTCATGACATCGCGTATGAATGCCTTGCGTGTAGTATCGGTCATAGTACCAGACTTTGCTTCGCTCTTGTTGGTGCCAGACATCGTACCAAGATTGAGCTTAGAGCCCGAAGATGCATCTTCGAAGAACTGCTGCCAGTCGCGGCGCTTACCCGCTTCGTCTGATGAGAGAGGCCGAGAGGTATCAGGTATCGCCATGCCGTTATTGTCTTTTCGAACATTTCCTTCGGCGTCTCTTTGTGGCTCATAGAACTCACCAGTGTTTTCGTCAACTGCATACCCCATAGTTGCTACGGCATCACGAATTTCTTGGGCGTCCATATTGTTACCTTTTTCTTGCAGCAATTCATACATAGCCGCTTGACGCATTTCGGTAGTTACTCTATTGCCATCTGGGTCAATACCATCGTACAGTACTCTATGAAGCTGCTTGCGTGTCATAGAGCTAGTGAGTGTACGATTTACCTTTACCTCATCAACTGCAGCATCAATCACGTCCTTGGTGGCT
>WBZM01002391.1_pt1 | contig 16069 bp, 16 predicted proteins | sample 5204271 | NCBI WGS metagenome assembly WBZM01 (sample SAMN12344346, study PRJNA552823) | activated sludge metagenome | biome: Activated sludge suspended growth; feature: Nitrification reactor; material: Wastewater; isolation source: activated sludge from nitrification reactor of wastewater...
CCGAGCCCGCCCACTGCAGCGCGCCGTTGGTTGCGGCGACGCACCAATCGGTGGCCCCGGTCGAGCGAGGTCGCCAACGCCCGGGCGAGGTCGGTCTCGGTGAGGTCGAGGTCGAGGTCGAGGTCGAGGTCGTCGACCGATCTGGTGATGTGCTCGTGCTCAGACACCCAGCTGCTCCATCTGTCGATCTTCGAACTCCGCGCCGAACTTCGAGCGGAGTGCGGCAAGGCCGCGATGGGTGTGCGTCTTGACCGAGCCGACACCGATTCCGAGCGCCTGCGCGGTCTCGGCTTCGGTCAGGTCGCTCAAGTAGCGGAGTGCGATCGCCTCCCGCTGACGCCGTGGCAGCTGCGCGAGCGCGGCGGCCAGCGCGATCCGGAGGGCCGTGCCGTCCTCGAGGTCGATGACCTCGGGAACCATCGTGTGACCCTTCTTGCGCAGCAGGTCGATCGCCTGGTTCGACGTCACCCGGAGCACCCAGCCGACCCGGCGGTCGGGGTCGAGGCGACCCCACTGGGCGAACGCCCGCGCCATCGTCTCGGCGGCCAGGTCCTCCGCCACCGCACGGTTTCCCAACATGCGCAACGCCAGGCCGAAGGCCCGGGGATACAACTCCCGGAAGGCGGCCTCGAAGCCCGCCTCGCTCTCCCTCGTTCGTGTCGCCATCGCACCCATCATGAAGGAGTACGTCCGACCCCACCAGAAGGTTGACGCGATCCCGAAAGAATCCGTCAGGCCGGGTTGAGCGCGACGAGCGGGCTCTGGCCCTACGACGTGTCCCGTGCTTCTGTACGACGTTGTGAGTTCGGGGTGGAGCGACGACTATCGCGACGTTGAGGTGAATTCCTCGAGGCTCAGCCCGACCGGACCTGACGCAGTCTCGGTTGCGCCGGTCCGGTCAATCGCGACCGCGACACGGTCGGCCGGAAGATTGGTGTACACGAGTCCGATGACCGCAGCATCGGGTGCCCGACCGGCGTTGGCGCCGGTGATCCCGACATTGCTCGACCCGGTCTCAACCCCATCGTCGCGGCTCATCGCTGCGTCCCAGCGGCGGTACTGGTCGAGTTCCGGGCCCGACCACCCGCGAGGGTTCCCCTGCTGGTCGGGGGCCATGAGGTAGCCGCTCGGCATCACTCCGTCGACGTCCAGTGCCCGCCAGAGGGCTTGAGCATCGCCGTCGTCGAGGGGCGACGGCAGGTACAGAGCAAACGAGACGACTGCTCCGGGCGGAAGCTGCGAGACGGCAGCGACGAAGGAGACAGCCGAGCGTCGGGACGCGTCGCGGAATCGAAGCGTTTCAGACGACGAGATCGCCATCGAGAACGCTCCGTCGTCGACATCGACGACTCCCAATGAGGACACCTCGAACTCGAACATCCGTTGCCGAGGGTTGTCACCGGGGACGGGGTCGAGGAGGAAGAACTGGTAGCGGAGCGACCCATCGCGCCCGACCGTGCGCGTCGGAGGCGCCACGAGACTCGAAGGGCTCAGCGATTGAAGGGATCCACGGATCTGTTCCTCGATCACTCGGTCGCGACCGTGACGGGTCGCAATCGCCGGCGCTCCGACCCGCGTCCACACTGCGTCGAACACAACGACGATCACGATCGCGACCGCCGCCGACCGCAGAACGCCCAGCCATGTGGCGCGCCGCAGGACTGATCGGCTCATCACAGGAAGGTCGCCGAGGTCGGGGTGAAGGTCGACGTCCAGATCGTCTCGGTCCAGAGGGTCCCGGTCCGGATCCTCGATGTTCACAGGCTCCGGAATCCCGTCGATCGGCTCTCGTCTGACTGGGTCGTCGTTCATGTCGTCTCGCTTCCTTGGTGCTGGTTCGCCGCATGGACGCGAAACGCGTCCCGGGCACGAAGTGCTGCCATTCGCACGCTTCCGTCGGTGGTTCCAGCCATTGCCGCGACTTCTCTGGTCGTGAAGCCCTCGAGGTAGAGGAGTGTCAGGAGTCGACGGTCACGGGGCTCGAGTTGGGTGAGCGTGTGGTGAACGAACAGTCGCGTGGTCGCGGCATCTTCGAGTTGTTCGTCGCCGGCAAGAGCGTCGATGAGTGCACGGTCGTTGATCGGGAGTCGTCGCCGCTTCCAGTGGTCGATCAACAGATTGCGGGCGATCGTCAGGAGCCACGCCGTCTCGGAACCGCCGCTGAAGCCGTTCAGGTTTCGTGCCACCCGGACGAACGTCTCCTGGGTGAGGTCGGAGGCGAGTTCTCGATCGCCGCTGCGCCGTGCCAGATATCCGAACACGGTCGAGCGGTGAGCGACGAAGAGCCGCTCTACCGGATCAGGAGATCTCACCGGAGGATCGTAGGTTCAGTACCCGACCCACGACTGCGACGTCGCGCCGTCCTCGAACGTCGTGCGGCACACCCACCTCGGCCGCCCTTCCACGACTGCGGGGACGACGGATTGACGTGAAACCGCTGCAGGTGCGTACGAGATTCCCATGTCGATCCCACAGATCTCGGCCAGGGACGGCCGAGTAACCCACAGTCCTGCCAGGGTCATGCTGACCAGACCAACGAAGGCCACGACTTTCGTCCGCCGCCGGACCATCGGTCGGCGAGTGGACGGCATGTCCGCTGGCCCGGCAGTTGTCGTGAATGATGCCGCTTCGAGTGTCTCGGTCACGTGGGTCCTCCCTGGGGTCGGTCGGCGTTGATCGCCGACTCTGCCAAGTGGAAACGACTCAGCCGAGCTCGCGTCACAAGAATCCGAAGGTTTTCTCGACGAGGTTGTGATCATCAGTATCGACATCACCTCATGGGCTCAACGGCTCATGGCCTCGACTCCGACCGTTGTCGCTGTTGTCGAGTGGGCTACTTGGTCGCAATGGGCACGACCGGGGCCGACGTGGCGCCGACGATCGGCTCCGGTGCGGCGACCAGGAGGAACTCGGACACGCCGTCCTCGGCGCAGTCGACGGCCAGCGCCTCGAAGTCCCAGTTCTGACCCTGCAGCAGACCCATGTCGCGGAGCTGCACCATGTGCACGGCCAACAGGTCGTCCCAGTTGCCCGACTCGGGGGGCATGACCTCGTACGTGTACGTGTCGACGAAGGCGCCGGCGACCTCACGCTCGGCAAACCACTCGACGCAGCTGAATCCGAGACCGACCGTCTTCCAGTCGACCCCCACCGCGTAGCGACGACGATCACCGTCGTGGTACCAGCCGATGTCGCCGGTGCGGATGCAGATGACGTCGCCCGACTCGACGGTGAGGCCGGTGGCGGCGAGGGCCGCGTCGAGGTCGGCGGCGGTCACGGCGTGACCCGGGTCGACCCGATCGACCCCGAGCGCCCGGGCGACGTCGAGCAGGATGCCGCGGGTCACGATGTCGGGGAGCTGTTCGGCCCCACACCACGTCGCGCCGTTGTTGGCGCCGATCGTCTTCTGCGAACGTCCGCCGTAGAGGAGGCCGTCGTAGCTGATGTGGCTGAGGGCGTCGATGTGGGTCGCCGCGCACGTCGACATCGTGACGAGGTCGTCGGTGCCCTCCCAGATACCGGGCGCCATCTTGTCGCGCTCGTTCAGCGAGGTGAACGTGAGGATCGGGTTGAACCGGCCCTTCGGTTGCCCGGTCTGCACCCCGTCGTGCTTGAGATCGAGGGCGAGCGAGAAGCGCTTGCCCGTCCGCACGCACGCGGCGCCGCGCCGCGCCGCCTCGGGGGTGAGGAAGTTGCCGCAGCCGAGCTGGTCGTCATCGCCCCATCGGCCCCAGTTCGAGAGCTTCTTGCCCAGGTCACGGACCTCGTCGGAAAGTGCCATGCGTCGATGTCCGCCGGCTCAGGCGAACGTGAGCACGCCGCGGGCCAGCTTGCCCTCGTGCAGCTCGTCGAGCGCGAGGTTGAAGTCCTCGAGGGCGTACGTCTGCGACACCAACTCGTCGAGCTTGAGACGACCGGCCTGGTAGAGGCGGACCATCAGCGGGATGTCGTACTGCGGCCGCGCCGAGCCGTAGCGGCACCCCATGATCGTCTTGTCGTTGTACATCGTGTTGACCACGAAGCTGGCCTCGCTGCCCATCTTGGGCACACCGAGCATGACGAGGGTGCCGCCCCAGTCCAACAGGTCGGTCGACGTCTTGATGAGGGCCGTGGAGCCGACGCACTCGAAGACGTAGTCGACACCGTTGGGGCAGATCTCCTTGACGGCGGCGACCAGATCGAAGTCGGGACCATCGGGGCAGATGAAGTGCGTGGCGCCGAACTGGCGGGCGAACGCCTCCTTGCCGGGGTTGGTGTCGACGGCGATGACCGGCAGGCCGCCGCTGAGCGCTGCGCCCTGGATGGCGTTGAGGCCGATGCCACCGACCCCGATGACCACGACCGATTCGCCCTGCTGCACCTTGGCCCGGTTGAACACCGCGCCGACGCCAGTGAGCACACCGCACCCGATGAGCGACGCCGACGTGAGTGGCACCTCCTTGGGGATGCGCACCGCCTGGGTCGCCTTCACGACGGTCTCCTCGGCGAAGACCCCGAGGTTGGCGAACTGGAACAGCTTCTTCTGCTCCTCACCCTCGCCGCTGGTGAAGGGCCGGGAGAGCTTGCCGAGCGACTGCCGACAGAACGTGGGCTTGCCGCGGTCGCACTGCCCGCACTGCCCGCAGTTGCCGAGCGTCGACAACACCACGTGGTCACCGACGGCGACGTTGGTGACGTCGGGAGCGATCTGGATGACCTCACCCGCGCCCTCGTGGCCGAGCACGACGGGGGGCGGGAACATGATCGTGCCGTTCAGCACCGACACGTCGCTGTGGCACAGGCCGGCGGCCTCGATGCGCACCCGGACCTCACCGGCACGCAGGTCGCGAGCCTCGATTCCCGACTCGACCGATGCCTGCTTGCCGTCCCACACGATTGCTCTCATGGGGAGCGATGGTAGCCGGGAACTAGAACGCGTTTCATTTGGGCCGACGTCCCCGGGATCAGCCCTTCGGCTCTCGGGGCAGGCCCAGCACCCGCTCGCCGATGATGTTTCGCAGGATCTCGTCGGTCCCCCCGCCGAGGCGCCCGCCGGGTGCACCGCACACCAGCTTCGTCCACGCGAACGTGCCCCACTCCCCGGTGTCGGCGCACAGCCTCGGGCCGAGCACCTGCGCCGCGAACTCGGCGGTGTCGAGCAGTTGGAGCGTGCCCGCCAGCTTGAGGATCGACATCTCGGGCCCGGGCAGCTTGCCGGCCTGCACCGCGGCGAGCGCCCGTTTGCCGGTGTACCCGATCACCTTGTGCTGGATGTAGAGCTGAGCCAACCGGTCGCGGATCACGGGGTCGTCCTGCCTGCCCATCTGCCGGGTGAGTGCGATGATCCGCTCGAACGGTCCGGGTCCACGGCCGAGACCCATGCCGCTCCCGATCGACGCCCGTTCGTTCATCAGCGTCGTCATGGCGACGCCCCAGCCCTGGCCGACCTCGCCGAGGCGATGGGTGTCCGGAATGCGGACGTCGCTGAAGAACACCTCGTTGAACCCGGCGCCACCGGTCATCTGGCGAAGCGGTCGCACCTCGACGCCGGGCGCCGCCATGTCGACGAGGAACGCGGTCATGCCGGCGTGCTTGGGAGCGTCGGGGTCGGTCCGGCAGATGATCTCGCCGAGCCCGGCGTGATGAGCGTTCGACGTCCAGACCTTCTGCCCGTTGACGATCCAGTCGTCGCCGTCGCGTTCGGCGCTGGTGGCGACCGCGGCGAGATCGGAACCCGCGCCGGGTTCACTGAACAGCTGGCAGGCGATCAGGTCGCCACGCTGCAGCGGCTGGAGGTACTGCGCCGCCACCTCGGGCGTGGCGTGTGCAGAGATCGTCGGGGCCACCATGCCGAGACCGATCGTGAAGATCGACTGGTCGGGGAGCTCGTAGGTGGACTCGAGCGACCGGTAGGCCCGGACGTGGTCCGCTCCCAGCCCGCGACCGCCGAGCTCGATGGGCCCGTCGATCCAGCCGAACCCGGCATCGAAGCGCTTGGCCGCCCACACGCGGGCTGCTGCCAGCTGTTCGACCTCGGTCTCGGGGTCGCCCTCCTCGACGATGCCGACGAAGTCGTCGCCCTCGCCCCACACGAACTCGGTGGCGACCGCCGGCTTGGGCGTCGCGTTCGCGTCGAGGAACGCCCGCGCCTCCGCGAGGAACTGGTCGAGCGACGGCTTGGACTCGGCGGAGGAGGCCTCGTGTTGTTCGTCGCTCAACGGGGACGAGGCGATGGTGACCATCGTCACATTCCAGCACACTATTGGCGAAGTGCCAATAGTGGCCTAGGCCTCCATCATCCTGGGGACGACCGTCTCCACGATGGCCAGCAGTGAGGCGTGCAGCATCGCCGCCGTCTGCGCCCGAGTCAGCGTTCCGGCCACGAGCCACTCCTGCGACGCGACACGCGCCAGCGCGGCGTAGGAGCGAAGCGCCCCGCGCAGCAGATCGGGATCGAGGGAGGCGGGGAACGGCAACTCGTCGACCATCCGCTCGACGAGATCGTCCCGCGCCCGGGTGATCACCTCGTCGACGTCGGACACCGCGAAGCCGCCCGCCGGGGCCGAACCCGACCAGAGGCCGCCGGCGGCCTCGATCATCCGCATCCAGCTCTCGACGCACGCTCCGAGCACCTCGTCGAGGTCACCGCTCGTGTCGTCCGGCACGATCCGAGCCGATTCGGGAACGCGGACCGCCTGCTCGACCACGGCGAGATACAGCCCGCGCTTGGACCCGAAGTAGTGGTGGAGCAGACCCCTCGTCACACCGGCCGCAGCGGCCACCGCGTCGAGCGATACCGCCGAGAACTCCTGTTCACGGAAGATGTCCGCCGCCGCACCGAGGATCTGGCCGCGACGCAGGTCGGGGTCGAGTCGGGTACGGGGACGCGGCGGCATGGCGACGACGCTAACCGGCGCCCGTCACTCGATGACGGGGCAGGGGTTCACGGTCGCGGTCAGCGTGTTGCTGCGACCGGTCGCCCCGCCCGAGGTGGCCTCGGCGACGATCGTGACCGCACCCGTCGAGCCGTACGGGAGATCGATGGTGCCGTTCCATCCGTTACGGGTTCGGTTGCGCACCATCGCAACCGTGCCGGAGGTCGTGCCGGCGATCCACCGCAGCGTGACCGACGTCGGGATACCACCCGAGGTGATCGTGGCGGCGAACGCCGTGTTGGCGCACGCTCCTCCGCCGGCGGCGCGTGCGGACAGGGCCGATGGGCCGCTCAGCCGCAACGTGGGGGGCGCCGCCGTCGTGGTGGTCGTCGATGCAGGAGCGGACGTGGTGGTCGTCGGAACCGACGTCGTCGACGTCGACGCGAGGGGCACGGTCGTGGGCGGCGCGACGACCCGGGTGGATGTCGGGCGCTGCGCCGTCGTCGTCGACGCCGCGGTCTCGACGACGAGCGGGATGGTCGACGACGGAAACGGGGCCGAGGTGGTGACACGCGGAGCTGCCGTGGTCGACGTGAGGCTGGTCGGGATGGAGCGGGTCCGGTCCGAGGTCGCAACCGTCGTCGCGTCATCAGCCGGCAACGTCCAGAGTCCGGCGATCACCAGCACCAGCACGACCACCGCCGCGACCGCGAATCCACCCGGCCGCCGAGCCCGATCCGGATGCGGCGGAAACCCGTCGCCTCGCCACCGGCGTGGGCCCAACCCACCCGGGCCACCGCCGACGACCGCCGTGGAGAGCACCCGATCGCGGACCGAGGTCGGCGTGACGAGGAGCGGGCTCGCGCCCGCGGTACCGAACAGCGCGGCGGGCACCCCGGCGCGGCGGTGTTCGCAGATGTCGCAGCCATCAACGTGCCGGGCGACCCGCTTGCGCCACAGGACACTGAAGCGCCCGTCCCACGACGACAGGAGTCGGTCGAGCTCGTCGCAGTCGGACCTCCCCTGGCGGGCGACGAGCAGCGCACCGATCGAGCGTTCCAGTCGCTCGCGCATGCGGTGCACGTGCTGGTAGGAGGTCGACGTCGACGTGCCGAGGGCTGCGGCGAGGTCGTCGCCCTCGACACCCTGCAGCTGGAGCTCGAGCACCAGGCGGTCGCGGTCGTCGAGGCCGGCGGCGGCCTCGCGGACGACGAGCGCCAAGCCTGCCTGGTTCGCTTCGGCAGCGACGGCGTCGAGGTCGTGGTACTCCGCTGCTCGATCCATCTCACTCACCTCGTCCACCAGCCGGACCCGACCCCGGCGCTTGGTCCGCCGGAACACCTCGTGCCGGCAGATCGCGTACATCCACGGCCGCAGCCGGGCCGGATCCCGCAGCTGATCGAGCCGGCCGAACGCCACCACGAACACCTCGCTGCACACGTCCGCCGCCTCGTCGCGATCGCCCAGCATGTGGACACACATGGTGTAGATCCGGTCGCTGTAGCGGTCGTAGATGTGACCCAACGCCTGCCGATCGCCGCCGAGTGTGGCGGCGACCAGCTGGGCGTCGGTCGGGTACGGGTCGTTCGAGCCCGTGATGTCGGTGATCGGCAGCTCCATGTCGCACCCTTACGGACGGCTCGGCGCAGTCTTGCACCGGGCGACTCGGTGAATCAGCCCTGCGTGAATCAGCCCTGCGCCTTGCGACGCCGGTCGTAGGCCATGCCGCCGACGATCACGAGGCCGGCGCCGAGCAGCGATGCTCCGATGATCGGCAGGTTCGAGTCGTTGCCGGTCACGGCGAGCGACTCCGGGCCGGCGGCCGTCTCGGTGGCGCCCTCGACCTCAGCGGGAACGGTGGGGTCGGGCACCGTTGTCGGGTCCGTCGGATCCGGCGTGGGCTCGGGGGCGACGGTCGTCGGCGGCACGGTGGGGTTCACGATGACGGGTGGGATCGTGACGGGGGGCTTCACGGTCGTGGTCGGGTTCACGACGACCGGCGGGACCGTGGGCGGCACAGTGGTCGGTGAACCCGGGTCGAGGACGACCGGCGGGATGGTGAAGGGTGGGATCGTCTTCGGCGGGATCGTGACGGGCGGCAGCGTCGCCACGGTGATGTCGTCGATGTCGAGGTCGGGCACGATCGGCTTGGCCGAGGCGGCGCCGGCGAAGACGACCAACGCTCCGGAGGCGAGCAGCCCGACGGCGATGGTGCGGACCACTCCGAGGCGGACGCGATCGACGGTGGGGACGTTCTGGCTGCGGGTGGTGGTGTTCGACATGGCTGGCTCCTGGGTTCCGAGGCGACGGGTTGTCGCCGTACGGGGGCCAAGAGCGCGATCACCGCGAGGTCTGACACTTTTCCGCGAACTTCTCCGAAAACTGCTGCGAGGGCCGCGCCGGAGCGCGACCCTCGCAGCCAGATCTGGAGCGTGACTCGGTCAACCCGGCCAGATGATGGACTGCATCTCGCTGTAGGCGTGGAGGCCGAAGCTCCCGCCGTCGCGCCCGACGCCCGACTGCTTGAAGCCGCCGAACGGCGCCTCGTGGTTGCGCTGCAGGGAGTTGATGCCGACGTTGCCCGAGCGCAGCCGCTGGGCCGTCGTCCAGGCGCGACCGGTGTCGCCGCTGAAGACGTAGCTGTACAGGCCGAAGTCGCTGTCGTTGGCGATGTGGATGGCTTCCTCGTCGTCGTCGAAGGGGACGACCACAACGACCGGGCCGAAGATCTCCTCGCGCACCGCCGTCATCTGGTTGGTGGCGTTGGCGATGAGGGTCGGGGCGACGTAGAAGCCCTTGTCGAAGTCGGGACGTTCGCCGCCGACCACGATCTCGGCGCCCTCGTCACGGGCCGACTGCACGTAGCCCTCGATGCGACCGCGGTGCACGTCGGTGATGACGGGGCCCACGACGGTGGTGCGCTCGAGCGGGTCGCCGACCGTGAGGTGCTTGGCCGCCTGGGTGAGGCCGGCGACGAGCTGGTCGTAGATCCCGCGCTGGGCGATGACGCGAGTTGGTGCGGTGCAGATCTGACCGGAGTGGAAGGCCCACACCGAGCTGATGCCCCCGATGGCGGCCTTGAGGTCGGCATCGTCGTAGACGATGCAGGCTCCCTTGCCGCCGAGTTCCAACAGCAGGCGCTTCATCTCGCCACCGGCGACCGCGCCGATGCGGCGGCCGACGCCGGTGGAACCGGTGAAGCTGATCATGTCGACGTGCGGCGACGACACCAGCGCCTCGGACGCAGCGATGTCGGTGCCGCAGGTGACGTTGATGACGCCGGGCGGGAACCCGGCCTCGTTCATGATCTCGACGAGCTTGATGACGGCGAGCGGGTCCTGCGGCGCCGGCTTCACCACGACGGTGTTGCCCATGGCGAGCGCCGGGCCGATCTTGCCCGCCATGTTCACGACCGGGAAGTTGTACGACGTGATGCAGCTGACGACACCGACGGGCGCACGGTGGCCGACGCCGCCGATGATGCCGCCCGGAGCGAGCGCCGTGGTCGGCATGACCTGGGGCTCGAGGGGGATGAGCCGTGACTCCATCGCACCCTTGGCGTAGCGGCGGAATCGCGCCGACACCTGGGGGACCTGCATCGTCTTGGCGACGCGCATGGTGGCACCGGTTTCGGCCTGCACGAGCGGAGCGAACTCGTCCTTGCGCGCGTCATAGAGGTCGGCGGCCTTCTCGAGCAGGTTGGCCCGCTCCTCGGGCGACGTCCGCGACCATGCGTCGAATGCCTCGGCTGCCGCAGCGGTGGCGGCAATCGACTGCTCGACGGAGCCCTGCGGCGCACGACCCACGACCTCTTCAGTGGCGGGGTTGATGATGTCGTAGGAGCCGTTGCCCCCGTCGAACCACTCCCCGCCGATGCACACCTGCGCGTCAATGGACATGTGTTTGTCTTCCGTTCTCGTGTCGGCGGGCTCAGGCCCGGTCGAAGTCCAAGCCGAGCATCTCGATGGCGTTGCCACGGACGAGCTTGTAGACGATGTCGTCGGGCAGGTTGCCCATCAACTTGATCGCCGTGTCCTTGGAATGGGGCCATGTGCTGTCGGAGTGCGGGTAGTCGGTCTCGAAGCAGATGTTGTTCACACCACACTTCTCGATGTTCTCGAGGCCGTACTCGTCGTCGAAGAAGCAGCCGTAGATCTGGCGGTAGTAGTAGGTGGACGGCGGCTCGGACACCTTGTCGCTCACGCCGCCCCAAGCCCGGTTGTCCTCCCACACCTTGTCGGCGCGCTCGAGGATGTAGGGGATCCAACCGATCTGGCCCTCGCTGTACGCGAGCTTCAGGGTCGGCAGCTCGGCGAGCCAGCCGCTGAACAACCAATCGGTCATCGAACTCATGGCGTTGCCGAACGTCAGCGTCGATCCGACCGCGGCCGGGGCGTCAGCCGACGTGGACGGCATGCGGGACGACGAGCCGATGTGCATGTTGATGACGGTGCCGGTCTCGGCGCACGCGCGGAAGAACGGCTCCCAGTAGGGCGTGTGGACCGACGGCAGGTCGAGATAGGGCGGGATCTCGCTGAAGCAGGTGGCCCGCACACCGCGCTCGGCGTTGCGGTACACCTCCTGCGCAGCCAGCTCGGCGTCCCAGAGCTGCACGATGATGAGCGGGATGAGGCGACCGTCGGAGCCGCCGCACCACTCCTCGACCATCCAGTCGTTGTAGGCCTTCACGCAGAGGTCGGCCAGCTCCATGTCCTGGGCTTCCTTGAAGGTCTGACCGCAGAACCGGGGGAACGACGGGAAGCACATCTGTGCCTCGGTGTGGTTCAGGTCCATGTCGGCGAGACGAGCGACCGGATCCCAGCAGCCCTTCCGCATCTCCTCGTAGGTGATCCCCACGACCTTGACCTCGTCACGGTCGAACCCGGCGGCGGCGCTGAGACGGGTCTGTGGGATCTTCTTGTCCTCGTACAGCCACCAGTCACACAGGTCGCCGTCGTCGGCGGGCTCGTAGCTGAACACCCCTCCGACGAACTGCATGTGGCCGCGCTCCTGGACCACACGGGGGCCGACGTCGCGGTACTTGGCAGGAAGACGGTCCTGCCAGACGTTGGCGTGCTCGATGACGTGGTCATCGACGGAGATGAGTTTCGGGAAGTTCTCCATGCGGCCGATCGTACCCACAGACCTGACGGTGTGTCAGAAACGCGGAAACGACGTCACGACGGGCTGTGGAGCCCCGATGCCTGCAACAGGATCCCGAAGTTCCAGCCCATCACGCAGACGTAGGCGACGATGACGATCATCACCGAACGATCGGCCAGCTTCGAGTCCCGCGGCGACGCCAGGAGCAGCGCGCCGACGCCGAGGGCCACGATCGTCTTCAGGATCAACGGGTACGCGGGGTGGTCCATGATCGGGGCCATGATCGGGTTGGCCTCGGAGCCACCGTGGCGGAGGATCGCCTTGGTCACGATGACGTCGACGAGGTTGAGGACGAGGATGGTCACCGCCATCAGCCACCGACGAATCGGGATCATGCGCGGGCCGTCCTCGCCGACCGGGACTTCCGCACGCATGGCACTGTCCACCGGTGGTTCGGTGTCGATCACTCCCAGGTCCTTCCGACGACTTCCGTCGACCGTACGGACCGGCACCGCTCGCCACAAGTCGAGATGTATTGAAATGCGTCAATAGTTAACCAGGAGGAGGGTGTTCCACAGCACCACGCCCGCGTAGAACACCCACGCGAGGAGCAATCCCAGATCGGCCAGACGAGACGTCACCGGCGTCCGGAGCACCACCAGCCACATGAGCCCGAGCACGACCCCCTTCACGACGATCGGCTTCCACCAGTGCTCGACCACCCCCTGCATGGCGGGGTTCGATTCGGTGCCGCCGAGCGCGAGCACGGCGGCGGTCGTCAGGAGATCGAGGGCGTTGAGGGTGAGCAGCGCCCACAGCCGGAACGATCGCTCGCCCAGCACCCGTTCGATGCGGGCACTGACCGCCCGGAGATGTCGCGTGGACCTGTGCACCTCAGCCTGCTCGACGCTGGTGGTCTCCGGCAGCGAGGCGTAGCGCATGGTCACGGCCCGGACGGTACCGACACGAAGCGGCACCCGACAGAGCCCGATGACCCAATCTCCGATGCCGGCAGGGACTGCGAGCGCGGCGACGACGGGGGGCCGGACCACTAGCATCGCCGCATGGCCAAGCTCCCCGACCTGCTGGCGACGTTTCGTCTGATGCCGCTCTTCCACGACTGCACCGACGACGAGCTCCGCCAGATCGACGCGGTGGCCGACGAGGTGGCGGTCCCGGCCGGGCGGGTGCTGATCCGGCAGGGTGAGCTCGGGCGCGAGTTCGTTGTGATCGTCGACGGCGAGGCATCGGTCGAGCGCGACGGCGCCACCGTGGCCACGCTCGGCCCCGGCACCCACTTCGGCGAGCTCGCCCTCCTCGTCGACCACCCCCGCAACGCGACGGTCACCGCTGTCACCGACCTCAAGCTGCAGGTGATCGACCGGCGCGGCTTCCAGAACCTGCTCGACAGCTCCCCGCACCTGACGAAGAACCTGCTGCACTCCGTGGCCCGTCGCCTCTCCGAGGTCGACGCCCGCACCGACGACTGACGTCGGTCGAGCTGCGCGTCAGCCGGTCGGTCCGCCCACGAGCGGCCACACGTCGGCACCGAACGCCGCGACCTGATCGGCCATCTCTTCGGCCGACCGGGCGGCGAACCGAACCTGCACGTGGTTGGCCCCGACGCCGACGTACTTGGTGAGGCGGGCGGCGATCGTCTCGGGCTCCCCCGAGAGCGTGAATGGACCGGAGTCCCACGTCGGCGTGCCCACGTAGATCGGTTCGGACTGGATGCCGATGTCGAGGGGTTCCTCGGTGCCGAACGCCTCGGCCCGCTCGCTGCGTAGGAACTCGACCGCGGCGCGCATGCCCATCTTCGGCGGGCCCTGGGGCAGCCAGCCGTCGCCGAGCGTCGCGGCGCGGCGAAGCGCCGCGTCAGACGATCCACCGACCCAGATCGGCGTCCCGCCGGGGCGGGGTGACCTCGGGCGGAGCACTGCTCCCTCGAACTCCCCGGTCGCCAGCGCCTCCCGCAAGACGGGGAGCGCCGCGTCGAGATCGCGGCCTCGCCGTCGGAACTCGGCGCCCACCAATTCGAACTCGCGCTCGACGTGACCGATACCGACCCCGAGGATCGCCCGACCGCCCGACAGGAGATCGAGGGTGCTGAACGCCTTCGCGGTGACGAGCGGCGCGCGGTACGGCACGACGTACACGTGGCTGAGCAGGTGGACGGACTCGGTCTGGGCGGCCAACCACCCGAGCGTTGCAATGGTGTCGTACCAGACGGCACCCATGGTCTCGTCGAGCGGCCGCGGGATCGCGATGTGGTCGCAGACGGCGACGTAGAACGCACCGGCGCGGTCGGCGGCGACGGCAACTCGGGCCAGTTCGGCCGGGCCGGCGTCGGCTTCCCACGGCTGCACGAACGCAGTGCTCTGGGATTGGACCGGGAGCTGCATCCCCCATCCCACCTGACCTGCCGGAACGATCGCTGCCATCGGTGTCCCCCTCGACCCATTCCTGACGACCCGTCAGAAACAGGTCGCACTGTAGTCAGCGTCAGGCGCCGAACGTGCCGTTGTCGATGAAGGGCGAGACCGCCCACATCTGCTCGGCCAGCTCCGACAGGTCGTCGGAGACGGCCGAGAGCTGGATGCGGGTCGCACCCTGCGCCCGCAAGGTCTCGAGCTGTTGCTCGTCGAATCCGTCGAGCGCCGCTCCGAGCGTCAGCTCGAGCCCGTCGGGGTCGCGCCCCGCCGCCTCGGCGGTCCGACGCATCAGGTCGAGCCGCACCGGCAGGACATCGGCAGGAACGCCGATCGGCTGGAAGCCGTCGCCCAGCCGGCCGGCACGACGGGCGGCCGCCGGCGAGTGACCACCGATGTGGATGGGCACCCCGCCGGGCTGCGCCGGACGGGGGCGGCTCACCACCCGCTCGAAGTCGAAGAACTCACCGTGGAACGACGCCTCGTCCTCACGCCAGACCGCCCGCATGGCATCGATCACCTCGTCGAGCCGCCGGCCCCGGCTCGAGAACTCCACGTCGAGTGCGTCGAGCTCCTCACGCATCCAACCGACGCCCACCCCCAGCCGCATTCGTCCTCCCGAGAGCACGTCGATCGTGGCGAGGCGCTTGGCCAGCATGAGCGGATGGTGGACCGACGCGATGAGGATGCCGGTCGAGAGGCCGATGCGTTCGGTGCGGGCGGCGAGGAACGAGAGCAACTCCAACGGGTCGGGAATCTCGCAGTCGGTCGGCAGCGGCCACCGACCCGTCTTGGAGTAGGGGTACTCCTCGGCGAACCCGGCCGGTACCGCAACGTGTTCCACGACCGACACGGTGTCGAACCCGGTCGACTCCGCGTTGCGGACGAAGTACGTCATCCACTCGGGGTCGGATGCGACGTTGGCCCGGTAGGGCGGCGTGATGCCGAACTTCATGACGGCCAACCTACCGGTCGGTGCTCGTCGTAATCTCCGGGCCCATGGACTCCGACCGCTTGGCCCGCTGGTTCACCCAGTTCGCCGAGATCGAATGCCCCGACCTCCCCTTCTACCGCGCGTTGTGCCTCGGCATGGCCGACGACGCCGCGCTCCTCGAACTGCTGCTGTCGGCCGCGCCCGGGCAGTGGCGTCCGAACCTCCTCCTCGCGGCGCTGCACGATCTCGTACTGCAGCATCCCGACGAGCCGTTCGCCCGGTTCTACGGCACGGTCGGCGGATCGTTCGCGGAGGGCACCGACCCGCTCCCCCTCGCCCGCGAGTTCATCGCCGACCATCGTTCCGATGTGGACCGACTCGTCGCGACCCGGTCGACGCAGACCAACGAGGTCAACCGCTCGTGCCTGTGGTTCGCCGCGCTCCGGGTTGCAGCCGCGGACCTTCCCGATCGACCGATCGCGTTCGTCGAGGTCGGCGCATCGGCCGGGCTGAACCTCCGCTTCGACCGGTATGCCTACGACTTCGGCGACGGTGTCGTCCGCGGCAACGAGGACTCACCCGTTCGACTCGCGTGTCGCGTCGACGCCGCCGCGCTCCCCCTCGATTCCCGTGTCGAGGTCTCCCACCGCGTCGGCCTCGACCGTGACCCGGTAGATCTCGCCGACCCGGCCGAGCGACGCTGGCTCAAGGCGTGCATCTGGCCCGAGCAGCCCGAACGCCACACCCGG
>WBZM01002394.1_pt1 | contig 16064 bp, 14 predicted proteins | sample 5204271 | NCBI WGS metagenome assembly WBZM01 (sample SAMN12344346, study PRJNA552823) | activated sludge metagenome | biome: Activated sludge suspended growth; feature: Nitrification reactor; material: Wastewater; isolation source: activated sludge from nitrification reactor of wastewater...
GTCCGCTTCGAGGATGTCCAGGGCCAGCTCCATGCCTACCGCCACGGGGTGCGCATCGGCGTCCTGGTCGAGATGGAGGGCGGTAGCCCCGATCTGGGCAAGGACATCGCCATGCACGTGGCCGCCAGCAACCCCCTCTGCGTCAGCGCCGAGCAGGTCCCCGCCGCGGCCCTGGAGAAGGAGAAGGAGATCTTCCGCGCCCAGGCCCTGGAGAGCGGCAAGCCGGCGGAGATGGTCGAGAAGATCATCGGTGGCCGGGTGCGCAAGTATCTGCAAGAGGTGACCCTCCATGGCCAGGCCTTCGTCAAGGACGCCGAGGTCACCGTCGAGCAGCTCCTGGCCCGCGCCGGCGCCAAGGTCCATCGCTTCGCCCGGGTCGAGGTCGGCGAGGGTATCGAGAAGAAACAGGAGAACTTCGCCGACGAGGTCATGGCCCAGGTGCGCGGCGACTGAGGCCCGCGAGGCGGGCTGAGGTCAGGGGGCGCCGCCCAGCCGGCGCCGCCCCGTACCACCCCGTACCACCCCTCTTCCTGATCCCCGCTCCTGGCCACCCCTTGGGACCTGGCGCGGGGAGGGGCGGAAAACTTACGGGCGTTGGGTATACAATGACGCCCCTCCTTCCCCGTCAGAGGTCTGCCTGTGTCCCAACCTGCCTATCGGCGTATCCTGCTCAAGCTCAGCGGCGAGGCCCTCATGGGCTCAGGCCAGTTCGGTATCGACCCCGAGGTCATGGCCCGGCTGGCGGCGGAGGTCAAGGGGCTGCGGGACGCCGGGGTCCAGGTCGCCCTGGTCGTCGGGGGTGGCAACATCTTCCGCGGCGCGGGACTGGCGGGGGCCGGCATGGACCGGGTCACCGGTGACCACATGGGCATGCTGGCCACGGTCATGAACGCCCTGGCCATGCAGGATGCCCTGGAGCGGATCGGCGCCAGCACCCGCGTCATGTCCGCCCTGCGCATCAACCAGGTGTGCGAGGACTTCATCCGCCGCCGGGCCGTGCGCCATCTGGAGATCGGGCACATCGTGCTCTTCGCCGCCGGTACCGGCAACCCCTTCTTCACCACCGACTCCGCGGCCAGCCTGCGGGCGGTGGAGATCGGCGCCGAGTTGCTGATCAAGGCCACCCAGGTCGACGGCGTCTATTCCGCCGATCCCAAAAAGGACCCGGGGGCGGTCTTCTACCCGCGCCTGAGCCACGACCAGGCCCTGCGGGAGAACCTGAAGGTAATGGACACCACCGCCATCGTCCTCTGCCGGGACAACCGCATCCCCATTCGCGTCATGAATATCCACCAACCCGGGGCCCTGATGCGCCTGGTCGAGGGCGAGGCCATCGGTTCCCTGGTCGAGAGCGGAGACTAAGAGGAAGCTGAGATGATCAATGATGTCACCAAGGACGCCGAAGGGCGCATGGCCAAGAGCGTCGAGGCCCTGCGCCTGGAGCTGGTCAAGATCCGCACCGGCCGTGCCCACCCCTCCCTGCTGGACCACATCCGCGTCAACTACTACGGCAACGAGGTCCCCATCAAGCAGGTGGCCAACGTCACCGCCGAGGATGCCCGCACCCTGGCGGTGGCCCCCTGGGAGAAGGGCATGATCTCGGCGGTGGAGAAGGCCATCCTCCAGTCTGACCTGGGGCTCAACCCCAACACCGCGGGCAGCGTCATCCGGGTGCCCATCCCCCCCCTCACCGAAGAGCGCCGGCGTGACCTGATCAAGGTGGCGCGGGCCGAGGCCGAGCAGGGGCGGGTCGCCATCCGCAACATCCGCCGCGAGGCCAACAATGAATTCAAGGAGATGATCAAGGAGAAGATGATCTCCGAGGACGATGAGCGCCGCGGCCAGGAGCTGGTCCAGAAGCTCACCGACAAGTACGTCAAGGAGGTCGACCTGGTCCTGGAGGAGAAGGAAAAGGACCTGATGGCCATCTGAGGCCGGGCACGTCCGACCCCCGACTCCTCTCACCCAGGCCCCACCACCGAGTACGCTTGAGGCCCATGGCACCCCCCCCGAATGGCGTCCCGACCGCGGGTAACATCCCCCGCCATGTGGCCATCATCATGGATGGCAATGGCCGCTGGGCCCGTGCCCGCTACCTGCCCCGGGGCGCCGGCCACCGCGCCGGGGTCAAGAGCGTGCGCGCCGTGGTCGAGGAGAGCATCCGCCTGGGGGTGGAGGTCCTCACCCTCTTTGCCTTCAGCAGCGAGAACTGGCGCCGGCCGAAGGAGGAGGTCGATTTCCTCATGCAGCTCTTCCTCACCGCCCTGCGCTCGGAGGTGAAAAAGCTCCAGGAACAGGGTGGGCGGCTGCGGGTGATCGGGGACCTCGCCGCCTTTCCCGAGCGCCTGCGCCGGGAGATCGCCGAGGCCGAGGCGACGACGGCGGCCAATACCCAACTCATCCTGCAAATCGCCGCCAATTATGGTGGACGCTGGGACCTGACCCAGGCGGCGCGGCACCTCGCCCGGGAGGTGGCCGCGGGTCGTCTTGATCCCGAGGGCATCGACGAGGGCCACCTGGCGGCTGGCCTCGCCACCGACGGCCTGCCCGACCCCGATCTCTTCATTCGCACCGGGGGGGAGCAACGGCTGAGCAACTACCTGCTCTGGCAATCCGCCTACGCCGAGCTCTATTTCACCGACATCAAGTGGCCGGACTTCGGGGCCGCCGCGTATGCCGAGGCCATCGCCGATTATGGCCGGCGCCAGCGGCGGTTCGGTCAGACCTCCGAGCAAGTGACCGGGGCCAAGGGTTCCGTCGCCGAGGTGGGGCCGGAATCCCCCCATGATCCCGACCGGACCTGGTCCCCGGCCTGAACGGGACACCATGCCCCTGACCAGCCTGCAACGCCGGGTCCTCACGGCCTCCCTCCTGGCCCCCGCGGCGATCCTGGCGGTGTTGGTCCTGCCCGACCCGGCCTTCGCCCTGGTCCTGGGCCTGATCCTGCTGGGGGCGGCCTGGGAGTGGTCGGCCCTGGCGGGCTTGTCCACCCCGGCGTCGCGGCTGGCCTACCTCGCCCTCCTGTGCCTGACCCTGCTCCTGCTGCAGGGCTTCCTGCCCCCCGCCGGCCTCCTGGCCCTGCTGGTCCTGGTCAGCCTCGGCTGGTGGCTGTTGGCGGTGGCCCTCTTTCGCCTGCGCGAGATCAGCGCCGCGAGCGGCCCAGACCCGCGGGTCCTGGTGGCGGGACTGGTCATCCTGGGCGCCGCCTGGCTTGCCCTCTGCCGCCTCCATGAGGCACCCCAGGGACCGCACCTGGTCCTGTTTCTCCTCCTGCTCATCTGGACCGCCGACATCGCCGCCTTTTTCACCGGCCGGCGCTGGGGCAAGGCCAAGCTGGCCCCGGTCCTGAGTCCAGGCAAGACCTGGGCGGGGGTCTATGGCGCCGCAGCGGGGGCGGCCGCTCTCGGCCTGGCCCTGGGGTTGGGGCTGGGGCTGTCACCTCACGGCCTGCTGGGGGCACTGGTCCTGTGCCTGGCGACGGCCCTGATCTCGGTGGTGGGGGACCTCTTCGAGAGCCTTCTCAAGCGCCGGCGGGGCCTCAAGGATTCCGGCTGCCTCCTGCCGGGCCACGGCGGGCTCCTCGACCGCATCGACAGCCTCCTCGCCGCGGCGCCCTTCTTCGTCCTCGGTCTCATCGGGTTGGGGATCACCCCATGAAAGGTATCTGCGTCCTCGGGGCCACCGGCTCCATCGGCATCAGCACCCTGGACGTGGTGGGGCGCCACCCCGACCGCTACCGGGTCGTGGCCCTCACCGCCCACCGGGATGCCGACCGACTGGCGGAACAGTGCCGGCGCCATCGTCCCGCCCTGGCGGTCCTGGCGGATGCCGCCGCCGCCCCGCGCCTGCGCGCCTTGCTGGCCGACATGGACCAGCCGCCCGAGATCCTGGCGGGGCCTGCCGCCCTGGCGCAGGTCGCCGCCCTGCCCGAGGTGGACATCGTCATGGCCGCCATCGTCGGCGCCGCCGGCCTGCTGCCGACCCTGGCCGCCGCCCGCGCCGGCAAGCGCCTGCTGCTGGCCAACAAGGAGGCCCTGGTGATCGCCGGGGAGATCCTCATGTCCGCCGCCGCCGCCAGCGGCGCCCTGCTGCTGCCCATCGACAGCGAGCACAACGCCATCTTCCAGTGCATGCCCCCGGGCTATGAGCGGGGCCTGGAGCGGGTCGGGGTCGAGCGCATCCTGCTCACCGCCTCCGGGGGGCCCTTCCGCGACCGGCCCCTGGCGGACCTCGCCCAGGTCACCCCCGACCAGGCCTGCGCCCACCCCAACTGGAGCATGGGGCGCAAGATCTCGGTGGACTCGGCGACCATGATGAACAAGGGCCTGGAACTGATCGAGGCCTGCTGGCTGTTCGGCACCCGCCCGGAGCGCATCCAGATCGTCATCCACCCCCAGAGCGTCATCCACTCCCTGGTGCAGTACGTGGACGGCTCGGTGCTGGCCCAGCTCGGCAACCCGGACATGCGCACCCCCATCGCCCACGCCCTGGCCTGGCCGGAGCGCCTCAGCTCCGGGGTCTCGCCCCTCGACCTCTTCGCCGTCGGCCGGCTGGACTTCTCGCCGCCGGGCTACGACCGCTTCCCCTGCCTGTCCCTGGCCATCCAGGCCGCCGCAGCCGGGGGCACCGCCCCGACCATCCTCAACGCCGCCAACGAGGTGGCGGTGGCCGCCTTCCTTGGCGGCCGGATCGGCTTCACCGCCATCGCCGACCTGGTGGCGGAGACCCTGGCGCGCCTGCCCGCCGGGCCGGTGCCCCCGGAGGGCCTGGACACCCTGCTCGCCACGGATCGGGAGGCCCGGGCCCTGGCGGAACAACTGCTGCCGGCCCCGGTCCCATAGGGCATGTCCCGGTTGCAGCCGACCTCGCTGGAAAACTGACCCATGCCCGACCTGCTCCATACCCTGCTGTCCTTCCTCGTCGCCCTGGGGGTCCTGATCACGGTCCACGAGTTCGGCCACTTCTGGGTGGCCCGCCGCCTGGGGGTCAAGGTCCTGCGCTTCTCCATCGGCTTTGGCCGCCCCCTCTGGCGGCGGGTGGGGGGTGACGGCACCGAGTACGTCCTGGCGGGCATCCCCCTGGGTGGTTACGTCAAGATGCTCGACGAGCGGGAGGAGACGGTGGACCCGGCGGAGGTCCATCGGGCCTTCAACCGCCAGGTGCTGTGGAAGCGCGCCGCCATCGTCCTCGCTGGCCCGCTGTTCAACCTCGGCTTCGCCATCCTGCTCTACTGGGGCCTCCTGGTGGTGGGCGAAACCGGCAGCCGGGCCCTGATCGGCGCCGTCACCCCGGGTTCCCTGGCCGCCGAGGCCGGGATCGAGGTGGGAGACGAACTGCTCCAGATCGGCGATCGCCCCACCCCGACCTGGGAGGCCGCGGTCTTCGCCCTCATGGCCGAGTCCCTGGAGGGGCAGGACCTGCCGATCAGGGTCCGTGACCGGGATGGCGACGAGCAGCGCCTGGTCCTGTCCGGCCCGGGCCTGGCCGCCCTCCCCGACGACCCCGCCATCCTTGGCCAGATCGGCCTCAGCCCCGCCCAACCCCCCTTGCCCCCACGCATCGCCACCCTCGTCCCCGGGGAGGCCGCCGATCGGGCCGGGCTCAAGCCCGGGGATCTGATCCTCAGCGTCGCCGGGGAGCCCGTCGCCACCTGGGATGCCTGGGTCAAGCAGGTCCGTGACCATCCCGGCCAGTCCTTGTCGCTGCGCCTGGCCCGGGGCGGGGAGGAGTTGGATTTGGACCTGACCCCCCGTCCTGTGCCGGGGCCGGACGGGGAGATCGGCCGGGTCGGTGCCGGGGTCGAGGTGCCCGAGGCCCTGCTGGCGGAATACCGGGCCGAGGTCCGCCTGGGACCCCTCGACGCCGCCCGGGTGGCCGTGGCCAAGACCTTCGACATGAGCTGGCTCATGCTCAAGGTCATGGGCCGCATGCTCACCGGGCAGGCCTCGGTGGAAAACCTCAGCGGCCCCATTTCCATCGCCGAGAGCGCCGGGCGGAGCGCCAGTCATGGCGTGGATTACTTCATCAAGTTCCTGGCGGTGGTCAGCATCAGCCTCGGGGTGCTCAACCTCCTGCCCATCCCGCTGCTGGATGGCGGCCATCTGCTCTTCTTCCTGGTCGAGGCCGTCAAGGGCAGCCCCCTGTCGGAATCCTTGCAGATGCTCGGTCAGCGCGTCGGGGTGGTCCTCATTGCCGCCCTCATGTCCCTGGCCTTCTACGTCGACCTTCAGCGCCTGTTCAACTAGGCAGGCAAGACAGGGTCCTGCACCACCGTTAGCCCCCGGGGCCCTGGCCTGGACCCCAGGAGCCTGGGCCGCGGCAGTTTTGTTCGGGATGTCCTTGGCCTATACTACCCGGCCACGCATGAGGGCCGCCCGGGGTGGCGGCCAACTCCACAGGGGGAAGGGTGTTGGGAATCTCCAGACTGGTTTTTACCGGCCGACGTCCGATGGTGACTGGCCGCGCCGGACAGGGTGCCTCCGGCTTGCCGGCGCCGTGCCCGGGCGCCGCGGCGGTGGTTCCCCGCGTCCCGGCGCTCCTCCTGTTGCTGCTGACCCTCGGCTTCTGGCTCCTCGGCGGGGCCAGCGCCTGGGCGGACACCTTCAAGGTTACCGATATCCGCATCGAGGGCCTGCAGCGCATCTCCGCCGGCACCGTCTTCAGCCTGCTGCCGGTCAAGATCGGTGACAGCACCACGGACGAGGTCACCGCCAAGAGCATCCGCGCCCTCTATGCCTCCGGCTTCTTCGAGGACGTCAAGGTCGAGCGCGAGGGCACGGTCCTGGTGGTGACCGTCCAGGAACGGCCCACGGTCGCCGAGATCATCCTCAGCGGTAACAAGGACCTGGACGAGGAGCAGCTCCGCGCCGCCCTCAAGGAGATCGGCCTGGCCGAGGGGCGGGTCTTCGACAAGGCCATCCTCGCCCGCATCGAGCAGGAACTCAAGAATCAGTATTTCTCCCGCGGCAAGTACGGTATCGAGGTCCAGACCACGGTCTCCCCGTTGGAACGCAACCGGGTGCGGGTGACCATCGACATCATCGAGGGCCTCACGGCCCGCATCAAGCAGATCAACATCATCGGCAACGAGGCCTTCCCGGAGAAGGAACTGCTGGGGTTGTTCAAACTCGGCAAGTCCGACTGGTTGTCCTGGTACAGCAAGAACGATCAGTATTCCAAGCAGAAGCTGGGGGGGGACCTGGAGTCCCTGCGTTCCTTCTACCTCGACCGGGGCTTCATCAAGTTCGAGATCAAGTCCACCCAGGTGTCCATCAGCGCCGATCGCAAGGACATTTATATCACCGTCGTGATCAAGGAGGGGGACATCTTCCTCGTCAGCGACATCCAGCTCGCCGGCCAACCGACCCTGCCCACGGAGCAGGTCTTCCCCCTGATCCAGATGCGCCGCGGTGAGCCCTTCTCACGCAAGGCGACCACCCAGAGCGCGGAGCGGATCTCCCGGCGGCTGGCGGACGAGGGCTATGCCTTCGCCAACGTCAATACCATCCCGGAGGTGGACGAGGAGAAAAAGGAAGTCAAGGTCATCTTCTTTGTCGACCCCGGCAAGCGCGTCTACGTCCGCCGCGTCAACATGAAGGGCAATACCAAGACCCGGGACGAGGTCCTGCGCCGCGAGATGCGCCAACTGGAGGCCTCATGGTTCTCCTCGGAGCTGGTGCGGGAGTCCCGTGAACGGCTCCAGCGCCTGGGCTTTTTCGACGATGTCAGTATCGAGACCCCCGCCGTCCCCGGTTCCCCGGATCAGGTCGACGTCGACGTCACGGTCAAGGAGAAGCCCTCCGGCAACCTCATGGCCGGCGTGGGCTACTCCCAGACCCAGGGCATCATCTTCAATACCAGCGTGACCCAGAACAACTTCCTGGGTACCGGCAAGCGCGTCTCCTTCGCCTTCAACACCAGCGACGCCAACCGCGTCTACGAACTGGGTTACAACAACCCTTATTACACGATCAATGGCATCAGCCGCGGTTTCACCCTCTCCTATCGGGAGACCAACTACGAGAACCTGGACCTGGCGCGCTACTCCACCGACCAGGGCATCGCCGGCGTCAACTTCGGCCTGCCCATCTCGGATGTCAGCCGCGCCAGCCTGGGTCTCCAGTACCAGTACATCAAGCTCAAGCCGGGTGACTCGGTGGTGGCGGATGAATTCGTCCTCGAGAATGGCGACAAATACAACGACTATGTCCTGAACGCGGGTTATCTCAAGGACTCCCGCGACACCACCGTCTTCCCGACCAAGGGCGTGCTGCAGAATCTCGCCCTGGAGTTCGCGGGACCCGGCAGCACCCTGGAGTACTGGCGCCTGACCTATCGCCATCGCCATTACTTCCCCTTGGCCCGCCGCTACACCCTCAACCTGCGGGCCGATCTCGGCTATGGGGATGGCTACGGCGACGCCACCAGCGGACTGCCCTTCTTCGAGAACTTCTACGCCGGTGGTCCCCGCTCCGTGCGCGGTTGGCAGGAGAATACCCTGGGTCCCCGGGAGGTCACCGGCGAGCAGTACCCCATCGGCGGCAACATCAAGATCGTCGGCAGCGCCGAGCTCTTCATGCCCCCGCCCATCTCCGGGGAGCTGGCCGATACCATCCGCATCAGCGCCTTCTTCGACTTCGGCAATGTCTGGACCACCAACTCCATGAACGGCCTCATCGCCCCCGATGGCTTTGACCTGGGCGATCTGCGCTATTCCGCCGGTGTGTCCCTGGTCTGGCTGTCCCCCGTCGGCGTCATCTTCGCCAGCGCGGCCTACCCCATGAACGAGCAGGAGGGTGACGATACCCAAATCTTCCAGTTCGGCCTCGGGCAGAACTTCTAGGCCGGTCGGCACGTCAAGCCCCAGCGACAGAGGATGCTGATGATGAAGCGGTTTCCCCTCCCGGCCGTCGCCCTGGGCGCGGCCCTGCTCGGCGCGGCGGGCCCCGCCCCTGCCGTGAACTATGTCATCGGCGCCATCGACCCGGATCGCATCGTCGAGCGCTCCCCCCAGTACGAGCAGGCGCGCAATGAGCTCCAGCGAGCCGTGGCCGAGCGGGAGTTGAAGCTGCGGGAACAGCAGGAGGAGCTCACCGCCCTCCAGGAGCGGCTGGAGCGGGATGCCCCCCTGATGGGCAATGACGAAGTCCAGCGCCTGACCAACGACATCCGCAACCGCGACCGCAAGCTCAAGTACGCCCAGGGCGAGGCCCGCGAGGACCTGACCCTGCGCCAGAACGAGATGCGCACCAAGCTCGGCAAGCAGGTCGAGGAGGTGGTGACCGAACTGGCCAAGGAGCGCGGCATCGACCTGATCGTCAGCGGCAAGGACGTCTTCTACTTCAGCGAACGCATCAACATCTCGGACGAGGTGGTGGAACGGATGCGGGCCAAGCACCAGGCCAAGTAGGCCTGACGCGGCTGCCCCGACCTTCCCCGTCCCATCAAGCCCAGCCCCGGCGGTCCAGGACCTTGGAATACTCCCTCGGCGAACTCGCCCGACGCCTCGGGCTGACCCTGGCGGGGGACCCCGCCGCCCGGGTCGCCCGCATCGCCCCCCTGGCCGCGGCCGGGCCGGGGGACCTCTGCTTCTACGCCGACAAGAAGTACCGTGAGGCCCTGGCCGCCACCCGGGCCGGTGCCGTCATCCTCGCCCCGGCGAACCAGGCCCTTAGCCCGGCGCCAACCCTGGTTGGTGACAACCCCTACCTGGCCTATGCCCACGCCGGCTGGCTCCTGCACCCCCCAACCGCGGCGCCCCAGGGCCGGCACCCCAGCGCCGTGGTCGATGAGACCGCCCGTGTGGACCCCAGCGCCTGGATCGGTCCCTGCGCGGTGGTGGAGGCCGAGGCCGAGATCGGCCCCGGGGCCTTCATCGGCCCGGGCTCCCTCGTCGGCGCCCGCTGTCGGGTCGGCGCCGAGGCGCGACTGGTGGCCCGGGTGACCCTCTGCCCCGGGGTGCGTATTGGCCAACGTGCCCTGCTCCAGCCGGGGTGCGTCATCGGTCGCGATGGTTTTGGCTTCGCCCGGGACGGTCGGCGCTGGTTCCGCATGCCGCAGCTCGGCAGCGTGGAGATCGGCGATGATGTCGAGATTGGCGCCAATAGCTGCGTCGATCGCGGCGCCCTGGAGGACACGGTGATCGCCGCCGGGGCCAAGATCGACAACCTGATCCAGATCGGCCACAACTGCCGCATCGGCGAAAACACCGCCATGGCCGCCTGCTCCGGGATCTCCGGTTCCACCCGCATCGGCAACGATTGCACCATCGGCGGGGCGGTGGGCATGGCCGGCCACCTGGAGATCGGCGACAACGTCCATTTCACCGGCATGGCCATGGTCACCCGCTCCCTCCCGGAACCCGGGGTCTATAGCAGCGGGATCCCCGCCATGCCCAACGCCGAATGGCGCAAGAATGCCGCCCGCTTCCGTCACCTCGACGAATTGACCCGGCGGGTCAAGCACCTGGAGGCCGTGCTGGCCACCCTGAGCGCGGTCACCCCGGCTACCGCCGAGGCCCCCGCCGCCGCATCCCCACCCTCGACCCCAAGCCCGGAACGGGAACCGGATTAGCCGGTTCGCGGCCGCGTCCCACCCCGAGCCCCTCACCTTAGGGAGACAACCTTGAACACGATGGACATCCATGAGGTCCTCAGCCATCTGCCGCACCGCTACCCCTTCCTGCTGGTCGACAAGGTCCTGGATTACCAGGTCGACGATTATCTGGTCGCCCTCAAGAACGTCACCTTCAACGAGCCCTTCTTCACCGGCCATTTCCCGGTCAAGCCCATCATGCCCGGGGTCCTCATCATCGAGGCCCTGGCCCAGGCCACCGGGCTCCTGGCCATGGAGTCCCGGCCGGACGAGGTCGGTTCCAAGCTCTACTACTTCGTCGGCATCGACAAGGCGCGCTTCAAGCGTCCGGTGGAACCCGGCGATCAGCTCATCATGACGGTCAAGCTGCGCGCCGTCCGGCGCGGCATCTGGATGTTCACCGGCGAGGCCATGGTCGATGGCAAGCTGGCCGCCTCCGCCGACATCATGTGCACCGCCAAGGACTTCTAGGCATGATCCACCCCACGGCCCTCATCGATCCGGCCGCCGAACTCGAGGCGGGGGTCGAGGTCGGTCCCTACGCCGTCATCGGCCCCGGGGTCCGGATCGGTCGTGGCACCCGCGTCGGCCCCCATGCCGTGCTGCGGGGACCCACCCGCATTGGGCGGGACAACCACATCTTCCAGTTCGCCTCCGTGGGCGAGGACCCCCAGGACAAGAAATACGCCGGGGAGGAGACCTTCCTGGAGCTTGGCGATCGCAACGTGGTGCGCGAGTTCGTCACCCTGCACCGCGGCACCCACCAGGACGCCGGGGTGACCCGGATCGGTAGCGACAACCTCTTCATGGCCTATGTCCACGTCGCCCACGACTGTGAGGTCGGCGATAACGTCATCATGGCCAACGCCGTGACCCTGGCGGGTCACGTCAAGGTCGAGGACTGGGCCATCCTCGGCGGCTTCACCATCATCCATCAGTTCTGTCGCATCGGCGCCCACTGCTTCTCCGGCGGGGGCTCCGTGGTCTCCCAGGATATTCCCCCCTTCGTCCTGGTCAACGGCCATCCAGCCCGGCCCCGGGGGATCAATAGCGAGGGACTGCGGCGGCGCGCCTTCAGCCCCGCCGCCATCGCCGCCATCAAGCAAGGCTACCGCCTGCTCTACAAGTCCCGCCAGCGGCTAGAGGAGGCCCTGGTGGCCATGCGCGCCCTAGGCAGTCCGGAGGTGGACCGCCTGGCGGACTTCTGCGCCACCAGCCCCCGGGGTTTCGTCCGCTGAATCCCGGTCCCGGGCTGCGCATCGGCATCGTCGCCAACGAGCCCTCTGGCGACCAGTTGGCGGCCAGCCTCATCCGTGCCCTGCGGGAACTGCGCCCGGACGCGAGCTTCATCGGCGTCGCCGGTCCGCGCATGCAGGCCGCGGGCTGTGCAACCCTGGTCGATCAGGAGCGCCTAGCGGTGATGGGCCTGGTCGCCGTCCTGCGCCATCTGCCCGAGGTGTTGCGCCTGCGCCGCCAACTCGGGGACTACTTCCTCGCCCAGCCGCCGGACCTGTTCGTCGGCGTCGACGCCCCGGATTTCAACCTGACCCTGGAGCGGCGCCTGCGTCGGGCCGGCATCCCCACCGCCCACCTGGTCAGTCCCACGGTCTGGGCCTGGCGTCCGGGGCGGGTCAAGGGGCTGCGCCGGGCGGTGGACCTGGTGTTGAGCATCTTCCCCTTCGAGGAGCCCTTCCTGCGGGAGCGGGGGGTGCCGGTGCGCTACATCGGTCACCCCCTGGCGGATGACATCCCCCTGGAGCCCGACCGCGCCGCCGCCCGCCAGGCCCTGGGCCTGCCGCCGGCGGGGCCGGTCATCGCCCTTCTGCCCGGCAGTCGGGCCAGCGAGGTCGGTCTCCTGGCCCGGCCCTTCCTGGAGACGGCGGCCTGGTGCCTGGCCCGCCGGCCCGACCTGCGCCTCGTCGTCCCCCTGGTGTCGCCGCGCCTGCGTGGCTTGTTCGAGAAGATCCTGGTGGAAAGTGGGCTGGAGGCCCGTTTTGCCCTGACCGCCCCGGCAACCGCCACCGCCCTGACCCTGGTCGACGGCCAGGGGCGGGAGGCCATGACCGCCGCCGATCTGGTCCTGTCCGCCTCGGGCACCGCCACCCTGGAGGCCCTGCTGCTCCAGCGCCCGCTGGTGGTGGGCTACCGGGTCGATCCCCTGACCTACTGGCTGGTCAAGACCCTCAAGCTGATCAAGGTCCCGCATGTGGCCATGGCGAACCTGCTGGCGGGGGAGGAACTGGCCCCCGAGTTCCTCCAGGACCGCTGCCGGGCCGAGCTGATGGGACCGGCCCTGCTGGCCTTGCTGGAGGACCCGGAACGTGTCGCTACCATCCGCGCCACCTATGGCCGCATCCATCGCGATCTGCGCCGGGGCGCCAGCCAGGAGGCGGCCCGGGCCCTGCTGGAACTGGTCCCCGAGCGCTGAGCACCCCAGGGTCCCGAACGTTGCGCGTGTCGCCGGGGTAGAACCAGGGCTGAGGCCCTGGTTGGAGTGAGGAATAATGATCGCACTGCTCTCCCCGGGACAGGACCTCTGGGCCAGCGCAAGCGGGATGGCGGGTGTCGACGAGGCCGGTCGTGGTCCCCTGGCGGGGCCGGTCACCGCGGCGGCCGTCATGTTGGACCCTGACTGGCCCATCGCCGGTCTGGCGGATTCCAAGCGGCTGAGCGCCGCGCGCCGCGAAGCTTTGGAGGTCGAGATCCAGACCCGGGCCCTGGCCTGGTCCGTCGCTTCGGCCAGCCCGGCGGAGATCGACGCCCTGAATATCCTGCAGGCCAGCCTCCTGGCCATGCGGCGTGCCGTCCTTGGCCTGAGCCGCGTCCCGGACCTGGCCCTAGTGGATGGTAACCGGTGCCCGGCCCTAGAGTGTCCCGTCCAGGCGATCGTCGGCGGCGATGGCAAGGTGGCGGCCATTGCCGCCGCCTCCATCCTGGCCAAGGTCGCCCGGGACCGGGAACTTGTCCGCCTGGATGCCCTCTATCCCGGCTATGGCCTGGCCAGTCACAAGGGTTATCCCACCGCCGACCACCTGGCCGCCCTGCGTGCCCTGGGACCCAGCCCTATCCATCGCCGCTCCTTCCGCCCCGTCCGCGAGGCGGCTGACGGCCACGGCCGAAACCCGGGCCAGGCGTTACCCGCCCCGGGAATTCCCGTCCCAGGGAAGAGCGAAAAGTGATTTACCCCAAACCCGGTAATTGACTCGCGCAGGCTCCGTTCACTAGCAGGTGTTGCACTTGGTACTAGATTCCGCCGACGCTAAGAACGCAAAGAAAACAAAATCTTGAGTAAGCGAACTCATTCACCGGGCAGGTGAAAGGCATGGTGCTTCCAACCGATTGAAAAATCTTTGCGACTTTACGTCTTGGCGCGACAACTGCTTTCTTTGGGTTTACGATGGCCATTAATCAACCACCTCTACCGACGGTATCTCAGCTGTTTCGCGATTAATTCTGCATGAACATTTCTTCATTACTGCGCAGGCTTCCGGCATTTCACCTCATGAGCTTCCCGGCGGATGATCGAGTGGATTATCCATCGGGTAGCCAGGTCCAGCAGGGGCCGATATCCCGGTTCTGGTGGGTCCTGATGATCCTGATTGTCCTCCTGGCCCTGCCCCTCATCGGCCAGGCGGCGCCGAGCGGCGAGGAACGGCTCCGCGGTTACCTCAAAGGCCTGAATACCCTGAGCGCCGAGTTTCAGCAGTACACCCTCAGCGCCGATGGCGGGCGCATGATCGAGTCCGAGGGCACCCTCTATCTCCAGCGCCCCGGGCGTTTTCGCTGGGAGTACCGCGCGCCCCTGGAGCAGGTCATCGTCGCCGATGGCAGCCGGGTCTGGCTGCACGATATCGAGCTGGACCAGATCTCCCACCAGAGCCAGGCCAGCGCCCTGGATGGCACCCCGGCGCAACTGCTGGTCTCGGACGAGCCCATCGAGACCCATTTCCAGATCCTGGCCTGGGACCCGGGCGATGGGCGCGACTGGGTGGAGCTCCAGCCCCGGGACCCCGAGTCCCAGGTGACCCGCATCCGCATCGGCTTCATCGGCGCGGACCTGGATACCCTGCTGATGGAAGACAGCTTTGGTCAACTGACCCGCTTCAGTTTTTTGAGCAGCAAACGTAACCCCAAGCTGGATGCCAAGCTGTTCAAGATGGAGCAGCCCATCGGCGGGGATTTCCTCGAGCTGCGCTGAATGTCGTCCCCGGCCGCCGTCCCCCCGGCCACTGCCCCTCTGGCCACGGCTCCCCTCGCGGAGCGCATGCGGCCGCGGACCCTGGCCGAATTCCGCGGCCAGGCCCATCTGCTGGCCCCCGGCAAGCCCCTGCGCCGCGCCATCGAGCTCGACCGGCCCCACTCCATGATCTTCTGGGGCCCGCCGGGGACGGGGAAGACCACCCTGGCGCGGCTGCTGGCGCGGACCTCCAACTACCATTTCCTGCGCCTGTCCGCGGTCCTCGCCGGGGTCAAGGACATCCGCGAGGCGGTGGAGGAGGCCCGGCGGGTGCGGGCGGCGGAAGGGCAGGGGACCCTGCTGTTCATCGACGAGGTCCACCGTTTCAACAAGGCCCAGCAGGACGCCTTCCTGCCCCATGTGGAGGAGGGCACCCTGGTCTTCATCGGCGCCACCACCGAGAACCCCTCCTTCGAGCTCAATAACGCCCTGCTCTCCCGGGCACGGGTCTATCTCCTCAAGGCCCTGGAGGTCGAGGACCTGGAGGCGGTGATCGATCAGGCCCTGGGGGACGCCGAGCGCGGGCTGGGCGCCCTGGGGCTGCGGCTGGCCCCGGCACAGCGGCGGGTGCTGGCGGAGGCGGCGGATGGGGATGCCCGCCGCGCCCTGAACCTGCTGGAGCTGGCGGCGGACCTGAGTAAGGACGGGGAGATCGGGGCGGGGGCGGTCAGGGAGGTCATCGCCGGTCATGCCCGGCGTTTCGACAAGGGTGGCGATATCTTCTATGACCAGATCTCGGCCCTGCACAAGTCGGTGAGGGGGTCCGATCCGGATGCCGCCCTCTACTGGCTGGCGCGGATGATCGACGGCGGCTGCGATCCCCTCTACATCGCTCGCCGGGTGGCGCGGATGGCCAGCGAGGACATCGGCAATGCCGATCCCCGTGCCCTGGCCCTGGCCCTGGATGCCTGGGACGTGCAGGAGCGGCTCGGCAGTCCGGAGGGTGAGCTGGCCCTGGCACAGGCCGTGGTCTACATGGCCTGCGCCGCCAAGAGCAACGCCGTCTATCTGGCGTGGAAGGTGGCCCTGGCGGATGCCCGCCAGTCGGGCTCCCGGGAGGTGCCGGTGCATCTGCGTAATGCACCGACGCGGCTGATGAAGGAACTGGGTTACGGGCGGGAGTACCGTTACGCCCATGACGAGCCGGAGGCCTACGCGGCGGGGGAGGTCTATTTCCCGGAGGGGATGCGGCCGCGGCGCTATTACGCGCCGGTGGATCGGGGGCTGGAGATTC
>WBZM01002395.1_pt1 | contig 16060 bp, 17 predicted proteins | sample 5204271 | NCBI WGS metagenome assembly WBZM01 (sample SAMN12344346, study PRJNA552823) | activated sludge metagenome | biome: Activated sludge suspended growth; feature: Nitrification reactor; material: Wastewater; isolation source: activated sludge from nitrification reactor of wastewater...
CGCCGGCGGCGCAGGGCAACAACCGGGCGAAGTTCAACCCGCTCGTGCGCCTGGACACCGTCAACGGTGCCAACCCGGAGCTGGCCAAGAACAGGGTCGAGTTCAACAAGCTCACCCCGCTCTACCCGCAGGAGCGGCTGCGCCTGGAGACGACGCCCGGGGTGTTGACCACCCGGATCATCGACCTCGTCTCGCCGATCGGCAAGGGCCAGCGTGGCCTCATCGTCAGCCCGCCCAAGGCCGGCAAGACCCTCATCCTGCAGGCCATCGCCAACGCGATCTCGACGAACAACCCCGAGGTCCACCTCATGGTCGTTCTCGTCGACGAGCGGCCCGAAGAGGTCACCGACATGCAGCGCACGGTCAGGGGTGAGGTCATCGCCTCGACCTTTGACCGGCCGGCCGACGACCACACGACGATTGCTGAGCTGGCCATCGAGCGGGCCAAGCGTCTGGTCGAGCTGGGTCACGACGTCGTCGTGCTGCTCGACTCGATCACCCGCCTGGGCCGGGCCTACAACCTCGCGGCTCCCGCGAGCGGGCGCATTCTTTCCGGTGGTGTCGACTCCTCGGCGCTCTACCCGCCCAAGAAGTTCTTCGGCGCCGCGCGCAACATCGAGGAAGGCGGCTCGCTGACCATCCTCGCCACGGCGCTGGTCGAGACCGGCTCCAAGATGGACGAGGTGATCTTCGAGGAGTTCAAGGGCACCGGCAACATGGAGCTGCGCCTGTCGCGCCAGTTGGCCGACCGCCGCGTCTTCCCCGCCGTCGACGTCAACCCCTCTGGCACCCGGCGCGAGGAGATCCTCATGGGTGCCGAGGAGCTCAAGATCATGTGGAAGCTGCGCCGGGTGCTCTCCGCGCTCGACCCGCAGCAAGCCATCGAGTTGCTCATCGACCGGCTCAAGAAGACCAAGGGCAATGTCGAGTTCCTCGTGCAGGTGCAGCGCACCAGCTCGATCAAGCTCGACGACGACGACGACTGATCGTCGCCGCACGGCCAGATAGCCAGACAGACGGGTATGCCGTCCGCTCACCCGAGCGGACGGCATACCCGTCTCTGCTCCGGGTGTCGACCCTCAGCGGTGCGGGCCTCCGGCGATCCGGCGGCGCAGTTCTGCGACACTCTCCGGGGCGTCGGGCAGGTCCCACCAACTCTCGACCCACCAGGTCGCCCCGGCGGCCGCCCACTCGGCCGGTGTGCCGGTCGGAGACCGGTGCCCGCCGAAGGTGTCCCCTTCCATGACGACGTCGTAGCCTTCGGTCGGCAGTCCCCACTCGGCCCGCCGAGTGAAGACGTGGTCGACCGCGCGCCGGGTCTCCTCGATGGTGATCGGCCGAAATGCCGGGTCGACCACCGCGGGCAGGAGCCCCTCCCAGCGGGCTGCGCGATCCAACGACGGCTGAGCGTGACGGCCCAGGTGCATGGCGCCGACCACCCAGACCGGTGGGTGCGGCCGTTGGACCGGAGGCGGGGGCACCAGTTCGGTCACCGGCGTCGCGCTGTAATGCTCGCCGGTGTAGCTGAACGGCTGGCCAGCCATGAGGCCGGCATAGATCGCCAACGACTCGTCGAGCTTCTGGGCGCGGGCCGCTCGGCCCTCGTCGGCCTCGAAAGCCAGCCAATTCCCGTGCAGCGCACCGAGACCCACACACATCGTCACGCGGCCGGCGCTGAGCCGATCGACCGTCGCGACCCGGCTGGCCAGGTCCCACGGGCGGTGCCGGGATGCGGGGGTGAGCAGGGTGCCGAGCCTGACGCGCGAGGTGAGCACCGCGGCCGCGGCCAAGGTCGCCCAGGCGTCCTGGCCCCACACAGCCTCCCAGGAGAAGACGGCGTCCCAGCCGGACGTCTCGGCTAGCTGGGCCAGCTCGACGAACTCGCGCTCGCTGGCATAGGGGATGACGCATCCGTGTCGCATCTACTCCACGCTACGCCAGCGGGTGACGAGAGTCAGGCCCAGAGAGTCAGGCCCAGAGAGTCAGGCCCAGAGAGTCAGGCCGGCGGCACGTCGCGCGGGGCGATGGCCTTCCAGTGGAAGCGCAGCGAGGCGATCCGCACCGCCGACACCGCCCCGGCGACAACCACCGATGCCCAGATCGACCACCAGGCATGCGGCGCCAGGGCCGCGGTCGCGGCGGCACCGGCCAGCGCGGGGATGACGTAGAGCCGTGAGCCCTGCCGAAAGACCGACGGCACCTCGCTGGAGAGCATGTCGCGCACCACGCCGCCGCCGACGCCGGTGAGCGTGCCGACGATCGTCGCGGCGTATGGGTCCAGACCGAAGGCCAGTCCCTTGATGGTCCCTTCGACGCAGAACAATCCCAGACCCAGGGCATCGAAGACGAGCATGGGCCGGCGGGGCAGCCGCACCCGACCGTGGGCGAGAAAGACGACCGCGGCTCCCGCGAGGGCGACGACAAGCAGCCAGCCGTCGGTCAGGGCCGCTGGTGGCACGGCGCCGATGAGCAGGTCGCGCAGGAGGCCGCCGCCGAGAGCGGTGACCACCGCCAGGGAGGCGAGCCCGACGACGTCCATCCGCTTCTGGACCGCCTGCAGCGCCCCAGAGACGGCAAAGGCGAAGACGCCGGCCAGCACGAAAGCCGTGTGCGCGACGCCCACCCAACGCTCCATCCGGGCAACGCTACTGCCCGACCCGCCCACGGGAATGTCCGAGCTCACCTGGCGGTTTAGTGGGCGTGCGCCAGGTCTGGCACACTTACTCCTTGGTCCGGTTCACGGCATACCGCGTGAGCGTCTTTCGTGTTCGCCAGCCGACCCGGTCCATATCCATCGACGAGGAGATCCCAGTGAAGAAGGACATTCACCCCGCCTACGGGGAGACCCAGGTGACCTGCACCTGCGGCACCACGTTCACCACGCGCAGCACCGCCAAGAACGGCGTCATCCACGCCGACGTGTGCTCGCAGTGCCACCCCTTCTACACCGGCAAGCAGAAGATCCTCGACACCGGTGGTCGCGTGGCCCGCTTCGAGGCCCGCTACGGCAAGAAGGCCGGTAAGTAGCGACCGTGACGCCGGCTCGGCGCGCGTGACTCCTTCGGGGTGTCCGCGCAGCCGAGCCGGCGTTTTCGTTTGCTCCGGGCGGCGCCGCCGAGCCGGACTCGCTTCTGCCCCAAGGACTTCCGATGACCACGACCGATCCGCTGCTGCACTCCGCCGAACCGCTCGTCGCCGAGTACGCCGCGCTCGAGGCGGCCCTCGCCGACCCCGCGCTGCACTCGGACCAGAACGCCCTGCGCCGCACCAACAAGAGGTATGCCGCGCTGGCACCGACCGTCGCGGCATACCGGGCTCTTGCGGTGGCGCACGACGACCTGGCGGCAGCGCGCGAACTGGGGGAGGTCGACGACTCCTTTGCAGCCGAGGTGCCCGCCCTGGCGGCCGTCGTCGAGCAGACCCAGGCTCGGTTGCACCACCTGCTGCTGCCGCGCGACCCCGACGACGACCGCGACGTCATCCTCGAGGTCAAGGCGGGGGAGGGCGGCGAGGAGTCGGCGCTGTTTGCCGGTGACCTGCTGCGGATGTACCTGCGTTATGCCGAGAAGCGCGGCTGGCGAGCGGAGCTGCTCGACGCCACCGAATCCGACCTCGGTGGCTACAAGGACGTACGCCTGGCCGTGCGCGCCAAGGGCACCCCGGGACCGGGGGAGGCCCCGTGGGCTCGGCTCAAGTTCGAGGGCGGGGTGCACCGCGTCCAGCGGGTGCCGGTCACTGAGAGCCAGGGCCGCATCCACACTTCCGCCGCGGGCGTGCTCGTCATGCCTGAGCTCGATGATGCCGAGGACGAGGTCGAGATCGGCCCGAACGACCTGCGCATCGACGTCTACCGCTCCAGCGGTCCCGGCGGACAATCGGTCAACACGACCGACTCTGCGGTGCGGATCACCCACCTGCCGACCGGCCTGGTCGTCTCCTGCCAGAACGAGAAGTCGCAGCTGCAGAACAAAGAATCCGCGCTACGGGTGCTCAAGGCCCGGCTACGCCAGATCGCCCAGGAAGAGGCCGACGCCGCCGCGTCGCAGGCCCGCCGCTCGCAGGTGCGCACGGTCGACCGATCCGAGCGGAACCGCACCTACAACTTCCCGGAGAATCGCATCGCCGACCACCGCACCGGCTTCAAGGCCTACAACCTCGACATCGTGCTCAACGGCGAGTTGGACCCGGTGGTCGAGTCGTGCATGAGCGCCGACGAGGCGGAACGGATGGCAGCGGTCGGCGGCTCCTCGTGACCACGTCCCTGCTGGCTGGCGAGGCGGGCGAGCCACCGCGGGAGATCCGCGCTGCGGTGCGCTGGGCCACGCGGGTGCTCGACGCGTCCGGGATCGCCTCGGCGCCAGTCGACGCCCTGCTGCTCGCCGCTCACGTCCTCGGGGTCGACCCGCCGGAGGCGCGCCGACTTCTCGTCCTTGGCGACACGGAGCTCCCAAACCGGTATGCCGGGCTGGTCACCGAACGTGCCACCCGGGTCCCACTGCAGCACCTCACCGGGACAGCGCACTTCCGCTCGCTGACCCTCGCCGTAGGACCGGGCGTGTTCATCCCGCGACCCGAGACCGAGGTCCTCGTTGGGTTGGCCCTTGCCGCTCTGCGTGCCTCGTCGGACCCGGCCCCCGTCGTGGTCGACCTCGCGACCGGGTCGGGGGCGATCGCCTTGGCGGTCAAGGCCGAGTTCCCGTCGGCGCAGGTGTATGCCGTTGAGCTCGACCCGCTCGCGCACGGCTGGGCGGTCGCCAACCGCGACCGGCTCGGGCTGGAGGTCGAGATGCGGCTGGGAGATGCCCTCACGGCATACCCGGAATTGGCTGGTGACGTCGCGGTGGTGACCTGCAATCCGCCCTACATTCCGGACGGACAGGTGCCGATCGATCCCGAGGTGCGTGACCACGACCCCGAGATCGCGCTCTACGGGCGCAGCGCCGACGGCCTCGCGCTGCCCAGTGCGATGGCTACCGCTGCGGCGCTGCTGCTCGGGCCTGGGGGTCGGCTGTTCATGGAGCATGCCGAGACTCAGGGGTCGGGCTTGTTGCGGTCCCTCGCGGCCTCCGGCGATTGGTCACGTGCACAGGATCACGCCGACCTCACCGGTCGTCCGCGAGTCACCGAGGCGGTTCGTGGCGACCTAGGATCGCGGTCATGACGTCGGGTGGACTCGTGATGGGGGGTGCCGAGTGATGAGTGTCGTGATGAACGCCGAAGACCCGGTGACCCGGGAGGCTGCCGTCAACGCCGCGGTCGAGGCGGTGCGGGTCGGGGAGGTCGTCGTCATCCCCACCGACACGGTCTACGGCATCGGTTGCGACGCCTTTGATGCTGCTGGCGTGGGCAAGGTGCTCGCGGCCAAGGGTCGCGGGCGGGAGATGCCACCGCCGGTGCTCATCCCGAGTGTCGCGACGGTCGACGGCTTGGCGCGGGATGTCCCCGGATACGCGCGCGCGTTGATGGAACGCTTCTGGCCGGGCCCGCTCACGCTGGTCCTCACCGCCCAGTCCTCGCTCATGTGGGATCTGGGCGACACCAACGGCACGGTGGCCTTGCGCGTGCCCGCTCATGACGTGGCGCTCGCGGTCTTGGCCGCGGTCGGCCCGATGGCCGTGACCAGCGCGAATGTCACCGGCGAGCCGCCCGCCACGACCGCAGCCGCGGCCCAGCAGCAGCTTGGCGACGCCGTGACGGTGTATGTCGACGGCGGAACTGCGCCCGGCGGTCCGGCCTCGACGATCGTCGACTGCACCGGGGTCGACCCTGTCGTCCTGCGACCGGGGCCGATCACGGGCGAACAGGTGGACGAGGTGGTCGAGCAGGCCCGCGGATACGGCGCGCAGCAGCAGGTGTCGTCGGCCTGGCCCAGCGCCCCGACCGACGCGCCCGCTGACGACCCTGTTGCTGATGTGCCTCGTGCCGCGGGGTCCGCCAGCCGCACTCCTGCCGCGTCCGACAGCAACGCGCCTCGCCGGCGCGGCCATTCGGGACCGCGGGTAGCGGGTCGTCGGCACCGGTGACTGGACGCTTCGCCGTCGTCATCCCGACGTTGCAGCGCTCGCCGCTGCTTGCGCCCTTGCTGGACGATCTGCTGGCCCAACCTCTGGTCAACGAGGTCGTCGTCATCAACAACTCGACCGGCGAGTTGGCCGTCGCCGATCCCCGGGTCAGGGTGCTCTCGCCAGGGCGCAACCTCCTGGTCAATCCGTCGTGGAACCTTGGCGTGCAGGAGTCCAGCGCGCCCTTGCTGCTCATCGCCAATGACGACATCGTGCTGCCAGCGGGCCTGCTCGAAGCAGTGGCGTGGCGGCTCGATCGTGGGGCGGGAATCATCGGGCCGAGCCCGATATCAGTCGGCCCAGGAGCGGCAACGCCCCAGCGACTTGGACGAATTCGATTCGCCCCCATTGCTTTTCGTCGGCAGGGCTTCGGCGCCGCGATGTTCCTACGGCGCGAGAACTGGCAGCCGATCCCCTCAGACTTGCAGGTGTGGTGCGGGGACGACTACCTCTTTTCGCGGCAGCGGGAGCTCAATTTCGAGTTCACCGGGGCGACGCTGGGGACGGCCATGGCCCTCACCTCAGCCCATCCGGAGTTTGCGCGGTTCAAGACGCAGGACCTGGCGACCTTCGAGCAGCGCTATCCGGACAGTCCCTATCGGGACAACCACCGCGCCCTGGTCTCCGCCCAGACCGCCGCCAGGGCGCTCCTTCGGCGGCTACCACGGGGCCGGTGAGCGGACGGCATACAGTGGGGGACGCGTGTCATGACCGATTGCCGTCCGCCAGGAGCCCGCCACATGAGCGACACCCCCTTCTACGGGTCCGACTATGCCGCCCTCGACGCCTTCGACCCCGATATCGCCGGAGTCCTGCTGTCCGAGCTGGGTCGCATTCGCAGCGGGCTGCAGCTCATCGCGTCGGAAAACCTGTCCTCGCCGGCCGTGCTCACCGCGCTCGGGTCGACGCTCAGCAACAAGTACGCCGAGGGCTATCCCGGGCGTCGCTACTACGGCGGGTGCGCCGAGGTCGACAAAGCCGAGCAGATCGCCATCGACCGCGCCAAGGCGCTCTTCGGGGCCGACCACGCCAACGTCCAGCCGCATAGTGGCGCCAGCGCCAACCAGGCGGTCTACGGGGCCTTCCTCAAGCCCGGCGAGACGATCCTCGCGATGAGCCTGCCGCACGGTGGCCACCTCACCCACGGCACCAAGGTGTCCTTCTCGGGCAAGTGGTTCAACGCCGTGCACTACGGCGTCGACAAGGACACCGAGGACATCGACTACGCCCAGGTGGAGGCACTGGCCAAGGAGCACCGGCCCAAGGTCATCCTGGCCGGCGGCTCGGCCATTCCTCGGCTCATCGACTTCGAGTTCTTCCGCCGGGTGGCCGACGAGATCGGCGCGATCTTCTGGGTCGATGCCGCGCACTTCATCGGGCTGGTGGCCGGCAAGGCCATCCCTAGCCCGGTGCCGTGGGCCGACGTCGTGTCGTTCACGACCCACAAGGTGCTGCGCGGTCCGCGCTCTGGGGCCATCGTCTGCAAGGCCGAGCACGCCGCGGCCATCGACAAGGCCGTCTTCCCGATGATGCAGGGCGGCCCGCAGATGCACTCCATCGCGGCCAAGGCGGTCAACTTCAAGGAGTGCGCGACCCCGGAGTATGCCGCGTATGCGCAGCAGGTGCTGCGCAATGCGTCGACCCTCGCGACCTCTCTGGCTGAGTACGGCATCCGTCCCACGACCGGGGGCACGGACACCCATCTCTCACTGCACGACCTTCAGGGCGTGGCCGTGACCGGTAAGGACGCCGAGGCGCGTGCCGACGCAGCGGGAATCGTGTTGAACAAGAACGCCATTCCCTTCGATCCGGCTCCGCCGAGTGTCGCATCCGGCATCCGGGTCGGCACCCCGTGCGTCACCACCCAGGGCATGGGGCAGGAGCAGATGAAGGACATTGCGCGGCTGATCGCCACCGCCGTGACCAAGGGGGACGCCGATCCCGAGCACGCGGTGTCTCGCGAGCTTCGCGCCGAGGTGACCGACCTGGTGACTCGCTTCCCGGCATACCCGCGTCCGGCCTGACCTAGGGGCGGCGGGAGAAGGCCGAGCCGGAGCGTGCGCGAGTACCTGCTGATCGCCGTCGTCGCCATGGCGGTGACCTATGTGGCGACCCCTCTGGTGCGAGCCCTCGCAGTCGTCTTCGGCGCGGTGACCCCGCTGCGGGAGCGCGACGTCCATCGGGTGCCGATTCCCCGCCTCGGGGGAGTGGCGATCTTCCTCGGATTCGCGGCCGCGACCCTCGTCGCGCGGGAATTGCCCTATCTCAAGGGGGTTTACGCCAGCGGCCAGATGACCGGCGTGCTGCTCGGAGCAGCGATCATCGTGGCGGTCGGCGCGCTCGATGACGTGCGCGAACTCGACTGGTGGGCCAAGTTCGCCGGGCAGGTGCTCGCGGCCGGGGTCATGGCGTACAAGGGCGTCGTCATGCTGTCGGTGCCGTTCTTCGGCACCAGCACGGTCCTGCCCGGCCCGGTGCTGGTAGCGGTCACGGTCTTCGTCGTGTTGGCGACGACCAACGCGGTCAACTTCATCGACGGGTTGGACGGTCTTGCAGCCGGGATCGTCGCCATCGCTGGCTTCGCCTTCTTCGTGTACTCCTACGTGCTGTCGCACACCTACGATCCGCCCAACGTCTTCTCGACGGCGACCTTCGTCACGGCGGCGACCTTCGGGTGTTGCCTCGGTTTCCTCCCGCACAACTTCAACCCGGCCCGGCTGTTCATGGGCGACTCGGGGGCGCTGCTGCTGGGCCTGCTCTTGGCGGCCGCGACGATCTCGCTCACCGGCAGCGTCGATCCGAGCTCGGTCAGTGGTGACCAGTTGACCGCCGCGTTGCTGCCGATCCTTGCGCCTCTGGCGGTGCTGTCGCTGCCCTTCCTCGACATGCTGCTGGCAGTGCTGCGCCGCACCCGCGCCGGCCAGCGCCCCTGGCAGCCGGATGCCAAGCATCTGCACCACCGGATGCTCGCCATCGGCCACGGTCACCGCGCTGCCGTGCTCATCCTCTACCTGTGGGCGGCCGTGTTGGCCCTCGGAACGGTCTCGCTGGCCTTCTACCGTGGCTGGCTTTCGGTGGTGGCGATCGGGGTGGCGGCCGCCGTAGCCGCGGTGTTCACGGCATACCTGCCGAAGTGGTTCCCCCCGAAGGTGCCGCCGAGCTGACTGGTCGCTCCCAGGACGCTTGTGATAGCTTTCACAAGCGCTGAGAAGCCCGCGGGAGCCGCACGTCGCGTTCCCAGCTTGGGCCCCTGCCCACCCCGACGAAAGCAGCCGATGACCCCTTCGCCCGAGCCCCAGCGGCCGACCGCGCGCGAGTCCGCCGACGGGCAGAGCGACGCTTACGCCGAACTGCTCCAGGGATCGATCATCCCGACCTCTGTTGTGGCCGTGGTCTGTGTCGTCGTCGCGCTCTTCTCTGGGGTCAAGGCCGGCTGGTCGGCTGCCTTCGGTGCGTTCCTCGTCATCGCGTTCTTCACCGTCAGCCTCGTGGTCATGAAGCGCACCGCGCACCTCGCGCCGACCACGGTCATGGCGATCGTCATGGTCACCTACACCGCCAAGGTGCTCGCGCTCGGGCTGGCGATGTTCCTGCTGCGGGACGCGTCGTGGGTCAACGGGTATGCCGTGGGAGTCACGATCACCATCTGCACCTTGGTGTGGCTCTTCTTCGAGATGCGGGCTTACAAGCGCCTGCGCATTTTCGCCTTCGACCCGCGTGCGAATGGCGCGGACAGCGACACGCCACAGAGTGGACAGCACGCGTGATTCTGGTCACCGCTGCCCACCCAGATCGGGTGCACCAGGGCTCGAATCGGCCCCAGACGGTCGGAAGGACTCGTCGTGACGAACGCCACGCCACCCACCCCCGAAACTCCCGAATCGGCCCGCAAGGCGCAAGAACAGGCCGCCAAGGATGCTCTGGCCCGCGTCAACCAGCGCGAAGCGGACGCGGCCTGGCGCTCGATCGCCTATTTGCTGACCGGCCCGGCTGTCTACGGCGGTCTGGGTTGGCTGCTCGACCACTGGCTGGGCACCTCGTGGATCGCCGTCCTGGGCATCTGCGGGGGGATGGCTCTGTCGCTCTACCTGATCTGGTTCCGGTACGGTACCCACTGAAACCAGATCGCTTCCGCTGTGGTTCAACGGTGCCTGTTGCGCCTGCCGGCCACCTTGACGATCGACCAGGTTTCGCTTGCTGCGAAGGCCCGGTTCTGAGCACTCGAAGGAGAGTCCTGTGAGCATCCTCGCTCTCGGTATGGAGGGTGGCGGCGAGGGATATACCCCTCCCGGTGTCGGGATCTTCTGGGAGCCGTTGATCGGCCACGACGCCACCGCCATCACGCGCCCGGTGTTCCTCGCCGTGCTGTCGGTGATCCTCATCTCGTGGTTCCTCCTGGCCACGACCAAGAAGCGCGCGATTGTCCCGAGCAAGGGGCAGATGGCCACCGAGGGCGTCTACGGGCTGGTACGCAACGGCATCGCCAAGGACCTCATCGGCAGCCACGAGTTCATGCGCTTCGTGCCGCTGCTGTTCACGATGTTCATGCTCATCCTGGTTAACAACCTCTTCGGGGTGTTGCCGTTTACGAACTATCCGACGATGAGCCGGATCGGCTTCCCGCTGGCCCTGGCTCTCATCATCTGGATCATCTTCCACATCGTCGGCATGCAGAAGCACGGCTTCTTCGGCTACTGGAAGTCGCTGGTCCCCGCGGGCCTGCCCAAAGGCATGATCCCCGCGATCTTCATCCTCGAGCTCATCACCGACCTGTTCACCCGGCCGGTCACGCTCGGCTTGCGACTGTTCGGCAACATGTTCGCCGGTCACATCCTCATGGCGCTGTTCATCGCCGGTGGCTGGTACATGCTGCAGTCCGGCGGCGTCCTCGTCGTCGCCGGGGGGGTGACCTGGATCTTCGCCTTCGTCATGACGCTGTTCGAGATGCTGGTCGAGTTCCTGCAGGCCTACGTCTTCACGCTGCTCGCAGCGCTCTACATCGCCGGTGCAGTCGCGGACTCGCACTGACCCGCACGCTTGACCCGCTGGACTTGCTCGACCAGTTCGACCGCACGACCTGCTCCATCAGCAGCACCGCACTACCGCACCGACCACCCGATTGACCCCGACGGGCTCACCCCGGCCGGGACCAACGAAAAAGGAATGGAAACGACATGACCGGCAACATTGCCATCCTCGGTTACGGCCTCTCTGCCATCGGCCCCGGCATCGGTGTCGGCCTCATCTTCGCGGCCTACATCAACGGTGTCGCCCGTCAGCCCGAGGCCCGTGGCATGCTGCAGCCCATCGCCTTCCTCGGCATGGCCATCACCGAGGCGCTCGCCATCTTCGGTATCGCCCTCGCGTTCGTCTTCAAGGCCTGACGGCGCACTTCTGCTCCTGTAACCCCCCAGTGCGCCATCTCGTGAGGAGAAGCTCGTGCACGTCCTGATCATCCCCGCCTCTGGCGGCGAGGGCGAGGGGACCGGATTCTGGGCGACCGCAGCCCCGATCATCCCCCACCCTGTTGAGTTCTTCTTCAGCCTCGTCACCTTCGCGATCCTGTACTGGGTCGTGAAGACCAAGGTCGTGCCGCGCCTGGAGCAGATCTACGCCGAGCGTGCTGCCGCCATCGAAGGTGGCATCGCCAAGGCCGAAAAGGCTCAGGCCGAGGCCAAGGCTGCGCTCGACCACTACAACGCGCAGCTGGCCGATGCGCGCGGCGAGGCCAACAAGATCCGCGAGGATGCGCGCGCCCAAGGAGCCCAGATCGTCGCCGACATGCGGGCCCAGGCGCAGTCCGAGGCCGCGCGCATCGTCGACAGCGCCCAGAAGCAGATCGAGGCCGAGCGCCAGCAGGCGGTCGTCTCGCTGCGTGGTGAGGTGGGCCGCCTCTCGACCGACCTGGCCAGCCGCATCGTCGGCGAGTCGCTGCACGACGAGGCCCGCCAGAAGGGCATCGTTGAGCGCTTCCTCGCCGAGCTCGAGGCCGGCGAGATCGCGCCGGTCAAGATCGGTAAGGACTCCTGATGCAGGGATCCTCACGTGCAGCGGTCGCCGCGGGCCAGCAAGCCCTCGACGCCTTGGTGAGCGGCGCAGCCGGCGCCTCCGGCTCGGCCGCGCTCGCTGAGGACCTCTTCGGGATCGGCGCGGCGTTGGACTCCAACGCCTCGCTGCGCCGGGCCCTGACCGATCCGACTCGCGATGCCGGCGCCAAGGGTGAGCTCGTGCGCCGCCTGCTGACCGGCAAAGCCGGCGAGCAGGCCATCGGACTGGTCGCCGGCCTGGTGTCCCACCGCTGGTCCTCCGAGCGTGACCTCACCGACACCGTCGAGAACTTCGCCGTGCAGGCGCTGGTCTCAGGGGCCGAAGCGGGCCACCGCGCCGACCAGATCGAGGACGAGTTGTTCCGGTTCGAGCGCATCGTCGCGGGCAACCACGCGCTGCGCGACTCGGTGGGCGACCGCCGGGCCGACCCGGCCGCCCGGGCCGCGATGGTCGACGCGCTGCTGTCGGGCAAGGCCCAGCCTGAGACGGTGCGCCTGGCTCGCCAGGCGGTCCTCGCTCCGCGCGGGCGCCGCTTCGACGGGGTCATCGGGGACTACCTCGACATCATCGCGACCCGGCGCAGCCAGTTGTCGGCGACGGTCACGACCGCTGTCGACCTCGACGCCACCCAGCGCGAGCGGCTCGTCTCGGCACTGACGCGGATCTATGACAAGCAGGTCCACCTCAATGTCATCGTCGACCCGACGGTCGTCGGCGGCATCCGGGTCGAGATCGGCGATGAGGTCCTCGACGGCACCATCGCGCGCAAGCTGGAAGGGGCGCGGCGCCACTTCGGTTCCTAGCCCCACCCGCCAGCAGAACTACACGGCATACCCAGAGCTAGACGGCATACCAGACCTGAACGAAGACCGGCTCACCCGCCGAGACTCAAGGAGAAGAAGAGCAGATGACGGAGCTTACGATCCGTCCGGAGGAGATCCGGGACGCACTGGACCAGTTCGTCCAGTCCTACGAGCCGGGCGCGGCCAGCCGTGAAGAGGTCGGTCGGGTCGTTGACGCCGCTGACGGCATCGCGCACGTTGAGGGTCTGCCTTCGGCGATGACCAACGAGCTGCTGCAGTTCCAGGACGGCACCCTGGGCATCGCGCTCAACCTCGACGTCCACGAGATCGGTGTCGTCGTCCTCGGCGAGTTCGCTGGAATCGAAGAGGGTCAGGTCGTCAAGCGCACCGGCGAGGTGCTCTCGGTGCCGGTCGGCGACGCCTTCCTCGGCCGCGTGGTCAACCCGCTGGGTCAGCCGATCGACGGCCTGGGCGAGATCGCCGCTGACACCCGCCGCGCGCTGGAACTGCAGGCCCCCACGGTCATGCAGCGCAAGTCGGTGCACCAGCCGCTGCAGACCGGCCTCAAGGCCGTGGACGCCATGACCCCGATCGGTCGCGGCCAGCGTCAGCTCATCATCGGCGACCGCCAGACCGGCAAGACCACGGTCGCCGTCGACACGATCATCAACCAGAAGCGCAACTGGGAGTCCGGCGACCCCGAGCAGCAGGTTCGCTGCATCTACGTCGCCATCGGCCAGAAGGGCTCGACCATCGCGGCCGTGCGCGGCACCCTGGAAGACGCCGGCGCCCTGGCCTACACGACGATCGTCGCGGCCCCCGCGTCCGACGCCGCCGGCTTCAAGTACCTCGCCCCCTACACGGGCTCGGCCATCGGCCAGCACTGGATGTACGACGGCAAGCACGTCCTCATCGTCTTCGATGACCTGTCCAAGCAGGCCGAGGCCTACCGCGCCGTGTCGCTGCTGCTGCGTCGGCCGCCGGGCCGCGAGGCCTACCCCGGTGACGTCTTCTACCTGCACTCGCGTCTGCTGGAGCGCTGCGCCAAGCTCTCCGACGACCTGGGCGCGGGCTCGATGACCGGTCTGCCCATCATCGAGACCAAGGCCGGTGACGTGTCGGCCTACATCCCGACCAACGTCATCTCCATCACCGACGGCCAGATCTACCTGCAGGCCGACCTGTTCAATGCCAACGTCCGCCCCGCCATCGACGTGGGTGTGTCGGTCTCCCGTGTCGGCGGCGCCGCCCAGATCAAGGCGATGAAGGAAGTCGCGGGTCGTCTCAAGCTCGACCTCGCGCAGTTCCGCGCCATGGAGGCCTTCGCGATGTTCGCCTCCGACCTCGACCCCGCCTCCCGTGCCCAGCTGGCCAAGGGTGCTCGCCTCGTCGAGCTGCTCAAGCAGCGCCAGAGCAACCCCTACCCGGTCGAGGAGCAGGTCGTGTCGGTGTGGGCCGGCACCACCGGTCAGCTCGACTCGGTCGCGGTCGAGGACGTGCGTCGCTTCGAGACCGAGTTCCTCGACTTCCTGCGCCACAAGCACGCCGGGCTGCTGGCCTCGATCCGCGAGACCCAGAAGTTCGAGCAGAGCACCCGTGCAGGCCTGGAGGCCGCGGTCGCCGAATTCAAGAAGCAGTTCTCGGGTGAGGGCAGCGACCAGCTCGTCGAGGTCGGCCACGAGGCCACCCCCGAGGCGCTGGGCGACAGCGACATCCACCAGGAGCAGATCGTCAAGGGTCGCCGCTAGGCACCACCAGGGCCCGTATGCCGGGCGCGTCACCTCCGCGGTGGCGCCCCGGCGGCGGGACCCGGCCGGACGGCATACCCTCCCGGCCTTTGCACTTCGACCACACGCACGAACCGACGCAACACAGAGAGGCGGCACAGCATGGGAGCGCAGATGCGGGTCTACCGCCAGCGCATCCGGTCCGTCCAGGCGACCAAGAAGATCACTCGGGCGATGGAGCTCATCGCGGCGTCCCGCGTCGTCAAGGCCCGCAGCCGGGTCGTCGAGTCTGGCCCCTACACCCACGCGCTCACCAAGGCCCTGTCGGCGTTGGCGACGTACTCCAACGAAAGCCACATGCTGACCACGGAGGTCGAGCAGGTTCGCCGTGCGGCGGTGCTGATCATCTCCAGCGACCGTGGCCTGGCCGGTGGCTACTCGTCCTCGGTCATCAAGGAGAGCGAACAGCTGGTCCAGCGGTTGCGCGACGAGGGCAAGGAAGTCGTCGTCTACCTCGTGGGCCGCAAGGTCATCTCCTACTACCAGTTCCGCCATCGCGAGTTCGCGGCGGAATGGAGCGGGTTCTCCGACGCGCCCCAGTTCGCGCACGCGCAGGAGATCGGCGAGCGTCTGGTCGCTGACTTCCGGATGGAGTACGACGAGGGCGGCCACGACGAGGTGCACATCGTCTACACGCGGTTCAAGTCGATGGTCACCCAGGAGCCCCGGGTCATCCGCCTGGTGCCCTTGGAGGTCGTCGAGGGTGAAGCGCCGGACAAGAACGACGTGCTGCCGCTCTACGCCTTCGAGCCCAGCGTCGACGAGGTGCTTAGCGCGCTGCTGCCGAAGTACATCACCCACCGCATCTACACCTGTCTGCTGGGTGCGGCGGCCTCCGAGCTCGCGGCCCGTCAGCGCGCGATGAAGTCGGCCACCGACAACGCCGACGCCCTCATCAAGACCTACACCCGGCTGGCGAACCAGGCCCGCCAGGCCGAAATCACCCAAGAGATCAGCGAAATCGTGGGCGGCGCCGACGCCCTCGCGTCCGCCTAGTCACTCGCGAAAGAGGATCCGATCACCATGACTGCAACGATTGCAGAGAACACCGAGACCCGCTCGGGCGGCGTCGGGCGCATTTCGCGCATCATCGGCCCGGTCGTCGACGTGGAGTTCCCCGCCGACGAGATGCCCAACCAGTACAACCTGCTCAAGACCGAGGTCGAGGTCTCCGGCGAGAAGAAGAACATCAACCTCGAGGTCGCCCAGCACATCGGCGACAACATGGTCCGTGCGATCTCGCTGCAGCCGACCGACGGTCTGGTCCGCGGCATCGCGGTCCACGACACCGGTGGCCCGATCTCGGTGCCGGTCGGCGACGTCACCCTCGGCAAGGTGTTCAACACCACCGGTGACTGCC
>WBZM01002396.1_pt1 | contig 16055 bp, 14 predicted proteins | sample 5204271 | NCBI WGS metagenome assembly WBZM01 (sample SAMN12344346, study PRJNA552823) | activated sludge metagenome | biome: Activated sludge suspended growth; feature: Nitrification reactor; material: Wastewater; isolation source: activated sludge from nitrification reactor of wastewater...
CAGATCGATGAGGCGTTCCGCGTTCTCCCGCGCTTTCAGGGCGGCTTCGATCCGCGCGAGTCTCTCGCGCAGTTTGCGCTCGTCGTCGTCGGCAGCGTCTGCTTCCGCGCGCGCCTTGTCGATCGCTTCCGACGCCGCGTGGCGCTTGTCCGCAGCATCGCTCCGGAGACGCTGCGCGTCGTCGATCCCCTGACGTAGTTCCTTCGAACTTTGCAATGCGGCCTGGAAATTTTGGAGATGGCCTGCCGCAGAATTTCGTCGCTCGTGGGCCAGGCGCAATTCGGCCTCGGCCCTCTTCAACTTTTCGCTTTGCACCTTCGCGGCGTCGAAAGCCGCCTGCGCAGTTTCAATTGCAGCGCGCCGCCGTTGCGCGTCTTCGGGACTGTCGAGTTCGGCCAGGCGCTTCATGGCCGAGGTCCGGCGATCGAGCGCCTCGCGCAGGCGAGTGAGGTCCGCCCACAGCTTTTGCCGCTCTGCGTCAAGCTTGTCGCGTCCTTCGATCGCCGCGGCATAACGCTCCCGCGGCTTACCCTTCGGCGTCGCCAGCGCCGACAGGTCTTCTTCGACGGCCGCCATGATCTCGGCCATGCGCCGACCGCCGGTGACCGCCTCGACCTCGCCTTGAACGGATTCGAGCAGGCTCGCGCGAACCTGCTTTTCGTTCTCCTCCTCCCGCCCGCTGCGTTTCTCGACTCCCGTGAGGCCCTGACGCACCCACAAGAGCCCCGCCGGGCCAACTGCGCCGCCTTTCACCAGCGCCGCGACGAAGTTCTCGGCCTCGTCGGCCTGAGCTATCAGGCGCCCCGATTCAAGGTCGACAATGCGCGCAAACTTCCCGCCGAAATATTGCTTTGTGATCCGGAAATTTCCCTTCGGGGTTGCAATGTCGGCCTCCACCAGCGGGTTGCCGCCGCTGTAAGGCCTGAGATTTTTCACGTCGCCGGGAGTGCCGGAATAGGGTTGAAAGAAGAGGGCGTGCAGCGCCTCGAAGCTCGTCGACTTGCCGAATTCGTTGGCCGCGCACAGCACGTTGACGCCGTCGTCGATGCCTTCAATGGCAACGCCACGGTTGGCGAAGCGCTTTACGTTGAACAGGCGGAGGGCGGAGATCTTCATCGCGCGACCTCCTGGGCGTACGCGTAGAGACGCGCCAGCGCGGAACGAGAGATGTCGCGCTCCTCGGACGAGCGATTTTGATCGTTGGCGTCCGCAAACAACCTGTCCGCCGCCTCACGAAGCGCGCCGGCGCGATCGATCTGGTCGAGGTCCTGGACGTCGCAATCCACCCGGAGGCGCGAATCGTCCAACTCCAGAAACGCAAAATCGGGCGCCGCTCCTGCGATCCCGCCGCCCAGCGCCGCCCGCCGCGCCAGATCGGCGCGCCCTGTCGCCTCGACACGCGCCAGGATGTTGCGACGATTTTCGTCCGGCAGCAGCGCTGCGAGCGTCGATGCCGGATCGTCGCCGTCGAGCAGATGCAAATTCAGATTGCGCCAGGAGAAAGTCGCCGTGCCGAAAGGCGTCGCCTGCGGCAAGGCGGAGCGTTCCGCAATTCTCACGAGCAACGCTTCGCCGGCGCGGTCATGCTTGAAGCGATCAGGCTCCGGAGCGCCGCTGTAGCGGGTTCGCGCGTCGATCTCGAGCGCGCCGTGCCAATCGCCAAGCGCCATATAGTCCAGGCCTGCGCGTCGCGCGCGATCGGGCGCGATGACGTCGGTTGCGGCGGAGTCTTCCGAAAAGCTTTGAATGGGTCCGTGCGCCAATCCTATCCGGATCGCGCCCTCAGGGGTCGCCTCCTTGTCCATCCACTCGGTCAGGTCGCGGCCTGGCCGTCGTGTCGTACAGGGCGCCGGCAACAGGAAGACGCCTTCAGCCAATGCGAGCGGACGAGCGTCGACGGCCAGGAGGACATTCTCGGGCGACTCGGTCTTGAGAGCGTTCCAGAGCTGCGTCGCCTGCAGCGAGTCGTGATTGCCCGGCAGGATGACCCACCGGATCGGCGCATGCCGCCTCATTTCGGCGAGCGCTTGCCGTCGAACGTCCGGGGCGGGCGTTTCGGTATCGAATGTATCGCCGGCGAGCAGGATCGTTGTCACGCCTTGCTCGCGCGCGTGCTGAGCCAATCGCGAGAGAACGGCATGTCGAGCCTCGCGCAAACGGCTCGGCAGGTCGCCGGAGAAGTTGCCGAAGCGCTTGCCGAGATGAAGATCGCTCGAATGAATGAAGCGAAACATGATTGTTTGCGGGCTCCGGACGGCGCGGCGGAGTGACGGGGCTCAGCGACTGTCCGGACGCGCGCGCGACGCCGCTGCAAGCCGCTCTACGCCGAGAAGGCGCGCGCCCGCGGGCGTGGGATCGGGCCCGTCGAGGATTTCCATTTTTTCGAGGACCACAGAGGCCAGTTGCGCCAGGGGAATGTCGGTCATGTCTCGCGAATTTCTTGTTCAGTAATGGCGTTTCGCCCGATCAGACCGATCAAGAGGCCTCAACTGTAGCAGCGCCCGGCACGTAGCATCGACCGTACTACGAGAAGCGCCCGAATCAAATTCGCGGAGCACTGTCGTCTTCCGGTCTTGACGACCCAACAAATATGGGAAGACAACTTGGCCGTGGCGGAGTTCATAGGGGGCGGCCGATGACCGCTGGCAAGATCGAGACGTTCGGCCCCGCTTTCCGATCCCCCGCCGCCGCATCTACGAAGATATTGTGGTTTCAACAATGTGATGTACTGCGCCGCGGCGTTCCCGAGCAGAGGCAGGGCCGGGCGGTTAGGACGAAGGAAGCTGCGCGTGCTGCGTCAGATACTGGTCGGCTCCGCTGCGAGCCTCACGAACGTCGCCATCCATTCCCTGTTCATGCTGCTGGTCTTGTGGGCGGCGCGCACCGCAAGAAACGTGCGCGTTGCGCAACCCGACATGCGTCTTGTGATCGTAATGGTGGCCACGGTTTCCGCCCTGATGATTGCCCACTTTTGTGAGGTCATGATCTGGGCGCAGACCTACCGCCTGATAGGCGCCGTCGAAACGGAGTTCTTCGAATATTTCGCTTTCGTGAATTTCACCACGCTTGGCTACGGCGACATCCTGCCCGTCGCACAATGGAGGCTCATCGGCCCGATAACGGCGATGAACGGGATCGTGATGTTCGGGTGGTCGACCGCGGTCATTTTCGATGTGTTGCGCCGAATGCTGGAAGAGAGCGACGCCGTCGTCCGCTAGTGTTGTATGCAATCAAACTGGATAGCGCCGATGCCGCTTCGAGGGAGGACCCGGGGTTGATCGAGCGACAGGCGGGAAACTCAGCCCGCCTGCGGCATGCGCGTGGATGGAAGCAGGAACCATGAGTATTGAGACTCAGGACGCCCGTCACGACCGCCTCATCCGCGACGGCGTCGATCTGGCGATAAAATTGGGGCTTCTTGGCCTTCTCCTGTACTTCTCGTTCGTTCTGATACGGCCGTTCCTGAGCATTGCGATCTGGAGCGTCGTGCTTTGCGTCGCGCTCTATCCGGCGCACGAACGCATGGTTCGCTGGTTCGGCGGCCGGCGCCGTCTGGCTGCCGCCACGCTCACACTGATCTGCCTGGCCGTGGTCATCGGTCCGGTGACCTGGCTGGCGCTGGACCTGATCGACAGTGTCGGCGTTCTGGCCGCCAAGGCCGATCTGTCCGAATGGTCTGTTCCTTCTCCGCCGGTCGGGATCAAGACCTGGCCGCTGGTCGGCGAGCCCGTCTACCAGTTCTGGGATTTGGCCTCGACGAATCTGCGCGCGGCCCTTGCGAAGATCGCGCCGCAACTGAAGCCCCTCGGAAGCATGTTGCTGGGCGTTGCGGCCGGCGCGGGCGTCGGCGCGATCAAGTTCTTCTGCGCCGTGATTGTCGCGGGATTTCTGTTCGCGCCGGCGCCCTCGTTGATCGAGGCGGCGAAGCGATTTGCGCGCAGGCTGGCTTCGGAGCGGGGCGAGCGCCTGCTTGCCCTGGCTGCGTCCACGATCCGGACGGTGTCGCGAGGGGTGATCGGAATCGCCGCCCTGCAAGCCTTGCTGGCCGGCGTCGGATTTTCGCTGGCGGGAATTCCCGGCGCCAGTCTTCTCACCACCGCTGCGCTCGTTCTTGCGATCGTCCAGATCGGCCCGAGCGTCGTGATCGTTCCCGCGATCATCTGGTCATGGATGACGATGACGCCCGCGTCGGCGGTCTTGTTCACCGCCTACATGATTCCGGTCGGTCTCATCGACAATGTCCTGCGCCCCATCGTGATGGCGCGCGGCTTGACGACCCCCATGCTGGCGATCCTGATCGGCGTGGTCGGCGGCACGATTTCTTACGGCATGACGGGCTTGTTCCTGGGGCCGATCGTGTTGGCGGTCATTTGGGAACTGATCGCGGCCTGGAACAGCGAGCCGGAGGAGGACGCTCAAGCCTGACGCCGCCGCCAATGTCTCGCCTGGACGGACCTGCCGCGCGCGCCGGTCTTATCGAGACGGGAGACTGCGTTTGAGCATCGTCTCCGGCGCGCCGGCCGAAGCGCCGGCCTCATCCGCTTGCGCGCGCCCGCAGCATGGAAGTCGCTCCGAATTCCGTCGGTATCCGGCGGCGTCGAGCGCGGCGCTGGAGGACGCGCCAGGAGCGCGCCCCGCTTTCGCCGCGCAAGGCGCATCAGGCCGTCAGTCGAACCGCCGCTGGAACAGTTCGGCGTCCTGAGCGGACTTGAAGTAATACGTCTTGGACGACGCGAGCTCCCAGCTTCCGCCCGGATCCGCGCTCCAGCTTTGCCGATGCGCGTAGTCGTGCGGCATGCGCCATTCCGCCGCGCGATTGGCGTCTTCCCATTGCGTCAGCGCGTCTTTCGTCATGTCGCTCGGATCGGATATCCGCACGCTGTAAGGGAACAGCTTGAGTATGTCCTCTTTCGCCGCCTTCATGGGACCTCTCCGGTTTGCCGCGTTTTGCTCGACACGAGGGAGATCGTGGATTTGGCTATGTTCAGCTCTTCGTTCGTCGGGATCATCATGACCTTGACCCGCGACGTCGCCGCGCCGATGTCGCATTCGCAAGCGGCGTTTCTGGCCGGATCGATTTCCGCGCCGAGCCACCGGCAGCCGGCCACGACTTCGGCGCGCGTCGCCGGATCGTTCTCCCCAATGCCGGCTGTGAACACGAGTCCGTCGAGACCGCCGAGCGCTGCGGCGAGCGATCCGATTTCGCGCACGACGCGATAGACGAATAGATTGATCGCTTCCGCCGCCCCCGGCTCGCTGGAAGCCCGCAAGGCCCGCATGTCTGACGATATCCCCGATACGCCGAGCAGGCCGGACCGCTTGTAGACAAGATCCTCGAGCGCGCGCGCATCCAGGCCGTGCCGGTCCATCAAATAGATCAAGACGCCGGGGTCTATCGTGCCGCACCGCGTGCCCATCATCAGGCCGTCGACTGCGGTGAACCCCATCGTGCTCGCGACGCTCCGCCCGTTGTGGATGGCGCAAAGGCTCGCGCCATTTCCGAGATGCGCGACGATAACTTTTCCGCGCGCGATCTCCGGCGCGATATCCTTCAGGCGCGACGCGATGAAATCATAGGATATGCCGTGGAAGCCGTAGCGGCGAAGCCCCTCCTCGGACAACTTGCGCGGCAGGGCGAAGGCTTGCGCCTCCCAGGATTGCGCCCGATGGAAGGCGGTGTCGAAGCAGACGACTTGCGGCAGCGATGGCTGTCGGGCGCGAATCGCGCGGATCGGCGCGAGATTGTGCGGCTGGTGAAGCGGGGCCAGCGGAACGAAGCTCTCGAGCTCCTGCAGGAGCGCGTCCGTCACGACAACCGGCTCGGCGTATCGGGGGCCGCCGTGCACGACGCGATGTCCGACCGCCGCGAGTTCCGTCCCCTTGAGGGCGTCGCCCGCAAGCTCGACCAGCACGTCCATCGCTCCGTCGTGGCCCAACGGCCCGGTAGTCTTCTCGGCGAGCAATTTGCCGTCCGGCGCAAAGAGAAGTCCCTTCGGCGCGGAGCCTATGCCCTCGAAGCGACCTTTCAGGAGCAGTTCCGGCTCGCGCGCGTTGTTGTAGACGGCGAGTTTGATGCTCGATGAGCCGGCGTTGATGACAGCGATGCTGGACATGAACAAACCTCGTGGACGGGCGCCGCAGCAGTTTACCGCACTGCGGCCGACGCGTCGGCGCGTCGCGCCGCCGCCATCAGCGCCGCAACGGCGCAGGACGCATAGCGCGTAACGAGCGAGTCCGCACGGCTGGTCAGGATCACGGGAACCCGCGCTCCAAGCACGATGCCTGCGCAATCTGCGCCGGCGAGAAACGACAGGCTCTTGGCGAGCATGTTGCCGGCCTCGAGATCGGGCACGACCAGCACGTTGGCGCGACCCGCAACCGGCGAGACGATCTTCTTTACCTTCGCGGCCTCCATGCTGATGGCGTTGTCGAGCGCGAGCGGTCCGTCGAGGACGCCGCCGGTGATCTGACCGCGGTCGGCCATCTTGCAGAGCGCGGCTGCATCGACGGTCGACGACACCTTGGGGTTGACCGTCTCCATCGCCGAGAGGATGGCGACGCGAACCTCGGGCGCGCCGAGCGCGTGCGCGAGATCTATCGCATTCTGCACAATGTCGACTTTATCGGCCAGGGTCGGCGCTATGTTCACCGCCGCGTCGGTAATGATCAGCGCATCCGGATGGCCGGGCACGTCCAGAACGAAGCAATGACTGATGCGTCGCGCGGTGCGGATGCCGGTCTCGCGCGCGACCACCGCGCCCATCAGCTCGTCTGTATGAAGGCTGCCCTTCATCAAGGCCTCCGCCTCCCCCTTGCGCACGAGGGCGACGGCTTTCTCCGCGGCGTCCTCGCTGTGCGCGGCGTCGACCATCGGCAAACCCGAGATGTCGATTCCGTTCGCCGCGGCGACCTCGCGGATGCGCGCCTGCGGGCCGACGAGAATGGGCCGGATCAGCTTCATCCGGGCCGCCTCGACCGCCCCCTCGAGGGAAACGGCGTCGCAGGGATGCGCCACCGCCACCGCGATGCTGCCGGCCTTGGCCGCACGCTCGACCAGGACGTGGTACTTCTCGTGACTTTTCGTTCTTTGAACCGCGTCCATGGTCACCTGCCTCAACGAGCTTTTCGATTGACGCCAAAGAGCTGCCGGATTTCCGCGACCCGACCTGCGATCTCCGGATCCGGCGCCCCCTTTGCGCCGACGACTTTCTCGATCGTGGCGACGACTTTCTCGAGCCGTCCGGGGTCGTCCGGCAGCATGCGCGGAATCGCGGCCAAGGCGCGCGGCGTGTCCGCCCGCAACAGCGTCGCCTGACGGCGCAGGATCGATTTCAATTGTGAGGACGACACATGCTGATTGTCAGGCGCCGCCGCACGAATCTGTTCGAGGGCGTTGAACTGGCGTTCGTCGACGCCGCCGCCGCGCATCACGTGGAGCAGCGCGCGAATGCCTGCTGCGAGCAATCCCCCGCGATCCATGTCCGCGGCTATTTCCGCCTGGCTTTCTGCGCGCTGCAACGCGCCGGCCTCCCGGTTCGGCGCATCGGCGACGTCGGACTTGAGGCCGACGGCCGCCTGCAGCGCCGGCGATCCATAGGTCGAGTGAAAAACCGCCTCGGTCCACGCCTCGCGCGCCTTGGCGAAATTGTCGAGGCTCGAGACGATCCAGGACGACATCGCCTTCTCGTACTGCAGGAATGGATTGTCGGGCGCGACAGGGTGTCGATGGCCGTCCGCGCGAATGTTTTCCGCGACGCCGGCGATCGGCGCCATCCACGGGTTGCGGTCGGAGAAAGCGCTGAAATATACGCGGTTCGGATGCATCTCGCGCAGGAAGTCGGCGCTCGCCGGCGTTGTCGCCGACTGGACCGACGGGCTCACGAAGGTCCGGTAGAGCCCCTGGTTGATCTCGGAGACGCGGGCCGCCGTCTCGAATTTCCGCTGATCCTCGGCATTGTTGAAACCGAGCGCGCGAATATCGTCGAGCGTGCGCGGGACGAGCTTTGCCACGTGACGGCCCTGCACAAGATCGGGGTTCTCGGTATCTCCGGCGAGCTCGGTGAGCACGACCTCGTAGAGGCCGGGCGGCATCGCATCGATCATGTTCATGTTGAGCGCGAATTCCTCGTGCTCCTTGGTCGCCACAGCCCCGGATACGAAAATGCCGAGGTGCCCGATGCTCTGATGCAGACAGTAGATGATCGTCTGTCCGTTCTGGATGATGTCCTCGACATTGTCGTAAAGGTCGAGCACCCAGTCGAGCGCTTGCTGCGGCGGCGTAATGTCGTCGCCGAACGAGCAGAACACCACCACGGGGGAGCGGATTTTCCGGAGATCGACGCGCTGGCCATCGCTCATGATCGTCTTGCCGGTCGTCAGGCGATTGCCGACGAACAGTTCATCGACGATGAATTGCATCTCCTTGGCGTTCAGGATCACCGGCACGCCCCACCATTTCTCGAATTCGAGAAAGCGCTCCGCTTCCGTATCGACCTTCGCGTAGACGTCGTACGGCTTCTTCCAGATCGTATTGGCCGGGTTGTTCGACTCGAAATTGGCGATGAGCGACGCGCCGTCGAACTTGCCGGCGCCGAGGTCGCCCGCCAGCGTCGTCATCCAGCTTCCGCCGAGCATGCCGCCGAGATAGCGCATAGGGTTCTTGCCACGCACGCCCGCCCAGTAGGACAAGGGCGTGCCCGCCAGCACGATCGGCCCCGGCAGCTCGGGATAGAGCGCCGCCATGATCATGATCTGCCAGCCCGCCTGGCAATTGCCGATCAGCGCCGGCTTGCCGTCGGCTTCGGCGTGCAGCTCCGCAACCAGCTTCACGAAATGCGCTTCCGCGTGACAGACGTCTTCGACAGTCTGGTCCGGCATCGGCTCGGGAAGAAAGCCGACGAAATAGCATGGATGGCCGGCGCGCATCGCGACGCCGAGTTCGCTGTCGTGCTTCATGCCGCCGATTCCAGGCCCGTGGCCCGCGCGCGGATCGAACACGATGAACGGGCGTTTGCTCGGGTCGATCTCGACGCCCTCGGGCGCCAGGATCTTCACAAGAACGTAATTGACCGGTTTCGGCAGCGTTCGGCCATCGCAGACGACCTCGGGTTCGAACGTCAGGACGTTGGGCGCGATCCGCTTTATTTGTTCCTCGTAATTATTGCCGCGCTGGCGGAGCACATCCATGAAGAGCACGGAACGCTCAAAGGCGTCGCGCATGTAGTCGAACCACGGATTGCCGGTGCTTTCGTGTTCAGGGCGAGACATGACGATACTCCGTTTGATGTGCGTGGCGTCTAGCGAGCCGGCATTGCGCCGCTTGGCCAGGTTTCTCCGTCAGAACTCGATCGGGGCCTCGCGTCAGTCGATGATGTGATACCCGCCGTCGATGAAGATCGTGTCTCCCGTGATGAGCTTCGCCGCGTCGAGCGCGAGGAACGCCGTGGCTATGCCGACGTCGTCGATGCTCACCAGACTGCGGGCCGGCGCTTTCGAACGCGCCTTTTCCAGAAGCTCGTCGAATTCGGCTATCCCGGACGCCGCCCGCGTCGCCAACGGCCCCGGCGAGATGGCGTGGACGCGAATGCCTTTTGGTCCAAGTTCGGCGGCGAGATAGCGGACCGACGCTTCGAGGGCCGCCTTCGCGACACCCATGATATTGTAATTTTCGACGACCGCCTGCGCGCCATAATAGCTCATGGTGAACAGCGTTCCGCCGTTCTTCATCAGCGGTTCGGCAAGATGCGCCGTGCGGAGGAATGACCAGCACGAGACGTCCATCGTGGTCAGGAATCCCTGCTTGCTGACGTCGACGACGCGGCCATGCAGAGCCTCCTTCGGCGAGAAGGCGATGGAGTGCAAGACGAAATCCAGATGCCCCCATTTCGCGCCGATCTCCTCGAAGACCGCTTCAAGCTGGCCATCCTGCAGCACATCGAGCGGGAGGAATAGCGGCGCTTCGAGTTCCCGCGCGAGCGGTTCGACGAAACGTCTCGATTTCTCGTTCAGGTAGGTGACGGCCAATTCTGCGCCAAGTCCCCTGAACGCCCTCGCGCAGCCCCAGGCGATCGACTGGTCGTTCGCGATGCCGATCACCAAGCCGCGCTTGCCTTCGAGAAGTTTCGCCGCGTCGCGAATTTTCGGGATCATCGCGTACTCCTCTCCTCTTCCTCACGCCAGGACAGCGCCGTTCGGAATGCGACTTCTAGTCTCGTTTCCGGTAAGCCGCTCTGATTGGCGTCAAGCAGCGCGCCGGCAAAGCTGCTTCGGAACGCGACGCCAGCGACCGGCGTCTGCATGGCCGGGCCGCCTCGCCAACCCGAGATTGGCGACAAAGAGCGTATCATTTTGATAGTATTGAAGTATGGTGACCGGGCGGGGAACGGCGGCCTGCGGTCGCCCACGAAAGATTTGATTTGAAATGTGTCGCGTCGACACTATCACAATCGGCGGGCAAACCCGCGGGCAGGACGGGTGTGGAGGAAGCATGTCAGCCACGTCGCGGTGGGACGAAGGCAAAGCCCGGGAAATCGTCGATCGGCTGCGCGCATTGGAAGGCGCGACCTTGCCGATTCTGCACGCGCTTCAGGACGAGTTTGGATTCGTGGACGCTTCGGCGGTGGGCCTGATTGCCGAGGCGCTGAATCTCTCCCGCGCCGAAGTGCACGGGACGATCAGCTTCTACCATGATTTCCGCGACCGGCCCGCGGGTCGGCGCTCGATCAAGATTTGCCGCGCCGAGGCCTGCCAGGCCAACGGCTGCGAAGAGCTTGTCGACGAATTGCGCGCGCGCCACGGCGTCGACGCCGACCGCCAGGACGACGAGAGGCTGACGATCGAGACCGTCTATTGTCTCGGCAATTGCGCGCTCGGCCCCAACGCGCTGGTCGACGGCGAGCTCGTCGCAAGGCTCGACGCCGATCGCCTGTGGGAACTCTGCGCTGACGCCGGAGCGCCGCGATGAGCCCGGCGCGCGTCTTCATTCCGAAGGACGCCGCCGCCCTCTCGGTCGGCGCCGACGCCGTCGCGCGCCTGATCGGCGAGGAGGCCGCGCGGCGCGGCGCGGCAATCGAGATTGTGCGCACCGGCTCGCGCGGCATGGTGTGGCTCGAGCCTCTGATCGAAGTCGAAACCGCGAATGGTCGCACCGCCTACGGGCCGGTTTCCGGGCGCGACGTCGCCTCGCTGTTCGACGCGGATTTCCTCGGCGGCGGCGCGCACGCTCTGTCGCAAGGCGCCGTGGCGGACATGGACTGGATGCGCCGGCAGGAGCGCGTCACCTTCGCGCGCGTCGGCGTCATCGACCCGCTCTCGCTGGACGACTACCGGGCGCATGGCGGCCTGAAAGGTCTTTCGCGCGCGCTGGAGACAAGCGGCGCGGAGATCGTCGCCGCGGTAACGGCGTCGGGCCTGCGCGGCCGCGGCGGCGCGGGCTTTCCGGCCGGCGTCAAATGGAAGACCGTCCTCGATGCGGCCGCGCCGCAGAAATACGTGGTCTGCAACGCCGACGAAGGCGACAGCGGCACGTTCGCGGACCGGATGCTGATGGAAGGCGATCCCTTCCTGCTGATCGAGGGCATGGCGATCGCGGGCCTCGCGGTCGGCGCGACCAAGGGTTTCGTCTATATCCGGTCCGAATATCCGCACGCGTTTCGCACGATGACGGCCGCGATCGAGGCGGCGCGAAAGGCCGGCCTCCTCGGCGCCTCCGTGCTCGGCTCGGGCCGGGCCTTCGACATGGAGGCGCGCCTCGGCGCCGGCGCATATATTTGCGGCGAGGAAACCGCGCTGCTGGAGAGCCTCGAGGGCAGGCGCGGCGTGGTGCGCGCCAAGCCGCCGCTGCCGGCGCTGCACGGTTTGTTCGGCAGGCCGACGATCGTCAACAACGTGCTCACGCTGGCCGCCGCGCCGTCGATCCTCGCCGAGGGACCGCAGGCCTATCGCGACTACGGCGTCGGCCGTTCGCGCGGGACCATGCCGTTCCAGCTCGGCGGCAATGTGAAGCGCGGCGGTCTTGTCGAGCTGCCTTTCGGCGCGACATTGCGCGATCTGGTCGAAGGTTTCGGCGGCGGCGCGCGAACAGGCCGGCCGATCCGCGCCGTGCAGGTCGGCGGCCCGCTCGGCGCCTATCTGCCGGCCTCGCAGTTCGACACGCCGCTCGACTACGAGGCTTTCGCGGCCATCGGCGCCATGCTCGGCCATGGCGGCGTCGTCGTGTTCGACGATAGCGTTGATATGGCGCGGCAGGCGCGTTTCGCTTTTGAATTCTGCGCGAAGGAAAGCTGCGGCAAATGCACGCCGTGCCGCATCGGCGCGGTGCGCGGCGTGGAGACGATGGACCGCATCGTCGCCGGCGTCGAGCGCGACAAGAACCTCGACGTTCTCGCCGATCTCAATCAACTGATGACGGACGGCTCTCTCTGCGCCATGGGTGGATTGACGCCCATGCCGGTGATGAGCGCGCTGCGTCATTTCCCGGAAGATTTCCGCCGCGCGCCGCAGAACGTGGCCGCGGAATAGGAGACAAGAATGCGTCCGACGCCAGCCGCGGGCCTCATCAGGGAGATCGACTTCGGCACGCCGATTCCGGCGAGCGAGACCCTTGTCTCGCTGACCATCGACGGTGTCGAGGTGAGCGTGCCCGAGGGGACCTCGGTCATGGCGGCCGCCATGATGTCGGGCACGACGATTCCGAAGCTCTGCGCCACGGATTCTCTCGAACCCTTCGGCTCCTGCCGGCTTTGCCTTGTCGAGATCGAAGGCCGCAAGGGGACGCCGGCCTCCTGCACCACGCCCGCCGAGCCGGGCATGGTCGTGCGCACGCAGACCGACCGTCTCGCCAAGCTGCGGCGCGGCGTGATGGAGCTCTACATCTCCGATCACCCGCTGGACTGCCTCACCTGCGCCGCCAACGGCGATTGCGAGCTGCAGGACATGGCGGGCGCAGTCGGCCTGCGCGAGGTGCGCTACGGCTATGCGGGAGACAATCACTTCGGCGACGCCAAGGACGAGACGAATCCATATTTTTCCTACGACCCTGCAAAATGCATCGTCTGCAACCGCTGCGTGCGCGCCTGCGAGGAAACGCAGGGCACGTTCGCGCTGACGATCTCGGGCCGCGGTTTCGACTCGCGCGTTGCGGCTGGCCCGACTGACTTTCTTTCATCGGAATGCGTCTCGTGCGGCGCCTGCGTGCAGGCCTGCCCGACGGCGACGCTGATCGAAAAGAGCGTGATCGCGCACGGCCAACCCGATCGCTCCATCGTGACGACCTGCGCCTATTGCGGCGTCGGCTGCTCCTTCAAGGCGGAGATGCAGGGCGACCGGCTCGTGCGCATGGTTCCCTACAAGGACGGCGCGGCCAACGAAGGCCATTCCTGCGTCAAGGGGCGCTTCGCCTGGGGTTACGCGACCCACAGGGACCGCATCACGAAGCCGATGGTCCGCGCGAAGATCACGGACCCCTGGCGCGAAGTCTCGTGGGACGAGGCGATCCAGCGCGCGGCGTCGGAGTTCAAGCGCATCCAGGCGGCGTACGGCCGCGAGTCGGTCGGCGCCATTACTTCCTCGCGCTGCACCAACGAGGAGGTCTTCCTCGTGCAGAAGCTGGTGCGCGCCGCCTTCGGCAATAACAATGTCGACACCTGCGCGCGCGTTTGCCATTCGCCGACCGGCTACGGCCTGTCGCAGACCTTCGGAACGTCGGCCGGCACGCAGGACTTCAAGTCCGTCGACAAATCCGACGTCGTCGTCGTCATCGGCGCCAATCCGACCGACGCGCACCCGGTATTCGCATCGCGCCTGAAGAAGCGCCTGCGCGCCGGCGCGAAGCTCATCGTCGCCGATCCGCGCCGCATCGAGCTGGTCAAGGCGCCGCACATTCAGGCCGCGCACCACCTGCAATTGCGGCCGGGCGCGAATGTCGCGCTGCTCAACGCGCTCGCGCATGTCATCGTCGCGGAAGGCCTCGTAAACGAGGCGTTCGTGCGGGACCGCTGCGATCCCGCCGACTTCGACGCCTGGGCGCGCTTCGTCGCGCAGGACGACAATTCGCCCGAGGCGACCGAAAAACATACGGGCGTTCGGGCCGCCGACGTGCGCGCCGCCGCCCGGCTCTACGCGACCGGCGGCAATGGCGCGATCTACTACGGCCTCGGCGTGACCGAGCACAGCCAGGGGTCCACGGCCGTCATGGCCATCGCCAATCTCGCCATGGCGACCGGCAATGTCGGCCGCGAGGGCGTCGGCGTGAACCCGCTGCGCGGCCAGAACAACGTGCAGGGCTCCTGCGACATGGGCTCCTTCCCGCACGAATTCTCGGGCTATCGCCACGTCTCCGACGATGCGACGCGCGAGACGTTCGAGGAGCTCTGGGGCGTCTCGCTCGACAGCGAGCCCGGCCTGCGCATTCCCAACATGCTGGACGAGGCCGTCGACGGCGCCTTCAAGGGTCTTTACGTGCAGGGCGAGGACATCGCCCAGTCGGACCCCGATACGCAGCACGTGACGGCGGGACTTGCCGCAATGGAATGCGTCGTCGTGCAGGACCTGTTTCTCAACGAGACGGCAAAATATGCGCACGTCTTCCTGCCCGGCGCGTCGTTTCTCGAGAAGGACGGCACGTTCACCAATGCGGAACGCCGCATCAACCGCGTGCGACAGGTGATGCAGCCGCTGGGCGGCAAGGCGGAATGGCAGGCGACCTGCGATCTCAGCGCAGCGCTCGGATATCCCATGCGTTACGAGCGCCCCGGCGAGATCATGGACGAGATCGCGCGGCTGACGCCGGGCTTCAAGGGCGTGAGCTACGCCCGGCTCGACGAAATGGGCTCCGTGCAATGGCCCTGCAACGACGCGGCGCCCAATGGCACGCCGCTCATGCACATCGACCGTTTCGTGCGCGGCAAGGGCCGCTTCATGCTGACGGAATATGTGCCGACCGACGAACGCGTCGGCCCGCGTTTCCCGCTGCTGCTGACGACCGGCCGCATTCTCTCGCAATACAACGTCGGCGCGCAGACGCGGCGCACCGCCAATAATGCCTGGCATGACGAGGACGTGCTCGAGATACATCCGTTCGACGCCGAAAACCGGGGCGTACGCGCCGGCGACCTCGTGTCGCTCGCAAGTCGAACGGGCGAGATAGCGCTACGCGCCGAGATCACGGATCGCGTGCAGCCCGGCGTCGTCTATACGACCTTCCATCACGCGCTCACCGGCGCCAACGTCGTGACGACGGAAAATTCCGACTGGGCGACCAATTGCCCGGAATACAAGGTGACGGCGGTGCAGGTGCGCCGCACGAACCAGCATTCGGCATGGCAGGAACGCAATGCCGAAGAAGATGTGAGCCTGCGCCGTATCGGCGCGTCGGAACTGGTCGTGGCGAAATGAGCGCGCAGTCGAAAAAGCTGATCGTGATGGCCGGGCAGATCGCGAGCTTCTTTCGCCCCTACCCGCACGACCAGGCCGTGCGCTCGATTGCGGAGCACATCAACAAGTTCTGGACGCGCAAGATGCGCGACGAATTCCTGGACCTGCCTGAAATACGCGACGGAACCAGCGATCCGCTGCTCGTCGCGGCGTCGAAATCGATACGAGCCGGCTAGGCGCAGGTCGCGCTGCGCTGTCGGTCCGCTCGTCAGAGCACGACGACACGCGCGCCCTTCGACACGCGTCGGTAGAGGTCAACGACGTCGGAATTCAGCATCCGGATGCAGCCGGAGGAAACCGCCTGCCCGATGGTCTCCGGCTCGTTCGTGCCGTGGATGCGGAACAAAGTGTCCTTGGAGCCCTTGAACAGATAGAGCGCGCGCGCCCCCAGCGGATTCTCGATGCCGCCCTCCATGTGCGCCGGCAGATCGGGGCGGCGCAGCAGCATCTCGCGCGGCGGCGTCCAGCCGGGCCAGTAGGCCTTGCGGCCGACATGCGCGGCGCCTTTCCATGCAAAGCCCTGCCGGCCGACGCCAATGCCATATTCGATCGCCTGCCCGCCAGCGAGCGACAGGTACAATTTGCGGCTCCTGGTATCGACGGTGATGGTTCCGGCGGGCTGG
>WBZM01002400.1_pt1 | contig 16033 bp, 18 predicted proteins | sample 5204271 | NCBI WGS metagenome assembly WBZM01 (sample SAMN12344346, study PRJNA552823) | activated sludge metagenome | biome: Activated sludge suspended growth; feature: Nitrification reactor; material: Wastewater; isolation source: activated sludge from nitrification reactor of wastewater...
GGCTCGGGCAGGGGGCTCGGGCTCGGGCTCGGGTCGAGTTCTCCCTCTCCCCCGGAGGGGGAGAGGGCCGGGTGAGGGGGCGAGGGGGTTGGGTTCCCCGCGTCGGCCCGCCCTGCCCTCCTGTCGGGAAACCCCGACGCGCCCCCGCCCAACCCCGCGGGATCAGGGCCCGCCCAACCTGGCAGGCCCGGTGCAATCTGGAAGGACCGGGAGCCACGACGGCCCCACCACGAAACGGAAGGAGACGCGCCATGACGACCAAGACCAATTCTTCCAGGAAGACCTTCGCGCTCGTCGGTGCCGGCCTCGGCCTCTCCCTCTTCCTCGCCGTCGCCCTGCTCCCCACGCTGCTCTACGGCGGGTACGCCGGCGTGGTGCTGGCGGCCGGCGTCTTCGGCGCCCCGGTGGCGGCCTCCGGCGCGGTGAAGGCCCTGGTCATCGTCGGCATGGTCCTCGCGGTCGCCGCGGTCGCCTCGCTCTTCGCGGTGGCCGGCGCGGCCGCCGGGGTGGCGGTGGACGCCCTCACGCGGCACGACGAGAAGGCCGCGGCGCACCCCAAGGCCTGAGCCGCCCGCCGCCGACCCACCGCGAGGCCCCCGCGACCAGCCGGGCCGGGGGCCTTGGTGCGTCCGGCACCGGGCGTGGTAGAGCCGCGCCATGCCGGTCGAGCACCTCACCGTCCCCTTCGACGACGCGGGCGCCCGCCTCGACGCCTGGCTGGCGGCGCGGCTGGGGCTGGCGCGCGATCGGGCCCGCGACCTCTGCGAGCGCGGCCGGGTCCGCATCCGCGGCAAGGCCTGCTCGCCGCTCCGCAAGCTCTTCGGCGGGGAGGACGTGGAGGTCGATCGGCCGGCGGCCCGGCCCCGCGCCGCCAGCGGCCCGCCGCTCGGCCTGCTCCACGACGACGCGGCCTGCCTGGTGGTGGACAAGCCGGCCGGGCTGGCGGTGGAGCGCTCCCGCGAGGCGGCCCCCTCGGTGGTGGCGGCGGCGGCCCGGCTCGGCCGCTTCGACGTGGGGGGGCTGGCCGAGCCAGGGGTGGTCCACCGGCTCGACCGCGACACCACCGGCTGCCTGCTCCTGGCCCGCACCGACCTGGCGCTCCAGGCCCTCGCCCGGGCCTTCGAGGCCGGCGCGGTGGAGAAGGCCTACCTGGCCCTGGTCTCGGTGCCCCCCGGGGTGGAGGGCCCGCCCGACGAGGGCGCCCTCGACACGCCCTACGGCCGCCGCCCCGGCGACGCGCGCCGCTTCACCACCCGGGTGCGCTCGGCGCGCCGGGCCCGGCTCGCCTTCCGCGTGGTGGAGCGGCTCCGCGGCGCGGCGCTCCTGCAGGTCCGGCTGGAGACCGGCCGCACCCACCAGATCCGGGTCCAGCTCGCCGAGGCCGGCTGGCCGGTGCTGGGCGACGCGCTCTACGGCGCCGCCTCGCCCCTGATCGGCCGCCAGGCGCTCCACGCGGCGCGCCTGGCCTTCCCGTCGCCGGAGGGGATCAGGGTGGAGGTGGAGGCGCCGGTGCCGGCCGACCTGGCGGCGGCGATCCAGGCGCTGCGGTGACGCGGCGGACTGGCTAGGCCGACCGGCGGATCAGCGCCTCGGGCGGCGGGGCCTCGAGGGAGCGGCCGTTGGGGAGGAGCCAGCCGGGCACCACCTCGCCGCGCAGCCCCGCCGAGTAGCGTGCGCAGGCCTGGAAGCGGTCGTCGCAGTAGCGCTCCGCCCAGACCCGCAGCGAGGGCTTCCCCGAGAAGAGGCGGGCCAGCGGGCAGGTTGGGTGGTGCGAGCAGGTCATGGAGGGACACCCCGGCGAGCGGTGCGACGGGATCTGGCATGTGCAATTGTCCTGCCTGCGGCCTGACCCGCTCGGAGGGGACTTCGGCCTGCCGATCCGGATGGATTCCTGGCCCGAACGGGCTAGGAAGCGGGTCCGTCGGCCTTGTTCCTACGTGACCCTGGGTCCGTGACCACCGGCACGCCGCGTCGCGCCCCGGATGGCCACCCCGCGCCCACCGCGGGCGCGCCGCGCGACACCGGCTGTCAAGTCTTGTCCTGCGCCGGGGCGCCATGGGAGAACGCCCGCTCCCCGATGCTCGACCTCTCCACCCTCAACCCGCCGCAGCGCGAGGCGGTGCTCACCACCGAGGGGCCGCTCCTCGTCCTGGCCGGCGCGGGCTCGGGCAAGACCCGCGTCATCGCCCACCGGGTGGCGTACCTCCTGAAGCAGGGGATCGAGCCGGAGTCGGTGCTGGCCGTCACCTTCACCAACAAGGCCGCCGCCGAGATGCGCGAGCGGGTGGTGCAGCTGGCCGGCCACCCGGGCACCGACGTCTTCGTCTCCACCTTCCACTCCTTCGGCCTCTGGCTCCTCTCCGAGGAGCACAAGGCGGCCGGCCTGCCGAAGCGCTTCGCCATCTGCGACGCCGGCGACCAGCAGGCGGTGGTGAAGCGCTGCATGCGCGAGGTGAAGGTGGACGACCGCACCTTCGACCCGCGGCGGGTGCTCTGGCAGATCTCCAAGGCCAAGAACGCCCTCAAGAAGAAGATCGTGCCGAAGGGCGACGGCCAGGGGGACGACTACGACCTCATCGCGGCCGAGGTCTTCCCGCGCTACCAGCAGGCGCTGCGGGCCCAGCGCTCGGTGGACTTCGACGACCTCATCGCCCTGCCGGTGGAGCTGCTCAAGAAGGACGCGGCGCTGCGGAAGCGCTGCCAGGCGCGCTTCAGCCACCTCCTGGTGGACGAGTACCAGGACACCAACCTCTGCCAGCTGGAGCTGCTGAAGCTCCTGGCCGGGGAGCGCATGAACGTCTGCGCGGTGGGCGACGACGACCAGGCCATCTACGGCTGGCGCGGCGCCGAGGTGAAGAACATCCTGCGCTACGACCGGCACTTCCCGGGGGCCAAGGAGATCCGGCTGGAGCAGAACTACCGCTCCACCGGGCGCATCCTCGACTGCGCCAACGCCGTCATCGGCAAGAACCCGGCGCGCAAGCCGAAGAAGCTCTGGACCTCCAGCGGCCCCGGCGCCCCGGTGCAGGTGGTGGCCTGCGAGGGCGAGGAGGAGGAGGCGCGCTGGGTGGCCTCCGAGATCGCGCGGCTGCGCGGCGAGGGGCGCCCCTTCTCCCACTTCGCGGTGCTCTACCGGCTCAACGCCCAGAGCCGGCCGGTGGAGGAGGCGCTCCGCGAGGCCGACATGCCGTACCGGGTCCACGGCGGCTCGGCCTTCTTCGACCGCGCCGAGGTGCGGGACCTCCTCGCCTACCTCAAGGTCTGCGTCTCGCCGGACGACGAGACCTCGCTGGCGCGCATCGTCAACGTGCCGGCCCGCGGCATCGGCGACGCCACCGTGGAGAAGGTCCACGAGTTCGCGGTGGAGCACGGCCTCCACCTCTTCGACGCCCTCACCCGCGCCGCCGAGGTGCCGGGGCTCTCCCGCGGGGCGCCGGAGAAGATCGCCGACTTCGTGGCGCTGGTGGAGCGGGCCCGCGGGCGCTTCAAGGCCCAGCCGCCGGTGGACGCGGCGCGGGCGCTGGTGGAGGAGCTGGACCTCTACGCCTACGCCCGCTCCACCGTGCAGTCCTTCGAGGCCGGGCAGCGCAAGGTGGACGGCATCGACGGCATCCTCCGCTCGCTGGAGTGGTACCAGGGCCGGACGAAGAAGCCGGCCCTGGGCGCCTGGCTGCAGCGGCTGGCCCTCGACTCCAAGGAGGAGGAGGACCCGGAGGAGGACGCCGGCATCACCCTCATGACCCTCCACGCCGCCAAGGGGCTGGAGTTCCCGGTGGTGTTCCTGGTGGGCGTGGAGGAGGACCTGCTCCCCTGCGCCGGGATCCAGGGCGAGGCCCGCGACCTCGACGAGGAGCGGCGGCTGGCCTACGTGGGCATCACCCGGGCGCGCGAGGTGCTCTCGCTCACCCGGGCCGCGCAGCGGGTCAAGCGCGGCAAGGTGCTGCCGCGCACCCCCTCGCGCTTCCTGGAGGACCTGCCGGAGGGGGCCCACGTCAAGGTGGACCCCAACGCCTCGAGCGCGCCGCCGGAGCAGGTGCAGGCCCACGCCGAGAGCGTGCTGGCCGGCCTGCGGGCGCGGCTCTCCGGCGCGCAGAAGTAGGGCCCGCGGCCCTAGCCCATCGGCCCTATCGCCCTGGCGCGGCAGATCGGCTGGCACCGCCCGCAGCCGGTGCAGACGGCCGGATCGATGACCATCGCCTCGCCGCCCACGTCCTCGATGGCCGGGCAGCCGAGCGTGAGGCAGCCGCCGCAGCGGTTGCAGCGCGCCGCCGTGACGCCGAGCGGGGGCGCGGCGGGGCGGGCCGGCGCGCCGAGCTGGCAGGCCACCACCGCCACCGCCACGGTGGTGCCGGGGTGGACCAGGGAGGACCGGAGGGTGGCCTCCAGGCGCGGGTCGTCGGGATCGAGGCGCAGCACCCGGGCCGCCCCTTCGGTCCAGCCGGGGAGGGCGGCGAGGTCCGGCTCGTGGGGGCCGGCCAGCACCAGCAGCCTCGCGCCGGCCGGCTCGAAGGCCGCCTCGGCCAGCACCGGCGCCGGGCCCGGCAGGAGCGTGAGCCCGCCCGGCGCGTCCTCGCAGGAGAGCCGCCCGCGGGCCTCGATCCCGGCGCGCCGCAGCGCGCGGAGGAGCGAGAGGAGCGGGCATCCCGCGCAGGCGGGATCCCGCTGGGGCCGGTGATCGGCGCGGGCGCGGCGGGCGGGCGCAGGGTGGCGGGCGGGGAGGCTCACGGAGGGGCCGGAAGATACGCCCGGGGCCCCGCCGGGATCCATTCGACAGGCCCGCGGGGGAAAAGGGCTGGTGATCCGCCGGGGAACCGTATAGGTTGCGCGTCCCCTCGGGGCGCCAGGCGCTCCGGATGGCCGTGGGGCGGCGCACCCTTGACAAGGGGGCGCCCTTCCTCTAGAAGGCGCCTTTCAAATTTCGGGAAAAGCAGGTCTTTCCATGTCCAGAACCACGCACAGCGCCACTCGCGACGAGGCCCTCCAGGGCCGCCAGTGGTGGGTCGTCGACGGCACCGACCAGACGGTCGGCCGCCTCGCCACCCGCCTCGCCACCATCCTGAAGGGCAAGCACAAGCCCCTCTACACGCCGTCGCTCGACACCGGCGACTTCGTGGTGGTGGTCAACGCCGGCAAGGTCAAGTTCACCGGGAAGAAGGAGACGGACAAGACCTTCTTCACGCACACCATGCACCCGGGCGGCGAGAAGCTCACGCCGATGAACAAGCTGCGCGCCAAGCACCCCGAGGACATCATCATCAACGCCGTGCGCCGCATGCTGCCGCGCAGCGCCCTCGGCCGCCAGATGATGACCAAGCTCAAGGTCTACGCGGGCGACACCCACCCGCACGCCGCGCAGAAGCCGCAGGCGCTCGCCGCTTCGAAGTAAGTGAGGATTCCCTGATGGCCACCCAGGCTCAGATCACCGTCGGTCGTCGCAAGGAGGCCGTGGCGCGCGTGCGCCTCGTCCCCGGCACGGGCAACGTCACCATCAACGGCCGGACCATGGACGAGTACTTCGGCCGTGAGACGTCCAAGATGATCCTCATCGAGCCGCTCAAGCTGGTCGACCAGCTCGGCAAGGTGGACGTCTTCGTCAACACCAACGGCGGTGGCCTCTCCGGCCAGGCCGGCGCCATCCGCCACGGCATCAGCCGGGCGCTGTGCGACCTCAACGCCGAGTTCCGGCCGCTGCTCAAGAAGGCCGGCTTCCTCACCCGCGACGCCCGCGCCGTCGAGCGCAAGAAGTACGGCCAGCCGGGCGCCCGCAAGCGCTTCCAGTTCAGCAAGCGCTAGGTCGAACGGGCCACGCGCCCTCGCACGAGCGGCCGGCACCTCACGGTGTCCGGCCGTTCGGCGTTTCTGGGGGTACCTTCCCCGACCCCGGTCCCCGGTCCCCTGCCCACACCGCATCACACCACCGCACGCCCCGTGCGTCCCTCGCCTCCGCGACGGGCCTCGCCTTGGACCCACGCGGGGCCGGGTGCTACGCTCCCCCGGCGATGGAACTGAACGAGATCCTGCAGGTCGCGCTCAGGGCCGGCGCCAGCGACATCCACCTCAAGGCGGGCCTCCCGCCGATGTTCCGGGTGGACGGCGCGCTGGTGCCCCTGAAGGACGCGCGGCGTCTCCCGCCCGAGGAGATCGGCCGCATGGCCATCGGGATCATGAACGAGTACCAGAAGGAGAAGTTCAAGCAGACCAACGAGGTGGACCTGGCCTACGGCGTGCCCGGGCTGGGGCGCTTCCGCGTCAACATCTTCCAGCAGCGCGGCACCATCGGCGTCGTGCTGCGCGTCATCCCCTTCAAGATCATGACCATCGAGCAGCTCATGCTGCCGAAGGTGCTGGAGAAGATCGCGGGGGAGCAGCGCGGCCTGGTGCTGGTGACCGGGACCACCGGGTCCGGCAAGTCCACGACGCTGGCGGCGATGATCGACCACGTCAACGCCACCGAGACCTGCCACATCATGACCATCGAGGATCCGATCGAGTTCCTCATCCGCGACAAGCGGTCGATCGTGAACCAGCGCGAGGTCGGGGTGGACACCATGTCCTTCGGCCAGGCGCTCAAGAGCGCCCTGCGCCAGGACCCCGACGTGATCCTGGTGGGCGAGATGCGCGACCTCGAGACCATCGAGACCGCCCTCACCGCCGCCGAGACCGGCCACCTGGTGATGTCCACGCTCCACACCCTGGACGCCACCGAGACCATCAACCGCATCATCTCGGCCTTCCCGCCCTACCAGCAGAAGCAGGTCCGCCTCCAGCTCGGCTCGGTCCTGCGCGGCGTCATCTCGCAGCGCCTGGTGCCCCGCGCCGACGGCAAGGGGCGCGTCCCGGCCATCGAGGTGCTGCTCTGCACCGCCCGCGTCCGCGAGATGATCGAGGACAAGGACCGCACCAAGGAGATCCCGGACGCCATCTCCCAGGGCCACCTCACCTACGGGATGCAGACCTTCGACCAGTCGCTGATGATGCTGCTCAAGCAGGGGCTGGTGACCTACGAGGAGGCGCTGCGCCAGGCCACCAACCCGGACGACTTCGCCCTCCGCGTCTCCGGCATCAGCGGCACCTCCGACTCCAAGTGGGACAGCTTCGAGAAGGCGCCCGACGCGCCCGCCGCGGCCCCGGCCGCCCGGCCGCCGCCGCCCCCTCCGGCGCCCCGGCCGCCCGGCGCCCCGCAGCCCCCGGGCGTCCCCCTCGGCCGCATGCAGGCCCCGCGCACCACCCCGGCCCGCCCGGCCCAGGCCCAGCCGTCGCCGCCCGCCGACGACGACTTCCAGATCGAGCGCTTCTGAGCCGCGCGGCCGTGCCCCGCCCGCGCCGCCCGCGCGGCGCCGCCGCGCCGCCCCCGAACGCCGAGCCCGCCGACCCGGCGAAGCTCCTGGCCCGTGCCCGCGAGGTGGCGCTGCGCTACCTCGGCGCCGCCGCCCGCACCGAGGCCCAGGTGCGCGCCCGCCTGGCCCGGGCGGAGCTCGGGCCCCAGGCCGACGCGGTGGTGGCCTGGCTGCGCGACCTGCGCTACCTGGACGACGAGGCCTGGGCCCGCGCCCGGGCCCGGAGCCTGACCGCGCCGGGTCGCCTCGGGCCGCGCGCCGCCGAGCGGCGGCTCCAGGCCGCCGGCGTGGCGGCGCCGGCGGCGCGGCGGGCGGTGGCCGAGGCGCTGGCGGAGGAGGGGGGCGAGGCGGCGCGCTGCCGCGCCCTGGCCGAGCGCCGGGCCCGCGGGACGCCCCTCGGCCGCCTCGACCCGAAGGCCCGCGCCCGCCTGGCCCGCTTCCTCCTCGGCCGCGGCTTCTCCGGCGCGGTGGTGGCCCGCACCCTGGGCGGGTTCAGCGACGTGGACCTCGGCGACGCCTGAGCCCGCTCCCCCGCCGGCGGCCCCCCGACGGCGGGCGCCCACCCGGGCGCGGCGCGGTCGCTTGTAAGTGAGTGACTACTCACTTACAAGACGGCGCATGCGCACCCGCAAGCCGGCCGGCGAGCGCCGCCGCGAGATCGCCGACGCCGCCCTGGCCGTCATCGCCGAGCAGGGGCTGGCGGCCTTCACCGCGGCCGCCATCGCGCGGCAGGTGGGGGTGAGCGACGCCGCGCTCTTCCGCCACTTCCCCACCAAGGAGGCCATCGTGGTGGCCGCCATCGCCCGGGTGGAGGAGGTGCTCTTCGCCGGCTTCCCGCCCGCCGGCGGCGCCCCGCTGGAGCGGCTGGGCCGCTTCTTCCTGCAGCGGGCCCACGCCCACCGCGCGCACCCGGGCGCCTCCTGGCTGGTCGGCTCGGAGGAGCTGGCGCAGGCGGCGCCGCCGGAGGGCGTGGCCCGGGCCGCCGGGCTGCGCCGGCGCTCGCGGGCGTTCGTGCGCGGCTGCCTCGCCGGGGCGGCGCGGGGCGGCGACCTGGCCGCCGGGCTCGGGCCGGAGGAGGCCGAGGTGCTGGTGATCGGGGCGCTCCTGGCCCTGGCCCAGCGGGCGCGCCAGGGGCGCCTCCCGGCCGGCCTGCCGGAGCGGACCTGGTCGGCGCTGGAGCGCCTGCTGCGGGCCGGGGGAGGCCCCCGCCCCGCCGCCCACCCAGTGGCCTCGCCGGCGAGGCCCGCCTCACCGCCGGCGCCCTCGCCGCGGGCCAGGCGGCGCCCCCACCGGAGGTCACCATGACGAAGCGCCTCGCCGTCCTCGCCACCCTGCTCGCCGCCGCGCTCCCGCGCCCGGCGGGCGCCCACTGCGACACCCTCGACGGCCCGGTCGTGAAGACGGCCCGCGCCGCGCTGGAGCGCGGCCAGCTCAACCCGGTGCTGGCCTGGGTCCGGCCCGCCGACGAGGCCGAGATCCGCGCCGCCTTCGGCCGGGCCCTGGCGGTGCGGAAGCTGGGGCCGCAGGCCCGGGACCTGGCCGACACCTCGTTCCTGGAGACGGTGGTCCGGGTGCACCGCGCCGGCGAGGGCGCCCCGTACACCGGCCTCAAGCCGGCCGGCCAGGACCTCGGGCCGGCGGTCCCCGCGGCCGACGCGGCCATCGCCCGGCGCTCCCCCGAGGAGGTGGAGCGGATCCTGGTGGCGGCGGTGCGCGAGGGGCTGCACCGGCAGTTCGAGCGGCTGGCGGCGCGCCCGCCGCCGGGCGAGGACGTGGCCGCCGGCCGCGCGTGGGTGGAGGCCTACGTCCCGTACGTCCACTGGGTCGAGGGGGTCCACCAGGCCGCCACCGCCGGCGGCGCCCACGGCGAGGCCGCCGGGGCCGGGCACGGCGCGGCCCACGGCGACGCGCCGGCGCCGGCCCACCCGCACCAGCCCGCCGCGCCGGCGGGCGGACACCAGGGGCACGACCCCGCCCACGGGCACCCTCGCTGAGCCCGGCCCGCCGCCGGCCCCGGGGCGCCCCCGGGCCGGCCGTGCCAACCGGCCGGGACTGCGGTATCTTCCGCCCCCGCATGCGCACCCGCCTCGCCGCCCCGCTCGCCGCCCTGGTCCTCCTGCCGCTCCTCGTCACGGGGGCCGGCTGCGCCTCGAAGCGCGTCTCCATCACCGGCGAGCTCAAGTACGGCAAGACCGCCGAGGAGAACTACGAGGCCGGGGTGGACGAGCTGAAGCACGAGAACTGGGTCGAGGGGACCAAGTTCCTGGAGTACGTCCGCACCAAGTACCCCTTCTCCAAGTACGCCGCGCTGGCCGAGCTGCGCATCGCCGACGCCAAGCTCTCGCAGGACCGCTACGTGGAGGCCGCCGAGGCCTACGCCGCCTTCGTGCAGCTCCACCCGACGCACGAGGAGGCCGACTACGCCGAGTTCCGCGCGGGGCTGGCCCGCTACCGCGACGCGCCGAGCGAGTTCCTCCTCTTCCCGCCGGCCCACGAGAAGGACCAGAAGTCCCTGGGCCTGGCGGTGGGGCTCCTGCAGGCCTTCCTGAAGAACCGGCCGGAGTCGAAGTACCGCGGGGAGGCCGAGAAGGTGCTCACCGAGGCCCAGGGGCGGCTCTCCGCCCACGAGTGGTACGTGGCCGACTTCTACTGGAAGCGCGAGCGCTGGGCCGGCGCCACCGGCCGCCTGGAGGGGCTGCTCAAGCAGTTCCCCGGCTCGAAGCACGAGGGCGAGGCGCTCTGGCGCCTGGGCTACGCCTACTCCCGGATGGACGAGGCCTTCCGCGCCCGCCAGGCGCTGCAGCGGCTCATCGCCACGCACCCCCAGGACCCGCGCCGCCCCGAGGCGGAGGCGCTCCTTGCTCGGCTCCGGTAGGCGCGAGCGCCGCCAGGCCCTGGAGGGCCGGCAGGGCGCCCCCTACCTCGTCCCCATCGCCCTCTCGCTGGTGGCCCTGGCTGGCGGCTGGTGGCTGCTGGAGCACCGCGCCAGCCTCGCCGGCGCGCTGGAGGCGCCGGAGCAGCAGGTCCGGCGCGCCCTGGGCCAGCTCACCTCGGCCCGGCTGGAGAACGTCTACGGCCACGAGTCGGGGGGGCTGGCCGAGCTGCAGCAGCTCCGCTTCGCCGACGTGACGGTGACCATGGACGGCGAGCGGGCAGCGGTGGTCGCCATGGCCGACGGCGACGGCCGGGTGGCCTGGCGGGGACAGGTGGCCTCCCTCGGCTACGTCGGGCGCGAGGCCTTCACCATGCGCCCCTGCCGCTTCGCCGGCTGGTGCGCCGAGGGCGAGGCCCTCTCGCAGCTCCGGCCCATCCTGCGCCTGCTCTTCCGGCGCGTCGACGCCTTCAACGCCCGCGACGCCGCCGCCTACGGGCGCCTGGTGGCCGACGGGTACCAGGGGCCTGGCGGCAAGGCGGCGGTGCTGGCCCGGCTGGCGGCGGACCTCGCGGCCGGCCCGCCGGCTCGCCTCACGGTCACCGCCTGGCAGCTCCGGGTGGAGCGCGACGGCGCCACGGTGGGGGAGGACGAGCAGGTGACGGTGGGCGGCGCCCCGCCGGCGGCGCTGCGGGCCCGGCTGCGCCTCACCCGCGAGGGCGGCCGCTGGGTCATCGCCGACGGGCTCTAGGCGCGGCGGCCGGCGCGGCGCCGCCCGTCCGAGAAGCGGCGCCCGGGCGGCCCCCCGGTGTAGACTCCGATATCGCCGGAGGACGACCCGCCATGGACGACACCCTCAAGCAGGCCCTCACCCTGGGGCGCGGTTACTACCTGAAGAAGGAGTACGCGCTCGCCGAGCAGTACCTCACCGAGGTGGTGGAGCAGAACCAGTCCTTCGCGGACGTCTACAACATGCTCGGCGTCATCTACCACGACCAGGGGCAGTACCAGAAAGCGCAGCGGGCCTTCGAGGCGGCGCTGCGCATCAACCCCGGCTACACCGACGCGGCCCTCAACCTGGCCGTGACCTACAACGACACCGGCCGCTACAAGGACGCGCAGGAGACCTACCGGCACGCCCTGTCCCGCTCCGGCGCCAAGCAGGGGAAGCTGGACCGCTTCGTGGCCGGCAAGCTGGCCAACATGTACGCCGACATCGGCGACGTCTACCTCTCCTCCGGCATGTTCCCCGAGGCCATCGCCGAGTTCCGCCGCGCCCTCACCCTCGGCCCGGGCTTCGTCGACATCCGGGTGCGGCTGGCCGGCGCCCTGCGCGACACCGGCGAGCGCGACGCCGCCATCGCCGAGTACGAGCAGGTGGTGAAGCAGAGCCCCAGCTACGTGCCGGCCCGCCTCAACCTGGGCCTGTCGCTGCTGGCCGCGGGGCGGCGCGAGGAGGCGGTGAAGCACTGGGAGGCGGTGCTGGCCATCTCCCCGGGCAACCGCAGCGCCGAGATGTACCTGCAGCTCGCCGAGCCCAAGGAGGCCTGACCGGATGGAGACGGAGCGGGAGAAGACCGTGCGGCTGACGTCGCTCTCCCACGGGGCCGGTTGAGCCTGCAAGATCCGCCCTGCGGACCTGGCGCAGGTCCTGCGCCGCCTGCCACCCGTCACCGATCCGGCCGCCCTGGTGGGTCACGCCACCAAGGACGACGCCGCCGTCTACCGCCTCGACGACGAGCGGGCCATCGTCGAGACCGCCGACTTCTTCACGCCGGTGGTGGACGACCCCTACTGGTTCGGCCGCATCGCCGCGGCCAACGCCTTCTCCGACGTCTGGGCCATGGGCGGCCGCCCGCTCTTCGCCATCAACCTGGTGGGCTGGCCGGTCAAGACCCTCGGCATGGAGGTGCTGGGCGAGGTGCTGCGCGGCGGCGCCGAGACGGCCCGCCTGGCCGGCGCGCCCATCCTGGGCGGCCACTCCATCGACGACCCCGAGCCCAAGTACGGCATGGCGGTCACCGGCCTGTGCCACCCGGACCGCATCCTGCGCAACGTGGGCGCCCGGCCGGGCGATCGGCTGATCCTCACCAAGCCCCTCGGCAGCGGCATCGTCACCACCGCCATCAAGCGGGGCCTGGCCCAGCCGGCCCTCGTCGAGCGGGTCACCCACCTCATGGCCGAGCTCAACCGGGCGGCCGGCGAGGTGCTGGCCGCCTCCGGCGCGGTCCACGCCCTCACCGACGTCACCGGCTTCGGCCTGCTGGGCCACGGCTGGGAGATGGCCGAGGGCTCGGGCGTGGCGCTCGGCCTCCGCGCCGCCGCGGTGCCGGTGCTGGAGGGCGTGCCGGAGCTGGCGGCCGCCGACGTGGTGCCCGGCGGCTCGAAGGCCAACCTGGCCTGGGTGCAGCCGAACCTCTCGGTGGCGCCCGGCGTGGCCCTGCCGCCCATCGTCCTCGCCGACGCCCAGACCAACGGCGGCCTCCTCGCCGCGGTGGCGCCGGGCGAGGCGGCGGCGGTGCTCGCGGCGCTGGCCGCCGCCGGGGTGGCCGCCGCCGAGATCGGCGAGGTGCTCCCCGGCCCGCCGCGCCTGGTCGTCGAGTAGGCCCGCCCGGTGCTCGCCGCCCTCCCCGCCGCCGCGGCCGCCCTGGCCCTCGCGCTCGCCGCGGACCCCGCCTTCACCGCGGTGGTCGATCCCGGCCACGGCGGCGAGAAGGAGGGGGCGGTCTCGCCGCAGGGAGACCGGGAGAAGGACCTGACGCTGCAGATCGCCCGGCGGGTCAAGCGGCGGCTGGAGGGGCTGGGCGCGCGGGTGGTGCTGACGCGCAGCGGCGACACCCGCGTGCCGCTGGCCAACCGCGCCGCGGTGGCCAACGCGGTCAGGGCCGACCTCTTCGTCTCCATCCACCTCAACTCCATGCCCACCGAGGCCTCGCGCCGGGCCTCCGCCGGCGTGGAGACCTACTTCCTCTCCGCCGACGCCTCCGACGCCGGCGCCGAGGCCTCGGCGGCCCGGGAGAACGCCGACCGCCTGGCCGGCGAGCCGGCCCCGGACAAGGACGACCCGGTGGCGGCCATCCTGGAGGACCTGGAGGCGGCCGACGCCCTGGCCGGCTCCTCGCGCCTGGCCCACGCCCTCCACGAGCGGCTGGTGCTGGCCCTCGGCGCCGAGAACCGCGGCGTCAAGCAGGCCCCCTTCTACGTGCTGGCCGGGGCGCGCATGCCGGCCGTGCTGCTGGAGGTGGGCTTCATCTCCAACCCCGCCGAGGCGGCCCGCCTCCGCACCGCCGCCCACCAGGAGAAGATCGCCGCCGCCGTCGCCGAGGGCGTCTCCGCCTGGCGGAGGTCCGAGGGCCGGCGGGAAGCGCGGCGGTAGGCGCGGCGGTAGCGCCGGGCCCTCCATCCGACTAGTATCCGCGCCCCATGCGCACCCACGCCCGCGGCGACCGCGACCTCCGGAAGATCGTCCTCGAGCCCGCCTTCTCCAAGCACGCCGAGGGCTCCTGCCTGGCCCGCTTCGGCGACACCCACGTGCTCTGCACCGCCTCCCTGGAGGACCGGGTGCCGCCGCACGTCTACGGCACCGGCGCCGGCTGGGTCACCGCCGAGTACGGCATGCTCCCCCGCTCCACCCACGACCGCATGGCGCGCGAGGCGGCCAAGGGGAAGCAGGGCGGGCGCACCCTGGAGATCCAGCGGCTCATCGGCCGGGCGCTCCGCGCCTCCATCGATCTCAAGGCCCTCGGGCCGCGCACCATCACCCTCGACTGCGACGTGCTGCAGGCCGACGGCGGCACCCGCACCGCCGGCATCACCGGCGCCTGGGTGGCGCTGGCCCTGGCCATCCGCACGCTGCAGAAGCAGGGGAAGCTCAAGGCCAGCCCGGTCCTCCGCAGCGTCTCGGCGGTGAGCGTCGGCATGGTGGACGGGCGCCCGGTGCTGGACCTCGACTACGGCGAGGACTCCACCGCCGAGGTGGACATGAACGTGGTGGCCACCGGCGAGGGCAGCCTGGTGGAGGTGCAGGGCACCGCCGAGGGCAAGGCCTTCGCCCGCAAGGACCTCGACGCCATGCTCGACCTCGCGCTGGAGGGCTGCACCGCGCTGACCCGGCTCCAGCTCGAGGCGGCGAAGTAGCCGTGCGCCTCTTCTTCGGCACCTCCAACCAGGGGAAGCTGCGCGAGCTGCGCCGGCTGGTGGAGGGGCTGCCGGTGACGGTGGTCTCGGCCGCCGACCTGGACCGGCCGCTCCCGGAGGTGGTGGAGGACGGCGCCACCTTCCGCGAGAACGCCGAGAAGAAGGCGGTGGCCTTCGCCGCCTTCGCCGGGATGCCGGCCCTGGCCGACGACTCCGGGCTCTGCGTGGACGCCCTGGGGGGCGCGCCGGGCGTCCACTCGGCCCGCTGGTCGGAGGACGTGGCGCCGGGCCTGGTGAAGCACTTCCGCGACCTCGCCAACAACCAGAAGCTGATGGAGGCCCTGGCCGGCGTCCCCAAGGACCGCCGGGGGGCCGGCTACGTGGCGGTCCTCTCGGTGGCCCTGCCCGACGGCACGGTGGTGGCCAGCGTGGAGGGGGCCTGCCGCGGCCGGATCGGCCGGGAAGGGCGTGGGACCGGGGGCTTCGGCTACGACCCGTACTTCGTGCCGGAAGGCCGGGCGCTGACCATGGCGGAGCTGTCCCCCGAGGAGAAGGACGGGCTCTCGCACCGCGGGGCGGCCTTCCGGGCCCTGCGCCCGGTGCTGGCCCGCCTCGCCGGCCTTGACGGGGGCAGGGAGAACCGCTAGTTACGTGCCCTCTCGGAGCGGCCGGTCCAACCGCGCCGCCGACTGTTTCCGGGGCGTAGCGCAGCCTGGTAGCGCGCCTGCCTTGGGCGCAGGAGGTCGCGGGTCCGAATCCCGCCGCCCCGATTCTTTGACAGGACGGATTGGCCGGGCCGCTTCGAACGGCGCCCCGGGGCAGCACGAGGACGGAGGGTTCGGCTGGCTTCCAGCCCCTCCGGGCGCGACAGGTTTTACGGTGGGTGTAGCTCAATTGGTAGAGCACTGGACTGTGGATCCGGGGGTTAAGGGTTCGAGCCCCTTCACTCACCCCAGTTTTCGAAGTCAGGCGCCCGTAGCTCAGCTGGACAGAGCAGCGGCCTTCTAAGCCGCTGGTCGGGGGTTCGACTCCCTCCGGGCGCGCCATGTGGCGGAGCCTGGAGCGCGCGAGCGCCCCGGCCCTGCGGCGCAACGTCCTCGATGCACGGTCGTTGACAGCCCCGATGCCCGCTGGTACACAGCGGCGCCTCGGCCAACCCGAGCAGCAGATCGGGCGCGTAGCTCAACTGGCAGAGCAATGGACTCTTAATCCATAGGTTGAAGGTTCGATTCCTTCCGCGCTCACACGAACGGCGGGGACCACACGGTCCCCGCCGTTCGACTTTTCGGGGCCAGGGCCGCGCCGGCACCCGGGCCCGCGGACCCACGGGGTGCCGCCCGTGTCGGGCCATCCGGAAGCCCGTGTCGGGCCCGCCCGAGCCCCGGCCGTCCGGCCTGCGGACGCCAGGAAGAGCGCCGGCGCCGGTGCCGCCCAGGCCGGCCGGACCTTAGTTTGTACGCCCATGAACCATCGCGGCGCGGGGCGGGTGGAGGGGCGGATGGTGGGGTGGGTGGACGGGGAAGGGGCGGGGGCGCTGCGGCCCCGACCGGCCCGCTTCCCGGTCGGCCCGGTGGTGCTGGCCCTGGCGGTCCTCTGGAGCGCGGGCCTGGCCTCCACCCTGGCCTGGCAGCTTGGCGACCTCCGGGAGGACGCCGAGGTGCATGCCGCCGGCCGCGCCGTGCGCGAG
>WBZM01002401.1_pt1 | contig 16027 bp, 15 predicted proteins | sample 5204271 | NCBI WGS metagenome assembly WBZM01 (sample SAMN12344346, study PRJNA552823) | activated sludge metagenome | biome: Activated sludge suspended growth; feature: Nitrification reactor; material: Wastewater; isolation source: activated sludge from nitrification reactor of wastewater...
GCGTCCATTCATCGAGTCCAGCACGCCGCGCGCTTCGAGCGCCCGCAACAGGACCACAGTGCTGGCGACCGACAGCGCCAGGCCGAACACCAGCGCGGCACCAGGTTCCCAGCCCCAGAATATGGCCAGTCCCATGCCCATCCCGGTGGCGACGGCGATCTGCACGATGGCGCCGGGAACCGCGATGCGCTTGACGGCCAACAGGTCTTCCAGCGAGAAATGCAGGCCGACGCCAAACATCAGCAGCATGACGCCGATTTCGGCCAATTGCCCGGCGAGGTCCATGTCGGCGACGAAACCCGGGGTGGCCGGGCCGATCATGACGCCGGCGAGCAGGTAGCCGACCAGCGGCGGCATGCGCAGGCGCGCGGCGATGACGCCGAAAATCAGGGCCAACCCGAACGCGGCGGTAATGGTGGTGATGAGGCTGAGGTCATGCGGCATCTTGCAGCGGGTCTGAAGGGGTGGCCCGTGTCAGACGGATTTGGCGGGCGAGAGTTTCGACTGCCTGAAATCCGCCCCTATTTCGGGGTCGACCGCGACGGGTCAGTTGCGGAGCCTGCGCAGGTATATGCCGATCATCATGATGATCGCGACGCCCATCCCGTAGGTAAAGGCCCGGGCCACGTCCACGTCCTGATAGGCAACGAGCGCAGGTTTGCCATCTTCGATGCGGTAGCGAACGACGGTCTGGAAATACCACGACGAGGCCTTGACCTCGAGGACTCCATCGCTCTTGTTCCATCTGAGCCAGTTGCCCGGTTCTTCGATTTCTCCGGCGGGCTCCGGCGGTTCGAGCGACACGATTTCTCCTCTGGCGGTGGCGTTGGCGAGTTCGCCCCAAGCGATGCCGCAGGCCTCACCCTTTGCGCCGCAGGTCGCGACGAGCCGAAACTCGGGCTTCCATTCGACATTCGACTTTTCCCACGGCCACGAGTGCAGGAAGACGACGGTGCAGACCCCGACGAGCAGGGAGAAGATCATCAGGGCCGTGAATACGTGCGAGAAGAAGGGGCGGTTGTCTTGCATGGCGGCTTCCTGACTCAGCCCAGCTTGGCGAGTTGAGGTTTGAGTTTGTCGAGGGTCGCCGTGAAGTCGGCGACGCGCTGCTTTTCCTGGTCGACGACGGCGGCCGGGGCGCGGGCGACGAAGCTATCGTTCGAGAGCTTGCCCTGGGCGTTGGCGATCTGCATTTCCAGCTTTTCGATTTCCTTCTTCAGGCGCTCTTTCTCGGCAGTGACGTCGATCTCGACCTTCAGCATCAGGCGCGTCTCGCCGACCACCGCGACCGGCGCCACGGCGTTGCTCGGCATGTCGTCGACGATCTGGACCTCCGACAGCTTGCCGAGAGCTTGCAGGATGGGCGCGAACTCGGCGATCTCGGCGCTGCCGTCGGCGACCAGGAGCGGCATGCGCAGGGCGGGAGAGAGGCCCATCTCGCCGCGCAAGTTGCGGCAGGCGTAGGTCAGGGCCTTGAGGCGCTGTACCTTGGCCTCCGCTGCCTCGTCCACGCGCGCCAGGTCGGCCTGCGGATAGGCGGCGAGCATGATCGAATCGTGGGTCTTGCGCCCGGCCATCGGCGCCACGGTCTGCCAGAGTTCCTCGGTGATGAAGGGTAGCAGCGGGTGGGCGAGGCGCAGAACGGCTTCCAGCACGCGCACCAGCGTTCGCCGTGCGCCGCGCTGCTGGGCTTCGTCGCCGGTCTGGACCTCGACCTTGGCGATCTCCAGATACCAGTCGCAGAACTCGTCCCAAACGAACCGGTAGATCGCCTGGGCGAGCAGGTCGAAGCGATAGTCGACGAAGTGCTGTTCGACCTCCTTCTCGACCTTCTGCAGCAGGCTGACGATCCAGCGGTCGGCGAAGCTGAACTTCAGGCGGGGTTCACCGCCGCCCGGCACCGCGCAGGCACCCGTGTTCGGCTGTTGCCGGTGGTCGAGCGCGAGGTCGTGCCCGGCGACGTTCATCAGCACGAAGCGGGTGGCGTTCCACAGCTTGTTGCAGAAGTTGCGGTAGCCGTCGCAGCGGTTGAGGTCGAACTTGATGTCGCGGCCGGGCGAAGCGAGGCTGGCGAAGGTGAAGCGCAGCGCGTCGGTGCCGAAGGCCGGGATGCCGTCGGGGAATTCCTTCCGCGTCTTCTTCGCGATGCTTTCCGCCTGCTTCGGGTTCATCAGTCCGCTGGTGCGCTTTTCGACCAGCGCGTCGACGCCGATGCCGTCGATCAGGTCGATCGGATCGAGCACGTTGCCCTTGGACTTCGACATCTTCTGGCCTTCGCCGTCACGGATCAGGCCATGGACATAGACGTGCTTAAACGGGATCCTGCCGGTGACGTGGGTGGTCATCATCACCATGCGCGCCACCCAGAAGAAGATGATGTCGAAGCCGGTGACCAGCACGGTCGACGGCAAATACCGCTGCAAAACCTGATTGACCGCGTCAAGCGCCTCGTCGCCGGTCCAGTCCAGCGTCGAGAACGGCCACAGGGCGGACGAATACCAGGTATCGAGGACGTCCGGGTCGCGCGTCAGCGGGCCGTCGTAGCCTGCCCGCGCCGCGTCGGCTTTCGCTTCGTCCTCGCTGTGCGCCACGAAGACCTGGCCATCGTCGCCATACCAGGCGGGAATCTGGTGGCCCCACCACAGTTGGCGCGAGATGCACCAGTCCTGGATGTTGTTCAGCCACTGGTTGTAGGTGTTGACCCAGTTCTCCGGGTAGAACCGGATCTCGCCGGAATGGACGACTTCGAGCGCCTTTTCGGTGATCGACTTGCCGTCGGCGCCGGGCTTGGACATCGCGACGAACCACTGGTCGGTGAGCATCGGCTCGATGACAACGCCGGTGCGGTCGCCGCGCGGGACTTTCAGCTTGTGCCTGTCGGTCTTTTCCAGAAGGCCGAGGGCTTCGAGGTCGGCAACGACGGCCTTGCGCGCAGCGAAGCGGTCGAGGCCACGGTATTTCCCGGGGGCCTGTTCGTTGATCTTCGCGTCCAGCGTCAGGATCGAGATCATCGGCAGGCCGTGGCGCTGGCCGACGGCGTAGTCGTTGAAATCGTGCGCCGGCGTGACCTTGACGCAGCCGGTGCCGAATTCGAGGTCGACGTAGGAATCGGCGATGACCGGGATTTCGCGCTCGGTCAACGGCAGCTTCACGCTCTTCCCGAGCATGTGCTTGTAACGTTCGTCTTCCGGGTGAACCATCACGGCGGTGTCGCCGAGCATGGTTTCCGGGCGGGTGGTGGCGACGACCAGGCTACCGCTGCCGTCGGCCAGCGGGTAGCGGATGTGCCACATGAACCCCTCTTCCTCATCCTGCACCACTTCGAGGTCGGAGACGGCGGTGTGCAGTTCCGGGTCCCAGTTGACCAGGCGCTTGCCGCGGTAGATCAGGCCCTCGTTGTAGAGGCGGACGAAGGTTTCGGTGACGACCTTGTTGAGGCCGGCGTCCATGGTAAAACGCTCGCGCGTCCAGTCCGGGCTGGTACCCATGCGGCGCATCTGGCGGGTGATGGTGCCGCCGGAGTAGTCCTTCCACTCCCAGACTTTTTCCAGGAACCTCTCGCGGCCGAGGTCGTGGCGCGAGATGCCCTGCGCGTCGAGCTGGCGTTCGACGACGATCTGCGTGGCGATCCCGGCGTGGTCGGTGCCCGGTTGCCACAGCGTGTTGTGACCCTTCATCCGGTAATAGCGCGTGAGGGCATCCATCAGCGTCTGGTTGAAGCCGTGGCCCATGTGCAGCGTCCCGGTGACGTTGGGCGGTGGCAGCAGGATGCAGAAATTGTCAGCCTTGCTGCGGTCGACGCCGGCAGCGAAGTAATTCCTAGATTCCCACTCGGGGTACCAGCGGCGTTCGATGTAGGCGGGCTCGAAGGCTTTGGCGAGTTCCATTGACTTGTCGGCGAAGGGGAAAACCGACGATTATACCGGAGCGCAGCGAGGGCTTTGCCGCGATCTCAGTCGCGCGGACGGATCAAGGCCACGATCTCGGGTTCGCCGAGGAATTCGCGGATCGTGGTCTCGACAATGGCCGGGAGTTCCGCCGCCAAGCGATCATGGACGCGCCGGGCCAGTTCATGGGCGATGATGTCGAGCATCTCGCCCTCAAGCGCGACGCCAGTTCGTGGCTCCGCCACGGGCTTGGTTTCTGGCTGCGGTGCGCGAGCCGTAACGGCGGGCTCGGCATCCAGGAGGACCGGTATGTCCGTCTCCGGGTCGAAGGCGTCGACGAGAACCGGCACATCGTCGCTATCTGCGCTTCGTGCGCGTCGCCGCCGCATCAACTGGTCGGCACGGTCAAGTACGGGACTGCTCATCGGCCTTCGCCTAACGCTCGCCGAGGTCGAAATAGCGGACCTCGTAACCGCGATCCTTGTAGAACTTGACGCGGTCGCGGGCGCTGCTGCGGTCGGCCGCCTCCCGGCCCACCACCTCGATCAGGCTGTGGAAGCGCGAGAAACCTGGCGGGACCACCTGGCTGAGATTCATGAGGCGTTCGTCCTGCGGCAGCTGATCAAGATCGCCGGTGATCAGGATCGGTGTCTCGCCGGCGAGCGGGGAATCGCTCCGGCAGTGCGGCACGAAGCTCAGCGCCGAGTGCGTCCACAGCATGCGGTCGACGGCGCCGGCGACGTCATCTTCCGGTGCGTAGACCAGTACCAGCTTGCCCTTGGCGTAGGCGCCGCCGAGCAGCGCGCAGGCGGCGGCGATCTTGTCCGAAGCGCCGTGGTAGAAGAAAACCTGGGTCAATTCAATTGGCCGGTGCGTTGCAGAAAGTAGTGGGTAAGCAGGGCAACAGGCCGCCCCGTGGCGCCCTTGTCGGTGCCCGATTTCCAGGCGGTGCCGGCGATGTCGAGATGCGCCCACTTGAACTTCTTGGCGAAGCGCGACAGGAAGCAGGCAGCGGTAATCGCCCCGGCCCAGCGGCCACCGATATTGCCCATGTCGGCGAACGGGCTCTTCAGCAGTTCCTGATAGTCGTCCCACAACGGCATGTGCCAGGCCCGGTCGTGTGCTTCCTCGCCGGCGGCGAGCAGTTCCCGGGCCAGCGCGTCGCGGTTGGCGAAGAGGCCGCTGGCGACTCCGCCCAGGGCGACGACACAGGCGCCCGTCAGCGTCGCCACGTCGATCACGGTGTCCGGTTCGAAACGTTCAGCATAGGTCAACGCATCGCACAGGATCAACCGGCCCTCGGCATCGGTATTGAGAATTTCGATGGTCTGTCCGGACATGGAGGTGACGATATCGCCCGGGCGGGTGGCGCCGCCACCGGGCATGTTTTCGGTGGCTGGCACGACCACTGTCAGGTTGATCGGCAACTTCAGCCGCGCGACGGCCTGCAATGTGCCCAGCACGCTGGCGGCGCCGCACATGTCGTACTTCATTTCATCCATCTCGGCTGCCGGTTTCAACGAAATCCCGCCAGTGTCGAAAGTGACACCCTTGCCGATCAGCACAACGGGCTTCGTGCCGGCCTTGGCGCCCCGGTAGCTGACCACGATCAGCTTGGGCGGTTGGTGCGAACCGGCGGCCACCGCGAGCAGGGAGCGCATTTCGAGCTTTTCCATGTCGGCGCGCTCGAGAACTTCGCATTCCAGGTTGAATTCCCTTGCCATCGCCTGGGCCTGTTCGGCGACATGCGCCGGGTTGCAGATGTTTGCCGGCAGGTTGCCGAGATCCCGCGCTGCGGCCATTCCCGCGGCGACTGCAATGCCTTGAGCCACGCCTTGTTCAGCCTGGCCATGATCGTTGCGCCGCTCGACCGCCAGCGTCAACTTGCGCAGCGGGCGGCGCACCTCGTCCTTCTTGCTCTTGAACCTGTCGAAGCGGTAAGTGGCTTCCAGTGCGATCATCGCTGTCTGGCGCACGCGCCAGGTGACACTGCGCTTCCTGACAGGCAGTTCGGTCAGGAACATAGACGCGTCGAATGCGCCTGTCTCGTTTACTGTCTTGACGGCGAGGCGGATGGCGCCGAGGAACTCCTTCTCGTGAAACTCCTTTTCCTTGCCCAGACCAACCAGCAGGACACGGTCGCAGAGCGTGCCGGGCAGGTTGTGCAGCAGCAGGGTGGTGGCGGCCTTGCCTTCCATGTCGCCACGGCGGACGATGTCGGAAATGTAGCCGCCGGCAGCCTTGTCCAGCAATTCGGCGGGCAGGGTCAGCTTTCTTGACTCGAAAACCCCGACCACGACGCAAGCGCTTCTCTGCTTCTCCGGGCTGCCGCTTTTTATGCTAAATTCCACTCGCTGCTCCAGTTGATGGATATCTCAATATCCGCGGGATTATTCTCGCATTTTTTCGGTTTCGTCAAAGCATGATATTCGAGCGCGCCGCCCGGCGCGAATTGGCCCAGGCAGCATCCGGCATCGGTGTCGCCCTGTTGGCGATCCTCCTCTCGACGCAACTAATACGCTTGTTGAAGGAAGCTGCGGGCGGCAAGATCGCGCCCGAGGCGGTAGTCTCGCTGCTCGGTTTTGCGACCCTGAATTTCATGCCGGTGCTGCTCTCGCTGACCCTGTTCGTGGCGATTCTGCTAACGCTCTCGCGCGCTTACCGCGATTCGGAAATGGTCGTCTGGCTATCCTGCGGCCAGCCGTTGACGGCATGGATCCGTCCGGTGCTGAAGTTCGCCTGGCCGATCGTGCTGGCCATTGCAGCACTATCCGGTTTCCTGTCGCCCTGGGCGCAATACAACGCGGATGAGTACAAGCAGCGGCTCTCGGCGCGCAGCGATGTCTCGCAGGTAACGCCCGGCCTGTTCCGCGAAGCCAAGAGCGGGCAGCGCGTGATCTTCGTCGAGTCGCTGGCCGACGATGCAAGCAAGGTCGGCAATGTCTTCGTCGCCTCGATGCAGGAGGGCAAACTGGGCGTGGTGATGTCGGATACCGGCTATCAGGAGATCGAGCCCAACGGGGACCGCTTCGTGGTGCTGGAACATGGCCGACGGTACGAGGTCGAGCCGGGAACACCGCAGTTCAAGGTCATGGATTTCGAGCGCTACAAGGTCCGCACCGAGGATGCCGAGGTCAAGCCGGGGGAGCGTCCTCCGAGCCGCCTGCCACTCACCGAACTGGTGCGCGATTCCAGCAGGCACGCGCGGGGAGAGTTGCTGTGGCGGATCGGTATGCCCGTTTCCGCCGTCATCCTTGCGCTGATGGCGATTCCCCTCTCGTATGTGAATCCGCGCGCGGGGCGCTCCGCCAACATGCTGATCGCCATTCTGGTCTACGCGATCTACAACAACCTCATGTCGCTCAGCCAGGCCTGGGTCGCGCAGGGCAAGCTGTCATTCGCGATCGGCGTCTGGGCCGCTCATGCCCTGATGGCGCTGCCGTTGCTGCTGCTGTTCTACAGGCGGATCGTGGTATCGATGCCATGGCAGCGAAGGGGCGTCTGATGTTTCGCCTGCGTCTCTACCAGCGTTACCTGATGCGCGAGACCTTCGCAGCGATCTTCCTGGTGCTGGCGGCATTCCTCGCCCTCTTCAGTTTCTTCAACCTGGTCAACGAGTTGCCCAATGTCGGAAAAGCAGGGTATCAATTCGGCCATGCCGTCATCTTCGTGGCCCTGGGCCTCCCTGGACTGGTTTACGAACTGGTTCCGATCGCGGCGCTGATCGGCACTCTTTATGCGCTCTCCACGCTGGCCCGGCATTCCGAAATCACGGTGCTGCGTGCCTCCGGCCTGGCGACGCGCGATCTGCTGCTGACCCTGTTCCGCGTGGCCGGTCTGCTGGCCCTGCTCACCATGCTGGTCGGCGAGGTGCTGGCGCCGGTGTCGGAACGTCAGGCTCAGGAACTGAAAGCACGGGCGTTGAGCCGAGTTATCGCCCAGCACGGCTTCATGACCGGCCTCTGGATGAAGGACGGACGCAGTTTCATCAACGTCCGCTATGCAACTCCCGATGCGCGCCTGCAATTCGTTCGCATCTACAAGTTCGACGCGGCGAATGCGCTCGAATCGGTTACCGAAGCCCGCGAGGCGACTTTCAGTCCGCCGGAACACTGGCTCTTGCACGACGTCGTGCGCACGATACTTGACGGCAACACGTCACGGGTCGAGCGGAAGGAGACTGACGAGTGGAAGTCGGCGGTTACGCCGGAGTTGCTGTCCACATTGATGGTGTCTCCGGACCGGATGTCCCTCGTCGGGCTGTCGGGTTACCTGCAGCATTTGTCCGAGAATCGGCAGAAGACTGACCGTTACGAGATCGCGATCTGGAAGAAGCTGGTCTATCCTTTGACAGCCTTCGTGATGGTGGCCCTGGCGTTGCCCTTTGGTTACTCGCACAGCAGGGTCGGCGGGGTTAGCCTGAAGCTGTTCGTCGGCGTGATGTTCGGCATCCTTTTCTACATGCTGAACGGTCTTTTTTCAAATCTCGGCGCGATCAACTCGTGGCCTCCTTTCGCCAGCGCCGTGGCGCCCTCGGCGGTGTTCTTGCTGGCAGCCATCGTCATGCTGTGGTGGGTGGAGCGCCGCTGAGCCGGGACACTCATTGTGCGTCGGCGAAGACGATACAAGTGCCGGCGATGCGGTCGTGCAGGAATTGCCGGTCCTTGTCGAACAATGCCCAGAACAGCCCGAAGCCGCACAGCAGGATGCTCGGCCACGCCGCCAGATAGCGGAGCAGCGCTTGCAGTGGTCTCGGTCGTCGCCCGTCGGCACCGGCAAGACGCAGTTTCCATGTCTTCATCGGCAGGGTCTGTCCGCCGTTGAGCCAGAACCATACGAAATAGACCATCAACAAGAGCAACACATGCAGCAACAGCAACCTGCCGCCAATGACAAGGCCGAAACCGTAGAGCAGGATCTGCGGCAACAGGAAACCGATCAGGAGCACGGCAAAGACGACCAGACTTTCATACAGCATGCTCGCGAGCCGGCGCCCGATGCTGGGTACGGCATTGGTCATCAGTTCTTCACGGGCTCGCCAGGCTGCTGGGCAGTTGCCGTGCTTTCACCTTCCCCGGCAACCGGCTCCTGAGGAGCCGGTGCGGGCTCGGCGACCGGCGGCGGCGCCAGAAGCCTGGACGACTTGCCTTCTTGGCGCAGGCGCTGCTGCTCCTCGGGAGGCAGACTCGAATAGGCCTCCCACTTCTGCTTGACCGTCTGCTTCTGCTCCGAAGGGAGTTGGTTGAACTCCCGGTAGCTGTCCCTGACCTTGGCACGCTGTTCAGGGGACAGGCCCGCCCACTCGCGCATGCGCTCCTGCATGCGCCGCTGTTCTTCAGGCTTCATGCCGGGATAACGTTCGGCAATGCCCAGCCACTTCTTGCGGCGGACATTGTCCATTTTGTCCCACTCCGCCGCGAGGGGCGACAGGATGGCTTTCTGTTGTGCGTTGAGCAGGCTCCAGCCCGGTTGCGGGGGGGTGCCAATGAACGCCGTGGTTGGTGGCTGGGCCGCGAGCGGGGATGCCAGGGCGAGGCTGAGGACTATTCCGCCGACGTGTCGTCTTTTAGCCATTTGAAGAAATCGTTATCCAGAAAGGCCTCGGGTGGGAGGTCATCGGAAAGCAGTGCACTGTCCACCTCTTCGATTGCCGAGATGTAATTCACGCTGTCCAGGTAGAAAGAAATCCACATGCCGAACAACAGCGCCAGGACGGCCAGTATTTGCCGCAGATGGCGATTGTCCGACATGAAATGGAAATGGCGGCGACCGTGATTGCCAGCCAGTGACAGCTCCGGAACCTCCTGCCTCTGGCGCGACAGCGCCAGATGGCGTGCCGCCTCCAGACGCCGCGCCGAGGCCGGGGGGATGTCTTTCAGTCCATGGTTCAGCGCCTGCCGAACCCGCGATGCATAACGTTCTTCGTTCATAGCTTGATACCTCTTGCCGACAGGGCGGTTGCCAGCGCGTTGGTGGCGCGCGAACAATGGGTCTTGACGCTGCCTTCTGAGCAGCCCATCGCCGCTGCGGTCTCAGCGACGTCCATGTCCTCCCAGTAACGCATGAGAAAGGCTTCCCGTTGACGTGCCGGCAACTTTTTTATCTCGTCTTCGATTGCGCTCAGGGTCTGGGCCTGATGAAGCTGGCTTTCCGGCGTTTGCGGACCGTGCGGACCCTCATCGGCGGCCAGGGTCTCCAACGGGTCGTGGTCATCATCGTCGTCAGGCGAAAACGCTGACAGAACTGTCGTCCACATCGAGCGAACCTTGCTGCGCCGATAGAAGTCGCGGATCGTGTTCTGCAGGATGCGCTGGAAGAGCATCGGGAACTCTTCAGCCGGACGATCGCCGTACTTTTCCGCGAGCTTGAGCATGCTGTCCTGAACAATATCGAGGGCGCACTCCTGTTCGCGCACGGCAAACATTGCCTGCTTGAAAGCGCGTCGTTCAACGGATTCAAGGAAAAAAGCCAGTTCGTTGGGTGAGGCCAGGGTCGTCTCTTCCGGTTTGAGGGCCTTGGAAAGGCTGTGGTCATGCTGTAACGCCTTGACCGAACAGGGTCACTGCATTAAGGTTACACGTTTTTCAGGCAACAGCTTAATTGGGCTCAAGAATGATGATCAGCGGTGCGGAAATTGTAGTCAGGTGCCTGCAGGAAGAAAAGATCGAGTGTGTTTTCGGTTACCCCGGCGGGTCCGTTCTGCACATCTACGATGCGCTCTTCAAGCAGGATCAGGTGAGGCACATCCTGGTTCGCCACGAGCAGGCTGCCGTCCATGCCGCCGACGCTTTCTCGCGCTCGTCACAACGGGTCGGCGTCGCACTTGTGACTTCGGGTCCCGGGGTCACCAATACGGTTACGGGCATCGCCACTGCCTACATGGACTCAATTCCCATGGTGGTCATCACTGGCCAGGTGCCGACCGCCTACATCGGCCAGGACGCCTTCCAGGAATGTGACGCGGTCGGCATCACCCGCCCCTGCGTCAAGCACAATTTCCTGGTCAAGGACGTCAGGGACCTGGCGCTGACGCTCAGGAAGGCCTTCCACATCGCCACCACGGGTCGTCCCGGTCCGGTCGTGGTCGATATTCCGAAGGATGTCACCGCCCAAGTGTGCGAGTTCGAATACCCCAAGTCCATCCAGATGCGTTCCTACAATCCGGTGGTCAAGGGCCATCTCGGGCAGATCAAGAAAGCGGTGCAGGTCCTCCAGGAGGCGAAGCGTCCGATCATCTACACTGGCGGTGGCGTCATCCTGTCCGACGCGGCGCCGCAGCTTACCGAACTCGCGCGCAAGCTGAACTTTCCTGTCACCAACACGCTGATGGGCCTCGGCGGTTATCCGGCCACCGATCCGCAGTTTGTGGGCATGCTCGGCATGCATGGCACCTACGAAGCGAACAACGCGATGCACTACGCGGATGTGATCCTCGCGGTCGGCGCGCGCTTCGACGACCGTGTCATCGGCAATCCGGAGCATTTCGGCGAGGAAAAGCGCCGCGTGATCCACATCGACATCGACCCCTCGTCGATATCCAAGCGCGTCAAGGTCGACGTGCCGATCGTCGGCAACGTGGCGGATGTGCTCGAAGAAATGATCAAGCTGGTTGCCGCCGGGTTCAAGGCCAATCCGGAAGTTGCCAACTGGTGGAAGCAGATCGCCGAGTGGCGGGGTCGCGAGAGCCTGCGCTACAAGCAGGACCGGATGATCATGCCGCAGTACGTGATGGAAAAGCTCTACGAAGTGACCGGAGGCAATGCCTTTGTCACCTCGGATGTCGGCCAGCACCAGATGTTCGCTGCCCAGTACTACCATTTCGACCAGCCTCGCCGCTGGATCAACTCCGGCGGCCTCGGCACGATGGGGGTCGGCCTGCCTTATGGCATGGGCGTGCTGATGGCCAATCCGGGTGCCCAGGTAGCCTGCGTCACCGGCGAGGGTTCGATCCAGATGTGCATCCAGGAATTGTCGACCTGCAAGCAGTACGGCCTGCCGATCAAGATCATCAACCTGAACAACGGCATGCTGGGCATGGTCCGCCAGTGGCAGGAGATGTTCTACTCGAAGCGCTATTCGGAATCCTACGTTACCTCGCTCCCGGACTTCGTAAGGCTCGCCGAAGCCTATGGACATGTCGGCATGAAGATCGAGAAGCCGGAGGACGTCGAGCCGGCGTTGCGCAAGGCGTTTACCGAGCACAAGGACGATTTGGTGTTCCTCGATTTCATCATCGATCCGGCGGCCAATGTTTTCCCGATGATAGCGGCGGGCAAGGGCCTGACCGAAATGATCCTCGCCGAAGAACTGTAGGCGGGGGAGGAAAGGACTATGCGACACATCATTTCCATCCTGATCGAAAACGAATCGGGAGCGCTCTCGCGCGTTGCCGGGCTGTTCTCAGCCCGCGGTTACAACATCGAATCGCTGACCGTGGCGCCGACGGAAGATCCCTCACTGTCGCGGATGACCATCCTGACCCGGGGTTCCGACGAAGTGCTCGAGCAGATCACCAAGCAACTCAACAAGCTGATCGACGTGGTGAAGGTGGTCGACCTTTCCGAAGCAGCCCACGTCGAGCGCGAGTTGATGCTGATCAAGGTTCGCGCCACCGGCAAGGACCGCGAGGAGATGAAGCGCATGGCCGACATCTTTCGCGGCCGCATCATCGACGTCACGGAAACGACCTACGTCATCGAGTTGACCGGATCCAGTTCCAAGCTCGACTCCTTCATTGCCGCACTCGATGCCGGCCTGATTCTGGAAACGGTTCGTACCGGCGTTTGCGGCATCGGTCGCGGCGATCGCATTCTCAAAGTCTGACTACCCGCACATCACGAGGATTTCATGAAAGTCTATTACGACAAGGACGCCGACCTCTCCCTGATCAAGGGCAAGAAGGTCACCATCGTCGGTTACGGCTCCCAGGGCCACGCCCACGCGCAGAACCTGAATGATTCTGGTGTCAAGGTCACCGTCGCTCTGCGCAAGGGTGGTGCTTCGTGGAAAAAAGCCGAAGCCGCCGGTCTCAAGGTTGAAGAAATCGGGAAGGCCGTCAAGGCGGCGGACGTCGTCATGATGCTCCTGCCGGATGAGAACATCCCGCAGGTGTACAGTGAAGAAGTCGCACCCAACCTGAAGAAAGGTGCGGCACTGGCATTTGCCCACGGCTTCAACGTCCACTACAACCAGGTCGTTCCGCGCGATGACGTTGACGTGATCATGGTTGCGCCCAAGGGGCCGGGCCACACCGTGCGTTCCGAGTACCTGAAGGGAGGCGGCGTGCCGTCGCTGATTGCCGTCCATCAGGACCGGACCGGCAAGGCCAGGGACATCGCCCTGTCGTACGCGGCCGCCAACGGTGGCACCAAGGGTGGCGTCATCGAAACCAACTTCCGTGAAGAGACCGAGACCGACCTCTTCGGCGAACAGGCCGTCCTCTGCGGCGGCGCCGTCGAGCTGGTCAAGATGGGCTTCGAGACCCTGACCGAAGCCGGCTACGCTCCGGAAATGGCCTACTTCGAGTGCCTGCACGAACTGAAGCTGATCGTCGACCTGATGTACGAGGGCGGTATCGCCAACATGAACTACTCGATCTCCAACAACGCGGAGTATGGCGAGTACGTTGCCGGTCCCGAAGTCATCAACGAGCAGTCTCGCGCCGCCATGCGCAACGCCCTGAAGCGTATCCAGCAGGGTGACTACGCCAAGATGTTCATCCTTGAAGGACGCACGAATTATCCGGCCATGACCGCTCGTCGACGCCTGACCGCTGCTCATCCGATCGAACAGGTCGGCGAGAAGCTGCGCGACATGATGCCCTGGATCAAGAAGAACAAGCTCGTCGACCAGTCCAGAAACTGATCCGGACAGCCGCGGGCTCGCGAGGCGTCGTTGCTTGCCCTTGTGCTCGGCCTGACCCCGGCATGGGCGGTGCAGAGGTCTGCACCGCCCTCGTTTTTTGCGGATATGGATTGCTCGCAGTGTATCCTTTTCCTGTCGTCAATTCAGAAGTGACCCATGAGCGAACTCAAGCCACGTAAAGCCCTGTTCAATCCGGAACTCAAGCGGCGTGGCATTTATGTGCTGCCCAACCTGTTCACCACGGCGGCGCTATTCGCGGGCTTCTTTGCCATCGTCCAGGCGATGCAGGGCGACTTCGAGCGGGCGGCGATGGCCATCTTCATCGCCATGGTGCTCGACGGCCTCGACGGACGCGTGGCGCGTCTGACGCATACCCAGTCGGCCTTCGGTGCCGAGTACGATTCGTTGTCCGACATGGTCAGCTTCGGCGCCGCACCGGCGCTGGTGATCTATGAATGGGCCTTGCGCGATCTCGGCCGGCTGGGGTGGATAGCCGCCTTCATCTACTGTGCCGGCGCGGCCCTGCGTCTGGCCCGCTTCAATACCACGCTGGAAGTGATGGACAAGCGCTATTTCCAGGGTCTGCCTTCGCCGGCAGCCGCTGCGCTGGTGGCCGGCCTGGTCTGGGTGATGATCGAGACTGGAATTCCCGGCGGCGACGTCCGCTGGCTCGCTTGCGGGTTGACGGTTTTTGCCGGCGTGACGATGATCTCCAATGTCCGCTACTACAGCTTCAAGGACATCAACCTGCGCAAGAGCGTGCCGTTCTTTGTGGTGGCGGCCATCGCCCTGGGTTTCGCCCTGATTGCCTACAGCCCGGAAATCGCGTTGTTCGGATTCTTTGTCCTTTACGGTCTTTCCGGCTATGTGCTGGCGGCAGTCGGCATGTTCAAACGCCGGAGCCTTTAACGCTTCGGAGCAATAATGAAACAGCATCTGGTAATTTTCGACACCACCCTGCGCGACGGCGAACAAAGTCCCGGCGCCTCGATGACGCGGGAGGAAAAGATCCGCGTCGCCCGCCAGCTCGAGAAAATGCGGGTGGACGTCATCGAGGCCGGGTTCGCTGCGGCGTCGCCCGGCGATTTCGACGCCATCCACGCAATTGCCCACACGATCAAGGAGTCGACCGTCTGTTCGCTGGCGCGCGCCAACGAAAACGACATCCGCCGGGCGGGTGAGGCGATCAAGCCGGCAACATCGGGGCGCGTGCATACGTTCATCGCCACTTCGCCGATCCACATGGAAAAGAAGCTGCGCATGAGCCCGGATCAGGTTGTCGAGCAGGCGATCAGGGCGATTGGCTGGGCACGCGAGTACACCGACGACGTCGAGTTTTCCGCCGAGGATGCCGGTCGCTCGGAACTCGACTTTCTGTGCCGGATCTTCGAGCAAGTGATCAAGGCGGGTGCGACCACGATCAATGTTCCTGACACCGTGGGTTACAACATTCCGTACCAGTACGCGGAAACCATACGCCAGCTGATCGAGCGCGTGCCCAATTCGGACCGGGTGATCTGGTCGGTGCATTGCCATAACGATCTCGGGCTGGCGGTGTCCAATTCTCTGGCTGCGGTCCTGGCCGGCGCGCGCCAGGTCGAGTGCACGATCAACGGCCTCGGCGAACGGGCCGGCAATGCCTCGCTGGAAGAGGTGGTGATGGCGGTGCGCACGCGCAGCGATGTCTTCCCGGTGGAGACGCGGATCGACACGACGCAGATCGTTCCGGCTTCGAAGCTGGTGTCGCAGATCACCGGCTACCCGGTGCAGCCAAACAAGGCGGTCGTCGGCGCCAATGCCTTCGCTCACGAAGCCGGCATTCATCAGGATGGCGTCCTCAAGCATCGCGAGACTTACGAAATCATGCGCGCCGAGGACGTCGGCTGGGCCCAGAACAAGCTCGTTCTCGGCAAGCATTCGGGGCGCAACGCCTTCAAGGCCCGCCTGCAGCAAATCGGCATCGAACTGGAGAGCGACGAAGCGCTGAACGCCGCCTTCGCGCGTTTCAAGGAATTGGCCGACCGCAAGCACGAAATCTTTGACGAAGACCTCCACGCATTGGTTTCGGACGAACTGGTGACGCCGGAGCACGAGCATTACAAGCTGGTCTATTCGCACGTTTGTTCCGAGACCGGCGAGATGCCGCATGCCAGGGTGATCCTGAGTGTCGGTGGCGTCGAGCGCAAGGGTGAGGCCAGTGGCGGCGGACCGGTCGACGCCACGTTCAAGGCGATCGAGCGTATCGCCAAGAGCGGCGCCGAACTTCTCCTCTATTC
>WBZM01002402.1_pt1 | contig 16025 bp, 13 predicted proteins | sample 5204271 | NCBI WGS metagenome assembly WBZM01 (sample SAMN12344346, study PRJNA552823) | activated sludge metagenome | biome: Activated sludge suspended growth; feature: Nitrification reactor; material: Wastewater; isolation source: activated sludge from nitrification reactor of wastewater...
GAGGCGTTTCGCGGCCCGTTGCAGTTCCTCGCGCGAACGGTCGTGCAGCGGCCAGGCCCGGGCGAGCGTCGCCGTGGCGAACAGCACGCCGACCAGCGCAACCGTGTAGATGCCCTTCTGCGTGCAAAGCAGGCCGATCGCGATGAGCGCCCCGGCAAGCGCGGCCTGCAGGTAGCCGGTCGAAAGCAGCAGCACCCCGGCCCACACTGTCGCCGCCAGCGCGGCCTGGTCGGTGCGCACCTGGACCGACCAGGCCACGAAGGCGGGCAGGAAGGCCAGCAGCGCCACCGCGAGCAAGGCCGGCGCATTGCCCTCCTGGGGCCGGCCGGCGTGCGCGAACCAGCGGCGGACCAGGCAGTACACGCCGAACAGGTAGGCCACGGTGATGCCCTGCCAGAGCAGGCGGGCCTCGACGACGCTGCGCGTGGCGTCGATGCAGCCCTTCACGAACGGCATCAGCACGATGGTGATGAGGCCCGGCCGGCCGTCGCCGATCACCTTGCCGAAGCGCACGCTGCGCTCGGCGCGCTCTAGGATCGCGAACTCGTCCCAGTTGATGACCTCGCTGAAGACGTGCAGGTAATGCGTCGTCAGGAACCAGCCGGCCACCAGCAGCAGCACGCCGGCGACCCACCACGGCATGCGTGGCAGCAGGGCGGGGCGCAGCGTCGGTGTGGGGTTCGTCATCGGTCAACCGTAGCGCATGGCGCGGTGCACGGCCGGCACGTATTTCTTGATCCAGCCCTGCACGTGGTGCGCGGCGTGGAGGATGTAGGCAGGCGGCGCGCCCATTCCGAGAACCCGTCGACGAATCTCGAGGTTCTCGCGCAGGAAGGTCCGGCGGTTCTGGTCGCTGCGCCCGCCGAGGTGGAAGCGGCAGAGCGGCCGTGGCAGGTGCGCGAGGTCGGCCCCGCGCCGGGCCAGGTACAGGCGCGCGACCGCGTCGTAGTCGCCCGACCAGCGGTAGCGCGTGTCGAAGCCCTCCGGCAGCGCATCCCGGCGGAAGTACATGGCCTGGTGCGTCGTCGGCATGCCGAGCCAGACCCACCACGCGGGCCGCGCCCGGCGCAGGAAGGCCCGGCCCCGGGTGTCCACCTCGTAGCTGTCGCCGTAGAGCAGCGAGGGCGGCGAGGCGCAGCGGCCCAGGAACTCCGCGACCGCCGCGAGCACCTCCGGGTCGCACAGCACGTCCCCGGAGTTCAGGAACAGCACGTACTCGGCCGCGGCCTCGCGCAGGCCCTTGTTCATGCCCTGGTAGATGCCGCCGTCGCGGCCGGACGACCAGCGCAGCCGCGGCCAGTCGAGCGTCCCGAGCCAGGCCTGCGTGCCGTCGGTCGACGCGCCGTCGGCGACGATCCACTGGTGCGGCGGCAGCGTCTGGGCGCGCACGGAATCGTGGGTCGCCTGCAGTCCCGGCAGGTCGTTCAGGCAGACAGTAACGACCGAGATGCGCTGCGGCGCTTGATTCAACGAAACCATCCTTTCGCAAAGCCTCGACGGGCTGAATCCTACCGGCATCGCGGGTCGCGCGTGAACGATGGCCATGACGGGCTGGCCATCCGAACTCGATACGTGACGCAATCCGCGCCAACGCCCCGCCCGCTCGCTAGACTGCCAGCTTGTCGACATCCGTCAACCGGTTCTTGGGCCCCAAGTGCAGACAGACCCGCGAGATTCCAACTCCGCGCCCGACGAGACGGTCGTTCGTCGGGAAGGCATCGTCGAATTCTCCGGCATCCGCCGCAACCTCTCGTGGCTGCTGCTGCAGCGTGGGGTCGAGTTGCTCATGCGCTTCCTGGTGGGGGCGTGGCTGGCCCGCTATCTCGGACCGTCAGAGTTCGGCGTCTATGCATACGCCGTGAGTTTCGCGGCATTGTTCACCGAGTGCGCTGCCCTAGGACTTGATCAGATCGTAGTCCGTGAGCTCACGCGCGCGCCCGGTCGGGCGGGCGAGGTGCTCGCAACTGCCGTGGGACTGCGCGTGGTCGCGGCCGCAGTCGGCTTCGGTCTGGCCGCCGCCGTCGCGGTGGCGGTGGAAGACGACACCCGCGTCCGTCTTGCGATGATCGTGCTTGCAGGACAGCTCTGGTTCAATCCGGCCCTCGTGCTGGAGCTGTGGTTCCAATCGAGGGTGCAGTCGCGCTATGCCGTGTGGACGCGCCTGCTCGCTTCGCTCGTTGTCGCGGGACTGCAGTGCGGTCTCATCCTGGCGGGGCAGCCGCTGCAGGCCTTCGTCTGGGTCGCGTTGGCGCAGGCACTGATGACCGCGCTGGGCATGGTTGCCGCTTTCCGGGCCTTCGGCCCCGGATCCACGCGGTGGTTGTATTCTCCGTCGCGCGCGCGCGCGATGCTGCGGGACTCGTGGCCGCTGCTCGTGTCCGGGCTATCAATCTCCGTCTACATGCGCATCGACCAGGTCATGCTCGCGCAGATGGCAGGCGTCGCCGCAGTCGGGACCTACGGTGCGGCAGTCAAGGTATCGGAACTGGGTTACGTCGTTCCGACGGCGTTGGCCGTGTCTGCGTTCCCTGCCATCGTGGCCCTGCGGGCGGACTCGTTCGTGGACGAATACCACCGCAGGATCCAGGCCATCTGCGATGCACTGGCTCTCTACAGCTACGCGTTCATCGTCGCGGTCTGGGTCGCGGCGCCGCTCGCCGTGCGGCTGCTCTTCGGCTCGGCGTATCTCGACGCAGTGCCTGTCCTGCGCGTGCACGTCGTGGCGGTCGTCTTCGTGGCGCTCGGAGTGGTGTACACGCGCTGGCTGACCATCGAGGGCATGACCCGCCTGGCGATGGGATCCACCGCGTTTGGTGCGATCCTGAACGTCGGGCTGAACTGCCTGTTGATTCCGCGCATGGGCGCCGTGGGTGCCGCCTGGGCCACCGTGGCGTCCTACGCCGCCGCGACGTTTTCCGCGCCGCTGCTCGTGCCGCGCCTGCGATCAGTGCTGCGATCGCTGGGCTGGGCCTTGACCGCACCGCTGCGCATCCGTACGGTCCTGCGCCAGGCCTTCGCGGTCGGGCCGACCGCGGGCCGGCCCGGCCGCCAATCCGCGGGTGGTGCATGAAGACGCCTGTTGCAGTGATCGCGTTCAACCGGCCCGAGGAGACGGCCCGGGTCCTCGAAGCCGTCTGCCGCGCGCGTCCGCCCCTGCTGATGGTAGTGGCCGACGGTCCGCGCGAGGGCCGCGATGCCGAGGCCCAGCGTTGCGATGAGGTTCGGCGCTGCATCGACCGGTTCCGCTGGGACTGCGAGGTCCGGCGGAATTTCTCGGATGCCAACCTTGGCTGCCGACGGCGAGTCGCGAGCGGACTCGACTGGGTCTTCACCCAGGTACCGGAAGCCGTGATCCTCGAGGATGACTGCCTGCCGGAAGCATCCTTCTTCGGCTACTGCGATGCACTGCTGGAGCACTATCGCGACGACGAGAGGGTGATGCACGTCGGCGGCAACAACTTCGGCTTGGACGCGGCGCGCTTCGGCGGGAATTCCTACGGGTTTGCCAGTCTGGCGCAGGTCTGGGGCTGGGCCTCGTGGCGGCGTGCGTGGCAGCACTTCGACGTCGCACTGCGCGATTGGCCGGCCTTTCGCGACTTGGGTTGCATGGGCGCGTTGCCGCTGGGTCGCCGCCATCGGGCGTTGCAGGCTCGGCGCTGGGACGACGTGCACGAAGGCCGGGTGGATACCTGGGATTTCCAGTGGCATTTTGCCCTGATGCGCCGAGGTGGGCTCGCGACCGTGCCGCGCGTCAACCTGATCACCAACGTCGGCTTCTCGGCGGACGCGACGCATACGACGGACCTCGCCAGCGAGAAGGCGAACCTGCCGACGCAATCGCTCACGCTGCCTCTGACGCATCCACGACACCTCCAGGCCGATCCGATGCTGGATCGACAGTTGGCCGACAAGATGCTCGGCGCGGGTCTGCCCCAGCGTGTCCGGCAGTGGTGGCGCCGCAGGCGCATGCCGGGGAACGGTGCATGAGCCCCGCTCCGCGTCCGATCTTCCTGTTCTCGCTCCCGCGCTCGGGCTCGACCCTGTTGCAGAGGATGCTTGCAGCACACTGCGCCATCGCAACCGCGTCGGAGCCCTGGGTCCTGCTGCCACTGCTCGAGACGCCCTCGGCGACGAGGTCCCCTGGTGTCTCGGACCACGACGACTATCTCGCTGCGCGTGCGGAGTTCGGTCGGTCGTTGAACGGCGGCGTCGATGCCTACCGGACCGCCGTGCGAAACTTCGCCGCGGAGTTGTACGCGGCGGCCTCTCCCGCCGGTACAACGTACTTCCTCGACAAGACACCGAGGTACCACCGGATCGCGCGAGAAATCGTGAGCAGCTTTCCGGACGCCCGCTTCGTCTTCCTGTGGCGGCAGCCACTCGCGGTCGCCGCGTCCATGATGAGTACCTGGGCGGACGGACGCTGGAATCTCTATCGGTTCGATGAGGACCTTCGCGACGGCCTCGCCCGGCTGGCGTCGCTGGCCCGCGAACTGGGCGATGGGCGCGCTGTGGCATTGAAGTACGAGGACCTTCTGCAGGATCCCGGGAAAGAACTGCGGCGCGTCCTCGACTACTTGCAGTTGCCGTTCGATCCGGACCTGCTCGCCGGCTTTGCCAATGTGCGCCTGCAGGGAAGTTATGGCGACCCAACCGGGACCGTGCGGTATGCGACGGTGAGCACGGAGCCGCTCGACAAGTGGAAGGCAGGCTTCGGCAATCCGCTGCGACGCACCTGGGCGAGGCGCTATCTGGCATCCATCGATGCGCGGGACCTCCAGTTCATGGGCTATTCGCGGGAACAGCTGTCGCGTGACCTCGAGGCGGCGCCGCTCGGTCTCGATCGGCTCCTCTCCGACGCCGTCCGCATGATGGCCGGGCGTCATTGGCGGGGGCTCTCGGAGCTGGCTGCCGCGCATCGGGAGCGGAGCGCGGTTGCCCGGAAGGACGGAACATGAACTGCACCGAGCGTGGCCCGGAATGAGTACGCTCAAGCCCGGACGTCCGAGTCTCCCCAGGCGGGCAGTCGAATTCGCCTATCTGCGCCTGTTCGGACGCAGGACGGCGCAGCGACTCAACGATTACCTGCTGAACCTCGCGCTGCGGGCGCGAGGCTACGACAACTTCCAGGACGCGGACTCTTCGGGCGAGGCTGCGTTCCTGGACCGCCTGGCCGCGCAGGCACCGGCGCTCTGCATCGATGTGGGGGCCAACGTCGGCGGGTATTCCCGCCGCCTGCTCGAGCAGACCGGCAGTCGCGTACTCGCGTTCGAGCCGCTGCCCCTCGCGTTCCGGCAGTTGTCGACGCTGCAGGCGAAGTTTCCGGAACGCTTCGAGTGCTTCAACGTCGGCATGGCGGACCGCCGCACCGAGCTCGAGTTGCATTTCGGCGCCGGAGATTCGGAACACGCCTCCTTCAGCGCCGAAGTGTCCGAGATCGATTACGTCGGCCGCAGCAACGTGAATCGCATGTTCGTCCCGGTGACCACGCTTGACGACTTCCTGGTCGAGCGATTTCCGGCGGGCACGCCGCCGATCGACCTGATCAAGATCGATACCGAGGGCTTCGAATTCGAAGTGCTCGCCGGCGCGTCGCGCACGATCGAGACCGTGCGGCCGCGGTACCTGCAGCTCGAGTTCAATCTCCACCAGATGTTCCGCGGCCGCACCCTGCTGGATCTCACGCGCCGCCTGCTGGGCTACCGCGTCTACCAGATGCTGCCCCACGGGGGAGGCCTCGCTCCGCGGGACCCGCGCAGTACGCTGGCCAACGTCTATCGTTTCTCGAACTTCGTGTTCGTCCGCGACGACATCGTGATCGACTGAGGAGCGATCCCGTCGATCGGGTCGCTCATTTCGCGCCGCGCCCGGCCAGCACCGCGGGCACCGTCAGCAGCAGCAGGCGCAGGTCCTCGACGTTCGACCAGTTGTCGAGGTACTCGAGGTCCATGCGCATCCACTCCTCGAACGAGAGGTTGCTGCGCCCGCTCACCTGCCACAGCCCCGTGATCCCGGGCTTCATCGACAGCCGCCGGCGCAACGCGCCGGTGATCTGCTGCTGCTCCTTGACCGGCAGCGGGCGCGGGCCCACCAGGCTCATCGAGCCGCTGAAGACGTTCAGGAGCTGGGGCAGCTCGTCGAGGCTGTACTTGCGGATGAAGCGCCCGAACGGCGTGATGCGCGGGTCGGCCGAGATCTTGAACACCGGGCCGCCCATCTCGTTGTGCTCCGCCAGCGTATCGCGCTGTTGCTCGGCGCCGTTCACCATCGAGCGGAACTTGTGCATGCGGAAGCGCCGGCCGTGGTAGCCGATGCGGTCCTGGCTGAAGAGCACCGGCCGGCCCATGGTGACGAGGATGACGAGCGCGATGAGCAGCATCGCCGGGGCGAGCAGCGTCAGCGCCGCGGTCGAGCCGAGCAGGTCGAGGCCGCGCTTGATCGCGAGCGCCTCCGTGCTGCGCTCCGTGCGCACCAGCGTGACGAACGGCAGCCCGTACTGGCGCTCGAGGCCGAGCCGGCGGCCCTCCTGGTACTCGGGCAGCACCAGCTGGCGCATCGGGGTGCCGAGGTCGTCGCAGGCGGCCAGCACGCGCGCGAACTGCCCGCCCGTCAGGCCGTGCGTGGCCAGCACCACCTCGTCGACGGTCTCCTCGTGCAGCACGCGCTCCAGCGCGTCGAGCCCGCCGAGGATGGGCACGCCGAGCAGGCGGTCGCGCGTCGGCTCACCCTCGCTCTCGAGGATGCCGACCAGCTGCGGCGGCAGGTCCTCGGTCAGTGCGGAGTCGATCACGCGCTCCAGCAGCGCCGGGTCGCTGCCGACCACCAGCAGGTGGGCGCGGCCCTGGCCGGCCGCGTGCGAGCGCCGCCGCCAGCGATCGAGCGCCAGGCGCGAGCCGAGCATGAACACGAAGGTGTAGACCAGGAACAGGCCGACGATGGTGCGGTTGAGCGGCACCTGCGTCAGGAACACCACCAGCGCGATGCCGACCAGCGTCGAGAGGTGCAGCTTCACCTGGTCCCAGAGCACCTGCCAGGCCCGGAAGGGCCGTTCGAACAGCCGGTGCAGGCCGAAGGCCGCCACCAGCGAGAGCATCAGCGGCACCGTCAGCACGGCGATCAGCAGGTACTGCTCGGCCGACGGCGGGTTCTTGAACACCGCGAAATGGCTGCGCAGCGCCGCGTGGGTCCCCGCCGCGAGCACCATCGACAGCACGATGGACGCGGCGTCCATCAGCACGATCAGTCGTCGAAGGGCGAATTGCCGGTTGAAATCCATGGGGACTCGTGGAGCAGCAGGGGCCTAGCCTAGCCGCCGCGCACCGGGGCCGCTAGACTGCCGGCCGCTGCGGCTGCGCGCCACCTCGGGTCCACTGCCTTGCGCTGCGACGTCCTCGCGATCAGTTCTCCGGGCGGACACTGGGTCGAGCTGACGCGCCTGTTCCCCGCCTTCGAGGGTCTCGCGGTCGAGTACGCCACGACCGACGCCGGACGCGCCATCGACGTGCCCGGCGGCCGCCTGCACGTCGTGCCCGACGCGAACAAGCGCACGCCGTGGCGCCTGCTGGCCTGTGCGTGGGCAGTGTTCCGGCTGGTGCTCAAGCATCGCCCTCGGGTGATCGTCTCGACGGGGGCCGCGCCGGGCTTCCTCGCCATCCTGTGCGGGCAGCTGGTCGGCGCACGCTGCGTCTGGCTGGACATCTTCGGCCTCGTCGACCGGCTGACGCTGTCCGGCCGCATGGCGAAGCCATTCGCCGACCTCTACCTCGTGCAGTGGCCGCACCTCGCGCGCCCGGATGGTCCGCACTACCACGGGTCGCTGCTGTGATATTCGTCACGGTCGGCACCCAGCTGCCCTTCGAGCGTCTCGTCGGCGCCGTCGATGCGTGGGCCGCTCGACAGTCCGCGCCGCCGCCGGTGCTGGCGCAGGTGGGCGCCGGGCGCACCGACTACGCACGGCTGCGCTGCGTGCGCACGCTCGACGGCGCGGCCTACGCCGAGGCCATCGCCGGCGCGCGCCTGATGGTCGCGCACGCCGGCACCGGCTCGATCCTAACGGCGCTCGATCGGGGCGTGCCCGTCATCGTCTTCCCGCGCGACGACCGGCGGGGCGAGCACCGCGACGATCACCAGCAGCAGACCGCGCGGCAGATGGAGCGCCTCGGCCTGGTCACGGTGGCGTGGAACGAGGACGAGCTGGCGGCGCTGATCGACCGCGAGCTCGCGATTCCGCCCGGTGCGCGGGTACCGCGCCGGCGCAACACCGAGCTGGTGGATTTCCTGCGCGACTGGCTGCACCGGACGCTGGGCCGCTAGGCCCCTGCGCCCGCCGGGCCGCTCACTCGATGCCGAGCTTCTTCACGCGATAGCGCAACTGGCGGAAGGTCATGCCCAGCAGTTCGGCCGCCTTGGTCTTGTTGTAGCGGGTCTGCTCGAGCGCCTTCACGATGGCCTCGCGCTCGAGGTGCTCGAGCTGGCCCTCGAGCCCGTCGGCGGCCATCTCGTCCACGACCGACGGCAGGTCGACGAAGCCGACGCCCTGCTTGAGCTGGATGTCCTGCGGCTCGATGCGCTCGTCCGCGCAGAGCGTGACGGCCCGCTCGAGGATGTTCTCGAGCTCGCGCACGTTGCCGGGGTAGGGGTAGGTGAGCAGCTTCTCCATCGCCTCGTCGCTGATGCCCGGCCGCGGCACGCCGATCTGGGCCGAGACCCGGTCCAGCAGCATGTCGACCAGCTGCGGCACGTCGTCGAGGCGCTCGCGCAGCGCGGGCACGCGCAGCTCGATCACGTCGATGCGATAGTAGAGGTCCTCGCGGAAGCGGCCGGCCTTCACCAGCTCGTCGAGCTTGCGGTGGGTGGCCGAGAGGATGCGCACGTCGACCGGCACTTCGCGGGTCTCGCCCACCGGCCGCACCGACTTCTCCTGGATCACGCGCAGCAGCTTGACCTGCATGTGCAGCGGCAGGTCGGCGACCTCGTCGAGGAACAGCGTGCCGCCCTCGGCGCTGCGGATCAGGCCCTCCTTGTCGGCGACCGCGCCGGTGAAGCTGCCCTTCTTGTGGCCGAACAGCTCGCTCTCCATCAGCTCGGAGGGGATCGCGCCGCAGTTCACCGGCACGAACGGGCCTTCGCGGCGCGGGCCGCTCTCGTGGATCAGGCGCGCCACCAGTTCCTTGCCGGTGCCGGAGTCGCCCGAGACGTGCACCGGGGCCTGGCTGCGTGCCACCTTGCCGATCATCTGGCGCAGCTGCTGCATCGGCTTCGAGTCGCCGAGCAGGCGCAGGCCGCCGTAGCGGCCGGTCTCGACCCCCCCGTTGCGCAGCTTGAGGGTCGCCGTGATCAGCTTGCGCAGCGAGGCGAGGTCGAGCGGCTTGGAGATGAAGTCGAAGGCGCCGAGCTTGAGCGCCCGCACGGCCGCCTCGACGTTGCCGTGCGCCGTGATGACGGCGATCGGCAGGCCCGGCCGGTTGGCCTGGGTCCACTCGACCAGCTCGAGGCCGTCGCCGTCGGGCAGCCGCATGTCGGTCAGCACGAGGTCGTAGCGCTCGCTGCCGAGCCGCTCGACGGCGCCCGCGTAATCGCCGACCGAGTCGACGACGATGTCCATCCGGCCGAGCGTGATCGCGAGCAGGTCGCGAATGTCGGGCTCGTCGTCCACGACCAAAGCACGCGGTCTGTGCATGACGCCCGTTACCACTCCCAGCGCTGGGGATCCGCGAAGATGATGCGGAAGATGCTACCACCGCCGCTGCGGCTCTCGTAGAGCAGCAGTGCGCCGTTGGTCTGGCAGAGCTCCCGCGCGATGAACAGGCCGAGCCCCGTGCCGCCGGCACCGTCGGTGAAGAACGGCTCGAAGATGCGCTCGGTCTTGTCTTCCGGGATGCCCTGGCCGCGGTCCGCGACCTCGAGGAACGGCCTGGCCGTGGTCGCGATGCGGCCCATCCGCAGGTCGATGCGCGGCTGGCCGTTCTCGTGGCCGTACTTGAGCGCGTTCTCGCACAGGTTCCAGAGCACCTGGTGCAGGTGCGAGGGGTCGAACTGCACCTCGATCGGCCCGTTCTCCGGGTGGACTCGCACGGCCGACGGGTCGAGCTGGCAGGTCTGCACGAATTCCGCGACGAACGCCGCGGTCCAGCGCGAGAGCTCCAGCCGCTCCTGGCGGGTCGCGTCGCGGCGCGACAGCTGCAGCACGTTCTCGATGATCTGGCTGACCCGCACGGCGTTCTTCTCGATGATGTCCGTCAGGTGCCGGTCGTCGGAGGTGAGCGTGGAGGACTCGCGCAGGAGCTGGCCGGCGTGGCTCATCGCCCCGACCGGATTGCGGATCTCGTGGGCGATGCTGGCGCTCAGGCGGCCGAGCGCGGCGAGCTTGGACTGCTGCGCCCGGTCGGCCATCAGGCTCATGTCCTCCAGGAACACGAGCACCGGGCCGGTGCCGCTCTCCGAGAGGGAGATGAAGTGCGGGCGGATCGACGCGCCGCCGTCGGCGCTGACGATCTCGCCGATCGGGTCGCGGCGGTCCGAGGTCTGCCGGCGCCAGGCCTCGAGCAGGTACGCGAGTCGCGGCGAGACCTCGCCGAGGATCGCGCCCGCGGCCACCGCGCCGCCGGCCAGCAGGCGGGCCGCCGTCTCGTTGATGAGCCGCACGCGGTCGCTCTCGTCCACCACGAGGATGCTCTCGCGCAGGTGCTGGACGATGAACTCGTTCAGCTCGTTGAGGTTGGCGATGTCCACCTCGCGCTGCTGCACCAGTGCCTCGCTCTCGCGCAGGCGGCTGGCGAAGGGGATGGCGAGCAGGGTGATCGCGAACAGGCTGACGCCGGTGAGGCCGGCGATCAGGAACTCCGCCGAGCTGCTGAGGCCCATCAGGCCGGCGAAGGCCGTCTCGCCGAGCAGCGCGAGGGTGATCACGGAGGTCGCGAGCAGCGCCCGGCGCGGGTCGACGATGGTCGCCGTGGCGCCGGCCGGCAGGACCAGCAGCGTACCGAGGCCGCTCGCCATGCCGCCGCTCGCGTGGATCAGCAGCACCATGGCCACCGTGTCCACGGCCAGCTGCAGCAGCGCCTGCCACTCCGCCTTAGGCCAGCGCCGCTGGATGGTGTGGATGCAGACGATGCCGAAGATGAAGTGGGCGACGCAGATGCCGAGGAACAGGCCGGGGCGCAGCGTGCCGACGCTGCGGGTCGGGGCGTCGAAGAAGAAGACCAGCAGCAGCACCATCGGCACGACCAGCCGGAACACGTTCAGCAGGCCGATGACCCGCCACGGGAGGTCGACGGCGACGCTCCGCGCGGGGGAAATGCCCGATTCCAGTGCCCTGGCCATGGGCGGGCAATTTAACAGAGGGGGTGCCGCCCCACCGGGCCGTCCTCGCACTTTTGCCGGCCCGGCGGCCGGGCCCGAGGGCCGGGCGATGCCCCCCGAAGGTGCGCCCGGGGAGGCTCCGGCCTTAAACTACCCGACTCGTTTCACCCCCCTGGGGACCCCATGAACCTGCACGAATACCAGTCCAAGCAACTCTTCGCCCGCTACGGCATCCCCGTGCCGACCGGACACGTGGCCTCCAGCCCGGAGGAAGCGGTCGATGCGGCGCAGCGACTCGGCGGGGGCGTGTGGGTCGTCAAGGCGCAGGTGCACGCGGGCGGCCGCGGCAAGGCCGGCGGCGTCAAGGTGGTCAAGACCCTGGACGACGTGAAGACGGCGGCGGCGGCGATGCTCGGCCAGCGGCTGGTCACCAAGCAGACGGTGGCCGAGGGCCTGCCGATCCACCAGGTGTACGTCGAGTCCGGCTCGAAGATCGCGCGCGAGCTGTACGTGAGCCTGCTGCTCAACCGCGACACGGGGCGCATCGCCTTCGTCGCCTCGGCCGCCGGCGGCATGGACATCGAGGAAGTCGCGGCGAAGACGCCGGAGAAGATCATCCGCGTGGAGGTCCACCCGGCCACGGGGCTGCAGGGCTCGCACTGCCGCGCCCTCGCATTCGGCCTCGGCCTCACCGGGGCGCAGGTCGCCGAGTTCGAGACCGTCGCCCGCGGCCTCTACAAGCTGTACCTCGACTGCGACGCCAGCCTGGTCGAGGTCAACCCGTTGATCGTCACGGGCGACGGCAAGGTGGTCGCGCTCGACGCCAAGATCAACATCGAGGACAACGCGCTCTTCCGCCAGAAGGAACTGGTCGCGTGGCGCGACAAGTCGCAGGAGGACGAGATGGAGGTGCTGGCCGGCGAGGCCGACCTCAACTACGTCTCGCTCGACGGCGACATCGCCTGCATGGTGAACGGCGCGGGCCTGGCCATGGCCACCATGGACGTGATCCAGCTCTACGGCGGCTCGCCGGCCAACTTCCTCGACGTGGGCGGCGGCGCCACGCGCGAACGCGTCACCACGGCGTTCAAGCTGATCCTGCAGAACCCGCGGGTGAAGGCGATCCTCGTCAACATCTTCGGCGGCATCGTCCGCTGCGACATGATCGCGGAAGGCGTGATCGGCGCCGCCAAGGACCTCGGCCTGCACCTGCCGGTCGTGGTTCGCATCGAGGGCACCAACGCCCCGCAGGGCCGCAAGCTGCTCGCCGAGAGCGGTCTCGACCTGATCGCCGCCACCGACCTCACCGACGCCGCGAAGAAGGTCGTGGCCGCTGCCAGGAAGTAAGCCATGAGCATCCTCGTCAACAAGAACACGCGCGTCATCTGCCAGGGTTTCACCGGCAAGCAGGGCACCTTCCATTCGCAGCAGTGCCTCGACTACGGCACGAAGCTGGTCGGCGGCGTCACGCCGGGCCGCGGGGGCGAGAAGCACCTCGGCCTGCCCGTGTTCGACACGGTGCGCGACGCCGTCGCGAAGACCGACGCCAACGCGACCATGATCTACGTGCCGCCGCCGTACGCGGCCGACGCGATCATCGAGGCCGCCGATGCCGGCATCGAGGTGATCGTGTGCATCACCGAGGGCATCCCGGTGAACGACATGGTCAAGGTCAAGGCCGCGCTCAAGGACTCGAAGTCGGTGCTGGTGGGCCCGAACTGCCCGGGCGTGATCACGCCGGGCGAGTGCAAGATCGGCATCATGCCGGGCTTCATCCACAAGAAGGGTAAGATCGGCATCGTCTCGCGCTCGGGCACGCTCACCTACGAGGCCGTGTTCCAGACCACCAACGTCGGGCTGGGCCAGAGCACCTGCGTCGGCATCGGCGGCGACCCGGTGCGCGGCATGAACTTCATCGACGTGCTCGCGCTGTTCCAGCAGGACCCGCAGACCGAAGGCATCATCATGGTCGGCGAGATCGGCGGCAGCGACGAGGAGGCGGGCGCGGAGTTCATCCGCAAGCACGTCACCAAGCCGGTCGTCGCCTACATCGCCGGCGTCACGGCGCCTCCGGGCAAGCGCATGGGTCACGCCGGCGCGGTGATCTCGGGCGGCAAGGGCACGGCGGCCGACAAGTTCGCGGCGCTCGAGGCCGCGCGCGTCACCACCGTGCGCTCGCCCGCCGAGCTCGGCATGGCCATCGCGAAGCGGATGAAGGGCCGGGTTGCGAAGCCGGCGGCGAAGGCACCGGCCAAGGCGAAGACCCGGACCGTGTCCAGGCCCGGGGTGAAGGCCAAGGCCAAGGCCCCGGTCGCGAAAAAGGTCGCGCGGCCCGCGAAGAAGCCGGCACGGGCGGTGAAGAAGCCGCTGCGAGCTGCGAAACCGGCGAAGAAGCCGGCCCGCAAGAAGTAACCGCGGGTGAATCCGGGCGGGCGGGGGCCTACGATTAGCTCCCGCATGCTCGCGATCCGCCAACTGTCGAAGTCGTTCGCCGGCCCCGCGGGCCGGCGCATCCTCGACGGCGTCGATCTCGAGCTGCACGCGGGCGAGTACGTCGCCATCGTCGGCGAGTCTGGCGTCGGCAAGTCCACGATGCTGAACCTCGTCGCCGGGCTCGACGTGCCGGACGCCGGCGCCGTCGAACTCGAGGGCACGGACCTCGCGCGACTCGACGAGCACGCACGCACCCTGCTGCGCCGCGCGCGCATGGGTTTCGTGTTCCAGGCCTTCCACCTGCTGCCGCACCTCAGCGTCGCGCGCAACGTCGCCCTGCCGCTCGCGCTCAACGGACAGGCCGGACCGGAGGCCGCGCGCCGCGTCGACGAACTGCTCGAGGCCGTCGGGCTCGCCGCACGCGCGGACAGCCTGCCGCGCGAACTCTCGGGCGGCGAGATGCAGCGGGTCGCCGTGGCGCGCGCGCTGGTGCACCGGCCGGCCCTGGTGCTCGCGGACGAACCGACCGGCAACCTCGATCCCGACAATGCCGCGACGATCCTCGGGATCCTGCGCGAACAGATCCGGCGCGACCGCGCCGCAGGCATCCTCGTCACGCACTCGGCGGCCGCGGCCGCCACCACGGATCGCGTGTACGAGCTGACGCGTTCGGGCCTCGTGGCGCGGCCGTGAGCGCGGTCGCCTCTGCCGGTCCGGGGCAGCGGCTGCGCGCGCAGGGTGCGCTGCTCGATGCCGCGGCCCTCGGGCCGCTGCGTCAGTCGCCGGGACGCACGCTGCTGGCGGTGCTCGCGATCGGGCTCGGCGTGGCGCTCGGCTTCTCCGTGTACCTGATCAACCGCGTCGCCGCCGACGAGGTGCAGGGCGCCTCGCGCTCGCTGTTCGGCCTCGCCGACCTCTCCGTCCAGGCCGCCGGCGCGGGCTTCGACGAGGCGCTGTTTCCGCGCATCGCCGCGGTCGAGGGCGTCGCCGCCGCGAGCCCGGCGGTCGAGATGCAGGCGAAACTGCCCGGCCGCGAGCAGACGTTGAAGCTGGTCGGCATCGACCCGTTCCGTGCGGCGCACATGCAGCCGGCACTGGCGCAGGCCGCCGCGCGCAGTTCGTCGAACACGAGCCTGCTGGCCGAGAATTCCGTGTGGCTGAGCCCGTCCGCCGCCGAGTCGCTCGGCCTCGGCGTCGGCGACCTGCTGGACGTGCAGGTGGCCCTGCAGCGCGTCACCCTGCGCGTGGCGGGTCTGCTGCCGGCGGGCGCATACCGCCAGCCGGTCGGGATGCTGGACATCGCCGCCGCGCAGTGGAAGCTGCAGCGCCTCGGCCAGCTCGATCGCATCGACCTTCGCATCGCCGCGGGTGCCGACCCGGGTGGCGTGCGCGCGCGGGTCGCGGCCCTGCTGCCGCCCGGCGTCACGGTGACGACGCCGGGCGAGGCGTCCGACGATGCGGTGCGCCTCACGCGCGCCTATCGCTCCAACCTCACCGCGCTGGCGCTCGTCGCCCTGTTCACCGGCGCGTTCCTGGTCTACGCGACGCAGTCGCTGGCCGTGGCACGACGCCGGCGCGAGATCGCGCTGCTGCACGCCATGGGCATGACGGTGCGCGAGCAGCTGGCGGCCTCGCTGCTCTCGGGCGGTCTCGTCGGCGCGGCCGGCGCGGCCCTAGGCGTGGCGCTCGGCATCCTGGTCGCGCGGGCCGGCCTCGCCGCCTTCGGCGCCGACCTCGGCGCCGGCTACTTCCGCGGCCTGGCACCGACGCTCGAGGTGCGGCCGCTCGAGGCCGCGGGCTTCTTCGTGCTCGGCGTCGCCGCGGCCATCGCGGCCACGGTCGGACCGGCGCGCGAGGCGGCTGCCGTGCCGGCGGCGGCCGCGCTCAAGGCCGGCGACGAGGCGCCGGTCGCGGCGCGCAGTCACCGGCTCGTGGCGCTCGTGCTGGCGCTGGCCGGTCTCGCCGCGCTCGCGCTGCCGGCGCTGGAGGGCATCGCTCTGCCGGGGTACACCGCGATCGCCTGCTTCCTGCTGGCCGCGGTGTTCAGCGCGCCGACGCTGGCGGGCTGGGCGTTCGCCCGCCTGCCGCTGCACGGGCCCGCGTGGCGGCAGATCGCGGTGGCGCAGCTGCGCGGCACGGCCCGCCGGGCCACGGTCAGCGTCGCGGCGGTGCTCGTCAGCTTCAGCCTCATGGTCGCGATGGGCATCATGGTGTACTCGTTCCGGCTCTCGCTGGACGACTGGATGCAGCGCGTGCTGCCCGCCGATCTCTACGTGCGCGCGGGCCTCGCC
>WBZM01002403.1_pt1 | contig 16022 bp, 2 predicted proteins | sample 5204271 | NCBI WGS metagenome assembly WBZM01 (sample SAMN12344346, study PRJNA552823) | activated sludge metagenome | biome: Activated sludge suspended growth; feature: Nitrification reactor; material: Wastewater; isolation source: activated sludge from nitrification reactor of wastewater treatment...
AAAGGTGGTAGACGACATCGACACCCAGTATGAGCCCGAAGGCGTCCGCCAGCCGGCCCAGGGCCGCCACGAGGAAGGGCGTGAAGGCGACCAGAAAGAAGCGCGCATTGGCGTAGCCGCGATAGGCGGCCCAGAGGGTGACCACCAGAATGCCCAGGATAAAAAGCAGGCTGATCAGGTTGACAAAGGCCTGGGAGAGGGCGGGGACGACCAGCCAGACCAGCAGATAGCTCGCCGCGTAAAGGAATCCCAAGGCGATGAGTGGCCGGTCAAGGCGTTTGGCCTGGGCAACCGGCCAGTCTATCAGGTGGCGGATGAACCCCGTCAGGGCCAACGTCGCCATCACCAGACCCGCCCCCATCAGAAACTGCCGGAGGGGCAGGCTGCCTTCCAGGCCCAGTTGCTGCCACATACCCAAGTTGATGAAATGGGTGAAATCCAGACCCAGGATGTAGAGGGCGTAATAGCCATCCAGCAGGGATCGATAGCGGATCGCCCGGAAGCCGCTGATCAACAGGGCCAGGGACATGATGCCGAAATAGGCGCCGAGAAACAGGTCCTCCGCCGTCCGATGCCGGTCATAGGCCCAGGGTTGGAAGAGGCGGGGAATGATGCGCAGGGTGGAACTGCTGGCGTAGCGCAGGTAGATCTCCCGCGGCTCCGTATCCACCAGGGTCAGCCGGAAGGCATGCTTGCGCCAGGCCAGCTCCCGTTCCGCGAAGGGCAGGGCGCGACCGCCGTGGCGGGTCGAGGGGGTACCGTCGGGGGCGATCTCAAAGAGCTGGATGTCGTCGAGGATGTCCTCGCCGGCCTCCAGCCACCAGTCGGAGGGCGCCCCGGAAGCGCGCTCCGGGCGCAGATAGACCCAGACGGCATCCCAGGGTCGATGGCCCGCGGTGATCTCCGGGGCGGTACTGAGGGTGAAGGCCCCGTCGGCGCGGCGGGCCATGACCCCTTCCAGCCCCAGGTCGCCGTCGCGATCGATCAGGTAACTCATATGGCCTGCCAGGTCCAGTTGCTGGGTACCCGCCTCCAGGATAAGGGGTGGAGGTTCCACGGGCTGGGATAGGGCCGGGGCAGGGACTGGCCAGCCGCCCAGCAGAATCAGCAAGATCAGAAGGAATCTGAGGTTCAAGGGGTGAGGTGATCCGGCTAAAGGGACTGATTCAGACCCTGGCCGGGTGCAGCCGCCGCAGGACGCTGCGGATGACGGCCTCGAGTTCATCGAAGTCGATCGGCTTCACCAGGTAGGCATCGGCGCCCTCGTCCAGGCCGCGGATACGTTCCTCCCGTTCCCCGAGCGCCGTGGTCATGACGATGCCGCAGTGGCAACGGTGGCGCAGCCGCACGGCCAAGGCGTAACCGTCCTCCCGGTCTTCGCCCAGCAGGATGTCGAGCAGGGCGACATCCACCGGCGCGGTGGCCAGCGCCTGATCCAGGCCCTCGCCATCGGCCAGCCCGGTCACCGCGTAGCCCCGTTCGGTCAGCATGGTGACCATCACCTCCCGCAGGAGCGGGTCGTCTTCCACCACCAGCAGCCGGATCGGGCCGTTGGTTTCCCCGGCAGGGGTGGACGGTGCGACGACCGACTCAGCGCCCGCGCCGGATTTCGCCCCGCTAGCGCGGACCTGATCCATCATGCGCACCAGATCGACCAGAGAGCGGGCGCCTAATTTCCGGAAGATTTCCGTTCGATGCGTCTTGACGGTATTGACGCTGGCGCCCAGGCGGTCGGCGATCTGCTTGTTCATCAGACCGGCGGTCATCAAGTCGCAGACCTGGCGTTGGCGGGGGGTGAGGAGCTCGAAGCGAAGACGCAGATCGCTGGGCAAATCAGAACAAGTGTTCATAACGCCCGCCACACCAGCCGCTCCACGCCCAAGGCTACCACGGCGAAGGCGCGCAAGTCGTTCAGGCCGTGGCGAGCGCGCAGGGTGGCGCCATAGTCGGCGGCCTGTGCGGCGGCCGTGTCGAGTTTGGCCGCCACCGCCGGCAGGGTGGCCAGCTCCTCCCGCGATTGTGACCGGACCTGCTCTCCGCTCAGCCCCAGCTCCTTCAGGCCCAGGTGTTTGAACTCCAGCAACAAGTCCAGGGCCTGGAAGCGGCGCATGTCCGGACGCAGGATCAGGGCCAGGTCGGCATAACCGCGGTCGGTCTCCAGCTCGGAGACCGCCATGTAGAGCCGGTCGTCGAACAAGAGGGTGAGAAAGGCGAACTTCACCAGCAGTTCGTTGCTCCAGCGATAGTCGCGGTTGGAGAGGATGCGGAAATAATGCGTTTCGATGAACTCGCACAAGGGCGCGAGATCGCCATGCTGGTAAAGACGCGCGGTATCCCGCTGCATGCGCTCGCGCTCGGCATAGCCGGGAAGCCAGCGCTCGCGCAAGCGCTCGACATAGAGGGAGCGCGCTACCAGATTGGGAATCTTGAGGATGAGCCGCCCGAGCGCATCCCGATTAGCCAGGGTGAGGATGCCGAAGTGGCAAAGCATCGAGGCCATGAAGGACTGGTCCTTCACGGCCGTCAGCATGTCCTCGACCCCGAAGCGGCGCACCAGTTGGGGAATCACCACCCGATCATCGCCACTGAGGGCCTCGATCAGCAACGCCTCGCCGTGCGCGAGTTGCGCGATGTAGGCCAGCTTGCCACGATCCATCGCCAGATTCTCGTCGAGCAGGGGCTCGGGGGCGCTCCCCTGTCGTTGCAGTGCCTTGAAGAAGTAGAGGCACAGCGTTGGGTTGTAGAGGCGCGTATCGGTCCGCGGGCTGAAGCGATAGCCGTTGTAAAAGGTGCGCATGGTGGCCAGCGCCTCGCCCAACGTCCAGTCACCCCTCTGGGCGGCCAGTTGCGTCAGGACCGTTTCGACCTCGGCCTCGGTGAAACCGCAAAGGTCATTGAAATCGGGGTCGAGGTCGATGTGCTCCCCGACGTTATAGCCGCTGGTCATGTCGCTCAGGACGATGGGCGAGACGCCGGTGATGAACACCCGATCCAGCCCCATCCCCCCGGCAGCGGCCTTGATCGCCTTGAACACCGTCTTGAGCAGGCCCTCGCCATAGAGCAGGGCCTGATACCCATCGCGGCTGCCATCGCGATCGCCCATCAGGACCTCGTTGGCGAAGTTGTCGTACTCGTCGATCAGCAGGTAGAGCTTGTGGGGGGTCTGGGAGACCGCCGACAGGGCCGATTCCCAGGACGAGAGCGCGTTGTCGGGCTGCACGACGATCGGGACGGGTAGCCGGTCCCCATAACGCTGGTGGAAGGCGGTGATGCGGTCGTTGAGATGCTGATGCAGCGCCGTCTCGATGTCGGCCACCTCCCCGTGGGCCAGCACCAGCGAAAAATCCCAGCGCATCACGAAATATTGATGACGCAGGGGGGTCGGCTCGCGCCCGACGGCCAGCTTGCCGAACAGGGCCTCGAATTGCCCCGCCCGGTTCAGATCGTAATAGTGCTCCAGCATCGAAAGCAGCGGGCTCTTGCCGAAGCGGCGCGGACGCAGAAAGATCAGTTGCCGCCCGGCCTCCTCCAGGGAGGCGATGCGGTCGGTGCGATCCTGATACCAGTAGCCGGCTTGGATCAGGGTGCCGAAATCGCTCAGGCCGTAGGGGAATTTCATGGTGGATTCTGGGGTCTGCGTAGCCTGCGCGTCGCCGGGCAGGTGGGATCAGCCGCGCTATTGCATGGTCAGGATTGTAAACCTAAGTCGGCTCGTCGCAGCAGCAGCCGTATTGGCCCGGTGGTCCCTGCCATGGGGGGGGGAAGGCGCGATGTCCAGCCCATCGCCCGCCCCGGTTTTCGCCCCTCTTGCGCGAACCCGACCATCTCCTGACCACTGTCTCTGATTTCCTTACTTTGCCGTGTCACCCCTAGGGGTGATACCTGGCTGGCGCAAGGTTAAATATCATAGTTATCAGGAAAGTATTTGGTCGGTTTTTGCCCAGACCTTGGGGATCGACCTCATACCGAAAGGGCATGCAACGCCAGGCAACTCTGCGGAAGTAGAAGAGTAGCCGCAGATAACAGAGCAGGGGGTTGGGTTTGCTCCTTTTCGGTTCAGCATGGTGACTGAGTCCCATTTTTTTCGGGGTTTACGGGGCTGCGGATGACCTGCGCCCATGTGAAGCTTTTGTGCCACCTTGAGTTCGTTCGTTGAACTGCAAGGGTATTTTCGAGATTATGATCATGAAGTTAGGCAAGCTAGGGTCGTCCATTTCAAGTTTGCTGTTGGCTGCCCCGTTGGGGCTTGCGGCCCTGAATGCCCATGCTTACCCCTATCCCCCGGCCTGGGACGGTCCGACATGGGATGCTGGCGAGGTGATCGAGGGAACCTCCCCCACCACCACCGACACTGCCCATGGGGGGCCAATTCATTTCGCGCCGGCGCCTTGGCCGGAAGAACCTGATAGTCCTGCAGAGTGCGGGGTCGAGTGCGGTGATTGGAGGCCCTACTCTCGTTTCCAGACGGGTATCAATGACCCCCGAGTCCAGGATCCTTCCAACGGCGGGACCTCGCCCCAAAACTACGTCAATATCGCCTCGTCCTGCATCGACAAGAACCTGCCCAGCATCTACTACCACCTCCGCAAGGGGGCAGACCCGGATGGCAGTGAAGATGTCATCATGTTCCGCTGGCGGGTGGAGCAGATTGCCAACACCTACGCCACCGGCCCCTCTCCGGGTAACTTTGGTGCCACCGATCCCTGGAACTCCGCCCTCTGGACCGTGCTGTTCGACCTCGATGGCGACGGCTTTCGGGATGTAGCGGCCCACCTGGATGGTTCCTCGGGGGCGCCGGCGACCGCGATCGATCGGGTGGCGGGTATCTGGGGCAACATTCCCACCCAGTCGGTCGATTATGTAAATGATCCCAGCATTAAGCTGATCGCTCACAATCCCACAGGTTTTATTGGCCCTAACAACAAGATTCTGAATTTTGCCGGAGACCCCGAGGATCCAACCGAAAACTGGCCAAATGGCTCTGGCGAGACCACCTGGGACTATGGCACCAGCCGCTCCAAGCTGGTCTATACCAACTCCTGCACCGAGTATTTCATCGACTACCAGATCCCGGCGCGGATGCTGGATGCCTCCAGGGATGGGCCAAACCCCAGTCTCAACGGTCCCAGGATCGACCGCGACACCCCGATTTCGATGCTGTTCTGTACCGCGAACAGCCTGAACAACCCCTTCCAGAAGGACTGCGCGCTCAACGCCAGCTATATCGGCAACGACTCCAAGCCCGCGCCCTTTGGCGATTATCTGTCTTTCAACAAGGAAACCCCTTATGCCCAGCCCATCGTCACCAGCGTCACGGCGACGGGGCCCAGCACCTGTCCAGGTAATTACAGCCTGACGGCCAAGATCCAGGATACGCTATACGTCAATGAGGGCGGATCGGTTGAGCCATCCATCCAGTCGGTCGAGTTCCATTACTGGTACGACCGGGACGGTGATGGCACCACCGCTGGCGACACGGGCAGCGCCTGGACCTATGCCGTGGACGGCGTACTTAAGCCGGGCACCCTCAACACCTGGACCGCGAGTTGGGATGCCAAGGCCTTGCTGAAGGGTCGTTATCTGATCGGCGTCCAGGCCCTCGACGACAGGACCAAGCACGACAATGACGTCCCCGACGCCCCGGTCGATCACCGCACCTTCTCCTATCTGCCGGGCAGTGAGGATCCCGCGACCCAGGCTCAGATCTATACCAACGACTGGAGTTGGGATGGGCTGATGAAGGATTGGGTGCAAGGTAACGAGGTTGGCTGGATCGCGGACGAAGAGGACCTGTTCCCCGCCCATGCGCCAGTCATTACCCCCGTTACCACCGAGGACTGGTACGGCAACCCCGATGTGACCGGTCTCCAGACCGCCCTGATCGGCGTAGCCCTGAATGTCTGCGGTGTCGCGCCCGAGTTGCAGAAATCCGCCAATGTTGTTGAAACCACCGCCGGTGGCGATGTCCGGTACACTTTGAGTGTCATCAACAAGACCGGTACTGCGATCAGGCTGAGCAGTATCACGGATACCCTTCCGGATGGCTTTAGTTACGTTAGCACCCAGGACCCGAGTGATACGCCCGCAAGTAGCCTCTGCACCGGTTCCTGCCCCGCGCCCGGCACGAGCGGCGGTAACAGCTATACCTGGAGTTTCTCATCCGCGGCGGAGGTGCCGGGTAATTGTATAGCGCCAAACTATGCCGCCTGCACCCGCACCCTGGTATATAACACCAAGGCCTCGGCGACCGTAGGGACCTACAACAACGTCGCCACCATGGTGACCGATCTGGGTGCCGTCACCAGCAACCCGGCCCAGGTCGGCGTCGGCGAGCCGCGCCTCACCCTCAGCAAGATCCCGACTGACGGCGCCAGCCCTCCGAATCCCAAGTACAGCGCCCTGCCTGGCGAGTCCATCACCTACGTTATCACCTATTCCAACGACTCGCCGGTCACCGCCACCGCTGTCGTCCTCACCGATGTCATCCCGCCTGGTCTGAATTTTGTCAGTTGCACGGGCGACTGTACCAAGGTTGGCGATACGCTCACCTGGACCATAGGTGACCTCATCCCAGGCGAGGGTCCCTATTCGGTGAGCTTCACCGCCACCCTCGCCAGTCCCTATCCGGGTTCGGCGCCGGTCCCCAATGTCAACACCGCGACCATCGACGGCTCCAACACCGCGCCGGCTGACGCGACTGCCTCGGTCTTCGTCCAGGTGCCGCGGCCTAAACTGGTGCTCCAGAAGACGACCGATAAGTTGCTAGTGGACCCGGCGGGGACCAGTCCCGCCTATCAGGTGACTTACACATTGAGCTATCGTAACGTGGGCGATGCGACCGCGAGCAATGCCGTCATCACCGATGTCGTGCCGGCGGGCTTCACTTTCGTCTCGGCGACCGGTGGCGGTAGCCATGCCAGCGGTACGGTGACCTGGAACTTGGGCAATCTGGCCGCGGGGACCAGCGGCACGGTCACGGTGACCTTCCAGGTGGCTAATCCCTATACGGGCACGCTCAATCCGGCAACCAATACGGCAACACTGGATGCCGACAACGCTCCGCAGGTGGAGGATGACGCGAACGTCGGTATCCTGGCGTCCGAGCAGGTTTGCAGCACCTATTACTTCCGTGATGAGACTGCCACAGTCGGGTCGGACGGTACTCAGAAGCTGGCTACGACATCGCTGGTGCCGGTGGTCGGGGACACGAGTGGCAGTATCACGCTTACGGCTCCCGGCGGTACCAACAATTGGTCGTCACCACCACTGGCCTTCTATGGGCCGGTATCGGCAAAGACCGTCGGCCTATCTGGCACCATCGATACGCGGATGGCAACCATACGCTCCCCCGGTATTGGTATCAGCATCCGGAGCAGTGTTTATGATTATGATCCAGCAACCGGTCTGCGCATTCTGCTGGGACAAGGAACGCAGTCGTTTGCAGGTAACCAGACGGGTTTTCTGACCTTCAACCTGACGTTTGGGGACGACGCTTTCCTCCGGAATAACCATAGATTGCTTTGGACTTATGAGGTCAGCTCAAATAACTCTGCGAGCATCAATTTTCTGTACGATGGTGGCACATTGGATTCGACCCTTGTCGATTCAAATGCCAAAGTTTGCGTCCTGCCCCCAGCCAATCTCGCCCTCGACAAGCAGGTCGACCAGTCCTACGTCGACGCGACCGGGACCGGGACCGGCCGCAGCCTGACCTACACCATCGGCTACGCCAACACCGGCGCCAGCCCGGCCAGCGGGGTCAAGATCACCGACACGCTACCCGCTGTCGGCATCCTCTCCGCTACTTGCACCGGCAGCACCCTTTTCACGGGCTGCAGCGTCAGTGGCGGCCAGGTGACCTTCCACGACGGCTCCGGCAGCGGTGTTTCGATCCCCGCCGGCGCGAGCGGCAGTGTCTCGATCACGGCCACGCTCGCCAACAACTTGACGAGCACCGAGCTGACCAATACCGCGACCATCAGTTCGAGTGAGACCAACGATCTGAGCGCCTCGGCTACCACCCTGGTCGGTCGGGACGATCCCCAAGGCGTGGCGGATCTCGTCATCAGCAAGGCCGCCAACGCGACCCTGCTCCAACCCGGCGAGTCGGTGACCTATACCCTGACCGCGCTGAACGCCGGGACCAAGACCGCCACCGCGATCCAGATCACCGATGACTTCCCGAATGAAGACTGGCTCACCTTCGAGTCCGGCAGTTGCAACGCGTCGCCTGGGACCTGCACGCCGTCCGCCGGCAGTCTGACCTGGGCGATCGACAGTCTGGCGCCCGGCGAGACGGCGACCCTAAGCTTCACCCTCAAGGTCGGTACCTCATCTACCACACTCCCACCGGATGGTGTGACGATACGTGACAACCTGGCGACCGGAGCCTATGGGGGCTGCAAGACGGCGCCGTGCTCCGCGACCAGCAACACCGTCACCGTCTCGGTCACGACCAACCCCTATCTGTCCATCGCCAAGAGCGTATCGCCCACTGCTCCGGTTGCCCCCGGGGATACCCTGACCTACATGCTCGTGGTCACCAATACGGGTACGGGTAGCGCCAACCACGTCGAGGTCAGGGATCCCATCCCGGCCAATACCAGTTTCATCGCTGGTAGCCCGACGACATCCCAGGGGGTCCCCAGCTTCGATGCGGTGAATAACCAAGTCCTCTTCAATGTTGGCACTCTTGCCGGTGGCGCGTCGGCGATCCTGACCTTCCAGGTTAAGCTCAACAGCCCCTTGCCAGCCGGTGATTCGACCCTGACTAACCTGGCGACCGTTTCCGCCAGCAATGCCCTCTCCAGAACCGACAATGCCGTCACCACGGCCCAGGCCACGCCGGTCCTCACCCTCGAAAAATCCGGACCCGCCAGTGCTGCCTATCCCTCTGCCAGGCTGACGGCCGAGGCTAATGGCAGCACCACCTTGTTCGTCAACGGTACCGCCGCCTTCGAAGTGGGCCAGTACATCCAGGTTGGTGCCACCCTGACCCGCATCACGGACCTGGCCGGCAGCGCCATGATCGTGGATACCCCGGTCACGGCGGGCGTCAACACCGATGTCATCGGTGCCGTCACCTATAGCCTGACCTATCAAAATACGGGGAATGCGGAAGCCACCGGTGTCGTCATCACCGACACCTTGCCCGCGGGTTCGCCTGGATTGACCTATGTCGCCTCCTCTCCGAATGCGAGCAGCGCCCCCGCCATCGGTGCCTCCGGTGATGTGGTGTGGTTTCTCGACACCCTGCCGGTCGATACCAGCGGTGCGGTGCAGGTTATCGCCCTGCCAACGGCTCCTGGGACCATCACCAATGTGGCTAACATTGATAGCTCCCAGACCGAACCAGTCCAGGACAGCATCCAGACCGCCTTCGGTGGCCTCAGGGTCACCAAGCGCACCGCCACGCCCATTGCTCAAGCTCCAGGCACGGCGACTTATGTCATCGAGGTGACCAACAGTCTAGCCAGCCCGGTCGCGGGTGTGACCCTGACCGATAGCTTGGCCTCGGGCTTTGCTTACAAGAGCACTGTCAGCGCAACTGGGGCGACCAGGACAAGCACGGTCAACCCGACGGTCGGCGACCAGCAACCGACCTGGGGCGCTTGGACCCTGCCGGCCAACGGTAGCCTTATCCTTACCTTCACCGCTTCTGTCGGCGACTCGAAACTATTGGCCGATGAACAGCCTGTGGGACCCGGCACCTATCAGAACGAAGTCAGTGTCGCCACCACTACCCCAGGCGTCGGGATCACGCCTTTCGATCCGCTGGCCACCACCGCCGAAGACGTGACCATCCTTCCGCCAAACAGCGGTCTGGTGGAGGGTATCGTCTATCAGGACAACGACGAGAACGGGATATTCAATCCCGCGGTGGACACGCCGTTGGGTGATATCTCAGTGACTATCGTCGCCTCGGATGGCACGGTTTACGTCGCCATTACCGACCCCGCTGGACTCTACCGCCAGGTCGTGCCCGCGGGCGACACGGTGATCGATGTCCAGAACGGCACGGTACCGCCGGACTTGGTCCTGACTACAGGCAACGATGGTATCGATCCCGAGACCGTCACCGTCCCCGCAGGCGATACCGCCAGTAAGAAAACTGGATATGTCCCCGAGTATGAGAGCCGCGCCACCATCACCGGCAACGTCTGGAATGATGTCGATGACAATCAGGCCGTCAACGGACCCGAGGCCGGCATGATCGGTGTCCAGGTGATCCTGCGTGACGCCGATGGCAATGTCGTGGCGTCTGAATACACCGACGCGCTCGGCAACTACGCCTTCCCGAACATCCCACCGGGTGACTATCAGGTCGATGTCGTGCCCCCGACAGGTTATCTGGTCACGACCGGAAACGATCCTGCTTCGGTGTCCGTTGAGGCGGGAGAGACCGGTTCGGCTAACTTCGGCCTATTGAAAGGGACGATCCTCACCGGAACGGTCTTCAATGACCTCGATGGCAGTGGGGTGCAAAACGGCGTTGAGGCTGGTCTGGACCCCGGTAACCTTAGTGTGGTCGTGCTGGATGTCTCCTCCGGCAAAGTCCTTGCCGTTGCGCCGCTGGAGAGCGACGGTACCTGGAGCGCCCTGGTCAAGATGGGTACTGGCTACCAGGCCTATTACACCCTGCAGAACCCCACGGTGGGAGACACCGTCACGCCGCTCGCCCAGTTGCCGGCGGGTTGGCTCGTCACCGGCGAGAATATCGACGGTACGGTGCAGTTACCGGCGAATGGCATCCTGACCGGGATCGACGCCACTGCGAATCAGTCGGGATTGAACTTCGGTATTCGCGCCGGCGGCAGCATCGGTGACTACGTCTGGTACGACACCAACCAAGACGGCATCCAAGACCCGGCCGAGCGCGGTCTCGCGGGTGTCCAGGTCATCCTCTATGCGGCGGATGGCACGACCCAGTTGGCTGAAACCCGGTCGGATGGCTCAGGCAAGTATGAGTTTGCGGGTCTGGCGGATGGCACCTATGTTGTTCAATTCGTGACCCCGGCGGGCTATCTTCGGAGTCCGGTCAATGCCGGTACCAGCAGCTTGCAGGATAGCTTCGACAGCGACGCTAGCGACGGTGCACAGGGCAAGGTCACCGTCACCATCGCGGGCGGCACCGCTAATCCTACCGTCGATGCCGGCTTTTATATCCAGGGTGTGAGCCCGGCCAGCATTGCCGACTTCGTTTGGTACGACACGGATGGGGACGGCATCCAGGATGGGGGTGAGCCTGGTTTGGGTGGTGTCACCGTCAGCCTGCTCGACGCGGACAATGGTAATGCCGTGGTGGCAACTCGCATCAGCGACGCCACTGGCTTCTATGAATTCGCGGGTCTGCCGGCGGGCAACTATGTCCTGCGGTTCACCGCACCCACTGGCTACGTGCTCAGTCCGCAAGATCAAGGGAGTGACGACACCAAGGACAGCGATGTCGACCCGGACACCGGCCTGACCGCGACCATCGCCCTGGCTGCCGGTCAGCGACTGACCGATGTGGATGCTGGCGTTTATCTGCAAAGCGGCAACCCGAGCAGCATCGGCGATCGGGTGTGGTACGACAGTGACGGAGACGGCCTCCAGGATGACGGCGAGCCCGGCATCCCCGGCGTCCGTGTCAACCTCTACGACGCCGCCGGCACGACCCTGCTGCAAACCACGGTCACCGATCCAGAGGGCGCCTATCGCTTCAGCGGTCTTCCTGAAGGTGACCATGTGGTGGAGGTTGTCAAGCCGAACGACAGCTATGTCTTCAGCCCGACAGGTCAGGGTACCAGCACCACGGATAGCGACCCCGACCCGACGACTGGCCGCATGACCGTTACCCTGACCGGTGACGAGTTCGCCAACGACATCGACGCGGGTCTGCGCGTCCCTGAGGCGGCACCGATCAGCATCGGTGATTTCGTCTGGCAGGACACGGACGGTGATGGCGTCCAGGACGTTGGCGAAACCGCACTCGAAGACGTCCAAGTCGTACTCTACGATAACCTTGGTTTCCCCTTGGCGCGTCTGACCACCAGTGGTGACCCCGCCAATTACGGCTTCACCGGGGTGGCCGCCGGGGGCAGTTATCGCGTCGCCATCGATACCGACACCCTGGGAGGGCGTACTCAGACCGGTGACCCCGACAGCATACTGGACCACCGCACCGATCTAGGCGCGTCCACCATGGACGCCGACTTCGGCTATCTGGCTCCCTTGCAGTCGATCAGCATCGTCAAAACCGCGGCGGACGATACCGACACTCAGCAGATCCGCAGCGGCGACACAGCCAGCTTCAAGGTCACCGTCACCAATACGGGTAACCTGACCTTGACCAACGTCTCGGTCACCGATGCACTGACACCTTCCTGCAACTTCACCATCGCCAGCCTGGCTCCGGGGGCGAGCAGCGACGTGCAGACCTGCGCCAGTGCCAAAGTCACGGTGGATTTCACCAACACTGCCGAGGTCGAGGCGCAGCCGGTCGATGCCAGCGGTGCTAACTTCGGTGCTGTTTTGGAAGCGAGCGATAGCACTCAGGTAGAGCTCATCGATCCGAAGATCAGTATCGTCAAGACGACGACCAACTCACCTGCGACCCTGAGCAACGGCACGACGAGTGTGGATGCTGGTTTCAGTATTACAGTCAAGAACATCGGTGACGTGGAGCTGACCGGTGTGACGGTGACGGACCAAAAGGCACCAGTATGTAACAAAGGTGGTGACAGCGGCTACGGTGATACTCCTGAGCTCGAAGTCCTCGAGCCTGATGAAGAGGTGACCTACACCTGTGTGTTGGCCGGTCAGAGTGCGACCTTCTTCAACGAGGCGACCGTAAGCGGCGTTCCGCCAGATGGTGACCCGGTCACCGCCACGGACGATGTCCAGTTTGTCATCCGTTCGGCTGGGCTAGAGGTCGAGAAGACTCCAGCAGTGCAGACCATCCACAAGGGCGGTACAGCACAATTCAAGATCAAGGTCATCAATAACGGAACGACCAACCTGACCGATGTGACCATCGAGGATCTAGGTACGACGAATTGCAGCAATGTCTCGATAGGAGACCTCACAGCCGGGTCGTGGATGGTCTGTCCGTCCGACGAAAATTCTTATTGTGAGCAGGCAGATGTGCAGTCGACCTTCTTTAACGAGGTCACAGCCGAAGGGACGATCCAAGGAACCTCAGATGTACTCACGGCAACGGACGTTGCCGAGGTCAAGGTCATCAATCCGGTGCTCAGCCTCACCAAGCTGACCAACGATGACGATGGTGACATCAGGCTGAGAACCGGTACGCTCGTCACCTGGGAATACATCGTCGAGAACACCGGTGATGTGGATTTGACGGACGTCACGGTGGTTGACGTGCCGGAAGGGACCATCACCTGTCCGTCAAGCACGCTTGCGGTCGGTGCCTCCATGACCTGTCTGGGCTATGGCGCGGCGGGAGAGGTTGACTACACCAATACGGCGACGGCCACGGGTACATCCCCCATCGATTTGCAAGTCACCGCGGAGGACGACAGTTCCTATACCGGCTTCAACCCCGGCGTGATCGGCAACCGGATCTGGCTGGACGAGAACGGCAACGGCATCCCGGATGCCGGCGAAATGGGTATTCCCAACCTCAAGGTCGAGTTGAAGGTTGGCGATACGGTCGTGGCGACGACCTACACCGACACCAATGGCGGCTATCTGTTCACTGACCTGTTGGCCGGCAACTATCAGGTCGTGGTGACTCCGGCCACGGGTCTCGAACCCACATATAACGAGGACCTCACCGCAGAACCCGCTGGCGAGCTGGACAACCTGACCGTCGTCACCTTGGCGGCCGGCGTCCAGCACCTCACCGCCGACTTCGGCTATAACTGGGTGCCCCCGGCCGACAGCACCAACCCGAGCGCCACCAGCACCGGCGCCATCGGCGACCGTGTCTGGAACGATGCGAACAGCGACGGCGTGCAAAACCCCGGAGAGTCTGGCATCGAAGGTGTGACCCTGACCCTGACGGGTCCAGGTCCAGATGGCATCTTCGGCACGAGCGATGATGTAATCCTGGGAACGACGCAGACCGATGCGGCCGGCAACTATATCTTCAACGGCCTGCTCAGCGGCACCTATAGCATCACGGTCGATACGAGCACCTTGCCCGACGGTAACGGCCTGACCTGGACCCAGACCGGGGATCCGGATGGTGCTGGCTCGACCGACGGCAAGACCACCACGCTCATCCTCCTGGCCCCCGGCGATGTCTATGTGAATGCCGATTTCGGCTACCGCCCGAGTCAGGGCAGCAGTATTGGCGACCTCGTCTGGTTCGACATGAACGCCGACGGTCAGTTGGATGCCGGAGAGACGGGGGTCCCCGGAATCGGCATCGCGCTGGTGAAGGACACCAATCGTAACGACAAGTGGGATGCGGGCGAGCCGATCATCGCCACGACCCTGACGGATGCGTCCGGTGAATATCTCTTCCCCGGTTTGCCGGAGGGCGATTATGTCGTGGTCGTCACTGATGCCGAGAGCCTGCTCTACTGGGCGCTGCCAAGCAACGACCCGGATCTGCCGGGCGAGATCAACAACGGCATGGCCCCGGATCCCCGCTTCGATCAGCAAGCGGCGGTCGAAGTCGACGGCGTGACGGATCAGCTCGCCCTGGACTTGGGCTACATGGCCTATGGCATGCACAACTATTCCGATATCCCCGGGCTGATCGGCTCGTCTGGTCTGATCGGCGATCTGGTGTTCCTCGACCGTAACGGTAACGGAGAAGCCGATCCCGGCGAGGGACTTCAGGGCGTGCGTGTCGAGCTCTATGAACTCAGCGACCTCGACAATCCCGTTGCCTGGATCACGACCAATGCCGAAGGGGCCTATGCCTTCGGTCATGTCAATGTCTTCGCGGATTGGATCATCAAGATCGACCGGTCGACCCTGCCCAATGCTGGTGCCGGCCTGACGAACAGTCTCGATCCGGATGGTGACATGGCCGATGAGTCCGCCGTGTCGAACATCAGCGAGACCGGCAACCTCGACCTCGACCAGGACTTCGGCTACACGGCCACTGCCCCGTTCTCCATCATCGGGGGGACGCTCTGGCAAGACCTGAACGCGAACGGCATCCTTGATGCGTCCGAGACCTTGCGTCTGGTCAACATCACACTCGAGTTGCGCGATTCCGCCGGCAACAAGGTGGCCGCCACCCAGACCGACAGTCAGGGCAACTACAGCTTCACGGGCCTGCCTGCGGGCACATACAGCGTCCATGTCACCGATAACCGCAATCTGTTGGAGGGTTGGTGGCATAGCCTAGGCGATCAGGACCCGGCGACCGACAATACGAGCAAGGCCGATCCATTCACCCTGACGGTGACAGCAGGCTCTAGCAATACCAACATCGACTTCGGCTACTATTACCGAGGCGCCGCCCTGGGCAATCGGGTCTGGAATGACGTGAATGGCAATGGCATTCAGGACAGCGGCGAGACCGGGCTGGCCGGGGTGACCCTGCAGCTGGTCGTGACCTATCCAAACGATGGCGGCAGCACCACCCTCAAGACACTCAGCGGCAGCGATGGCGGCTACAGCTTTGGCAACCTGTTGCTGGACGAGAGCTTCAATGGCGCGAGCGCGAAGGAGCCGACCTATCTGATCACGGCCGTCGCTCCGGCTGACTACACGGCCAGTCCTGTCGAACAAGGCACTGACACCATGGTCGATTCGAACGATCCGGCCGGTAGCATTGCCACTGTCGTGAGGGGGCAACTCGCAACGGCCTTGCTGGCCAATCCCGCTAACGAGCCGACCAACGCGAGCTACGACTTTGGCTACGAGTCGCAGATCGATCTCAGCCTGACCAAATCCATCAGTCCGACGACACCCAAGGTGGGCGACACCGTCACCTTTTCCCTGACCGTGAGCAACGCGGCTGGCTATGCCGATGCCACGGGCGTCTCGGTTCAGGATCTGCTGCCGGCCGGCTATGGCGATGTCTCGGAGATCAGTGATTCAGGAACACTCAGCGG
>WBZM01002405.1_pt1 | contig 16010 bp, 10 predicted proteins | sample 5204271 | NCBI WGS metagenome assembly WBZM01 (sample SAMN12344346, study PRJNA552823) | activated sludge metagenome | biome: Activated sludge suspended growth; feature: Nitrification reactor; material: Wastewater; isolation source: activated sludge from nitrification reactor of wastewater...
CGAGGATGGCCCGCACCAGTCCGCCGCCCTGCGCGCCGGTCGCGCCCGCCACCGCGATGATTTTCTCGTTCGACATCGATCCTCCTTCCCTGCGCTGTCCGTGGTTCGCCGGGCTCAGACGCGGATCGCGTCGAGCACCCGGGGATGCATGGGGCCGTTGGTCGCCAGCACGCTGGTGCTCGCGAGCGTGAAAGGCTGGCCGGCCAGGTCGGTGAAGCGGCCGCCCGCGGCCTCGACGATCACGGCACAGGCGCCGACGTCGAGGACGTTCACGTCGCTCTCGACCACCGCGTCGATCTTGCCGGAGGCGAGCAGGTGATAGTGCAGGAAGTCGCCGTAGCCGCGGATGCGGTTGAGCCGCGCCGCGAGGCGGCCGAACGGCACCCACTGCGCGCTGGTGGCGAGCGTCTTGAGGTTGCCGGTCGACAGTGCGCAGTCCTCGACGCCGTCGACGGTGCTGACGCGGATCGGCCGCTCGTTCAGCCACGCGCCGACGCCGACCTCGCCGTACGCGAGTTCGCCGTAGACCGGCGCCGAGGACACGCCCACCACCAGGCGCCCACGCCGCATCAGCGCGATCTGGGTCGAGAACATCGGGTATTCGCGCACGAACGCCTTGGTGCCGTCGATGGGGTCGACGATCCAGATGCACTCGGCGTCCATCGCGCTCTGGCCGGTCTCCTCGCCGTAGAAGCCGTGGGCCGGGAACTTCGCCGCGAGGATCGAGCGGATCGTCTTCTCCGTCTCGACGTCCGCCTCGGTCACCGGCGACTTGTCGGCCTTGAGCGTCACCTTCACGTTGCGCTGGTAGTAATGGTTGACGACGTCGGCGGCGGCGCGCGCCGCTTCGAGCGCGGCGGCGAGGTATTCGGAATGCGGCATGGCGCGACCCGTGCTGGCCGGGCGGTGCCCGGCGAAAGGCATAGTGTGCCTGCACGGGCGGGCGGCTTCACGCGGCGGTTGCGGCCGGTCCGCCTTGACACCCCGGGGCCGCTTCCCTAACGTGCCGGCACCGCCAGGTGATCCCGCGCCGCAAGCACGGGAGAACGGGAAGCCGGTCCAATGCCGGCGCTGCCCCCGCAACGGTAGTCGAGTCGAGGCGCATCGGCCGGAGTCACGCTCCGGCACCCACTGCGAGCAATCGTGGGAAGGGGATGCGGCCGGGACCTTAGGGTCCGCTCGAAAGCCCGGAGACCGGCCTGACGGCGAGACCAGCTTCGCGGAGGGCGAACGGCCGGGCTTCGGGCCGCACTTCGCCCGCCTCCCGCCGCCACCCCGCCCGGACTGGACCACGAAGCCTTTGCGGGCGTGCAATGGGGTGTCCTTCATGTCTTTCCGTCGCTGCTGTCTGCTGGCCGGCCTCGCGGCCGCCGCTCCGTCCGTCGTCGTGGCCGACGACGCCTTCGACCCGGCCGAACTCGTCGTCACGGCGACGCGCATCCCGACGCCGCTCGAGCAGGTGCTCGCGCCGGTCGTCGTCATCGACTCGGCCGAGATCGGCCGCACCGCGCCGACCGACCTCTCCGACCTGCTGCGCTTCCACGCCGGCCTCGAGCTGAGCCGCAACGGCGGGCCGGGCCAGACCACCGCGGTGTTCATCCGCGGCGCGGACAGCAACCACACGCTCGTGCTGATCGACGGCGTGCGGATGAACCCGGGCACGATCGGCGTCGCCGCGCTTCAGAACATCCCGCCGCAGATGATCGAGCGCGTCGAGGTCGTGAAGGGCCCGCGCTCGGCCCTCTGGGGCACGGACGCGATCGGCGGCGTGATCAACGTCGTCACGCGGCGCGGCTCGCGCGACGGCTGGAGTGCCGAGGCGGGCTACGGCGAGTACGACACGCGCAAGGCCAGCCTCAACGGAGGCCTGCCGCTCGGCGGGTCCGCGGCGGTGGACTTCGGCGTGGCCTGGCTCGACAGCGACGGCCTGCCGACGCGCCGCGAGGACTCGCACGACCGCGGCTACGACGACCTCAGCGTGAGCGCGGCGTTGAGCGGCCGCGTGGGCGCTGCCGAGCTGGCGCTGCGCCACTGGAGCGCCTCGGGCAACACGGAGTACTCGGATTTCTTCCTGGCCCCGGTGGACCAGGACTACGCGAACTCGACCACGGCCGCCGAGTTGCGCCTGCCGGCGGGAAGCCGCGGCTCGCTGGGCGTGATGCTGAGCCACTTCGAGGACAGCATCGACCAGAACCAGCCGCCGTTCCCGGGCGCGGGTCCGGACTACCTGCGCACGCGCCGCGACACGGCCGACGTCCAGTTCGACTGGCAGGCCACCTCGGCGCAGACCCTGAGCGCGGGCGCGATGTACTGGACCGAGCACGCCGACAGCCGGTCCTACGGCAGCCGCTTCTCCGCGACCACGGATGCGACCAGCCTGTACCTGCAGGACCGCCTCGCCGCCGGCCGCCACAGCGCCCTGCTCGCGCTCGGCTACACCGACCACGAGACCGCGGGCAGCGCCACGACCTGGAACGCGGAGTACGGCTTCGACGCCACGCCGGCGACCCGCCTGTACGCGCTCGCGGGCAGCGGCTTTCGCGCGCCGGACGCGACCGACCGTTACGGCTTCGGCGGCAACCCGGACCTGCGGCCCGAGCAGTCGCGCAACTACGAGATCGGCCTGCGCCAGCGTGTCGGCGAGCACCAGTCGTTCTCGCTGTCGGCGTTCCGCAACGAGATCGACGACCTGATCGAGTACGTGATCACCGACTTCGACACCTTCGACGGGCAGAACTTCAACGTGGCCGAGGCGCGCATCGAGGGCATCGAGGCGTTGTGGCGCTACGCGGCGGGTCCGTGGCAGGCGAGCGTCGAGGCGCTCTACCAGGACCCGCGCAACCTCACCGACGACACGCAGCTGCTGCGCCGCGCGGAGCGCAACCTGACGGTGGCGATCGCCCGCGCCTTCGGCCCGGTGCTGCTGGGCGTGAACGTGCTCGCCGCCGGCGAGCGCAAGGACTTCGGCTCGCCCGCGCCGGTCACGCTCGACGCCTACGTGCTCACCGACCTCTCGGCGCAGTGGCAGGTGACACCCGCCCTCGCGATGGTGGCGCGGGTCGAGAACGTGTTCGACGAGCGGTACGAACTGGCGAGGACGTACAATACGCCGGGCCGCGGCGTGTACTTCACGCTGCGCTACGCGCCGCCGCGGGGGAAGTGATGGGCCACCGTCTCAGCAGGATCTACACGCGCACGGGCGACGACGGCAGCACGGGCCTCGGCGACGGCATGCGGGTGCCGAAGGAGCACCTGCGGGTCGAGGCCTACGGCACCGTGGACGAGGCGAACAGCTGCATCGGCGTGGTCCTCGCGGTGCCCGACCTGCCGGTCGCGATCGTCGCGACGCTGACGGACGTCCAGCACGACCTGTTCGACCTCGGCGGCGAGCTCTGCATCCCGGGCCACCGCGCCATCACGCCGCAGTACATCGAGCGTCTCGAGCAGACGCTCGACAAGCTCAACGAGAGTCTGCCGCCGCTCAAGGACTTCATCCTGCCGGGGGGCGGCCCGGCCGCGGCGGCGTGCCACCTCGCGCGCACGGTCGCGCGCCGCGCGGAGCGGCGCGTGTGGGCACTCGCCCGCGTGGAGTTCGTCGCGCCGGAAGTGCCGCAGTACCTCAACCGGCTCTCCGACCTGCTGTTCGTCGTCGCGCGCGTGCTGGCGCGCGGCGAGAGCGGCAGCGAAGTGCTCTGGCGCCGCCGCCCGTCGACCTGACGCGCGTCACGTCGGCGGCGAGCAGCCAGCGACTCGCCGTCGTTGCCCTTCAGCCAGCGACTCACCGTCGACGGCCAGCGCTTCCGGTCCGGGGCATGCCCGCGGGGACGCCGTAAACCCATCCATGGGGGCTCCGGGCGCCGCGTCCATGCGGCGCACGGCCCCGCGGACATGCCCCGGACCGGAAGCGCGTCCGCGCTCGGCTCGTCGCCCACGAGCGTCGGCGCGCATCCACGCGCCGACTCCGTGTCCGCGCCGCTGACGTTGCGCGAACACATCCAGGTGCGTCGCAAAGGCTGCCCGGTGCTCGTCCGCCGGGCCGTCACGCGCCATGGATGGCGCGTGCGGAGCCTACAGGGATGTACTTGCGGCGTCCCGGCGGGCGTGCTCCGGGCAGCCTTCGACGCACCCGCAGCCATCCCTGTGCCCGGAACCCGGAGCGCAGGCCAGGACAGCGCGGAGCCCAACGTCCGGGCACCGCCACCGCGCATGAACCGCGACGACCGCTAGCGCGCCAGCCTGCGACGAGCGTCGTCCAGCGCCGCGCAGGTGGCGCGCACGCCCTGCGCGAGCCGCGGCGTGGCGCGCGTGACGAGATCCGACGGCAGCGAGTAGATCGCACGTGCGCGCACGGCCTTCATGCGCGGCCACTTCGACCACAGCGCCGCCGGATCCGCGATCGTGTCGTCGGTGCTGACGATCACCTGCGGGTCGGCCTCGAGCACCGACTCCAGCGTGATCGCCGGCGCGATCTGCGGCAGCCGCGCGAACACGTTGCGCCCGCCGCAGAGCTGGACCACCTCGCTGATGACGTGCTCGCCGTTGACCGTGTAGACCGGGTCGTCGTCGATCTCGATGAACACGTCGAGCGGCGCGACCTGCGCGTGTGCGGCGCGCTGCGCGGCCACGTCCGCCTCGAACGCGCGCGCCGCCTGCTCCGCGAGCGTGGCGCTGCCCGCCAGCGCGCCGATGCGCCGCAGTGCCGAAGGCACGTCCGCCAGCCGGTAGGTCGGCACCGACTCGACGCGCAGCCCGAGACGCTTCAGCCGATCGATCACCGCGTCCGGCGTGCCGCTCGGCCAGACCAGCACCAGGTCCGGATGCAGCGCGAGCACGCGCTCCATGTCGACGCGCCAGGCGTCGCCGACCCGCGGCAGCCTGCGCGCGGCGTCCGGGTAGTCGCTGTACTCGACCGTGCCGACCAGCGCCGGACCCGCCCCGGCCGCATAGGCGATCTCCGTGAGGTTCGGCGCGAGGCTGACGATGCGCCGCGGCGGCTCCGCCCGGACGGAAGCCGCACAGAGGGCCAGCAGCAGGCACAGCCACGCGCGCCTCACGCGGCGCTTCCCCCGAGCACCAGCAGCGCGACCGCGACCAGCCAGACCCAGAGCGCGCGGACGACGATGCGCAGGGCGCCCCGCGCGGTCGCCAGGTCGAGCGCTCCCGCCGGCACGCCGGCGAGGCTCGGCTGCAACGACGCGCAGCCGACGCGCGCGAGCAGGTCCTCGCTGCGATCGAGCAGGCCGTGGCCCGCCCCGTCGACCGCCACCTTCCAGTTGCCGACCGCGTCCTCGAAACTGCCCGCGAGCGCGTAGGAGCCGGCCGCGAGCCGCGCCGGCACCCAGGCGAGCACGCCGTGCACGCGGGCCATCGAGGCGGCGAAGCCGTCGACGCCGGCGGGGGCGCCGGCGCGCTGCGCCTCGAAGGCCGCCCGCCGCCGCAGCAGGTCGCTCACCCGGAAGAGCCAGGCCCCGGCCGCGCCGAGCACCATGAACCAGAAGATGACGCCGAAGATGCGGTTGTTCGCCTGCACGAACACGGCCTCCTCGACCGCGGCCCGGGCCCCGTGCGCGTGGCGCGCGGCATCGCCCTCGATCAGCGCCCGTGCCAGCGACGCCGACGCCGGCCCGTCGCCGCGCTCGAGGGCCGCCGCGTAGTCGTCGACCTCGTCCTTCAGGTCGCGCGGGCCGAACGAGAACAGCAGCACGAACACCGCCAGCGCGAACTGCGGCAGGTGCAGCAGCTCGGAGCCGAGCGCCAGCGACGCGACCGCCACCGGCAGCACCGGCAGCAGCACGCCGGCGACCGTGCCGATCACCAGCGCCGGGCCGCGGTACGGCACCAGCAGCGCCTGCAGCCGGTCGCCGTAGCGGTCGAGCCAGCGGGCCTCGCGCAGGTGCAGCCAGTGCGTGAGGCCGCGCTCGCAGGCCAGGGCGAACAGCAGCGCGAGCAGGTTCATGCGGGACCCGTCGCGAGCCGGCCCTGCAGCTCGGCACGCAGCCGCGGCCAGTCGAAGGCGATGCCCGGGTCGGTCTTGCGGCCCGGCGCCACGTCGCTGTGGCCGACGACGCGGGCCGGCACGATGCCCGGATACGCCCGGCACAGCGCAGCCACCAGCCGCGCCGCCGCCGCGTACTGCGCGTCCGCGTAGGGCGCCGTGTCGGTCCCCTCGAGCTCGATGCCGATGGAGTAGTCGTTGCAGCGCTCGCGGCCCTCCCAGCTCGAGACGCCCGCGTGCCAGGCCCGCCGGTGGCAGGGCACGTACTGCACGACCCCGCCGTCGCGCCGCACCAGCGCATGGGCGGAGACCCGCAGGGCCGCGACCTCGGCGAAGTACGGGTGGCCGTCGGCCGGCAGTTCGTTCGTGAACAGCCGGTCGATCCACGGCCCGCCGTAGTCCCCGGGCGGCAGGCTGATGCCGTGCAGGACCACGAGGTCGGGCGCGACGCCCGGGGGCCGCTCGTCGCAGTTGGGGGACGGGCACTGCCGGGCGCCGAGGATCAGGCCGCTTTGCGGGTCGACGGCGAGCGGACCGGACCGGTGCGGGGCGGTGGCGCGGGAACGCATGCCCGCATGATGCCGCCGCGGCGGCGCGAGCGCCAACGCGATTGAATTAAACTGCGTCCGTGGACCGCCCCGCCCCCGCCCTGCACCCGCTCGCCGCGCGCGACCTGCGCGTGGTCTGGCACCCGTGCACCCAGATGAAGGACCACGAGTGGCTGCCGATGATCGCGGTGGAGCGCGGCGAGGGCGCCTGGCTCTACGATGCCGACGGCCGCCGCTACCTCGACGCGATCAGCTCGTGGTGGGTGAACCTGTTCGGTCACGCCAACCCGCGCATCAACTCGGCCATCGCCGACCAGCTCGGCCGGCTCGAGCACGTGATGCTGGCCGGCTTCACCCACGAGCCCGCCGTCGCGCTCGCCGAGCGCCTGACCGCGCTCGCGCCGCCGGGACTGTCGCGCTGCTTCTACGCGGACAACGGCTCGAGCGCGATCGAGGTGGCGCTCAAGATGAGCTTCCACTACTGGCGCAACTCCGGCCGCGGCGCCAAGCGGAGGTTCATCACGCTCGCCAACAGCTACCACGGCGAGACGCTCGGCGCGCTCGCGGTCGGCCACGTCGAACTCTATCGGGAGATCTACCAGCCGCTGCTGATGGACGTGATCACGGTGCCCTCGCCCGACTGCTACGACCGCGAGCCGGGCGAGGACTGGGAAGCGCACTCGCGGCGGATGTTCGCGCCCATGGAGGAAGCGCTCGCGCGCCACGCCCACGAGACCTGCGCGGTGATCGTCGAGCCGCTGGTGCAGTGCGCGGCCGGCATGCGCATGTACCACCCGGCCTACCTGCGCCTGCTGCGCGAGGCCTGCGACCGCCACGGCGTGCACCTCATCGCCGACGAGATCGCGGTCGGCTTCGGGCGCACCGGCACGCTGTTCGCCTGCGAGCAGGCCGCGGTCACGCCCGACTTCCTCTGCCTGTCGAAGGGCCTCACGGGCGGCTACCTGCCGCTGTCCGCCGTGCTGACGCGCGAGGAGGTCTACCAGGCGTTCTACGACGAGTACGCGAAGCTGCGGGCCTTCCTGCACTCGCACAGCTACAGCGGCAACGCGCTCGCCTGCACGGCGGCGGTCGCGACGCTGGACATCTTCGAGTCGGACGGCGTGATCGGGCGCAACCGCGCGCTGGCCCGCCACCTCGGCGCGCGCGCCTGCGAACTGCTCGGCGAGCTGCCGCACGTCGCCGAGCTGCGCCAGTGCGGGATGATCGTGGCCGCGGAGCTGGCCCGCGACGGCGACCGCCACCGGCCGTTCGACTGGCGGGAGCGCCGCGGGCTGCGCGTGTACCGCCACGGGCTCGAGCACGAGGCGCTGCTGCGCCCGCTCGGCAACGTCGTCTATTTCATGCCGCCCTACGTGATCACCCCCGACGAGGTGGACGCGCTGGTCGCAACCGCGCGCGACGCCATCGTGGCGGCCACCGCGGATTGCCCGGCCGCCACGCGCCGCGCGGGCAGCGCCGGCCCGACCGGCATCGCGCCCGCGGCCTCCTCGGCCGGCCTGGAGTTCTGATGCGGGTCGTGCGCGTCCACGTCGACCAGCCCCTCGCCCCCGACGCCGACGTCCTGCTGCCGGCGGCCGCGGCCTACCACGTCGCCAAGGTCCTGCGGCTGCGGGCCGGTGCGCCGATCGTCGCATTCGACGGCAGCGGCAGCGACTACCGCTGCGAGGTCCTCGCCGTGGAGGGCGAGCGCGTGCGCGTGCGGGTCGGCCCGCGCGCCGCCGGCCTCGCGGAGTCCCCCCTCGGCATCACGCTCGTGCAGGCGGTCTCGCGCGGCGAGCGCATGGACTGGACGCTGCAGAAGGCGACCGAGCTCGGCGTGCGGGCCATCCAGCCGGTGCTGTCGGCGCGCAGCGTCGTCCGCCTCGACGCGCAGCAGGCCGGGAAGAAACTGCGGCACTGGCAGGCCATCGTCGCCGGGGCCTGCGAGCAGTGCGGGCGCAGCGTGCTGCCGGAAGTGCGTCCGCCGCTGGAACTCGCGAGCCATCTCGCGACCGCCCCGCGCGAGGGCCAGCGCTTCGTGCTCAGCCCCGGCGGCCCGGCCTCGCTCGCCGGACTCGCGAGCGTGAGCACGCGCGTCGAACTGCTGATCGGGCCGGAAGGCGGCCTCGACGACACGGAACTGGAGCGGGCCCGGCAGGCCGGATACGCGCCGGTGCGCCTCGGGCCGCGCGTGCTGCGCACCGAGACCGCCGGCATCGTCGCGCTGGCCGTGCTCCAGGCGTTCTGGGGCGACCTCGGCTGAAGCGCGGGTTCAGGCGGCCCGCGTCTCCTCGCTGATCATCTCCTCGAGGCGCTCGAAGTCGGGCAGCAGCGGGTATTCGTTCAGCATCCGCACCTGGCGGATGACCGGCACGCGCTCGCCGAAGCTGCGCGACTCCTCGTTCTGCAGCACGTCGCTGCCGACCCGCACGAGCTGCGGGAAGCCCTGGGTGAGCAGCGCGAGGTGGCCGCCGGCGATGCGGCCGGTGATGCCCTGCAGCACCACGATGCGCGTGCGCCCGCTGGTGCGCGGCGGCGTGCGCCCGCAGGTCGCCTCGAAGGAGACCAGCGGCACGCGCCGGCCGCCCCAGGCGACGGTGCCGAGGTACCACGCGGGCGCGCCGTCCATCGGCGTCGGCGCCTGGTAGTTGATCACCTCGGTCACGCACGAGCGCGGCAGGATCAGGCGGTCCTCCGCCAGCGGCACGAGCAGGCAGTACAGTTCGTCGACGACGGCGTTCATCGCAGGGCGGTCCTCACTCCTGGCGGCGGCGCGCGAGCACCAGCGGCTCGATCGCGTCGAGCAGCTGGCTCTCCTGGTAGGGCTTGCCGAGGTAGTCGTCGACGCCGATCTCGATGGCGCGCGCCCGGTGCTTGTCGCCCATGCGCGAGGTGATCATGATGATCGGCACGTCGGCGAGGCGCGCGTCGCCCCGCACGTGCGCGGCGACCTCGTAGCCGTCCATGCGCGGCATCTCGATGTCGAGCAGGATGACGTCGGGCACGTGCTCCTGCAGCAGCGCCAGCGCGTCCACGCCGTCCTTCGCGGTCATCACGCGCATCCCGTTGCGCTCGAGCAGGCGCTGGGTGACGCGCCGCACGGTGATCGAGTCGTCCACCACCAGCGCGAAGATGCGGTCGTCGCGCGAGGGCCGCGCCGTCGCCTCGGCCGGGCGCGCGCGCCACTCCGAGCGCACCAGCGCACCCACGTCGAGGATGATGACGATGCGGCCGTCGCCGAGGATCGTGGCGCCGGAGATGCCGCGGATCGAGGCGACCTGCGGGCCCACCGACTTGACGACCACCTCGCGGCTGCCGACCAGCTCGTCGGTCACCAGCGCGGTCGAGTGCTCGCCGGCGCGCACGAGGATCACCGCGAGCGCCTGGTCGGTCTCCGGCAGGGTCGACGGCCCGGTGCCGACGAACGAGCCGAGGTGCTGGAAGCGGTAGACGTTGCCGCCGTAGGTGAAGCTCGGCGTCTCCTCCGCGAGGTGACGCTCGATCTCGGAGCGCTGCAGGCGCGCCACGCCCTCCACGGTCGCCACCGGCAGCGCGAACAGCTCGTCGTGCACGCGCACGATCAACGCCTGCGTGATGGCCAGCGTGAACGGCAGGCGGATCGTGAAGCGCGCGCCGCGGCCCGGCGTCGATTCGATGAACAGTCCGCCGCCGAGCTTCTTCACCTCGGTGGCGACGACGTCCATGCCGACGCCACGGCCCGCCTGCTGCGTCAGCCGGTCGGCCGTGCTGAAGCCCGGCTCGAGGATGAGCTGCAGCGCCTGCTCGTCGGTCAGGTCCTGGTCGGGACGCAGCAGGCCCGTCTGGCGGGCCTTGGCGCGGATCGCGGGCACGTTGAGCCCGGCGCCGTCGTCCTCGACCACGATCACGACCTCGGCGCCCTCGCGCTGCAGCCGCATCACGATGTTGCCCGCCTCGGGCTTGCCGGCCGCCACGCGGTCCTGCGGCAGCTCGATGCCGTGCACGACCGAGTTGCGCAGCATGTGCTCGAACGGCGGCAGCATGCGCTCGAGCACCTGCCGGTCGATCTCGCCGGAGCCGCCCTCCACCGCCAGCTCGACCTTCTTGCCGGTCTCGTTGGCGGCCTGGCGCGCGAGGCGGGTGAGGCGCTGCACGTGCCGCTGGAACGGCACCATGCGCGTCTTCATCAGCCCGTTCTGCAGTTCCGCGACGATGCGCCCCTGCTGCTGCAGCAGGTTCTGCGTCTCGCGGTTGAGGTTCTCGAGCAGGCCCTCGATGCTGCCCACGTCGCTCACGGACTCGGCCAGAGCCCGCGAGAGCTGCTGGATCGTCGAGTAGCGGTCGAGCTCGAGCGGGTCGAAGTCGGCGCGGTGGCCGAAGTCGTCCTGGTGCTTGTTGAGGATCTGGGTCTCGGTCTCGATCTCGAGCTTGCGCAGCTGCTCGCGCAGTCGCGTGACCGTGCGGTCGAGCTCGGCGAGGTTGAACTCGATCGAGGTCATCTGCTGCTCGATGCGCGAGCGGAAGATGCTGACCTCGCCGGCGTTGTTCAGCAGTTCGTCGAGCAGGTCGGCGTCGACGCGCGCCAGCTCCTGCCGCTCGCTGGGCGCCGTCGGCTCGCGCCCCGGCAGCACCGGCGGGACGAGCACCGTCGCGTCGGCCGCGAACGGCACGCCGGTCGCGATCGGCTCGGCGACGGGCGGCGGTGCGGCCTCGGGCTCGGCCGCCGGCAACTCGGCCTCGGACTCGAACTCCAGGTGCGCCGGCGCCACCTCGGCCGGCGACTCCACCACGGGCGGCCCGGACGGGACCGGCGCCGCGGGCGCGACCTCGACGGCCTCGGACGGAACGCCGCCCGCCAGGGCCTGGATCCGCGCCAGCAGCGAAGACGCAGGCGCGATGTGCTGGCCGGTGCTCGCGGCCTCGCGCATCAGCTGCAGTTCGTCGATCGAGGCCTGCAGGACCTCGATGGCGCCGGCGTCGGCGTGCGACGAACCCGTCTCCACCGCCGCGAGAAACGACTCGAGCTCGTGGCTCAGGTCGCCCATGGCGCGGATGCCCGCCATGCGGGCGCCGCCCTTCAGCGTGTGCAGGAGACGCTTGAGTTCGGTCACCTGGCTGGTGTCGGCGCGGTCGCGCACCCAGTTCGACAGCGCGACGTCCGCCTGCTCGAGCAGTTCGGTGGCTTCCTCGCCGAAGATGGCGGCGATGTCGGCGTCGAAATCGGCCTCGGGCGCGACAGCCGGCGCCGCAGCGGGAGCCGGCGCCGGCGGCGGTGCGAATGCCGGCGCAGGGGCCGCAGGCTCGAGCGGCCACGCCGGCGCCGGCGGCGTCGGCCCGGCGGCGGGCGGTGGCGCGAACTCGGTTGGCGCGGGCTCGGCCGGCGGGGCCTCGACCGGTGCAGGCTCGACCAGGCCGGCCGCGGGCGCCTCGATGGGTTCGGGTTCCGGTGCGGGTTCGGGAACCGTTTCGAGCACGATCTCCTCGGACGGTAGCGTCGGCCCGGGTTCGGGTTCGGGCACCGGTTCGGCTTCTGGCGCCGCCTCGGCCTCCGGCGGCGACTCGAGCACGATCTCCTCGGGCTCGAACTCGGGTTCGGCACCCACTGGTTCAGCCGCCGCGCGTTCGGGCTCCGGCTCGTCGGGCACGTTCGCCTCGGCCACGGGCGGCTCGGCGGGCGGCGTCGCCTCGGTCGCCTGCTCCGGCAGCGTCTCGAGGACCTGCGTCGGCTCCAGCGCCCACATGCCGGCCCGCGCCGATTCGAGCAGCTGCGTCGGCTCGAGCATGACGGTGGGATCGAGGGCCGCACGCCGCTCGTCCGTCATGCCGTCCTCGAGCAGGGCCTCGTGGGGCATGGTGTGGTCGACGTCGTGCTCGTCCGCCACGAGGTCGGCAGGCAGTTCCGGGAGCGACGGTTCGGTCTGTTCCTCGAGCGGCGTCGCGGCGACTGCGGGCGCCGGTGCCGGACGCCAGGCCTCGCCGAGAGTCCGCTCGGCGGCGGCCGCGAGCCGGCCGAGCTCGGCGTCGAGCGCGCGATCGAGCGCGTGCCAGCCGGCGATCAGCCGGCCCTGTTCCGGGAAGAAGCCGGTGTTCTCGTCGACGTGCTCGGAGACGGTCTCGAGCAGTCGCACGGTGTCGCGCAGCAGCAGCAGGCCTTCCTCGGGCAGGCCGTGGCCGTTGTCGAAGAGCTTGCGGACGTAGTCCTCCATGGGCTCGGCGACCTTGATGCCCTGGCGCGCGCCGGCGGTCTTCGCGATGCCCGCCAGCGTGTGGCAGGCACGGTAGAGCGCCTCCGTGATGCCGTAAGGGGCGAGGCTGCGGCCGCAGCGCTCGATGAAGTCGCGGACCGTCGCGATGTGGCCGGCGGTCTCCTTGCGGAAGATGTCGCGCAGCACCGGATCCATGGCCGTCTCGACCACGGGCGGGCCGCCCGGCGCGACCGCCGGCGGTGGCGGCTCCGGGGCGACGGCCCGGGGCTCGGGGGCTGCGGACTCGGGGGCGGCGGGCTCGGCGGCGGCGGGCGGCTCGGCAGCCGGCGGCGCCAGCGGCGCGGCCGACGCGGCCGGCAGGACCGTCGCCTCGCGGCCCGAGAGCGCGTCCGCACGCGCCATGATGCCGTCGACGTCGGCGGCCGCCTGGCCGCCGTGCTCGATCTCGTCGACCAGCAGCGGCATCGCCGCCACCGCGTCGCGCACGGTCTCGACGATGTCCGGGGTGCGCGGCAGCGTCTGGCTGATGACGCGGTTGAGCAGGTTCTCGATGCTCCAGGAGAACTCGCCCACCCGGCGCGCGCCGACCATGCGCCCGCTGCCCTTGAGCGTGTGGAACGCGCGACGCACGTCGCGCAGCGCCTCGGCATCCAGCGGGTTCGACGCCCACTGCGGGAACAGCGTCTGCAGGCGTGCGACGTTCTCGCGCGCTTCCTCGACGAACAGCTCGACGAACTCGCGGTCGACCGTCGTGGGCGGCGCCTCGGCCGCGACGGCCGGCGCCGGCGGCGAGGCGGCGGCCGTCACCGCGGGCGACGGCGCGAGAGCGGCAGGCGCGACCGCCGGCTCCTCGGCACGCGCGGGCCGCAGGGGCACGACGCGCGTCGCCGCGGCGGGCTCGGTCTCGGTGAGCGCGGCCTCGGCGGCCGCGAGCATCTGCCACTGGTCGCCGCGGCCGGCCTGCAGCAGCTCCATGTAGTACTCGACGGCCACGATGGCGTCGGCGAGCCGGTCGAGCCGCGCCGGCGCCAGCGCCCCGGGGCCGGGGCGCACGATGTTGCCGAGCGCGCGGCCCACGCTCTCCATGACCTCGACGGCGCGCTGCTTGCCGAGCATCAGCAGGCCCGCGGTGATGCCGCGCACCAGGGTCGGGACCTGGTCCAGGCCCTGCGCCTCGGTCGGCGCGGCGAGCGCCTGCGTGACCGCCTCCTTGATGCGCGCCATGTTCACGATGCACTCGCGCAGCACGGCTTCCTGCACCTGGCGGAACTCGTCGTCGGTGGGCTCGCCGGCGCGCGCGCCCGTGCCGCGCGGCTCGGGCACGATCAGGCGCACGAGCTGCGCGTCGAGGCTGTCCTCCACCGAGATCAGCGCCGAGGCGATGCTGAGCAGCGCGGTGTCGTCGGGCGCGATGCGCTTGTCGACGATGGCCTTGAGCGCCTCGATCTCGCCCTGCACGCGGTCGCGCAGCGCGCCGAGCCCGAGCACGCCGAGCGTGTCGGAGATCTTGTGCAGCATCTCGAGCTGGGGCACCAGTTCCTCGACCTGCTGCGCGCCCTTGCGCACGAAGATGTCCAGCACGTCCTTGACGCGGGTGAGGTCCTCGCGGATCGCGGCGGCGACCGTCTTCATCAGGCGCACGCTCGGCGCCGAGAGGGTCTCGCTCGACTCGTCGCCCGGCTCGATCGCGAGCAGGTGGTCGAGGCGGAACGAGCGGCGCACGCCCTCGACGCGCGGCCCGGTGGAGCGGGCGCGGGCCACGTAGAACAGCAGGTTGTTCAGCAGTTCGACCGGCGGCTGGTCCGCGTAGCGCTGCTCGCCCTTTTCCTGCAGGCGGCGCAGCTCGCGGTCAACCTGCCCGAGCAGGCGCTTGACCGACACGCTGCCGGGCAGCCCGTCCTGGCGCAGCGCCTCGAGCACCGCGCCGACGACCCACCACAGCTGGAAGAGCGGCTGGGTCGAGGCCGCGATCTCGAACTGGCTCGCGATGTCGGCGATCTGACGCAGGTTCGCGTCGACGTTCTCGCTGCGGATCCAGCCGAGCAGCGCGATCTGCAGGCGCGGGCGCAGGCGCCGCGCGAGGTCGGCGATCTCGCGGTCGCCGGCGTGCACCGAGGCGGGCCGCGCGGGCTCGTCCGAGCGCAGGTTGAGGAGCAGCAGCGTGCCCTCGGAGAGCAGCGCGCTGCCGCGGGCGGCACGCAGGTCGTTGAGCAGCGGCAGCAGCGCGAGCGGCACGTCGCGGGCGCCGGAGGCGACGCGCTCGACGTAGGAAGGCAGCTGCTCCATGGCGCGCATCATCGCGTCGAGACAGTCCTCGTCGGCCTTGCCGTCGCCGGAGTGCTGGTCGACGTAGCGCGCGACCTGCTCCATTTCCTCGGCCAGCAGCGAGCCGCCGTAGACCTCGGTGAGCCGCAGCGCGCCGCGGGCGAGGTGCACGTGGGCCGCGAAGCGGTGCAGCGCGCCGCGGTCCTCGGGCTTCTCGGCGAAGACTTCCAGGGCCGCGCGCGCCTCGTTCAGCTCGGCGGCGATCTCGCGGGCGATGACCTGCAGCGAGGCGTGAGCCTCGTCGACGCTGGCCAGTGTCTGGGGTCCGGTGCTCACGTCGCGCCTGGCGGGGTATGTCTCAGCCGACGCCGCCCGCGCGCCGCGGCCGCTCGCCCGCGTCCGCGTCGTCGGCGCTCAGGACCGGGTATTCCCCGGTGCTCGTGGTGCGCGCGCCGGGCGGCAGGCGGAAGCCCGTCACCGACTTGCGCAGCTGCGTGGCGAGCTCGGCCAGCTTGCCGATCGAGCTCGAGGTCGCCGAGGTGCTCTCGGCCGTCTGCGAGCTGATCTCGCGCAGCACCTGCATGTTGCGCGAGATGCTCTGCGACACGCCCGCCTGCTGGCGCGCGCTCGCGGAGATGTTCTGCACCAGGCTCGCGATCTGGTTGGAGACCTGCTCGATCTCCTCGAGCGACGCGCCGGCGTTCTCGGCCAGCAGCGCCCCGCCCACCACGTCGGTGGTCGTGCGCTCCATCGAGACGACCGCCTCGTTGGTGTCCGCCTGGATCGTGCGCACCAGCACCTCGATCTGCTTGGTGGCGTTGGCCGCGCGCTCCGCCAGCCGCTGCACTTCGTCGGCGACCACCGCGAAGCCGCGCCCCGCCTCGCCGGCCATCGAGGCCTGGATGGAGGCGTTGAGCGCGAGGATGTTGGTCTGCTCGGCGATGTCGTTGATCAGCTCGACGATGTTGCCGATCTCCTGCGAGCTCTCGCCCAGGCGCTTGATGCGCTTGGAGGTCT
>WBZM01002406.1_pt1 | contig 16002 bp, 9 predicted proteins | sample 5204271 | NCBI WGS metagenome assembly WBZM01 (sample SAMN12344346, study PRJNA552823) | activated sludge metagenome | biome: Activated sludge suspended growth; feature: Nitrification reactor; material: Wastewater; isolation source: activated sludge from nitrification reactor of wastewater treatment...
CGGTCACGGCGCCCATCCCGCCCGCCGGCAAGGCGAGGCCGTGGGCCCCGCCGCCCGCCTGTGCCGCCAGCCGGTAGAGCAGCGTCAGGACGGTGCCCGGCGAGCGCGGCCCGAAGTTCGAGCCGAGCACCGCGTCGAGCGCCAGGGCCCCCTTGAGGCGCGGCGACTCGAAGTGCTCCTCCAGCAGGTCGTGCGCATTCATGGCGCCGATGCGCAGCAGTTCGCGCATGTCGCGCCGGCCCAGCCGCCGCACCCGCAGGCCGAGGCCGAGCAGCGCGCGCCGGTCCGACCACGCGTCGGTGCCGAGTTGCGGCGGCACCCGGCCCAGCACCGGCTCCAGCACGCGCGCGAACCGCTGCAGGCGCTCCATGAAGCCGGCGTAGGCCGCGGTGTCGCGGTCGGAAGCGCCGGTCACGCGCCCGGGCTCGAGCACGAGCGGCGCGGCCCCGGGCGCCAGCGCGACCGTCGGCAAGCGCGAGGCCGCCAGTCGCAGGCCGTGCCGCTCGAGGGCGAGGTCGGCCGCCACCCGCGCCGACAGCTGGTGCAGCACGTGCGCACCGGCCGACACGTTGAGGCCCGGCGCGAATTCGCGGGTCACGGCGGCACCGCCGACCTGCGCGCCCGCCTCGAGCACCAGCACCGAGCGCCCCGCTCGCGCCAGGTAGGCGGCGCAGACGAGGCCGTTGTGACCGGCGCCGATCACGACGTAGTCGTAGCGGGTCGACGCCTGCGCGTTCACGCGCGCACCTCGCGGCGCAGGTCGCGCAACACGGCCCGCGCCGCGTTGGCCCCGGGCGCACCCATCACGCCGCCGCCCGGATGCGTGGTCGAGCCGCAGAGGTAGAGCCCGCGCACCGGCGTTCGGTACTGCGCGCAGCCGGGCACGGGCCGGTTGAACAGCAGCTGGTCCATGGTCAGCTCGCCCTGGAAGATGTTGCCCTCGGTCAGTCCGACCTCGCGCTCGATGTCGTGCGGCGTGCGGATCTCGGCGTGCAGGATCAGGCGGCGGAAGTCGGGACTGTGCTGCGCGATCGCCTCGATGACCGTCTCGCCGAACGCCCGGCGCTTCGCGTCGTCCCAGGGCCCGTCGGCGAGCCGGTACGGACAGTACTGCACGAACACGGACATGTAGTGCTTGCCGTCCGGCGTCATGGTCGGATCGATCTGCGTCGGGATCAGCATGTCGACGTAGGGCGCGCGCGACCAGGTGCCCTCCTTCCAGTCGTCGTAGGCGCGCTCCATCATCTCGACGGTGTCCGTGACGTGCATGTCGCCGCGGGTGCAGGTCGCCCCGGGCGGAATCGCCGGGAACGTGGGCAGCCCGTCGAGCGCGATGTTGAGCTTGCCCGACGACCCGCGGATCTTGAACCGGCGCACCTGCTCGACGAACTCGCCCGGCAGGTCGCCCGGCTCCATGGTGTCGAGGAAGGTGCGCTTCACGTCCATGCCGGACAGCACCTGCTTGGCGCGGATCTCCTCGCCGTCCTCGAGCACCACGCCCGTCACGCGCCCGGCGCGCGCGAGGACGCGGCGAACGCCGGCCCCGGTGCGGATCTCACCGCCGCTCGCACGCAGCGACGCGGCCAGCGCGCCGGTCACGGCGCCCATGCCGCCGCGCGCGAAGCCCCAGCCGCCCACCGTGCCGTCGATCTCGCCCATGTAGTGGTGCAGCAGCACGTAGGCCGTGCCCGGCGAGCGCGGCCCGAGCGCCGTGCCGATGATCGAGCTGCCGGCGAGATGCGCCTTGACGATCTCGCTCTCGAAGTACTCGTCGAGGAAGTCGGCCGCGCTCATGGTCCAGAAGCGCAGCGTGTCGTGGATTCGCTCAGGCCCGAGCCGGTGCAGGCGCAGGCCGAGCTCGACGAGCTCCAGCAGGTCGCGCGGCCGGAACGACGTCGGGTCGGGCGGCTCGCGCAGCAGCAGCGGCTTGATGAAGCGGCACTGCCGGATCACGTCGCGGGCGTAGCGGTCGTAGGCCTCGGCATCGCGCAGCGAGTGGCGCGCGATCTCGCGGCGCAGCGCGTCGTGGTTGTCGTACAGCGCGAGGTGCCCGCCGCCCTGCATCAGGGTGCAGCCGCCGTCGTAGGGGATGATCTGCAGGCCGAAGCGCGGCAGTTCGAGCTCGCGCATGATCTCGGGCCGCAGCAGGCTGCAGACGTAGGAGCAGTTCGAGTAGGTGAAGTCCCGGTACAGGCGCCGGCTGACCGCCGCACCGCCGACGTACTCGTTGCGCTCGAGCACCTGCACCTTCAGCCCGGCGCGGGCCAGGTAGCACGCGGCGACGAGGCCGTTGTGCCCGGCCCCGACGACGATCGCGTCGAGCGGATCCGCGCTCACGCGGGCGGACGGTGACGGGCGCCCACGCTGGCCAGCGTGGCGTCGACGGCGACCTCGAAGGCGCGCAGCGTGTCGCGCAGGCACGACTCGTCGTGCGCGGCGCAGACGAACCAGGGCTCGCGGGAATCGGGCTCGCACAGGATGCGCTCGTCGTGCAGCACGCGCGCCATCGCGTCGTAGAACGTGTAGTCGCTGCCCTTCCAGGCGCGGTAGTTGCGCGGCGCCTCGCGCGCGAAGTACAGGCCGCTCATCGAGGGGTGGCCGACGAAGCTGTGCGGGATGCCGCGCGCATCGAGCACCGCGCGCATGCCCTGGCGCAGGCGCGTTCCGTAGTCGGCGATGCGCTCGAGCGCGTCCGTGTGCTCGAGGATGTCGAGCGTCTTCTCGGCCGCGGCCAGCGAGACGGAGTGCGCGGTGTAGGTACCGCCGTGCGCCACGCCCTTGCCGAGCTTGCGCATGATCTCCTCGCGCCCGGCCAGCACCGAGATCGGGTAGCCGTTGGCGACGGCCTTGGCGAAGGTGCAGAGGTCGGCCCTCACGCCGTACAGCTCCTGCACGCCGCCGCGCGCAACGCGGAAGCCGGTCTTGACCTCGTCGATCAGCAGCACCACGCCGTGCCTGTCGCACAGCTCGCGGGCCGCGCGCAGGTACTCCGGCTCGGCGGCGATGCCGAGGCAGTTGCCCATGATCGGCTCGATCAGCAGGCAGGCGATGCGGCCAGCGTGGCGCCGGAACACGTCCTCGAGCTGGCTGGCGTCGTTGGCCTGCACGAAGTGCGCGAAGCTGCGCAGGCCAAGCGGGATGCCCTCGCTGTACGGATACACCGTCGGATCGCCGACCTCGTTCCAGCGATCCATCGGCGTGAACCACATCGCCTCGTTGAACAGGCCGTGGTAGCTGCCCTCGAGGATCACGTAGTCGTCCTTGCCGGTGTAGGCCCGCGCGAGGCGCAGGCCGGCCATCACGGCCTCGGTGCCGGAGTTCGAGAAGCGCACCAGTTCGGCCGCCGGCACCATGCGCGCGATGCGCTCGGCGACCGCCAGTTCGCGCTCGGTCGACAGCGCGAACACGCCGCCGACCTCCATGCCCTGGCGCGCCGCCTCGTCGACGCGCGGGTCGGCGTAGCCGAGGATCGCCGGCCCGTAGCCGAGCCGGTAATCGACGTACTCGTTGTCGTCGATGTCGGTGACGCGCGCGCCGCGGCCGTGCTTGACGTAGATCGTGCGTTCCTCGCCCCAGTAGCGGAAGTTCGAGGCGACGCCGAGCGGCAGTCGCTGCACGGCTCGACGGAAATGGGCATTGCTGCGGCTGAGGTCGCGGCTCATGGGTCCCCCCTGGCGGACGCGGCGCCGTGCGGCGCCAGCGCGGACTATATGACCATATAAGCCGCGGCCAGGGAAGCCCGCGAGACGGACCCGTGTCGGGCCGTCCGGCCGGCGCTGGCCCATCGACTGCCACCCGCGAAATCACTGGATTTGTGCGGTGCAACAGCGCGCGTCGGTCTTCGCCGGCGTCGATGCCTTGCCAGGATTCGCGGCGGCGGCGTAGATTACACGGACGTATAGAACGGCCACACGGGGAGACCACGATGGCCACCGTACCCGCCGCCCGCGACGAGCAGCGCCCCGACGAGCCCGGCCGCAGCCGGGCCATGCCGGCCTGGGTGTACCGCCACCCCGAGATGACGCGCCTCGAGCTCGAACGCATCCTGCTGCCGAGCTGGCAGTTGCTCTGCCACGTCAGCTCGCTGCGCGAGAGCGGAGACTACGTCACGCTCGACGTCGGGCCCGAGAGCGTGGTCGCGGTGCGCGACCGCGACGGCACGATCCGCGCGTTCCACAACGTCTGCCGCCACCGGGCGGCCCGCCTCCTCGACGGCTCGGGCAACTGCGGCGGCGGCATCACCTGCCCGTACCACGGCTGGACGTACCGCCACGACGGCACCCTGATCGGCCTGGCGGCGCGCGAGAGTTTCCCAGGGCTCGACCGCACCGGGCACGGCCTGCGCGCCGTGCGCACCGAGATCGCCTTCGGCTTCGTGTTCGTCGCGCTGGCCGGCGACCCGCCGCCGGTCGCGGCGACCTGGGGCGCGATGGCCGAGGATTTCGCGCCCTACCGGTTCGACCGGATGGTGCCGCTCAGCCCGATCTCCGAGGAGATCTGGGAGGTCGACTGGAAGGTGGCGATGGACAACTACCTCGAGTCCTACCACGTGCCCATCGGCCACCCGGGCCTCAACCGGCTCTGCGTGCCGGACTACGAGGACCAGGCGGGCGTGCCCGGCGTCGCGCGCGGCGTGAGCTGGCTGCGGCCGCAGCCGTCCACGCGCTGGTCGGAGCGCATGTACCAGCAGCGCGTCGGCAACGTCACCGGGCACCTCCCGGAGCCGAACCGGCGGTGCTGGCGCTTCTACAGCATGCTGCCGAACCTGGGCATCGACGTGCTGCCGGAGCAGATGGATTTCTTCCAGGTGCTGCCGGACGGGCCTGGCCGCTGCCGGATCCGCAGCGGCGTCTACGGCCTGCCCGACGCGAGCCGCGAGATGCGCGTCGTGCGCTACCTCGGCCAGCGCATCAACCGGCAGATCAACCGCGAGGACGCGTGGCTGTGCGGGCGCGTGCAGCGCGGCCTCGGCTCGCGCGGCTACACGCCGGGCCCGCTCTCGGAACTGGAGGGCTGGATGCGCGAGTTCCACGACCTGCTGCGCGAGCGCATCCCGGAGACACGGTTCGCCGCGGCGCCGGCCCGGTTCGCGTGAACCGCCGCGGGCTTCACTCGCCGGGGCTGCCGGCCATGCGCCGGAATGCGGCCACCGCCGGTGCCGGGACGGCATGGACGTCGGGCGCGTAATCCGGATCGGCGTAACCCTGCTCGGTGGAGACGGCCAGCGCCAGCTCGGCGTCGAACTGCGCGCGCCACTCCCGCGCGGCCGCATCCGGGCGCCCGCGCGCTGCCGCGCCGGCCTTCGCCCGGCACGCGTAGCGCTGCACGCGACTGCCGCCGCCGGGTGCCGGCAGGGCCTGCAGCACCACGAGCCCGTCGGGGTGGCGCTCGACCAGCGTGGCGGGCCAGAAGAACTGGCTGCGCGGCGCGCCGGCTTCGCGCGCGACGATGGTCCGCGCGGCGGCGTCGATCTCCAGCGAGCCGCCGGCGCCGAGGCGCGACTCCAGCCACTGCTCGACGACGGTGTGCCAGCTCGCGGCCACGGAGAATTCCTCCAGCGACCCGCCGGCGGGCACGGCGAACCGGCCGCGCGCGAGCCCGGCCGCCGGTCGCGGCTCGCGGGCATCGCCCGCGCCGACGCGCACGAACAGCAGACCGTCCGCGTTGCGCAATTCGAGCCCGGCCAGCGCGCCACGCGCCGCCGCTGCGCGCGGCTGGCCGGCGAAGTCCCAGGCCAGCCCGTGCAGCGCGCATTCCAGCCCACCGCCTGCCGTGCCCGTGCGCCCGGTCACCAGCGCGTGCGGCTGCTGCCGGCAGGCATTCCTGAACGCGCGCAGCTCGCCGGCGCCGTCGCGCACGACGAGCACGCGCGTGCCGGCCAGAGCGGTGGCGAGGACTGCCGCGGGCCCGGGCAGCTCGCACTCGTGGCCGACGTACCACCACGCGGCCCGCAAGGCTGCGTCGCGAGGGGCCGCGACGGCCGGGCCGGGCGGACCGCCCGCCAGCGCGCCGGCCGGCCCGAAATCGCGGGGGAACACCGATCGCAGGTAGGCGAGGCAGCGCCGGCGCGCCGCCGCGCGGTCGATGTGCGCCTCCTCCTCGAAGGCGAACGCCTGCCAGAGCATCTCGAGTACGCCGATCAGGCCGAGCGCGACGGCGTCCGCGTCGAGGTGCCGGCGGCCGCTCGCCTCGATCATGCCGGCCACCAGCTCGTGCACCAGCGCGGCGAAGTTGGCGTCCTTCTGCCCGCAGATGGCCAGGTATTCCTCTCGGGCGCTCGCCTCGCCCCAGAACGCGTACCACACCGCCACCTTGCGCGGGCTGGCGATGTCGGGATCGAGGTAGAGATCCACCAGGCGTTCGAGCGCCAGGGCCGGCCGGTCGCGCAGGGCCGCCACCGGCACCATCACGCGCTCCTCGAATTCCGTGGCGAGGTACTGCAGCGCGGCCACCAGCATCGCGGCCTTGGAGCGGAAGTAGAAGCGGACGATGCCGGGCGAGAGCTGCGCAATGGCCACGACCCGCGCCACCGTCGTGCCGGTCGGGCCGTACTGGTGCAGCGCGGCAATGGTCGCGTCGATCAGGCGCTGGCGCTGCCGCACGGGCAGCGCTGCCGGGGCGGCATCCCCCGCACGCGCACCGCCGCGCCGCCGGGCGCGACTCACCGCGCACCCGCCGCGCGGCAGCCCGTCGCGCGCAGCCTCAGCAGCGACACGCGGCGGGCTCCGACCGAAGGTCGCGGGTGGCGGGGCCGGTCGGCACACGAGGCTGGCCGGCGGTGAGCGCCGCACGCGTCACGCTGGCCGACCGGCTGCAGGGGCGGGCCGGGCGCTGGCTGGTCATCCTGCCGCCGATGGCGTTCCTGGCGGCGTTCTTCCTGGTGCCGTTCGCGTTCGCGCTGATGATCAGCTTCGCCGAGACGGCGGTGCGCGTGCCGCCGTTCACGGACATCGTGACGCTCGGCGCGGACGGCCACTGGCGGGTGAGCCTGAGTCTCGACAATTACGCGTACCTGCTGCGCGACGAAGTCTACGCGACATCGTACTGGTATTCGATCCGCACGGCATTCTTCGCCACGCTGGCCTGCCTGCTGCTCGGCTACCCGATGGCCTATGCGATCGCGCGCGCGCCGAAGCACTGGCAGAACCTGCTGCTGCTGGTGATCGTGCTGCCGTTCTGGACCTCGTTCCTGCTGCGGGTCTACGCACTCGAGGGGATCATCCGCGAGCAGGGACTGCTGAGCCAGGCGCTGCTGTGGCTGGGGCTGATCGAGCGGCCGCTCCGGATCATGCACACGACCCTGGCCGTGTACCTCGGCATCGTCTACGCCTACCTGCCGTTCATGGTGCTGCCGCTGTACGCGACGCTCGAGAAGCTCGACCACACCCTGCTCGAGGCCGCCGCGGACCTCGGCAGCACGCGCTGGCGCGCCTTCCTCGACGTGACGCTGCCGCTGTCGATGCCGGGCGTGATCGCCGGCGCGATGCTGGTGTTCATCCCCGCCATCGGCGAGTTCGTCATTCCCTCGCTGCTCGGCGGGCCCGACAGCCTGATGATCGGCCGCGTGCTGTGGGACGAGTTCTTCGGCAACCGCGACTGGCCGGTGGCCTCGGCGGTGGCCATCGCCATGCTGCTGCTGCTCGTGGTGCCCATCGCGATCTACCAGCACTACCAGGTCCGCGACCTGGAGGGCACGCGATGAGCGAGCGGCCGCCGGCGCTGCTGCTCACGGTGCTGGCGCTCGGCATCGCGCTCCTCTACCTGCCGATCCTGGTGATGATGGGCGCCTCGTTCAACGCCTCGCCGCTCGCCGGCACCTGGGGCGGGTTCTCGACGCAGTGGTACGGCGAGCTGCTCGGCAACGAGCAACTGGTCGACGCGGCCTGGCTGTCGCTGCGCATCGCCTTCGTCGCCGCCACGGCCTCGGTGATCCTCGGCACCCTCGCGGCGGTCGCCCTCGTGCGCTTCACGCGCTTTCGCGGCCGCATGCTGCTGCGCGGCATGGTGACGGCGCCGCTGGTGATGCCCGAGATCATCACCGGCATCACGCAGCTGCTGCTGCTGATCACGCTGTTCCGCTTCATCGGCTGGCCGCACCGCGGCTTCGGCACGATCGTGCTCGCGCACGTCACCTTCTGCACGGCCTACGTCACGGTCACCGTCCAGTCGCGGCTCGTGAGCGTGGACCGCTCGCTCGAGGAAGCCGCGATGGACCTCGGGGCCGGCCCGTTCGGCGCGTTCATGGACACGACGCTGCCGATCATCGCGCCCGCGCTGGCCACGAGCTGGCTGCTGAGCCTCACGCTCTCGCTCGACGACCTGGTGATCTCGAGCTTCGTCTCGGGCCCGGGGGCGAGCACGCTGCCGATGCTCGTGTACTCGCAGGTCAAGCTGGGCGTGAGTCCCGACGTGAATGCGCTCGCCACGCTCATCGTGACGGTGGTCGGCAGCGGTGTGGTGGTGGCCGGCTGGCTGATGCAGCGCGCCGAGCGCCAGCGCGCGCTCGACCGTCAGCTCGCCGACCGCGGCTGATCCGGGCCTCAGCGGCCGGTCTTGATGCGCGTCCAGATGCGGGTGCGCAGCCGCTGCGTCTCGATGTCCATTTCCTCGGTCGGGTACAGGCGCGCGCGCATCGCGTCCGTCGGGTAGATCGCGGGGTCGTTCAGGATCGCGGGATCCACCAGCGGGTCGGCCGCGCGGTTGTCGTTGCCGTAGTAGATCTCGTTGGTGATCTCGGCGATCACGTCCGGGCGCAGGATGAAATCCAGGAACTCGTGGGCCTCGCGCGGATTCGGCGCGTCGGCGGGGATCAGCAGGGAGGAGAAGATGAGGTTCGCGCCTTCCCTGGGCACGGTGAACGCCAGCTGCACCGGCACGCCCGCCTCGCGCGCACGGGCCATGATGTTGGCGTAGTCGCCGGACCACGACATCGCGATGCACAGCTCCTGGTTGGCGAGGCCGTTCATGTACTCGGTGGAGTCGAACGTGCGGATGTACGGCCGCACGGCGAGCAGCACCCGCTCGGCCGCCTCGAAGTCCTCGGGCCTCCGGCTGTTGGGATCGAGCCCGAGGTAGGCGAGCGCGAGCTGCATGGTGTCGTCGGGCGAGTCGAGCAGGCTCACGCCGCAGTCCTTGAAGCGACTCACGACCTCGGGCCTGAAGATCATGTCGAGGCTGTCGAGGGGCGCGTCGGGCATGCGCTCGCGGATCATCGCGACGTTGTAGGCGAAGCCGTTGATCGCGTGCAGGTACGGCACCGCGTGGCGGTTGCCCGGGTCCGAACCGTCCTGCACGGCCAGCGCGCGCGGATCGAGGTTGCGCCAGTTCGGCAGCAGCCGCCGGTCGAGCGGCCGGTAGACGCCGGCCTTGATCTCGCGCGAGAAGAAGTTGTTCGAGGCGCTGACGACGTCGTATCCCGAGCCGCCCGCGAGCAGGCGGGCCTCCATCGTCTCCTCGGCGTCGTAGGTGTCGTACACGACCTCGATGCCGGTCTCCCGCTCGAAGCGCTCGAGGGTCTCGCTGCCGATGAAGTCGGCCCAGTTGTAGACGTAGAGCCGGCGACCCTTCGACGGCGCACCGGCGAACGCCGCCAGCAGCAGCGCGGCCGCCAGGACCGCGGCGCCCACCGCCGTGGCCGCCGTCCAGCGGATGCCGCCGATCCCCCCGTCGCTCACTGCGTCGCCCCCCGTCGCGTGGCTGCGCGCGACTCTAGCACAGCACTCCGCCTCGACAGCCCCGTGGCGAGAGGGTTAAATCGCGCGAGTCCCCGGGAAGCGCCCAACGCATGACGCCCCTCACCCGCCCGTTCGTGGTCCTCGTCGCGCTGCTCGTCGCGGGCTGTGCGCAGCTCGCGCCGAGACCGGAGCTGCGGCCCGACGCGGCGGTGCCCATCGGCCTCGGCACGCCGATCGACGAGCGCGTCGGGCCGTCGGAGGCGAGCCACCCCGGGCGCTCGGGATTCCGCCTCGTGAGCGAGGGCTCCGAGGCCTTCGCGATTCGCTCCTACACGGCCCTCTCGGCCGGCCGAAGTCTCGACGTGCAGACCTACATCTGGCACGAGGACGGCACGGGGATCTTCCTCGCCTACCGCGTGCTGCAGGCGGCCGACCGCGGCGTGAAGGTCCGCCTGCTGGTGGACGACATGGACGCCCGCGGCAAGAACTACGCGTTCGCCGCGCTGGCGGCGCACCCCAACATCCAGGTGCGGATGTTCAATCCCTTCGGCTCGCGCTCGGGGACGCTGGGCTTCCTGCTCGAGGCCGTGGGGGACTACGGCCGCATCAACCGGCGCATGCACAACAAGAGCTGGATCGCCGACAACCGCATCGCGATCGTCGGCGGGCGCAACCTCGGCGACGAATACTTCGGCGCGAGCAAGGACGTGAATTTCTCCGACCTCGATTTCGCCCTGGTCGGCCCGATCGTGCGCGAGGCGTCCGCCACGTTCGACCGCTACTGGAACTCGCCCCTCGCCTATCCGATCGCAGTGCTCTCGCCCGGCGCCGTGACCGCCGGGGCGCTCGAGCAGCTGCGCATCCGGACGACGCCCCGGCTCGAGAAGGCCCAGCAGTCGCGCTACGCGCGTTCGCTGCAGGAGGACGACGCGGTGCAGCGGCTCGTCGCCGGCGACTGGCCCATGCAGTGGTCGGCCGGTTACCGGTTCGTCGCCGACGACCCGCGCAAGGCCCAGGGCCTGGACGGCGGGCTGGCCGGCTCCGAGGTGCTGGCGCTGCTGAGCCCGGCGATCCTCGGCGCGCGGCAGCGGCTCACCGTGATCTCGCCGTATTTCGTGCCCGGCGAGCTCGGCACCGCCGCCTTCGTGAAGGTCGCCCGGCAGGGTGCCGAGGTGCGCATCCTGACCAACTCGCTGGCCGCCAACGACGTCGCGATGGTCTACGGCGGCTACGTGAAGTGGCGCGAGCCGCTGCTGAAAGGCGGGGTGCAGCTCTGGGAGCTGAAGCCGACGCGTGGCGAGGCGGTGCGCAGGAGCCTGTTCGGCTCCTCCGGGGCGAGCCTGCACACCAAGGCCCTCACGGTCGACGGCCGCCATTCGTTCGTCGGCAGCTACAACCTCGATCCGCGCTCGACCTCGCTCAACTGCGAGCAGGGCGTCTTCGTCGACGACCCGGTCATCGCGGGCGAACTCGAGGCGCTGTTCGAGGCCGAGACCCAGCCGGCGCGCGCGTGGAAGGTCAGCCGCCAGCACGGCGTGATCCGCTGGACGGACGGCGAGGTGGTGCACAAGAGCACGCCGGACGCCTCGGCGTGGCGCAAGCTGCAGGCGTGGTTCGCCCGCGTGGTCCCGATCAGCTCGCAGCTCTGAGCGGGGCCTCTCGGCTACAATTCGCGGCGCCTGTCCTGGAGTGCCGCATGTCCTCACGCGTTCCGTTCGTCGCCGCCCTGCTCGTCCTCGCCTGGTCGCCCGGGTCCATCGCCGCCGACGGGCCACCCGCGGCGGTCCGCGAACTGCAGCAACGGGCCCTCGAGGACCGTCGCGCGTACGCGACGCTGAAGGACCTCACCGAGACGGTCGGCCACCGGTTCGCCGGCAGCGAGGGCGATGCCCGGGCCGTCGCCTGGGCGCTCGCGACGCTGCGCGCCCAGGGGTTCCAGAACGTGCGGGCCGAGCCGGTGACCGTCCCGCGCTGGGTGCGCGGCACCTCGAGCGTGCAGATCGTGGGCGAGCAGCCGCTCGCGCTCACGGCCCTCGAGATCGGCGGTTCGGTCGGGACGGCCGGCAAGCCGGTCGAGGGCGAGATCGTCGCCGCGACGACGCTCGACGAGCTGAAGGGCCTGTCGCGCGCCGACGTGGCCGGCCGGATCGTGTTCCTCTACGACCGCATGCTCGAGACGCGCGACGGCATGGACTACGGCCCGACCGTCGCCAACCGCGTGCAGGGCGCGGCCGAGGCCGCCAAGAAGGGCGCCCTCGGGGTGGTCATCCGCGCCGTCGGCAGCGAGGACGAGGACCGGCCGCACACCGGCTCGCTGCGTTACGTCAACGGCGTGCCGCGCATTCCCGCCTTCGCCATCGGCAACCGCAGTGCCGACCGCCTGCTCGCGCGCCTCGCGGAGGGCCCGGTGCGGGTGCGCCTCGCCAGCACCGCGGGCTGCCAGGGCACCGCCGCGAGCGCCAACGTCATCGGCGAGGTCCCGGGCCGCGATCCGCAGGCGGGGTTCGTGCTGCTCGGCGCCCACCTGGACTCCTGGGACGTGGGCACCGGCGCCCAGGACGACGGTGCGGGGGTGGCCACCGTGGTCGAGGCCGCGCGGCGCATCGGGGAACTGGCCGAGCGGCCGCGCCGCGGCCTGCGCGTCGTCCTGTATGCCAACGAGGAATTCGGCCTCTCCGGCGGCAAGCGCTATGCCCTCGACCACGAGGCCGATCTCGGCCGGCATCTCGCCGCGCTCGAGGCGGACCTCGGCTCGGGCCGGGTCTTCCGCTACGAGAGCCGCGTCGCGTCGCAGGACCTGCCGTCGGCGATCCGCCTGGCGGACTGGCTCGCCCCGCTCGGCATCCCGTTCACCAGCAACGACACCGGCGGCGGCGCCGACATCAGCCCGCTGCGCGAGCGCGGCGTGCCGGTCTTCGACCTGCAGCACGACGCGGGCAAGTACTTCGAGATCCACCACACCGACGCCGATCGTCTCGACCGGGTCGACCCGCGGGACCTGGCCTTCAACGTCGCAGCCTATGCGACGCTCGCCTACGGCCTCGCGGACCTGCCCGGCGAACTGGCCCGCGGCGACCGGGAGTGGCCGGCGCCCTCGGCGGGCGTGCACGCCTGCGAGTGGCAGCCCTAGCGCGCCGGCACGCCGGCGCCATCCGGGAAAGCCGCCAGTCCGCGCCGTTCTGGAAGTGTTTTCGGCCGAAGCCGGGCTGCCCGGCGTAGGCTGGTCCGCAAGGGTCGTTGCCCCGGGCAGCGGCCTTCGAAGCCCCGGGCCCCGACGTGCCCGCGGGCGAGCAGAACATGGACGACCGACGCCGCCAGAGCCGTGACCCGCAGGCGCAGGACGCCTTCCTGCGCGCGATCCTCGATGCGACCACCGACGGCATGCTGGTGATCGACGGGCACGGCCGGGTGCGCGCCGCCAACCGGCGCTTCCAGCAGTTGTGGCGGATACAGGACGAGTTGCTCGCGAGCGGTGACGACGCCGCCCTGCTCGCGCACGTGCGGGCCCAGCTGCGCGACCCCGACGGATTCATGGCGAAGGTCCAGGCGCTGTACGACAGCGATGCGGAGAGCCGCGACTCGGTGGAGTTCCTCGACGGCCGGGTGTTCGACCGCGTGAGCCGCCCGGTCGCGATCGACGGCCAGCGCGGCCGGCTCTGGTCCTTCCACGACGTCACCGCCCTGCTCGAGCGCGACGCCATCCTGCGCGCGGTCGTGAGCCAGTCCGACAACTGCATCGAGGTGATCGACGTCGAGACCATGCGCGTCATCGAGGTCAACGATGCCGCCTGCAAGGCGCTCGGCTACACGCGCGACGAGTACCTGGCCCTGCGCGTCCCGGACCTGCAGGCAGACACCGACGTCGACACGATGCGCCGCAAGGTCCAGTCGGTGGTCGATGCCGGGCGCAGGTCGTTCGAGCACCGTCACCGGCGCAAGGACGGCCGCATCATCGACGTGTGGCTGGACGTGAGCCTGATCAAGGTCGGCGACAACCGGCACCTGGTCACGGTCTGGCGCGACATCACCGCCGAAAGGGCGGCCCAGCGCCAGCGCGAGAGCGATGCCGTCCGCCTGCGCGTGCTGGTCGAGAACTCGAGCGACGGCATCGCGGTGATCAGCCAGGACCACCAGGTCCTCGAGAGCAACCCGGCCTTCGCGAGGATGCTCGGTTACACGCGCGAGGAAATGCTGGCCCTGCACACCTGGGACTGGGAGGCGAACCTGACCGAGGCCGAGGTGCGCGCGAACTTCGGCCAGCTGACCGGCGTGCACGAGGTGTTCGAGACGCGCCATCGCCGCAAGGACGGCAGCTTCTACGACGCCGAGGTGAGCGCCAACGGCGCGACCATCGACGGCCAGAGCGTGGTGATCTGCGTCACCCGCGACATCAGCGCGCGCAAGGCCGCGGAAGCCGAGGCGGCGCGCGAGCGGACCTTCCGCCAGACGCTCCTCGACACGGTGCCGGGCCTGTTCTACGCCTACGACCTCGAGGGCAAGGGCGTGTTCTGGAACCGCAACGTCGAGGCGGCTTCGGGGCGCGACGCCGCGGAACTCGCGGAGATGACGGTACTGGACCTGCTGGCCCCCCGCGACCGGCCGAAGTTCGTCGAGGGCCACCAGCGCATGCTGCGCGACGGGCAGGACGGCGCCGAACTGCACCTGCTCGCGCCCGACGGCCGCGAGGTGCCGTACCTGTTCACCGGGCGCATGGTCGAGGTGGACGGCCGGCAGATCGTGGTCGGCACCGGCCTCGACCTGAGCGAGCACCGGCGTGCGGAGGAGGCACTGCGCGTCAGCGAGGAGCGGCTGCGCCTCGCGCTCGCCGCCGCGAACCAGGGCATGTACGACCTCGACCTCGTCACCGGCGCGGCGACCGTCAACGACAGCTACGCGCTGATGCTCGGGCACGATCCGGCCGGATTCGCCGAATCGCGGGAGCTCTGGCAGGCGCGCCTGCACCCGGACGACCGCACGGCCGCAGGGGCGGCGCTGGACGACTACCTGCAGGGCTACGCACCCGAGTTCCGGACCGAGTTCCGCATGCGGACGCGGGCGGGCGACTGGCGCTGGATCCAGTCGGTGGGGCGCATCGTCGCCTACGACGCGTCGGGCAAGCCCCTGCGCATGCTCGGCATCCACACCGACATCACCGAGCGCAAGCAGATGGAGGCGAGGCTGCTCGAGAGCGAGTTCTTCCTCCGGCAGGGCCAGCAGCTGAGCCAGCTCGGCGGCTGGCGTGCCGACCCGCTGCTCAACACCGTGATGTGGACCGAGGGCGTGTACGCGATCGTCGAAATGCCGGTCGACTACCAGCCCGACCTCGCGACCGGCCTGGATTTCTACACGCCGGAGTCGCGCGAGCGGGTGGTCGCCGCGCTGCACCACGCCCTCGACACGGGCGAGTCGTTCAGCCTCGAGGTCCAGGTGCGCGGCGCGGCCAGCGGCCAGCTCAAGTGGACGGAACTGCGCGGCTTCCCGCACTACGGCAGCGACGGCAGGATCGAGTACCTCAAGGGCACGCTGCAGGACATCACCGAGCGCAAGCGCATCGAGCTCGAGCTGGACCGGCACCGCCTGCACCTGGAGGAGCTGGTGCGCGAGCGCACGGCGGAACTGCACGAGGCCAACCTGCGCCTGCTGCAGAGCGACCTGCGCCTGCAGGCCATGTTCGAGATGAGCCAGCAGGCCGCGACCATGGGCGAGAAGGAACTCCTGCAGCACGGCATCGAACAGGCTGTGCGGCTGACCGGCAGCCAGATCGGCTACCTGCACTTCATCAACGAGGACCAGGAGACCATCCAGCTCATCACCTGGTCGCAGGAGACGCTCGCGCACTGCCAGGCGGTGTACGACGACCACTACCCGGTCAGCCAGGCCGGCGTGTGGGCCGATACCGTGCGCACTGGCCGGCCGGTCATGCACAACGACTACCAGGCGCTGCCGCGGCGCAAGGGCTACCCGCCGGGTCACGCCCACCTCGTGCGCCACCTCGGCGTGCCCGTGGTCGAGGGCGGCAAGGTGCGCATGATCCTCGGGGTCGGCAACAGCCCCACCGACTACGACGACGCGGACGTGCGCGAACTCGGCCTGATCGGCAACGACCTCTGGCGCATCTATACCCGCCGGCACGCAGAGATCGAGCTCGCCTCGGCCAAGGAGGCCGCCGAGGCCGCCAGCCGCGCGAAGAGCACCTTCCTCGCGAACATGAGCCACGAGATCCGCACGCCGCTGAACGCGATCACGGGCTTCGCGCACCTGATCCGCCGCTCGGGCGTGACGCCGCACCAGGCGTCCCAGCTCGACAAGATCGACGCGGCCGGCCAGC
>WBZM01002407.1_pt1 | contig 16001 bp, 12 predicted proteins | sample 5204271 | NCBI WGS metagenome assembly WBZM01 (sample SAMN12344346, study PRJNA552823) | activated sludge metagenome | biome: Activated sludge suspended growth; feature: Nitrification reactor; material: Wastewater; isolation source: activated sludge from nitrification reactor of wastewater...
CAGCAGTTGCCGGCAGTGACGACTCCATCGGGTCGGAAGACTGGATTCAGTTTGGCCAATGACTCGTAGGACACGCCTGCGCGAGGCCCGTCGTCTTGGGTGACCACAGTGCCATCGGGAGTGGTGACGGGTGTGATCTCGTTGGCCCAGAAACCAGCTTCAATGGCCTTCTCGGCAAGGTTTTGGGAGCGCACACCGAACTCGTCAAGTTCCTTGCGGTCGAGCCCACGGAGGCGAGCGACATTTTCGGCGGTCTGGCCCATGGCGATGTAGATGTCAGGGACATCGCCGTCCTGGCGTGGATCATGCCAGTCCTTGCCGCCCTTGGCGTATTCTTCGGTGCGCTGCTGTGCAGTGGCGAACTTGGGATTCTTGGTGTCAGGAATGTGGTCGGAAGTGCCGAACTTGAAGCGCGACACAGTCTCCACGCCTGCAGAGATGAAGGCGTCACCTTCGCCGGCCTTGATCGCGTGGAAGGCCATCCGGGTGGTTTGCACCGACGACGAGCAATAGCGGGTGATCGTGGTGCCGGGGATCTCGTCGTAGCCCATCAGGGTTGAGACGATGCGTCCCATGTTGTTGCCCATTTCGCCGCCGGGCAAGCCGCAACCGAGGATCAAGTCATTGATCGTGCGGGGATCTAGCTCGGGGATCTTGTCAAGCGCGGCCTGGATGATCGTTGCGGATAGGTCATCGGCGCGGAAGTCCTTGAGCGACCCCTTGTTGGCGCGACCAATTGGGCTTCGTGCTGCGGAAACAATGACTGCCTCGGGCATGGGTTACTCCGGTTTCGCTAATCGTGCAGGACATCGTCCAGCCTAAGGCAGCATCAGCGATCAGCCGTAGTTGGGCTCTTCATCTGTGTTGATCATGAACCGGGCCGCGTGGGTGAGATAGTCCCAGAACTGGGCATCCTGCTCTGGGGTGAGGTCGGCCTCGTCCAGAGCCACTCGAAAGAGTTCCAGCCAGCGTTGAGCGCCACCTGGTGACACGGGGTACGGCGCATGGCGCATCCGAAGCCTAGGGTGCCCGCGGGTGTCGCTGTAGGTGGTGGGGCCGCCCCAGTACTGCTCGATGAAGGTGGCCAATCGTTCCTCAGCCGGGCCCAACTCCTCCTCGGGGTACATCGGTCTGAGCAATGGGTCGGTAGCCACGCCCTCGTAGAACTTGGCCACGATCCTTCTGATCGTGGCGCTGCCGCCGATTTCGTCGTAGAAGGTGCTCACCCCGGCATTGTCTCGCAGGCCATCAACGCAGCGAACGCAGGTAGTCGGAGGTGGTCTTGAGATTCTTGCGACCGAACTCCCAACTGACGCCAAGGCCGAGCAACAGGAGGCCGACGATGCCGATCCCGACCCAACGTGGGATGCCTTGTGCCCAAGGACCCAGATAGCGCAGGGCCATCAGGGCGGTGATCACAGCGCCCGCATAGAAGGGGGATGCAGTGCGAGTGAAGGCACCAATCAACAAGATGAGCACCCCGGCCGCAAAAAGGATCGCTCCGCGCCAGGTCAAAGGGTCGTCCAATGCCAGGATCAGCGAGGGCAGCAACCCGAGGATGAGGCCGGGGGCAAGGGCACGCAGGCTTCCTTGATCAGGTGAGCGGCGTAGCCGCCAAATCCCCGCGGCCAGGAGCATGGCGGCCAGCGGCAGCGAATAGCGCTCTGGCACGAAAGTGTCGTTGGCGACTTGTGACCACCATCCGAAGAGTCCGCCCACCACGCTGGCCCAAGCAAACGGCTCGCGATCTTGGTGGATCAGTGACACCAGCGCCAAGGTGCCGGCGAAGATGGTGATGGTCAGGCCATGGTGCTCCGACCAGAGGAAGAGACTGGCGCCGATGCCGAAAAGGATGCCGATCGACTCCAACACCAGCCGTTCGGGGTTTTGCCCCGACAACCGTGAGACCGGCTTTGCGGCCAGCAAGACAACAGCCGCCAAGATGGCGCAAGAGACACTCAGGAAATCAGTGTTCAGATCGACGGCAAACCATGTCCTGATCAAGATCCACATGGCCAGGATCGGGATCGCTGCCAGTGCGATCAGGGTCTCGGCTCGTCGCCCGGCTCGGGTGGCGGCCCCCCAATAGCCAGCCATGATCACAACCAGCATTGAGCTGAGGATTGCTGCCAAAGCATCATTGTCGAAAGTCGCGCTCAACCAGAGAATCGTCAGAGCAGCGGTGGTTGCCCCGCCCGGAAGTAGGCCCGTCAACTCGGGGCCGCAAGACCACGTGGTCAAGATCGCGCCGACCAAAAGCACGGTCAAGATGCCGGTGAATGCCCAAAGCGGCAGGCCGAGAGCCCCTGCGACACCGATCAGTGCCGTTGACATGGTCAGATATGTCAACGGGATGGATGCGATCAGGACGTTGCGACGGGTGTGCTCGGGGAGGAGTCGATGGGCCGACAAGAGCAGCGCGCTCACGCTGATCCCGAGCAGCAACTGAGCCCACCATGCTTCTTCCAGGCCTCCGAACACCACTTTGGTCAGTGACTGGTCACTGCCTTGGTTGTCGATGATGCTGGCGCTGAAGGCCTCCAGGGCAAGGGAGAGGACCGCGGGGATGGCCCAGAGCGTGCCCGAGATGCTTCCGGCGCGTGACCAGACGCGTCCGCCGAGGGCGACCAGGATTGCGGAGGCGAGGATCATCAGGGCGATCCAGGTCGTGCGCTGGGTCGGGGTGGAATGGTCAGGGCCCAAGATGAGTAGTGACCAGGCCGAGAGACACATGCCCGCCGCAGCCACCCTGGCGGCGTACGGGAGTTTGGGCACGGTGGCGACCGCTGCGTACCCGCCAGCCAGCGCCAGAGGCCACCAGTCCAGGCTCGCCCACCAGTGCGCCTGGGTGTCCAGAGCCTCCAAGATGCCCACGCCAACGAGCCAGAACCAGTTTGCAATGACCAGGCCGGACAAGCCGAATCCGAAGATCTTGACTGGTCGCCAGGCAATGATTGCGAGGATCGCAAAGACCGGGATGACTATTGCGCTCATCAGCCCCGGGGTCTCGAAAGCGCGGATCCCGCTGACATTGCCGATGCAGAGCCCAATCAAGGCCGTGATCTGTACGCTGATGATCTGACCGGCAGGCTTCTTCGCCGACCAGATCCCAACGGCATAGGCCAAGCCGCTCATCAGCACCAAGAGCAGGGCAACAGACAGTTTGCGGCTGAGATGGAAGTCATCACCGAACAAGCCGGCCGCTCGGGCACCGAGGATGTCGATGATCACCATCCCGGTGACGATCACCCAGAAGGTCTCGGCTCCCCACCTGAGCTCTTTGTGGGTCAAGACAACCGCGCAGATGGTCATCAACAAGGTGACCAGCCCCAAGATCGCGGTGCGTCCACCGACCCCGAGTGAACCCCAGGCGACGGCGACAAACACGATTGCGGCGACCATCACACACAGCCCGCCCAAGGTCAGCAAGATGACCGGAACTGATGCGGAGGGCTTCTTGACCGGGCGCCGCATTGGCGGAGGCGGGGCAGTGCCGGTGGGAGTTGGCCTGGCTGGAGTTGCCGCGGGAACAGGTGCGGCAGCAGCCTGCAGTCTCAACTGATCGATGAGCTGATCAGCACGCTGCATTGTCTGCCATAGCTCAACGGCCGCAGGCCCCTGAAGTTGCAGGCCACAGGCAGGGCAGCGGGCGTCTCCTGACAGTATGCTGCGGCATTCGGGGCACAAGGTCGGGTCGATGAGTTTGCCCATGAAGACACCTAACCAGTCATCGGGTCCGTTCGGGTGGCTGGCTCGCGGTCTGTTGACCATTTGTGATCTCGATCTCCTCGTCATCAAAACGAGCCTTGATCCGTTGCCGCCAAGTACGTGCCACTCGGTCGTGGTCGGCCGGTGGAGTCTTCAGGGTCATTCGGATGACGACGCCTTGAGCTGACAGTGACTGAACTCCCCAGATCTCCGGTGCTTCCAAGATCACGCCCGCGAATGCTTCATCTCGATAGAGCTGATCGGCCACATCGTGGAGGATCTCCTGTACTCGGATCAGGTCTTCATGCTGGCCGATGCCGATATCAAGCACAGTGCGGGTCCAGGTCTGGCTCTGATTGCCAACATTGAGGATTTCGCCGTTTCGGACATACCACACCGTGCCATTCACATCGCGCAGTCTGGTCACCCTCAGACCCACGTGCTCGACCGTGCCGGAAATGGCTCCAAGGCTGACCACATCGCCCACGCCGTACTGGTCTTCAAGCATCATCGCGATCCCGGACAGGAAGTCTTTGACCAGGCTCTGAGCTCCAAAACCAATCGCCACACCGACCACGCCGGCACTGGCCAAGATCGGTGCGACATTGACGCCCAGCTCGGCCAAGATCATCACCAGCGCAATGCCGAAGACGACGATTGAGGCGATGCTTCCGGTCAAGGAACCCAAGCTCTTGACTCGGGCAGCACGTCGGTCATGTCGCAGATCTCCTGATGTCGCCTTGCCCCGATCGGCTGTGCGCAGGACGACCCGGTTGATCAGTTTGACCAACACCCATCGCGTGATGATCGCTCCAATGACGATGCCAGCGATCGTCAGTGGTCGACCGATCCACCATTCAGCTGCTTTGGAGAGTTGCGGGTTGCCGGTCAGCTCGTAGACCGTGGCGCAACTCCAACTCTGGCTCTCGGCACAAGCTCTTGGGATGTCGATGACTTGCAAGGGGAACATGCGTCCTGATTACGGGATCGAGAGGGTTTTTTCAACCTAGGAGACACTCCGATAGGGTTGGGGCACCAGTCGCATCTAGGAGAGCCGTTTCATGGACCGTAGCAAGAGCAGTGCCCTTCGTAACTTCTGCCGTGGAGGCGCCGTCGGCGCGTTCTTGCTCGTGCTGCTGAGTGGCGCCTTCTTCTCGACTGCCTCCGCGGACACCCCGGCAGGATGGGAAGAGGTCGAGCCGGTCTCGTTCTTGTCCTATTTCATGATCCTGATCGTGTGGCCCGTAGGGATTGCGTTGCTGCTCAGCCTCCTCACTGTGCTGCCGAGCTTGGCGCGACGCGACTCCACCAACTGACTCCTATGCTCGGGCGTCGTAGGCCTGAGCAGCGAGCGCCCGTTTCATGTCATCGAGGCCTTCGCCCACATATCGTTTGACCTGATCTGGGGCAGTGGTTGCAGCCAGCCAGTCGGTGATTGTGGCTACGTTGGTGTCAGAGGCCAACAATGACGGGAAGAGTGCCTCCAGAGCCACTGCCGCCTTGTGGGCGCCCAATCGATCCCATGCGTCGACGGCGGCGCCCAGATATTTGCTGAGATACGGCGTTAAGAGGTCTTCTTGACCTGCCCGGTGGAAGCTGGTGGCGATGCTGCGCGCGGTCTCATTGGGCGTTGTCGGATCCATCATTGCCTGCTGCCAAGCGGCTGCCTTGGCTTGTGCCGATGGTTGTGCTGCCCGGGCCGCAGCGGACTTCTCCGATCCGGTGATCGTTTGATCGCGGGCGCCCTCGGCGGCGATTTCGGCTTCGCCGAACCTGCCGGCACGAGCCAGCGCCGTGACCAGGCTCCATCTGAGCTCGGTGTCGATGACCAAGCCGTCGAGGGTCTGACTGCCGTCAAGCAACGCAGTCAAGTAGTCAAGGGATGAGTCGTCGCGTGCTGCTGCGGCGAAGGCGCGGGTGAAGGTGAGTTGGTGGTCGCTGCCAGCGTCTGCCTGACGCATCAACTGGCCAATTCCGAGCTCCCACTTGGCGCGGAGAGCATCGCGATGCTCGGGAGCGCTGTAGACATTGATCGCCGCACTCGCATATCCCGGCAATCGAGACAGGCCAAATGCATCTGTCTCCAAGCCCACATTGGCCAAGACCAGGTCGACGAAGTCGCCAGCTTTCATCTGGGCATCGCGGGTCATGTCCCAGGCCGCACCCCAGCACAACGCTCGGGCCAAGGAGTCATCAAGGCATCCGAGCCCATTGATCATGGTCGCCAAGGAGCGCTCGTCAAGCCGGATCTTGGTGTAGGCGAGGTCTTTGTCATTCAGCAGCAGCAGATCGGGTTGTTTTTCGCCCACCAACTCGGGCATTGCGGTGGCCGCGCCCTGGACGTCCACCTCAAGATAGCGTCGGCGGACGATCCGGCCGTCAGTCTCGTCGTACAGTCCGATACCCAAGCGGTGCCGACGCAGCGTCGGGTGGTCGGCCGCAGCGCTTTGGCGTACGACGAACTCCTTGAAGCTCCCGTCTGCGTCAAGGGTGAACTCGGGCGCCATGGTGTTGACCCCCGTCGTGCGCAACCACTCGTCAGCCCAGGACGTCAACTCGCGTCCTGAAGAGCGCTCCAGAGCGCCCAGCAGATCGGCGAACTCGGAGTTGGCGTATTCGTGTGCCTTGAAATATTCGCCGAGTCCCTTCAGGAAGTTCTCGATGCCCACCCAGGCGACCAGTTGCTTGAGGACGGATGCGCCCTTGGCATAGGTGATCCCATCGAAGTTGGCCTCTACTTGGTGCAGGTCGTAGTTGTCTGCGGCGATGGGGTGAGTGCTGGGCAGTTGATCCTGGCGCAGGGCCCAGTTCTTGCGAGCATTGGTGAATCCAGTCCAAGACTCGGTGAACTCGGTGGCCTCGACTGCCGCGTGATAACAGGCCCATTCGGCGAAGGATTCGTTGAGCCACAAGTCATCCCACCACTTCATCGTGACCAAGTCGCCGAACCACATGTGGGCCATTTCGTGCAGGATCACCGAAGTGCGGAATTCATAGAAGGCGCCATCTTGACGACTGCGGGGCAGATATTCGTCACGCAGGGTCACCGCGCCGGCATTCTCCATGGCGCCCATGTTGTATTCAGGGACGTAGAGCTGATCGTATTTCTCAAACGGATAGGGATAGTTGAAGGCTTCCTCGAAGAAGCCGAAGCCCTGCCTGGTGATCTTGACCAACTCATCTGAATCCAGGTGAGGCACCAAGGACTGGCGGCAATAGTGCCCCAACGGGATCGTGCCGTGCGTGCCGACGTATTCGTCCAGGACCTCGTGGTACTCCCCGGCGATGATCGCGGTGATATACGTCGACATTGGCCTGGTGGTCGGGAAGACCCAACGAGCTTTGTCGTCTGCTAGGGGCTCAGCTTCGGGAGTGGGCGCGTTGGAGATCACCTTCCAGTGACTCGGTGCAATCACCTCGAAGGAGAAGACGCTCTTGAGGTCGGGCTGCTCGAAGGTGGTGTACACCCGCCTGGCGTCTGGCACTTCGAACTGTGAATAGGTGTAGACCCGCTCGTCGACCGGGTCAACAAATCGGTGCAAGCCCTCGCCGGAGTGTGAATAGGCGCAGTCAGCGACCACAGTCAGGGAGTTCTGGGCCTTGAGGTCAGCCAGGGTGATCCGGGCGTCTGAGTAGACCAGCGCTGGGTCGAGGTCAACCCCATTGAAGGTAATCTGGTGAACCCGCTCGGCAATCAGGTCGGCGAAGGTGGCGCTACCTTCATGGTTGCATCGAAAGTCGATGGTGGTCGTGGAAGAGAAAGTCTCCGTGCCCGTGGTCAGATCAAGTTGGACCAGATAATGATCCACTGCCAACTTGGCGCTACGGGTGGCTGCTTCTTCGCGGGTGAGATTCATGCCGGGCATGGATCGCATCATCCCACCGATGGCCAATGTGCCGCTCAGGCGCATCGGATCTGACAAGATCGGCGCGTGACGATCGTGGCTGCGGCGGATGGCTCCGCCTTGGGCAATCCGGGTCCAACAGGTTGGGCCTGGTTTGTCGATGAAGGGTGCTGGAGGGCAGGGGGATTTGCCCACGGCACCAACAATATCGGCGAGTTGAGCGCCGTACTCGATCTGCTGCAGCAGACCGCGGCCACTGATGAAGCGCTGCACATCATCTGTGACTCGACCTATGTGATCAACACGATCACCAAGTGGATGGCGGGTTGGAAGCGCAAGGGTTGGCGCAAGGGCGATGGCAAGCCGGTGCTCAATCTGGAGATCATCAAGGCCCTCGATGAAGCCATGGTCGGACGCGAGGTGAGCTTCGAATGGGTCAAGGGGCACACCGGTCACCCACTCAACGAAGCCGCCGATCAACGCGCCAATGCTGCGGCCCAAGCCTTCAAGTCGGGTACGCCGCTCGCAACCGGGCCGGGCTTTGCTGCAGGCGGTGAGCATCCGCCCTTGGCTGAGCAGCCATCCCTGTGGGACGACGACTCGACCGTGCCAGAGCGTGACGAAGACCAGGTCGCCGCAGCCGCACTCGACTTGCTTGAAGCTTGGGGGAGGGGAGGTCGGTCTGACCCGGCGGACTTGCTTCATGGCGACTGGTCAGGGATTGACCACATGGGGCACCTGCGCCGCTCTGAGGGACTGACTGAGCCACCGTGGCCAGATTGTGATGACCTGAGCCCGGAAGTCATTCGGGTCGAACGTATTTCAGCCAATGTCATGTTTGTCGTGGCTCGCCTGCGAGGTGATCGGGAGTGTTTGGTCTCGTCATGGTGGCAATCGGGTAGAGATGGTCGTTGGCGGGCGAAATTCCTTCAGGTCACAGCCCGATCATGACGAACTGCTCCGTCGAGAAATCAGGTGTGCTGATCGCCTTGGCTTTGCTCATCACGATCCTTGCCGGCTGCTCGCCTGATCCTCCAAACAGCGGGCCTGATCCCACTCCGAGCACTGATACGTCGTCAGCACAGACTTCGCCGCCGATGGATGCGTCAGTTGGGCAAGTGCTGAGCGACAACACTCCGTTCGGGTCTCCGCCGAAATGGGTCTTCCAGGGGAAAGGAGGCTGGTCCATCGACCACATGGACGGATCCACCAGCCAGATGACTCAAGCGGACACCGGGTGCCATCTGACCCTGCAGGCCAGAAGCCACCAAGACGGCTCTCAATCCGACGAAGAGGCCAGTAGGGCCGAGGTCGAGCGAGTCCTGGCCGAGATGAGAGCTCGGTTCGCCGGGGTGACGGTCAAGGACCATTCGTTGTTGACCCTGCGGACTCTCCCAACATCGAAGGACCCAAATACCGCGGTGGAGTTCGTCAGGACCCAGATCGACTACTCGCATGCGACCGAGCCCAAGGAGTGGGCCATCGTGCTGGCGGTGCGGGCATTCGTGGCTGATCGAGTCATCCTCGAGCTCGGATACTCGTGCCCTAGAGACATGCTAGGCACGCGCAAGGAAGTCGATGCTCTGCTCAAAGCCACGGCACGGATCAACTCCGAGTGACCCGCATCTGACAAAGTGGCCCCATGGATTCTGCTTCACAGACCGACCAAGTTGACTTCTGGTTTGACCCCAAGTGCCCTTTCGCCTGGCTCACGTCCCGGTGGATCCTGGAGGTGGAGAAGGTCAGAGATGTCAAGGTCAACTGGCATCTGATGAGCCTGATCTACCTCAACCAGGACAAGGACATCGACCCCGACTATCGCGCCATGCTGTCAGACGGCTGGCTGTGCCTGAGGGTGCTTCAAGCGGCCCGTGAATTGCATGGCGCTGAGACGACCCTGCCGCTCTACACGGCGTTGGGCGAACGGATCCACCTACGTCAAGAACCCATCGGGCGCACCCTGATTGAAGGGGCCCTCGCCGACGCCAGCCTGCCCACGGACCTGGTCGCGGCGATGGACGATTCGTCATACGACGCTGCGATCATCGAGTCCCACCATCGCGGGATGGATCCGGTCGGTGAAGACGTCGGCACCCCGACCATTCATGTCAACGGGGTGGCCTTCTTCGGCCCGGTGATCACCAAGGCCCCCAGAGGCGAAGTCGCTGGTCAGATGTGGGACGGAGCAAAGCTGCTGGCCGGTTATCCGTATTTCTTCGAGCTCAAGCGCAGCCGCACTGCAGCGCTCGACTTCTCCTGACCCAAACACTTCACACCCTAGGATTCAGTGCATGAGCAAAGTCTTGTCCGCTGTCGCTTGGCCTTATGCCAACGGGCCCCGCCACATCGGCCACGTGGCCGGATTCGGCGTACCCTCCGATGTGTTCAGCCGCTACATGCGGATGGCTGGTCATGATGTCTTGATGGTTTCGGGCACCGACGAGCACGGTACGCCGATCCTGATCGCGGCAGACGAAGCGGGCATCACGCCGCAGCAGCTCGCTGATCGCAATCACCGGATCATTGCTGAGGATCTCACCGCGCTCGGGGTTTCCTATGACCTCTACACCCGCACCACCACACGCAATCACATAACGGTGGTGCAGGAGATGTTCAAGGGGGTCTACGAGAACGGCTATTTCATCGAGCAGACCACCTACGGAGCGATCAGCCCGTCGACTGGGCGCACCCTCCCGGATCGCTATATCGAGGGCACTTGCCCGCTGTGTGGCGCTGAGGGTGCTCGTGGTGATCAGTGTGACAACTGCGGAAACCAGTTGGATCCAAGTGACCTGGTCAACCCCCGGTCGAAGATCAACGGTGAGACGCCGGAGTTCATCGAGACCCAGCACTTTTTCTTGGATTTGCCGGCTCTGGCCGAGGCGATCGGTGCTTGGCTTGATGAGCGTGAAGCGACCGGTCTGTGGCGTCCCAATGTGATCCGCTTCAGCCAAAACATCTTGAAGGAGATCCGCCCGAGGGCGATGACCCGCGACATCGACTGGGGCATTCCGGTCCCGCTTGATGGCTGGCGTGACAACCCACACAAGAAGCTCTATGTCTGGTTTGACGCCGTGATTGGCTATCTGAGCGCGAGCATTGAGTGGGCCCGCCGCAGCGGGGACGACGACGCTTGGCGCGAGTGGTGGAATGACCCTGAGGCCTTGTCCTACTACTTCATGGGCAAGGACAACATCACCTTCCACAGTCAGATCTGGCCCGGGGAGTTGCTGGGCTACAACGGTCGGGGAGCCAAGGGAGGCAGCCGACACGCCTTTGGCGAACTCAACCTGCCCACAGAGGTGGTATCCAGCGAGTTCTTGACCATGGAGGGCAAGAAGTTCTCGTCCTCACAGCGAGTGGTCATCTATGTCCGCGACCTGCTCAGCCGCTACCAAGCAGACGCCTTCCGCTATTTCGTGGCCGCTGCGGGGCCTGAAAATCAGGACTCTGACTTCACCTGGGCTGAGTTCGTGCGTCGTACCAATGACGAGCTCGTCGCCGGCTGGGGCAATCTCGTCAATCGCACGGCCACTTTGGTGGCGAAGAATTTCGGTGAGATCCCACCTGCAGCGGAGTTGGAGCCGGCTGATCAGGAGATCCTCGATCTGGTGGAAGCTGCTTTCACCACGGTGGGGGAGTCCATTGCGCGACATAGGCAGAAGGCAGCCATCTCTGAAGCCATGAGGGCTGTGGGTGAAGTCAACCGCTATGTCTCAGAGACCGAGCCCTGGAAGATCAAGGATGACTCGCAGCGACTGGGCACGGTGTTGCACGTGATGACCCAGTGTGTGCTCGACCTCAACCTGATCCTGGCGCCGTTCTTGCCCTTCTCAGCCAATCAGGTAAGTGCCATTTTTGGTGGCACGACTCAAGTTGCACCGCTCCCGGTGCTGCAAGAGGTCGATTGCCTTGATGGTGGAAACTCCTATCCAATCATCACCGGTGACTACAGCGAAGTGCCCGCGTGGGGGCGCAGTCAGATAGTGGCCGGCATTCCCGTGGCCAAGCCAGCGCCGGTGTTCACGAAGTTGGATCCCGCAGTGGTCGAGGAAGAGTTGGCCAGGCTGGAGGCCTGATGCAGGAGTCAGAGTTGCCGGCCGACGCCCCACCCAGCCGTACGGCGTACGGCGCAGCGGTGCACCGCGCGCTCCACCAAGACCTCGACGGCGGGCTGATCTTCAGTGACCCGCTGGCGTGGCAGGTCCTTGGTGTCGATGTGGCTGAGCGGGAGCGACTCGTGGAGCAGGCCCGGGAGCAGGATCGACCGACCTTGCGGACCTTCATCGCAATGCGACACCGTTTTGGTGATGAGGCCGTCGCCCAGGCCGTGCTTCGCGGAGTTGATCAAGTGCTCGTGCTGGGCGCTGGCCTGGACACCTTCGGGCTGCGCAATGCGGCGCCCGGTCGTGCGGTCTTCGAGTTGGACTTGCCACAGATGAGTGCCTGGAAGCAGTCAATGCTCAGTGCAGCCGAGATACCGATCCCGGACTCGTTGCATTTCGTGGCTGGTGACCTTGCGCGTGATGACTGGCTGCAACTGCTCGCCGAGTCAGGTTTGAGCAAGAGGGCCACTACCGTCTTGTGGTTCGGAGTCTCGCCATACTTGGCGGCCCCGGCGGTCAAGTCCACGTTGGCGAAATTGTCGACCATCCCTGGGGTTGAAGTCGTCTTCGACTATGCAACCACCGATGCAGGACTATCGGGTGAAGCCAAGGAGTTGCGTGATCGGCTCGGCAACCGAGTGGCAGCCCTTGGGGAGCCATTTAGATCGTCATGGGGGCCTGATGAGATGGCCGCACTCCTGCGTGACCTCGGCTTCGATGAGATCGAGGACTTGGGGCCACGGGAGCTGGCTTCTCGCTACCTGCGCCGACCTGGTCTGCGCGCCGCAGGTGGCGGGGGCGGACACCTGGTCAGGGCTCGTCGTACCCGGTGGGGTGAGTGACCCCGGAACTGGATCGGTAACCTGCGTGCATGCGCGTTCATCTGGGCACCGACCATGCCGGACTCGAGTTGAAGGATCACCTGATCGTTTGGCTGCAGTCGCTTGGGCATGAGCCCGTCGATCACGGTGCCTTCGAATACGACGCGCTCGATGACTATCCGGTCTTCTGTTTGCGAGCTGCCCTTGGCGTGGCCGACGAGCCTGGCAGTCTGGGCATCGTGATCGGTGGATCTGGCAACGGAGAGCAGATGGCCGCCAACAAGGTCCATGGGGTGCGAGCGGCACTGGTGTGGAATGCCGATACTGCGCGCCTTGCTCGCGAGCACAATGACGCCAATGTGATCTCCGTCGGCGGCCGCCAGCACACGATCGAAGAGATGACCGCCTTCATCAAGATCTTCTTGGAGACTCCGTTCACCGGCGAAGATCGCCATGTACGACGAATCACCATGCTGGGCGATTATGAGTCGACGCAGCAGTTGCCACCCCTGCCAGACTCGGCCCGAGGTCATTCACCGGATGCCTGAAGGGCACGTACTTCTACGGCTGGCCAACGAAATCACTGCGACCTTCGCCGGGCAGCCGGTGCGGGTTTCGAGTCCCCAAGGGAAGTTCGCAACAGCAGCTCAACTTCTGGACGGTCGGGAGCTGGTGGGGGCCGAATCTGCCGGAAAGCATTTGTTCATCAACTTCGGTCGTGGCGACCTGATCCACATCCACTTGGGCCTGATCGGGCGGTTGGACTTCGCTCCCCTTGCCGAACCGATCGGTCAGGTGCGGCTTCGGATTGACAACGGGGTCACCTCAGCCGACCTGCGTGGGGCCACGACTTGTCGTTTGATCACTGAGCCTGAGCGAGCTGAAATCCTGGCCCGTCTTGGGCCAGATCCATTGCGAGTCGACTCGGTGCCCGACTCGGCTTGGACTCGGATTCGGACGAGCAATCGCCCAATCGGCGAGTTGTTGATGGATCAATCAGTTGTGTCTGGTGTCGGAAATGTCTATCGGGCCGAAGTCTTGTTCCGACAACGGATCCACCCACTACGGCCGGGCAAGCTGTTGAGGCGCAAGCAGTTTCAGGCCATCTGGGAAGACCTGGTGGGCTTGATGCAGGAAGGGGTGCGGCTGGGCAGGATTGACACGGTGCTCCCCGAGCACACTCCAGAGTCCATGGGGCGCGATCCTCGGGTCGATGATCACGGTGGCGAGGTCTATGTTTATCGCCGAGCGGGGCTGGAATGTTTCCGGTGCGGCAGCATCGTCAAGACAGAGAACTTGGCGGGCCGCAACAGCTTTTGGTGTCCCAACTGTCAGCGCAAGCGGTCCAGTTGGCAGGGCTGAATTGGGTTCGGGTGCTGCGCTGTGGCACGATATCCCGTGCTTGTCCATGTGGGCAGGCAGGCGGATGTAGCTCAATGGTAGAGCCTCAGTCTTCCAAACTGATTACGCGGGTTCGATTCCCGTCATCCGCTCAAAGTGCCCTGAATCGGGCACTTTACGGGGCGTAGCGTAGTGGCTAGCGCGCCTGCTTTGGGAGCAGGAGACCGCAGGTTCGAGTCCTGTCGCCCCGACCCAACGCTTGTTGGCATCCCATGATCAAGGAGTACGTCTGTGAAGAGCGCCGTCGAGACGCTGAGTCCCACCCGCGCCAAGATGACCGTTGAGGTGCCTGCCGAGGACCTCAAGCCGAGCTTTGATGCCGCCTACAAGGCGATTGCCAAGCAGGTGAACATCCCCGGCTTCCGCAAGGGCAAGGTGCCCCCGGCGGTCATCGATCGACAGGTCGGTCGTGGAGCCGTCGTCGACCAGGCGATCAATGAAGCGCTGCCGAATCTCTACGTGCAGGCGCTCCAGGACAACGACCTGCTGCCGATTGGTCAACCCGAGATCGAGGTGACCAAACTCGACGAAGACGGTGCCTTGGAGTTCACCGCAACGGTCGACGTACGTCCGGAGATCAAGGTGCCGGCCCACGACGCGATGACCGTGGAAGTAGCCAATGCCGAGGTCACCGAGGCTGATGTCGACGAACAACTCGAGCACCTGCGCGGGCGCTTCGCCACCTTCAAGGAAGTTGATCGCGCGGCAGCCGCAGATGATGATCTCCTGATTGATCTGCTTGCCTCACAAGACGGTGAGACCGTGGAGGGCGGCGAGGCCAGCAACCAGTCCTATGTCGTGGGGGCCGGTTTCGGCCTCGACGGGCTCGATGAAGCTGTCACCGGGCTCAAGGCCGGAGAAGAGGCCGATTTCACCTCCGAACTGGCCGGTGGCGCCATGGCCGGCGAGAGTGTTGACATCCACGTCAAGGTCAATGCGGTGCGTGAGCGCGAATTGCCTGAGGTCGATGACGAGTTTGCTCAGTTGGCCTCCGAGTTCGACACCGTTGCCGAGTTGCGTGCCGACATCGAGACCAGGCTGGCTGGCGGCAAGCGTCTGGAGCAGGCCGCTGAAGCCCGTGACGCCGTACTCGAGCAGTTGCTTGACGAAGTCGAGATTCCGCTGCCTGAAGAGTTGGTGAGTGCTGAGCTGGCTGGCCGCAAGCAGGAGTTGGAGCAACAGGTCGCCATGTCGGGTATGACCATGGAGCAATTCCTTGACGACCAGGAGCAGACCATCGATGAGTTCGATGCTGAGCTTGAAAAGCGCGTCCGCGACAGCATTGCCTCACAGTTCTTGCTCGATCAACTGGTCAAGGATGGCGAGATTGAGGTTTCCCAGGAGGAGTTGACCCAGCACCTGATGCGTCGCTCCCAGCAGTCCGGCCAGAATCCCCAAGAGTTCATCCAGCACATGATCGAGCACAACCATCTGCCTGACATGGCTGCTGAGGTCGCACGTGGCAAGGCATTGGCCTCTGTCGTTGAGACCGTGACGGTCAAGGATGCAGCGGGCAATCCGGTGGACTTGGCCAATCTCAAGGCAGATGGGTCGATTGGGGAGCCTGAGGCAGCGGAGTCGCAGGAGTAGGCCCAGCCCTCCTTCTGCTGTTGGCGAACACCACCCATTTTGGCGTGGAATTGTCGCCCGCTGCGTCTAACGTCGTGCAGGTGACTGCGAACTACACAGCTCCCCAGATGAATGGCGGGCCGGTTGGCTACGGCCTCGACGACCACATCTATCAACGACTCCTGCGTGAGCGGATCGTGTTCTTGGGATCAGAAGTGCGTGACCAAAACGCCAACGCCATCTGCGCCCAACTCCTGCTGCTCTCGGCTGAAGACCCTGACGCCGACATCTTCTTGCACATCAACAGTCCGGGTGGTTCGGTCGACTCCGGCATGGCCATCTACGACACGATGAACTACATCCCAAATGATGTGGCAACGGTTGCGATGGGCTTGGCAGCCTCAATGGGGCAGTTCCTGTTGTGCGCGGGCGCGCCGGGCAAGCGCTATGCACTTCCTCACGCGCGCATCATGATGCATCAGCCATCGGGCGGCATGGGGGGGTCGGCTTCGGACATCAAGATCCAGGCACAGCAGTCCTTGCACATCAAG